>ERZ772874.1245-NODE-1245-length-13415-cov-8.871632_pt1 | contig 13415 bp, 11 predicted proteins | sample MGYA00580586_ERZ772874 | MGnify/ENA primary metagenome ERZ772874 (study PRJEB29015, sample SAMEA2737952) | human oral metagenome | biome: human oral; feature: human-associated habitat; material: dental | place: China | collected 2154 ... | reverse complement strand
GCAGCGTCTTGTTCATGAGGAAGGTCGCCAGGACCGTGAGGACCACGAAGATCAGGACGGCGTTAGCCACTCCCGGGATGAGCTTGCCCGCGGCGATGAACTTGTAGCCGGGGTTGGCGATGGAGATCGAAGCCTTGTCGGAGATGATCAGCGCCAGGCCTCGGGCGACCATCATCATGGCCAGCGTCGCGATGAATGGCGGCAGCCCCAGGATCGAGACGTTCAAACCGTTGACCAGGCCGATCGTCATGCCGATCAGCAGCGTCAGGAGCAGGCCCAGGCCGAGCGGCAGGTTCATCTTGTCGCCCGCGAGGAAGATGCCTGCCATGACGGCCACGAGGCTCATGCCCGTACCGACGGACAGGTCGATGCCGGAGGTCGCAATGACGAAGGTCGCACCCAGCGCCATGACTCCCGTGAACGCCGACTGCAGGACGATGTCCAGGTAGACGTTAACGGTCGCAAAAGCAAAGTTCGGCACTGCGACGCTGAAGAATGCCAGGACCACGAACAATGCGACTGTGACGAGCAGCAGCTGCATGTTCCTCTTCAGGAAGGCCGCGACAGGCGACGGCGCCTCGAGGCCCTTGTTGTCGACGACGGTGCTCACGCGTTTACTCCGTTCGCTTCTTCCTGGCCGACTGTGGCCAGTTCCATGATGTTTTCTTGGGTGGCTTCCTCGTTGTCGAGTGTGCCAATGATGCGGCCGTGGGCCATGACGGCGATGCGGTTCGCCAGGCGCAGGACCTCGGGAAGCTCCGAGGAGATGACGATGATCGCCTTGCCCTGCTCTGCCAGAATCTCGAGGAGCGTGTAGATCTCGTCCTTCGCACCCACGTCGATACCTCGGGTCGGCTCGTCGAAGATCAGGATGTCCGAGTTGCGCTCCAGCCACTTGGCCACGACGACCTTCTGCTGGTTACCGCCCGAGAGGCTGCGGACCTCGACGTCGACGCTGGGGGTTCGTGTGCGCAGCTTCGCCACGTAGTCCTTGGCGGCCTGGCGCAGCTTGTCGATAGCGACCACCGCACCCTTGGTGAAGTGATCCATGGCCGCCATGCCCGTGTTGAAGGAAATGTCCTTGTCCAGGAGCAGGCCGTACTGCTTGCGGTCCTCGGACAGGTAGCCGATGCCGTACTTGACCGCGTCCGACGCGCTCCTGATCGTCACCTTCTTGCCGTGGACGTACACGGTGCCCTCCGTGTGGGGGTCCGCGCCAAACAGGGCGCGGGCGACCTCGGTGCGGCCGGCTCCGACCAGGCCCGCGAAGCCGAAGATCTCGCCCTTCTTGACCTCGAAGGACACGTCGTGGACGGCCTTGACGGTCGACAGGTGCTCGACGCGAAGGACGGCTTCGTCGGAGAGCGGCTTGGTCGTCGGGCGCGCGTCGGCGGGGACCTCGCGGCCCACCATCATCTTGACGACCTCACGCATGGGCGTGGTGGCCGTGTCGACCGTGCCCACGTACTTGCCGTCTCGCAGCACCGAAATGCGGTTCGTGAGCTCGGTGAGCTCGGGCATGCGGTGCGTGATGAAGATGAGGCCGGTCGTCGGGCACACGAAGTCGCGCACCAGCTCGAACAGCGACTCCGTTTCGGTCGTGGTCAGGGGAGCCGTGGGCTCGTCCATGACCAGGATCTTGGAGTCGAAAGACAGGGCCCTTGCGATCTCGACCATCTGGAGGCGGGCAACCGGCAGGTCGCGGCAGTAGGCGGTCGGATCGATGTTCATGTTGAGGCGCTCGAACAGCTCGCGCGCGTCACGCACCATCTTGCGATCATCGATGTAGGACCACTTCGAAGAACCCGGACGGCCGAGGTACAGGTTCTGGGCAACGGTCAGGTCAGGAACGATGTTGAGTTCCTGGTGGATGATCGACAGGCCGAGGGAACGTGCGTGCTCGGGCGACTGTATGTCGACCTGCTCGCCCTGAAGCCAGATTTCGCCTCCCGGATCGGCCTTATGTATACCGGTGAGAACCTTCATGAGCGTGGACTTGCCCGCTCCGTTCTCGCCGCAGAGACCCAGGACTTCACCGGGGCGAAGGTCGAGGTCCACGTCGGACAGCGCCTTCACGCCGGGGAATGTCTTTGAGATCCCCTTAAGCTCAAGTAAGTTCGTCACTTCTCACCCCTTGGGTACCAGTAACTTCTCTGTTTCTGGAGTTTGCTTCCCCAGCTGCGTTAACGCTAACGGAAACGCCTCCGGAGAAACGCCCTCTTCGGCGTCTCCTTAAGAGTAGGTCATCAGACGAGTCTGCGCGACCCAAACGGGCTCCCGCGTAATCAAATCGTAATCAAATCCCGGGGTTGCTATTCTGACAATTCGGCGCCATTCCTAAGGTTATCGCGGACTTCTTGCGCAACACCGTCAAGCCAAAGCTGATCGACAACACACGCGTCGAGCAGGAGTTTTCCCGCCGCCAGATCGTGAGGTATCCCCTCCCGCCTCCACTCGGCAACCCCCTCCCCACGGACGGTTGTCGGGAAAGTTCCGTGAACGCTCACGACGCGCCACCACGGAACTCCCCCGCCCCAGTCGTGCATGACCCGACCGACAACGCGCGGACCGGTACCAACCGCGCGCGCAATCATCCCGTAGGTCGCGGCGCGCCCGGGCGGGATCGCCTCGACGACCCGCAGCACGACCTCGATCAGCTCCTCCTGCACCTGCGCCTCCTCGCGCATTCACCCGCTAGGGGTGCACCCTCGACGGATATGAGACCATGAGTCCCGTCGCTCCGCGAGCGAGGGCGCGCTTGACCTGGCCTGCGTTCGTGATGATGTGCGCAATCGTCGGCTTCTTCGCCGCAGCGAGGGTCTTCCACACGTGCTCGCCCGCATTCCACTCCATGCCGAGCACGTCCCACTGCTTAAGCCGCGCCCCCGCGACCTCGGAGGGATAGAGCATGACCATCGTCTTGTAGCCGCGCTCCTTGGCCCGCGCCGCGCTCGTCCCCTTGGCGAATGTCTTCCACAGGACGCGGTGCTCGGGATGGCCCCCGAACGCCTTGTGCAGGTAGTCGAAGAGCTCCTTCTCGGCGGTCAGGTCCCCCCTGTTCCTCTGGTCCTGGGAGGAGGTCGTCTTGTGGTCGATAGCGAGGACGACATCCGCGGGAAGACCCGCGACGATATCCGTCAGGCGCATGAACGGGCCCGCCCCCTGCCGCAGGGTGCGCAGCGTCGACCATGGAGTCTTCCAGATCTGGTAGTTGGTTCCCCGCACGGTCCGCGCGGTCGTCCAGTCGTGGATCGCCACGAACTCCCCCGACGCACAGCGTCGCACGGAGACCTCCAGCGCCTTGAACCCGAGCCTCAACGAGGCATCCAGTCCGCGCCGCGTGAACTCCGGATACTCGCTTCCACCCATCCGGTGACTGATGTAGAAGGGGCGCCCCGCAAGGAGCCGCTCGACCATGTTGGCGCCGGAGCGCGAGGCGGGGGCCAAGGCCTCGTCCACGCTGAGCAGCCGGCTCCCCGCACCCGCGCCCTCGGCCAGGTCCACGCCCGCCGTGTTCGCAACACCCGCAGGGGCGGGCACCCCAGAGGGATTCGCGCTCAGCGCAGAGGCCTCGAACGGCGACGGCCGCGGCACCCCTCGGGTATCTCTCCCGTCAGCTCCGGCTCGAATACTGGGATCGACTGCCATCGATGCGGTTCCTCCGGTCGTTCTGGCGCTGGCAGGCGGGGTTGCTCCGCGGTCGAGATGGCCTGCCGGCTCCCCGCCTGAGCGGAGCAGCGCTGAGCGATGCCCGCGCCTCCGATCCTATCGCGATTATTGGTGAACTCAGCGGCCGACTGAAGCAAGCTGGCGCGTGCACAACAAAAGTTCCCCGGCCCAAGCGGACCGGGGAATCAGAAGCTCCTGCGACTGGATTCGAACCAGTAACCGTCCGATTAACAGTCGGATGCTCTGCCGTTGAGCTACGCAGGATTGCGACAAGAGACGATACTAGCAGGGGCTCCTTGCGCCTGGCAAGCGGGAAGAAGACACCCGCGTATGCAGCTCGTCACGCCGGGAGACGAGGCCTCGGCACCCGCGCGGATAACCTAACCTCGCGCGGAGGTCAGCCGCGCAGGCGCCGGGTCGCGGTTCGCGTCACTCCCATACGGGATCGTCGGTGTCAACGCCGTTGGCGCGAGCGACGTGCTCGATCGCGTCGGCGAGCCACTGGGCGAAGCCGGGCTGCTGAGAGTCGTAGTGGGAGCGGAAGCTCTCGTCGCACAGGTAGGCGCGCGACATCAGATAGTGCTTGGCAGGGCTCACGGGGAAGTAGACTCCCAGGGCCTGCCTGTGCACGTCGACGAGGGCGGAGGCCCGATCACTGTCGGGGCCGACACCGGAGCGGATCGCTTCAATCAGCTCCGATTCGATGTCTTGCATCCTCTCCGCATTGGCCCGCCACTCTCCTTCGCCCCACGAGGCGGTGCGGCGGTGCCACTCCTTCCAGTCGTCAGTATCGCCGTACCTCTCCTCCGCCAGCGCCTGGTGGGCCACATAGTCAGCGTCCCCCAGGATCTTCCCGATCTCTTCCACGCTCAGGGCATTGTCGTTCATTGCATCCTCCAAAAGTATGTCTAGTGCTTCGATCATCTTGTCCGTCTGCTGACGGTGAGCGACGAGGCTCTCACGCTGCCTCATCAGGTGCGACACCCCCGACTCGCCGGAATCGAGGAGGGCCTTGATGTCAGTAAGCCTCATCCCCGTCGCACGGTAGATGATGATCCTCTGGACACGCGCGCAGTCCTCGGCGGAGTAGAGTCGGTAGTTCGAACAGCTGCGCCCGGCGGGCGCAAGGAGACCCTGCGCCTCCCAATGGTGCAGGGTTCGCACCGTCAGCGAGAAACGCTCGGCGACCTCGCCGACGGTGTAAACAGTGTTGTCATCGCTCATGAATATGATTGTCAAGCCTCACGCCGCGTCATGGTCAAGTCGAATCCGATCTCTTCGCGCTCGAGGGTTTGGGAGTGGTGGCACATTGTCTCGGCGCGGTCAGGTGTGCGCGAGGCTCTGGCGTGACGTCGTCGTTCAGACGGGGGTCGCGCGACGTGCGCGCCCTCTGCGAGGCGTGCTGTGGACGCGAGTTCCACGAGGCGCCGCGTACCCGAGCGGAGGGGTGCACTGCATATCGATCGGGTGCACTGCCGCCGCCGACAAGCGCGACCGCGCGCAGGGGCGCTCACCCGGGGTCGCGTCCCCGGCGCTCGTCCTACGAGCCCCCGGGTCATCAGTCGACGGCCCCGGGGGTGCATGTGGGCCGTTACCGAGGCGGCGATCGGTACGCCACGTTAATCGTGGACTCGGCCCCCGACGTCTCCTCCACTCCGGCGAATTGCGCCACCACTCCACCCCCAACAGCGAAGAGCCCGAGCACCGCACCGCGGGTGCACGAAACCCCGCCGCGCGGTTGCGCGACGGGGTCTGGCCACCCACAGGGGTGAAAGTCTGAACGATTCAGACGGGGAAAGTCACTTGAGGGTGACCTTGCCGCCGGCCTCTTCGATCTCAGCCTTGGCCTTCTCGGCGTCTTCCTTCTTCGCGGCGGGGAAGATGGTGGAGGGCGCGGAGTCAACCAGGTCCTTGGCTTCCTTCAGGCCCAGGCCGGCCAGGTTCTTGACGACCTTGACGACGGCGATCTTCTTGTCACCGGCGGACTCGAGGACGACCTCGAACTCGTCCTTCTCTTCCTCGGCGGGGGCGTCACCGGCGGGGGCGGCAACGGCGACGGCTGCGGGGGCAGCGGCCTCGACGTCGAAGGTCTCCTCGAAGAGCTTCACGAAGTCGGAGAGCTCGATGAGGGTCATTTCCTTGAAAGCTGCGATGAGCTCGTCATTGGAGAGCTTAGCCATGAGTGGCATCCTTCCTAATTGGCCTGCACGAGTGCAGATTGTTGGGTAGTTTCACGCAGCCGGGGTGGCGGCGTGGAACATGGCCTGTCTCGTCAGGCCGCCTCGCCCTGCTTCTCGCGCAGAGCATCGATGGTGCGCACTGCCTTAACGGGCAGAGCGTTGAATGCGAACGCCGCCTGACCAATCTTGGCCTTGAGGACGCCTGCGGCCTTGGCCAGCAGGACCTCGCGGGACTCGAGATCGGCAAGCTTCTTGACACCCTCGGCGCTCAGGGGAGCGCCGTCCATCGCGCCGGACTTCAGCACGAGGGCGGGGTTGTCCTTAGCAAAATCACGCAGGGTCTTGGCAGCCTCAACGGGCTCGCCGGAGACGAAAGCGATGGCCGTGGGACCCTTGAGGTCCTCAGCCAGGAAGTCGAGACCGACCTCCTTGGCCGCCAGGCGCGCCAGCGTGTTCTTTGCCACGGCGTAGGTCGCGTTCTCGCCCAGGCCGCGACGCAGCTGCTTCAGCTGGCCGACGGTCAGGCCGCGGTACTCGGTCAGCAGGACAGCGTCGGCTGCGCGGAAACGCTCCACGAGCTCGGCAACTGCTGCCACCTTGTCGGACTTCGCCATGGTCCTCCTTCCAGATACGTGACCGCGGGCAAGAAAAAACCCGACACGCAGGATCGTGTCGGGCGCATGCTCGAATGCCACTCTTGGCGGCTCACTCACCTGCGTTGGATCTTCCTCCACTAGCGTGGATACCAACGGTCTTCGGCACGGATCAGCTTAACAGGGCGGGCAGGGCCACGCAAGCAACGGGGCGAGTGTCACAGACGAGGTCGGTGGCGGCCCAGGGGGACAGCGAAACGGGAGGAGCGCCGGGGCGAAGGAGGCCGACGCGCGGCGATAAATCAGCAGCGCCCGATGAGTCGGCAGCGCCCGATGAGTCGGCCGCGCCGACGAACTCGGCGTCCGTCGGGAACTGGGGGAACCCCGCTGGGTCGGCCCCGGCCTCAGACCAGCCTCCACCCTGCGGCCCGCGCGCGAGCCTCCCAGAACGCTCTGTACTGGCCATCGGCCTGGGCATACAGGCGCTCGTGGGTTCCCATCTGGGCGACGCGGCCGTCCTCGCTCAACACGACGATCTGATCGGCGGCGGTGATCGTGTCCAGCTTGTGGGCGATGACAATGAGGGTCGCGTTGCGCCGCAGCGCTTCCATGGCCTCGGTGACGCGGGCTTCGTTCTCGGGATCCAGGGCGCTCGTCGCCTCGTCGAAGAGAACGACGGGCGCCGCCTTCAGGAGCGCCCGGGCGACGGAGACCCTCTGGCGTTCGCCGCCGGACAGGGCACGACCGGCCTCGCCGACGGGAGTGTTCCAGCCGAGCGGCAGACGGGCGACGATCTCGTCGACTCCGCTCAGGCGGGCTGCCTCTTCAATCGCCGCGCGATCGGCGTCGGGGCGACCGACCGCGACGTTGGCCTCGAGAGTGTCATCGAAGAGGTAGACGTCCTGAAAAACGAGGGAGAGCTGCGCCATCAGCTCCGCAGTGTCCCAGTCGCGCACGTCATGCCCGCCCAGGCGCACGACACCGCCGTCCACGTCGTAGAAACGCGCAACCAGGCGCGCGATCGTCGTCTTGCCGCAGCCCGAGGGACCCACGATCGCCGTCATGGTCCCCGGTTCGACGCGGAAGGAAACCCCACGAAGCACAGGACGGTCGGCCTCGTAGGAGAAGCTCACCTCCTCGAAGGCAACGCTTCCGCTCAACGCGGCGTCAACCTCCTCGCCCGTCACCCCGTGAGCTGGAGCGGGCAGCTCGGGGGCCGAGAGAATCTCGTGGCAGAGGTTGAGGACGGGGCGCTTGAGTTCGAAGGCCGCGGCGATCATGCCGATGTCGACCAGGACCTGGGTGAAGCGCAGGAGGAGGCCGATGGCGACGATCGCCTCGACGGCACCGACGCGCCCGCCCGCCGCCAGCACTCCTATCGCGCTGATGAGAGCGACGACGACCACTTGCGCTGCCATCCCGTTGATAACCTGGCCGGTCGTCGCGCGGATGAGGCTGCGTCGCGCGGCGAGACCGTAGGCGTCCTCCGCGCTCCGGAGGGGCTCGAAGGTGGCGGAGCGCCCGCACGCGCGCAGCGCCCCCTGCTTGGTCGCGTACTCGACGATGCGGTGCGAGAGCTCCCTGGCGGGGGGTTCCTCGATGGCCGTGCCCGCGCGAAGCAGGTGACGGGAGGCGTACAGGCCTCCGACGACGATCGGGATTGCGGCCAGGCACGCCAGGCCGAGGGGAGGGGAAAACACGGTGATGCCGACGAGCATCGTCGCTGAGGTGACGACGGAGGCAACGAGGGGGGAGTACATGTGTGCGAAAATCTCGCCGAGCACCATGAGCTCGCGGGACACGAGGCGCGACGTCTTGCCTGCCGTGTCGGGCCTAAAGGAGCCCAGGGGCAGCGACGCGACCTTATCGCCGATGGCGCGGTGCATGTTGGTCAGGAAGTCGAAGGCCACCGAGTAGGAGCACATGGAGAGCAGGTACTCGACGACGAAGGAGGCCGCGGCGCTGATCGCGAGGACGCCGATCCACGCGCGCAGGCCGAGCCCCCACGCGGGGCGCGACGAGGTGAGGGCGATCGCGGCGGGAATGAAGGCGATGAGGGAGATGCCGCGTATTGCGCCGACGATGCAGGACAGGAGAGTTGCCTGCGCGAAGCTGGCGCGCCCCTCGCGGGACAGGGGCTCGCGCAGCCGGGAGAGAATGCCAAACATGTCAGTGTCCTTTCGTCGGAGCGCTCATGCGCCGCATGTACGGGTGGTCGGCGACCTCCTCGGGCGTGCCGCAGGCGCTCAGGCGTCCACCCTCGAGGATCGCGATCTGGTCGACGCCGATGATCGAGGCCGGGCGGTGCGCGATGACCAGGACGGTCTTGCCTCGGACGAGTCTGCTCAGGGCCTGCTGAATGTCGGCTTCGGCTTCGGGGTCGGTGAACGCGGTGGCCTCGTCGAGAACGAGGACGGGGGCACCGACGAGGAGGGCCCTGGCGATGGCGATGCGTTGAGCCTGCCCGCCAGAGGGCTGAGCATCCCGGCCGACGACAGCGTCCAGGCCGTCGGGGAGGGATCGAATGTAGTCGTCGATTCGGGCGTCGGCGGCCACCTCCCACACGGCTTCGTCGCTGGCGGAGGCGGATCCGAGCGCGATGTTGTCGCGCACGGAGATGTCGAGGAGCTGGGGGTCCTGCAGGACGAAGGAGACTTGCCGGTAGAGGGAGTCCGGGGCGATGTCTCGCACGTCGACGCCGCCGATGCGCACGCTCCCTCGGTCCGGGTCTGCGAAGCGGGCGACCAGGGTGGCGAGCGTGGACTTGCCCGATCCGGAGGGGCCGAGGAGGGCGGTGACGCTCCCGGCGGGGACGGATAGGCTCACGTTGTCGAGGGCGAGCGTGGGTCCGTAGGAGAAGGACACTGCTTCGATGTCGATGTCGCTCCCCCGCGGCTCCTCGTTGCCGCCTGCGGGCAGCGGCGGCACTGACAGCAGGTTGACGATGCGCAGCGCGGAGGCTCCCGCGATCTGGTAGGACCATGCGGTGGTGCCCAGGACCTCAATCGCGGCGGGGATGACGAGGGCGATGATCGCGCAGGTAATGACCTGGACGGGACTGACCACGCCGGCGGCCGCGAGCGCCGCCCCTCCCGCCGTCGAGATGAGAAGGATCATCGAGGGGGACACGGCGGCCTGCCCCAGCGCGGATCCTTTCAACAGGGGGCCGCACCAGGCGACGTAGAAGCGCGAGAAGTCGTCGGCAGCCCGTGTGAAGCGCTCGTGCGCGCGCCCCACGGTTCCGAAGGCCTTCACGACGCTGATGCCGGAGACGAACTCGACCATCGTGGCCGACACGCGGCTCAGGTGCCGGTCCATCTCGACGGTCTTCTCCCCCATTCCCCGCATCATCCACGCGTTGATGATGCCGTAGATCGGCAGGGTGGCGACCGACAGCAGGCCAAGCCGCCAGTCGACGACGAAGGAGTAGACAAGCAGGGACAGGGGCGCGCTGACGGCGGCAGCGGATTCGACGGGGGCGTGCGCGATAACGGTGTGCACGTCGTGCGTGTCGTCCTGGATGGCTTTGCGTACCGCGCCGGAGTTCGTAGAGGTGAACCACGCCAGGGGCGCGGCGGCGAGGACATCGACCATGCGCGAGCGCACGATGTGCCCGAAGCGCACGTCCGCGAGGTGGGTGACGGTCAGGGCCACGAAGTAGATGCCGTAGCGAACTCCGAAGGCCCCCGTGAGCCACATGAGTAGTTCCATCACCTCGCCTCGGTCGGGGGAGACGCCCGACCGCCCTGCAGCGAGCAGCACCTCGCCGAGTTGGATGAGGATGGCGTAGGGAGCGACCGCGAGTGCGCCGTAGAGGGCGCCGAGGACCTGCGCGAGCGTCATCGAGACGCGGATGGGGGCGGTGAGCTCCTTGAAGGCACGCTTGCCCGCCCGATGCCCCGCTCGGGGGTCGTCGGCTTGCGACCCCCGCGAGGACGATGCCCGGTCGTCCTCGCGTGCGGCCCGCCCCTGGTTGATGGAGGTCATAGGGTGTCTCCTTCTCGGCTTCGTGACGCATCCATCGGCGTCAGGGTGATGAGTCGGTCGGCGCACATCGAGGCAAACTCCCCGTCGTGGGTGACGACTATGACGGCCGCCCCCTCGTCCGCGATGCGTCGCAGGGTGGTGGTAATGGAGTCGAGGTGCCTGGCGTCGACGCCCGACGTGGGTTCGTCGAGGATGACGACGGGGCGCCGCGTGGCGCGCGCCGCCGCGATGACAAGGCGCTGCTTCTGTCCGCCGGACAGGCTCAGGGGGTGACGGTCCCCCAGGTGCGCGAGGTCAAAGTCCGCCAGGAGCCGTTCGCCGTCCTCACCGTCGGCGCGCGACGCACCGATGGTGAGCTCCCCAGCGAGCGTGTCCGAGAAGAGCTGACGTCCCGTGTCCTGCATGACGAGGGCGCAGGCCGCCCGACGCTGCCTGCGAGAGGTGGGACGGCCGTCCAGGCTGATGGTTCCGCCGCTCGGCGCCGCAAGCCCGCACAGCGCGCGCACGAGGGTCGTCTTTCCGGCGCCGTTCGCTCCGGCGATACAGGTGATCTGCCCGGCGGGAAAGTCCGCGTCGAGCCCCTCGAACACGGTAGTGTCTCCGTAGGAGAAGCACAGCTTTCGGCACGACAGTCGCGCATCTTCGACGCGCGTGCTTTCCTCCCCTGCCTCGCCGCGCCGCGAGGTCACCCAGGCCTCGGGCGCTCCGGGATCGACGAGGGTTCGCAGGCCGAGCGAACGGCGTTTCTCCTCGCCCATCGAGTAGAAGTCCTCGCCGCTCCAGCGCCGCTTCACTGCTCCCCCTTCCACGAGGAGCACCCGATCGGCGAGGCCTCGCAGGAAGTGGAGGCGGTGCTCGACGACGACGACCGTCAGGCCCTGCTCCTTGAGGACGCCCAGCGCCCGTCGCACGTCGGCGATCGCGGCGGGGTCCAGGTTCGAGGTCGGCTCGTCGGCCAGGAGGACCGGCGCGCCGGAGGCGAGCGCGCAGGCGAGCGCGACCTTCTGGAGCTGCCCGCCCGACAGGGACGAGAGCTTGCGATCCATGAGGTGCGTGATCCCCATGAGTGCGGCCGCCCGGTCGCTCTGTTCGCGTAGGACGGCTCGGCCCCTCCCGTAGTTTTCGCCGCAGAAGGCCAGCTCCTCGGCGACCGTGTCGCAGAAGAACTGGGTGCGCGGGTTCTGGAAGACCGACGAGCACAGGTGTCCGACCTCCGTGAGGGGGACCTCGGCGAGCTCCCGTCCGTCGATCCTCACCGTCCCCGACAGGTCCCCCGGCGTCATCTGCGGAATGAGGCCGGTCAGCGCGCGCATTAGCGTCGACTTTCCGCAGCCGGACGCGCCACACACCAGGGTCAAGGTCCCCGGCCGGGCCTCCAGGTCGACGCCATCGAGCGCGTCGACCCGCTCCCCCGTAAGCGCGTTGACGTAGGAGAAGGACAGGCCGTCGACATCGATCACGGCAGAACCCCCAGGTAGCACAAGTACTCGAGCGTCAGGACAGCTGCCGCGCACGCGAGCGCGAGGGCATCCCAGCGCGTGGCGCGCAGCACCACCAGGGAGGTGGGTGGCGTTGCGGTCCCGAGGCCGCGGACGATGCTCGAGGCCGCCAGGTCGTCGGCGACGCGCGCGACGGAGGATAGGAGGGGAACCAGGAATCGTTCGGCGATCACGAGCGGGTGTCGCAGCACGCCGCGCAGCCCCAGGTCAACGCCGCGCATGGACATCGCCTCGCGGATGGCGACGGCCTCGGCGCTGACCGTGGGGATCACCCGGAAAGCGACCGCGAGGGCGTCGACGAAGAATCGGGGCAGATGCACGGCTCGCAGCGCCGCCTTCAACTGACCGATCCGCATCGTGCGATACACGTAGAGCGCGAGGCCGAATCCCGCAAAGAAGCGAGCAAACCAGTAGAAGATCGCGCCGGATGTGCCGATCATAAGAACCACACCCCGAGGCCAGCCCGCCGCTTGCGCCCAGGCCACGAGGTAGGGAGCCCCCAGCCCGAGGGCGTTACAGGCAAGACACCCGGCCCCCGTTCTCACTGCGGACCTGACGGAGACCTCCCAGGCGAGGGCGAGCACGGTCAGCGCCTGGACGGCGAGGAGCGTCGTCGCCGGACCCGTGCGCATGACGACGGCGTTGAGCACGAGGAGGGCAAGGAGCTTCGTGCGTGGATCCAGCCTGCTCGCCTTGGTGCCCGGGGCTGTCTGAGTGGGAGAGATCTCAGGCAACGCCGGCCTTCGCGAAGTGCTTGCGCAGAAGGAAGCGACCGATTAGGCCACCGCCACACGCGACGAAGGACATGATGACGCTCCACCCAACGATCACGGCTGGGCTGAACAGTGCGCGCATAGTGTCGGCGTAGTCCTGCCCCATCGACGCGGCAATGTCGGCGAAGTAGGGGTCGGGGGCGAAGAAGATCGGGGACAGGGGGGCGATTCCCCACAGTGAAAACAGCACGTAGGCCGCGATGTTACGGGGCGCCGACACGTAGCCGCCGCCTCGTGCGATGAGATCTGACAGGAAACCGACAACGACGGCAACCGGCAGGGTGACCCAAGCGTGACCGGTGAGAACCATGAGGAGGCCGACGACACCCCCCATGATCGTGAGCGTCCCGAACATGCGCGAGCGCACGAGCATGAGCATGACGACCGAACCGTTGAGCAGGAGGCTCACCACGCCGCCGACGAACATGAACGCCGGCCCGAAGAAGCCCAGCATCCCCGAACACCAAATGAGGACGAAGTAGACGGCGGTGAACGCGCCAATCGTGACGATCGAGCGCGCCTTAGAGACGCCCACACCCGCAGCCTGAGACACCATTGCAACCCTTCATAACTATAGGTTTATCGTACCTAAACAAGGCTAACCTACTTTAGGGACGTGTTCTGTGACCTACGTCCCTAAACAAGCTCCGCGGTCCACACTATCCCCGCGGAGAACACTCCCCACACAAAGAGGCGGGTCCCCGCGCAGCGCAC
>ERZ772874.1244-NODE-1244-length-13438-cov-8.288799_pt1 | contig 13438 bp, 9 predicted proteins | sample MGYA00580586_ERZ772874 | MGnify/ENA primary metagenome ERZ772874 (study PRJEB29015, sample SAMEA2737952) | human oral metagenome | biome: human oral; feature: human-associated habitat; material: dental | place: China | collected 2154 ... | reverse complement strand
AAATTCGGCATCGTCGAAGGCCTGATGACCACCATCCACGCCTACACCGGCGACCTTACGTGGAAGTACGATAAGCAGACTAAGACACTGACGATTTCGGGGCAGGGGGAGATGCCGAACTATAAAGACAGGACAGTGCCTTGGGAGAATTTTAGGGAGGAAATGGAATACCTCGTTATAGAAGAAGGTGCAACCTATGTAGGTTATGATGCTTTTCGCAATTGCCATAATTTGAAGAGCATTTCCCTGCCTGAAAGTGTGATTGAAATCGATAATATGGCATTTCGTGAATGTGTAAACCTGACCTCGGTGACAATCCCGGCCGGTGTAAAAGATATATCTCCCGGAGTGTTCGGAGCTTGTCTGAAACTCACTTCTATCATGGTCGATGAGGGTAATACCAACTTCACTTCGGTAGATGGTGTATTGTTTAATAAGGGTAAGACTGTTTTGGTTCAATTCCCCGGAGGAAAATCAGGTAAATACATCATTCCTTCCAGTGTGAATACCATATACAATCAAGCATTTGTGGGCTGTGAAAACTTGGAATCCGTTTCCATCCCGGCTGATATTAGAAAGGTTTATTGGGACGCATTTTACGGGTGCAAAAACCTGATAGATGTAACGATAAAGGCGACGAAACTGCCTTGGATGGATGTCAATATCTTCACAGAAGTACCTTTTGATCGAGCTGTACTCCATGTCCCAGCCGGTATGAAAAGTACTTATGCAAAAACGTATCCTTGGAGCGACTTCGGCACCATCGTAGAAGACGCTGGCAACCCCTCAGGATCCCAGTCTGAGCCTCAGCCCGGCGAATCGGAATGGCCGTCGAACATCACAAATGACGATGACGCAGACTACTACGTCAGCAGCATTGCCCCCGCCACCTTCGTGCAGCCCGTCAACGGCGACACCCCCTGCCCGAACGGTAACTTCACCGCCTACGGCCGCAACAACCTCGTGGCCGGCGCCGTAGTCGAGACCGGAGGCACCGTCTGCATCGTCATCAAGCCCGTCAACAACACAGGCAAGTTCACCAAAGCCGGCACCGCCTACATCAAGCAAGGCGACGTCTGTGGCACGCCCTTAGCAGAAGCCACCTACGCCGTCGGCGACAAGCAAGTAGTGATCCGCCTCAAGCCCAACTTCACCTACGGCTCCCGCACCTACGTGCCCATGATCAAGACCGCAGCCGGCGGCGAACGCTTCTACACTCGTCCCATCACCATCACCTGCAAGGCCAAAGTCGGCTACATTGACGACCCCGCCCTCTCCATGCATCCGAGGATAACCACCGCCGGAACAAGCATCGAAGCGCGCGGCGACATGTTCTCCCGAGGCGCCACCGTGAAGCTCCAATTCTCCGGCCCCACCGACATCACAGCCACCGACATCACCACCGATGCCACGGGTCACTTCGCCTACAGCTTCACCCTGCCCGCCACGGCCAAGAGCGGTTACTACACCGTCACCGCCATCGAGTCCTCCACAAACAGAACCAAGACAAGTCGTTTCCAAGTCACTCCCGCGGAGGATCCCTCCACACCCACGCCCACACCCAAGTCCGCCCTCGAGCTCATCGCCCCGATAGGGTCTCAGACCATCTACTCGGGTGAGAACCTCGACCTCAGCTGGAAAGACGCAGTCAACCTCGAAGCCGACCGCAAAAACGGCGGCCGCAAATACAAGATCGAAGCCTCCATCGACGGCGGCCCCTGGCAGTTCATCACCGACGTAACCGACAACACCGTCCACTCCGACGGCGAGACGGTCACCTACAACGAGCAGTACGATCCCGAGCACAAATCCGCCCTTCGCAGTGCCCTCGAAGGCCATGCCCTCCGCAGCGGCCGCACGGACTTTACCTTCAAACTGAAGGTGATAAAGGATGGAAGTCAATATGCACAGGCGGGGCCTGGTTTTGTTGTGACGGAAACCATGAAATACGAGTCCTTCCAAGTAGTGTCACCGGTTAAACTCGAATGGGACAGAGAGGATGATGATCCGAAAAACACACCGCTGAAGGTGGCATTGAAAGGTGTTGTTGCCGACGGTGTGGCTCGTATTCGAATGAAATACTCGGAAGATTGGGTGGATAATCAAAAAGGGAAAAAGGTAACATCGATAAGAGTTACACTGTCGGATGACAAAAACAGCACCACCGCAAATATTTTGGGTAAGATCATGGCTTGTTCTGAAGAAGGTGCAGGAACCTATCAAGCAGCCAAGAAAGCCGATGGGGCTTTTGCAACAACTGCCGAGACGTCAATCCGACATAAGGATGGTAATTTCCGATTTTGGTATGTAGCTCCGGAAGATTTCAGCCGTGGCAGACAGGATGACGATGCAGGAAAACGCATTGTCTATGCCGACTTTCAATTGACGTATGCCAACGGTGAAACAAAAACAGTGCGCCGCGAGATAGAGATTGTACGCCCACCGTTGATGTTGGTGCATGGCCTGAATGGTGATGCTGGCACATGGGATGGTTTTACGTTAAGAACAAAGAAAATAAAATATAAGAAAGATAGCCGCTTTATGGTGGCTACGGCACCGAATATGGAGCCTCGTTCTCATTTTTCATTGAACGCATTCCATCTTATGGGTAAGTCGATAGACGACAAGAGCATTCTGTCAGTGGTCTGCCAAATACGACAATTAGGTTATGCCTGCAATCAGGTAGATTATATCTGTCATAGTATGGGAGGATGTATCCTTCGGTATGCAGAAGAAATGAATAAGGGGAAGCACTTCTATCGGAATGACAATTACGGTAAAGGCTTTGTCCATAAGTTTATCACCCTGCATACTCCGCATAATGGATCTTCATTTGCGAATCTTTTGTGTAATGATAATTTCTCTGAAGACCTCGTTACTGCCGGAATTATCGGAGGAAAAATTGTAGGTAGTCTTGCCGGAAAAATTGCGAGTGCAAGTACCGGAGGAACTGTTGGAGCAATTGCTGATCCTCTTGTAGAAGAGTTTGTGAATAATGTCGTAAATGATATGATAAACTCATTCTATGATAGGGACAATGATGGGAAGTTGAAGCCGGTTCCGGCTGTAAAGGATCTTCGCTATAAAGACGGAGTTAAGTTCAACGAGACACCTTTAAGATCTCATCTGATAGCAGGAGGGTTTAATTGTTCCAATGAAGCCATTATTCCGACGAAATACAGAGGACTCTTATCACTGATAAACCTTGTTACAGATGAAATAGAAGGGAGTGAGAGTTGTAATCCATTTAAGGACTATTTTACCACGCATGGCCTGGAATCTGATTTTATGGACTGGAGTGATGGCATTGTATCTGTAAATAGTCAATTCTCAGTTTCGACAAAAACGTATAATCAAACCAGTCTGCTCAAGAACAATATGAGTATTTTTGCGAACTTACATCATCTTTCTCCTACAAGCGAAAGAGAAGTTTGCCTAAGAGTAAATGAGCTATTGAACGCTAAGGTGAACGGTAAAATGTTTGGTACCATTCCTGCAACGAATAACGGAGTACCTTCTATACGCCGCGCCTCCACGGAGACGAAGCCCCGTTTGCGCAGTGCAGAGCCGGGCAAGGTGAAAATAGAGTCGCCCGGAGTAGGAGATACGTACCGGCCGGGAGAAACTGTCACGGTGAAGATCAAGGTGGATACCGAAAACCTCGCCGGATTGTTCCTCAGCTTCCAGGATCAGGTGGTAGAGGTGGAGAGCCCCATCTCGGAGATGGAAGTCCGCATGCAGGTCGGCGACGAGCAGACCGAGACGCAGGAGATCCACGCCACGGCCTTGTATCGCACAGGTCAGGAGATGGCTATTGGCTCTGACAGCCGCACCGTGGTAGTCAAGTCCCCAGACAACGCCATCAGTCTCGAGGTGTCGCCGCGCACGTTGGTGATGGAGAAAGGCACGAGCCGTCGCCCCGAATACACCGCCCTCTACACGGGCAGCCGTTCGGAGCTCGGCAACACGCCCGACCTCGCCGTCACGATCGACAATCCCGCCATCGCCTCTTATGATGCCGCTACGAACACGTTCAAAGGCCTCTCGGCCGGCAAGACGTATGCCGTGGCCAGCTGGCGCGGTCTCACGCGCACCTTCGTTGTGGATGTGATGGAAGACGTGACGCCCCCGTCCGATCCTGTGGAAGATCCCACACCGACTCCGACGCCCACGCCTACCCCCACCCCGTCTCCGTCAACACCCGCGACACCGCCCGTTGCGTCCAACGTACACCCCACGGCAGTCACGATCGAGCCGTCGTCCATCGCCTTGTCTGAGGGCAAGACCGCCACACTGAAGGCTGTTGTCACCCCCGCCAATGCGTCTAACCGCGCCGTCTCCTGGTCAACGTCTGACGCAAGCGTGGCCACGGTCGATAACCTCGGACTCGTCACGGCGCTCAAGTCCGGAACGGCCACCATCACGGCCACCACGAACGACGGCGGTCTGAAGGCTACTTGCTCCGTCACAGTGACGAACCACGTCGGCAACCTCGCTGTTCCGGGTGGAGTCTCCGTTTGGAGCAGTGCTGGCAGGTTGCATGTGCAGTCGCCTGCGAAAGAGACGATCGAAGTGTTTGACTTCGCCGGTAAGTTGCTTCTCCGCGCCGACAAAGCGGCAGGCGAAGCGGTCTACGACCTCGACATGCCTGCGGGCGTGACCATCGTCAAGGGTTCTTCCGGCTGGACGCGTAAAGTGAAGAATTGATGCATGTTCATTAGCTGAAAAGCTATAGACTCTCGGCCGGGCGCCTGCAAGTGTGTGGACTTTACGCAGAAGCGCCCGGCCTTTTTCTCCCCCCCTACTTGATAGTTTCATTTTATACTGTGATAGAACGATGAGAAAGTCAATTACTTCAGGACTGATCGCCCTTTTTGCGATCGTGATGTGCGCCGCCACCGTGCAGGCGCAGAACGCCACAAGCGGCACCGCCGGTCCGCTCAAGTGGCAGTACAACACAGGCACCAAGACCCTCACCATCTCGGGGAAAGGCGAGATGCCAGACTATGAAGCATCTGATGAAGTGCCGTGGAAGAAATATGCCGAAAGCATACTTACGCTTATCGTGGAAGAGGGTGTAACCGGAATAGGCAACTCAGCATTTCGATATGCGAAGAACATGCATACTGCAACTCTCCCTAATACGTTGAGTCGAATCGGAGACAAAGCCTTTTCCGATTGTTATGAACTGACTCATGTGACACTCCCGGAGGGATTGAAAACGATCGGTAGTCACGGATTCTTCGGTTGCAGCTTTTCTTCGATCACGCTCCCCGAGAGACTGAAAGAGATTGGAGAATTTGCTTTTTCTCACTGCGAGCTCACTACATTAAGGATCCCCGCCGGCTTAAAATCTATGGGGCGAGCTGCCTTTGGTGATAACCATTACTTGACCGAAGTCACTGTTGATCCTCTCAACACAGCCTTTTCATCGATGAACGGCGTATTGTTTAATAAGGACAAAACGACACTGATTCTGTATCCCATAAAGCATCCAGTTAGGGTCTATGTTGTACCTCAGGGCGTCAGAAGGATTGATGATTGGGCTTTTTCCGAATGTGTAAACCTGCTTTCAGTGACGTTTCAACCCAGCATAGAATCGCTCGGGAGATATGCATTCGGCGGCTGTCATAAACTGACATCTATAACATTCTCGACCGGACTGAAAGAAATCGGATTTAATGCATTCGAATACTGTGACGAACTGACATCGATAACAATACCGGAAGGGGTGCAATATATAAAAGCATTAGCCTTTTCCTTGTGCAAGAAGTTGACATCGGTGACACTTCCTTCTAGCCTGAGATTTTTAGGTAGTGGTGCTTTTAAGGGATGCGAAAACCTCAAGCATGTGGTCGTCAAAACAAAGGAGCCGTTAGACGAATATGCTGACGTCTTTCGCGAAGTTCCTTTAGCCAACGTTACCCTCACTGTCCCGAAGGGATCGAAGGCCGCCTATGCTGCGGCGGACGAATGGAAGAAGTTCAAGCAGATCTTAGAGGGCACTGTCGACAGCACTATCCTGCCCGAAGCCCATATCTATGCCGTCGGTGGAAGGCTTTATCTAATTCTATCGACAGCCGCACAGATAGGGATCTATAACATCAATGGCACACTTGTCTGCACGTTCACCGCTCCTTCGGGTGAGACGACGATCGATTTGCCGCAAGGTGCGTATGTCGTCCGAGCTGGCGAACGCACAGAGAAGGTCTTCGTCAACTAAAAACAAAAAACTCAAGCTGGGCACTACGTGTCGAGGTACCATGTACGTGGTGTCCAGCTCTTCATATTCATTTTACACATAACACAATTATGAGAAAGTTGATTATTGCAGGACTGATCGCCCTACTGGCGATCATGATGGGCGTCACTGCACAGGCGCAAAACCCCAGCGGCACCGCCGGTCCTCTGACGTGGAAGTACGATACAGGTACTAAGATCCTCACCATCTCTGGGAAGGGTGATATGCCGGACTATGTGGTTGGGAGACTACCAGAGCAAGAAATAGAGGCTTATGAACTTTTTCCGTAACGTTGTATGCCATAACTGTATACACAGCCCTATTTTTTTCTGTAGCCGAATTGTAGCCAGAAGAGAGTATTTTGAGAGCACTCATAGATACTGCTTCGACAACACTCGCCTGTGTTGTTTCGGGTTCAAAAGTACTCCGAAAACGAACGATCTCCAAACCCCTTGATTCTACAATAGATACAGACACCCTTGGCTACATTTTCAGTGCACGGTGCAAGCCCCTATATATATAAGGGGACTTGCACCGTGCACTGATTGTCCCTGAAGGTAGTGTGGCACCACAAGAACATGAACTAAAAATGGCGGATGGTATTCTAATACCAACATTGGCAATTAGATATTCTAATGATAGACCTCTCTCGTCAGAACTTTGCGGCCGTTATGATTGTATTATATGCATGGACACCAACAAGAGAATTATAACAGAAAAAGAACGGTGCGTATACATCGTAGGAGAATCCCTTGAAATGATGTGCGCCCAGTGTGATAATCTCAAAGAAAGAGCAGATCTTGCAGATATGGAGTATTCCAATTTTCTAAAAGCCTGCAAAATGAAAAGACACGTAACACTTGACACTTATCGCCGATGTGTCAGTGCTTTCGACAAGGATGTAGTCATTTTCCATTCCCCAAAGGGGGTGATTGACTATTTGAAGATTGGGTATAAAAAGAACAGGGTCTATACGACAATTGCAAAAGAGGATATTATCCCCTTATTGTATGCTCTTCAAATGGAACAAGTCGAGAAAATGATGCTAAATAGCTATTGGTTTTCTCGATATTTAGAGGATCAACCAGAAGCTCTCGGAAAGATCCTTAAGCATTCAAAGAATCCGCAACTTCTTCACTTAATGGAGAGGAAATGATGGATACTGAGATTTATTCCGACGAACATTTGCTGGCAGAGTTGCACTCATTGAAGGAAAGCATAAACCGGATTGCCGACTTCATACTTGAGATGAAACGAGATTACTCGGTGTTGGACGAGAAGATAGAGTTGAACTCTACCGATGTCATGCGTCTGCTTGGCATCTCGCGTGCATCGCTGGCCCGTTGGCGTAATGCCCGTGCCATCCCCTTTCGGTATGTATCGAGCAATCATGTGGTCTATCCGTTCAAAGGGCTGTATATCGCCGTCAAGACAGGACGAGCTTCCTTCAAAGGCTTCCGACGTGTCGAGGCCCTGCAACGACTCAATGCCTACAAAGACGGCATCCTGAAAGGCTACATGGGCGACTCGAAAATCCCATTTGAGGAACTATGAACGTCAAAGAAGAAATCCTACAACGCACCAACAGGGGGTTGGACATTTTCTACTTCTATATGCCCATCAACTTTGTCCCTAAGCGCAACTTCCGGAACCCTCTATATGACGACAAACGGGCTTCATGCAACATCTATCTCGACGCCAAGTCAGACTGTTATCGGATGAAAGACTTCGGGAATGACCTCTACTCCGGCGATTGCTTTTGGTTCGCTGCGACCATGCAGGGACTCGATGCGCACACGGAGTTTATGCAGGTCTTAGAAACCATCATCCGAGATCTACAACTGAGTATTTCACTTCCCGGAAAAGCACGTAGTGCTGCGCCTGTAAGAAAAGCTCCCAATTCCGGATCGGTTGCTTTGCCCCAATCGTCAGAGCACGAGAATACACCCTGGAATAAAGGGCGATTTAGCATTGTCGAACAACCGTACAGGATGGAAGAATTGGCCTTTTGGGGACGTTACGGTATCGACACAAAGACCTTGCAACGCTTCCGGGTGAAGTCGCTTTCCCGTTTTGAATCCGTCTCGAATCAGGGAAAGTCCTACACCCTCCGTTCCACAGTGAGAGAGCCGATGTTCTGCTACGCAATGGGAGCGTTTGTCAAGGTGTATCGCCCATTCAGCACCATACGCTTCCTGTATGCAGGGAACAAAACGGATGATTACGTCTTCGGCTTTGAGCAGCTCCCCAACAAAGGCGATATGCTTTTCATCACAGGAGGCGAAAAGGATGTGATGTCGCTGGCCGCACACGGCTTTCACGCCATCTGTTTCAACAGCGAGACGGCACAAATACCGGAGAATATCGTAGAAAGTCTTCATCTCCGCTTCCGCCACATCATCCTGCTGTACGATACGGATGAAACGGGCAAACGAGAATCGGAGCGACAGGCGGAACAGCTCGCGGGGTACCATGTGCTCAATCTGACGCTTCCCCTTCAAGGCAGCAAAGGCGAAAAAGACATCTCCGACTACTTCCAATTAGGGTATGGAGAAAAGGATTTGAGAGCGCTGTTGTCCGAGATGTTTTCCAATTTGTATGTGCAAACCATGATGATGCTACGCTCGTGCGAGATCGATTATGACAATCCGCCCGATGCATCCAAGTCGGTAGTGGCCGTAAACGGCGTGCCGCTCGGTACGCAGGATAACCTGTTCTGCATCACGGGTGGCGAGGGAACGGGGAAGAGCAACTACATCACCGCCATCTTGGACGGCACCTTGGGCGAAACTATGTTGCCCGCCGAACGAACGCTGGGCTTGGAGGTCACGTCCAATCCTAAGCGGCTGGCCGTCCTGCATTACGACACGGAGCAGTCCGAGGCGCAGCTCCATAAGAACTTAGGCAAGACGTTGCGGCGTGCATCGCTTGCGGCCGTGCCCGACTTCTACCACTCGCTCTATTTGGCCTCCCTCTCCCGCAAAGACCGTTTGAAACTGATCCGCGAAAGCATGGATCTGTTTCATCACCGGCACGGCGGCATCCACCTCGTGGTCATCGACGGTATCGCCGACCTGATCCGATCTGCCAACGACGAGACGGAAAGCATTGCCATCGTGGACGAGCTTTATCGGCTGGCCGGCATCTATAACACGTGCATCATTTGTGTGCTTCACTTCGTGCCCAACGGGATCAAGCTTCGCGGGCATATCGGCTCGGAGCTACAACGCAAAGCCGCCGGCATCCTGTCTATTGAGAAGGATGACGATCCCGAATACTCGGTCGTGAAGGCCCTGAAGGTACGCGACGGCAGTCCGCTCGACGTCCCGATCATGCTCTTTGGTTGGGACAAGCAGCAGGACATGCACGTCTACCGCGGTGAGAAATCGAAAGAGGACAAGGAGCGACGAAAGGCTGACGAATTGATCGCCGTGGTCAAAGAAATCTTCTTGCATACCGCCAAACTGTCCTACAAAAACCTGAGCGAACTACTCATTCATGAGATGGAGATCAAGGATCGCACAGCCAAGCGATACATCGCTTACATGAGGGAGCAGGGCATCCTGTCGCAGGACACCGCGGGTAACTATCAAAAGGGAGAGCGATGTCGTACGTAGAAGAGCCTTTTGACAAGTGGCAAAAGCAGCTGCTTGACAGTCTGGCGCGGATGGAGGGGAAGCTCGACCGCCTGTTGGTATTGCGTGAGCAGACGGTGGATACCGCCGTCCGCCCACCGCTGAAGCGCGAATACTTGGACATCATCGATGTCTCCAAACTCCTGAAGGTGGAGCAGAAGACGATCTACAATTGGGTGTCGGCAGGGAAGATCCCCTACCTCAAGGCCAACGGTCGGCTACTGTTTCGGCGAGAAGAGATTGATGAGATGTTTAAAACGAGGAAAGTAGAAGCAGTGCGATGAAGAGAATGATGTGAAATGAAAAGGTCTCTCTAAATCATTTGGAGACCTACACGCTGTTCAGCAACTTTGCCGTGTTCAATTCTGCTGAATGTGCCGATTTTATTGAACATGGATATTCGGGTGAAAAAGCTCCGGAAAAAACCTCGAGTGCTTATCCGCTATTCAAAGAAGCCGGACTGAGGGGCATCTTTTACTTGTTGCAGTCTCCGGAACGGGTGAATCATCTTTTCGGGCCATAAAAGAAGGTTCGGGGGTGTCCTTAGGCACGGTAAAGAATGTGATGGACGAGCTTCAAGCACGCGGCTATCTGCTGACGATCCATCGAAAAAGGAGTCTCAAGAATGCCCGACGGCTGCTCGATGATTGGGCGGAGAACTATGCGATAATACTGAAACCAAAGCTCCTGCTCCGGCGTTTTGCCTTTCGCAATGCCGAACAAAAGGAAGCGTGGCAGACGCTCTCGCATCCTCAAGGCATATGGTGGGGAGGAGAATGTGCTGCCTCAGAAAAGCAAGGTTATCTTCATCGCGAAGACTTCACCATCTACAGTGAAGTGCTGCCCGCCCAGCTTATGGAAACAGGTGCCGTGCGGATGGAAGAAGGCGAAATCACCCTCTATGAGAAGTTTTGGCAAGGCGATGAGATGCCGGCTGTACTGGTGTAACGTGAGTTCGATGTAAGAGTGGAGTACCCGCGAGGTTTGGAACGTTTGCGCGGGCTGCGCGAGATCACTTGATAAGAAGATGCTTACATCGAACTCTCGTTGGTGTATAGCGACCTCGTGACAAGTGGCAATAGTCGAAACATAGAAGCTGCCGAAAGACTGTTAGAAGATGATCTTTCGGATTTCAAGTGAGAAGATCCGCAATCCGCTGCTCGTGGATCTGCTTCGCAAGATCAGCGAGTGCTTTGCGGTGATTGTGAAAGTGTACTTTGTGATCGGGGCAACAGCTCGTGATTTGATTGTACACCAACTTGTGGGCATCGCCTCTTCTCGTCGCACGCGTGATTTGGATTTAGCCATCGCCATCCCTGATTGGTCTGCATTCGATACGATAACAGAAGCACTGCTCACCCGGGGGGTGATGAAAGATCCGAAGATGAAGCAACGGTTCTATGACGGGGATTACGAGCACAACCGCCGCTACTTCCCCGCCAAAGGCATCCTGGCGTTCAAAAAGTCGGAAAAGTGAGTTGTATATCGTTTCATTCTTTCTGATCGTGCTCATCAGACCGAGAGATAATATCTTCGCAGCACAAAGAGAAAACGATGGTGCAATTTTTGAAAGACAGAAATACCAACGGGATGAAAACAGCAACGACAGTAGAAGAACAACTCCATAAGATGCAAGAGCGAGGATTGATCATCAATGATCTTTCAAAAGCGCGGGAAATTCTGTCTGACATCGGTTATTTCCGGCTAGGGTTTTACTGCTTTCCATTTGAAAAGAACTACCCCGAGAAACATGACAGGACACATCTTTTTATGGAAAATGTCTCTTTTGAGGACGTAGTCAAGCTGTATTATTTCGATACGGATTTACGCTATCTCCTCTCCCGCTATATCAATCGAATCGAGATCAATTTCCGATCGGCTGTTTCTTACATCGTTTCCAATCAATACAAGAAGTCGCCGACGTGGTTTGTCGATAAAAATGTGGTCGCATCCGGCTATGCGGAAGAATTTCCCTCGAGAGTGTACACGGAGAGTTTCAAAAAGAGTTCAACTGTCATCAAAGAGCATCACCGAAAGCACATAAACGACCGGTATGCTCCGGCTTGGAAAACGATTGAATTCATGACCTTCGGAGCCGTCATAAAGCTCTATGAAGCGCTAAAAGATGACGAGATCAAAGAAAAAATTGCCCAGCGGTATCAGATTGAAAACGTGGCGGTATTCCGGAATTACATGCAGACGATTTGTTCGATCAGGAACATCTGCGCCCACGGAGCCGTACTTTTCGATCTTTCACTTCCGCGTTCCGTTAAAAGAGGACCCTCCGGAAAGATGAGCAGTCAAGCACGGCATTCGCTAAACGGAGTCTTGGCCGTTATTTTGTATGTGATGGAACAAATCTCAAGGAACAGATCCGACGAATTAAGGAAGGCCCTGAGTGAATTGTTTACAACGGCCATGAACGTTCCGGCGATCGCCGTGGTGTTGAGAGATCGTGTACGCCTTGTAGACACCTTTTTGAGGGAACTCTTGGCTTTCGATTGAAAGAAAAGTGCTATCTTTGCACCTTAACAAAGTGCCAGCGCCGGCCAATGCGGCCCGGTATTGCACTATAAAAAGTTTTTAGAGACTGCATCCGGCTTTACGCTGTCGATGCAGTCTCGCTTTTTGGGCATCCTCCTCTGCCTAAATAAACTCACCTCCACCCGCTACTCATCTTCAGCTTGGCTTTGTTAGCGGGTAGCGGAATTTCGACATTGGAGGTTTGTTGCTTCTGAGTGGGAACCTGTTTTCCAACCTCCGCCTGCTGTTCCTCCGTCGTCGGTGGTGCAAGTGAGAGCGCGATCTTCCGATCCAGCTCCGCCGCGTTCCTCTTCAGCGTACGTAGCTCGTCCTCTTTCCGCCAGACGCCTGAGGCGGCTGCCTCAAAGACCGGAATCTGCTCCTTCACCTTGGCCAACTCCCTCTCGTGCGTCTCGATGACTTTCGGGATCCGCTCCAAAGCGTTCAGGAAGTTTTGGCAGGCGAGCTTCGGATCAGCAGCCAGACGACCATTATTATAGGTATAGAGGATGCCGCTGCGGCCTTGCACGAAAAAGCGGTTGACGGAGCAATCGAAAAGGTCCTTCGCCGTGCTTTCCGTCTTCACCATGACCGGGAATCCGTAGATCTCACCGATCTTGTTGTACTCGCCTTCGGTGCGCGCTTTCTCCGCGATCTCCTGCAAGCGCGCGGCCACGGCCTTGATGTCTGCACCGTCCGGTACTCCTTTTACCGACAACTTATTGACTGGCACACCGTCGGCGTCACGCTGTAGCTGGCTCTCAAAATGTGCTCGATCCGCCCGGGCTTCCCGGATCTTGTCCGAATGGAAGGTGATAGAGCCCTTGATCTCCTCGAGCTTGGCCGCGGCCGTATCGCGTTCTTTAAGGAAGCCCTTCCGCTCCGATTCCAAAGTGACGATCTTCTTCTCCAGCTTCGCTTTCTCGAGTAGATCAGTGTTACCCGACAGCACGGCCACATACTCCGAGAAGTTCATGCCGCTGTCCTCGTCCATCGAACCTTCGTCGATGGAGCGACTGCCGAGCGTGTTCGTCTTGAG
>ERZ772874.1234-NODE-1234-length-13488-cov-4.274622_pt1 | contig 13488 bp, 10 predicted proteins | sample MGYA00580586_ERZ772874 | MGnify/ENA primary metagenome ERZ772874 (study PRJEB29015, sample SAMEA2737952) | human oral metagenome | biome: human oral; feature: human-associated habitat; material: dental | place: China | collected 2154 ... | reverse complement strand
GGTCCGGGCGGCAAGGAAAGTCTGGACCGTGCCGCCGATCTGCTGGCCCAGGCCAGGTTCCCGGTCATCGTGTCGGGCGGCGGTGTGGTGATGGCCGATGGCGTGGAGCAGTGCCGGGCGCTGGCCGAGCGACTGGGGGCGCCGGTGGTCAACAGCTACCAGCACAACGACAGCTTCCCGGCCAGCCACCCGCTGTGGTGCGGTCCGCTGGGCTACCAGGGCTCCAAGGCCGGCATGAAGCTGATTTCCCAGGCAGACGTGGTGCTGGCACTGGGCACCCGTCTGGGGCCGTTCGGCACGTTGCCCCAGCATGGCATGGATTACTGGCCGAAAGCGGCGCAGATCATCCAGGTGGATGCCGACAACAAGATGCTGGGGCTGGTGAAGAAGATCTCGGTGGGCATTTGCGGCGATGCGAAGGCAGCGGCCGAAGCGCTGCTTGAGCGGTTGCAGGGCCGCACGCTGGTGTCGGATGCCACGAAGGCCGAGCGTGCCGCGAAGATCCAGGCCGAAAAGGCGGCCTGGGAGCAGGAGCTGGATGCCTGGACGCACGAGACCGATCCGTACAGTCTGGAAATGATTGAGGAGCAGAAGGGCGAGACGCCTTTCAGCGGCGGCCAGTACCTGCATCCGCGTCAGGTGCTGCGCGAGCTGGAAAAGGCACTGCCGCCGGACGTGATGCTCTCCACCGACATCGGCAACATCAATTCGGTGGCGCACAGCTACCTGCGCTTCGAGCGGCCGCGCAGCTTCTTTGCGCCGATGAGCTTTGGCAACTGCGGCTACGCCTTTCCCACCATCATCGGTGCCAAGGTGGCCCGTCCCGACCGGCCAGCGGTGTCCTACGCCGGGGATGGCGCCTGGGCCATGAGCATGGTCGAGACCATGACCTGCGTGCGGCACGGCATCCCGGTCACGGCGGTGGTGTTCCACAACCGGCAGTGGGGGGCCGAGAAGAAGAACCAAGTGGATTTCTACAACCGCCGCTTCGTGGCCGGTGAGCTGGACAGCCCGAGCTTTGCCGGCATTGCCCGTTCCATGGGGGCCGAGGGCATTGTGGTGGACCGTCTCGAAGACGTGGGCCCCAGCCTGAAGAAAGCCATCGACATGCAGATGAACGAGGGCAAGACCTGCATCATCGAGATCATGTGCACCCGCGAGCTGGGCGATCCGTTCCGGCGCGATGCGCTGTCGAAGCCGGTGCGCTTCCTGGACAAGTACCGGGATTACGTCTAGGAACTTGAGTGGGTGAGGGCTTCCGGGTTGGGGTTTTCACCATGGCACGTGGTTGCGCCGATGGCGGGGGTGCTGGGGTACCATGGGATCACATTCAGGATCCTGCCCCATTGTCCCTTTTCCGTCGTTTGCCATGAGCACTCTCACCTACATCCCCGATCCCGCCCTCCCGGACCTGCTGCAGGGCGTCCAGCAGCGTGCCAGCGCGCTGAACCGGAACGTCGTGCTGTGTGAAGCCGACGATCCCCGCGTGCTGCGGGCCGGCGTGCAGGCGCAGCAGCGCGGCGTGGCCCGCATCACGCTGGTGGGCAACCGCAAGGCCATCGAACAATGTGCGGCCGCCGAAGGGCTGTCGCTGGATGGCCTCACCATCCGCGATCCCGCCACCGACCCCGAGACGGCGGCCCTGGCCGATCGTCTCTTCCAGCATCGCCAGCACAAGGGCATGACGCCCGAGAAGTCGGCTGCCGAGATCCGCAAGCCCCTGGTGTTTGCCAACATGCTGGTGGCCGAGGGCAAGGTGGACGGCTCGGTGGCCGGCGCCGTGCACACCACGGCCGACGTGGTCCGTGCCGCCATCCAGCTCATCGGCACGGCACCGGGTACCAGCCTGGTGTCCAGCTTCTTCCTGGTGGCGCTGGACAAACCCCATCATCCCATGCAGGGCGGCCTCATCTACACCGACTGCGGCCTGGTCATCAATCCCACGTCCGAGGAGCTGGTGGACATTGCCCGTGCCGGTAGTCGCAGTGCCCAGCAGCTGCTGGGTGAAGAGCCGCGCGTGGCCATGCTGTCCTTCTCCACCGCCGGCAGTGGTGGCAAGCACCCCGACGTCGAGAAGGTCCAGCGCGCCGTGGCGCTGCTGGCCGCGGCCGAGCCGGATCTGAAGCTGGACGGCGAGGTGCAGTTCGATGCCGCCATGGTGCCGTCGATCGCCACCCGCAAGCTTCCGGACTCGAAGCTGAAGGGCCGCGCCAACGTGCTGGTGTTCCCCAACCTGGATGCCGGCAACATCGGCTACAAGATCACCGAGCGCATCGGTGGCGCCATGGTGGTGGGACCGCTGCTGCAGGGCCTGCGCCGTCCGGCCAACGACCTGTCGCGGGGCGCCGATACGCCTGACATCATCAACGCCATTGCGGTGACGGCGCTGCAGAGCGCCTGATCGGCCGTCCGTTGTCCGTTTCCGCCCGGTGCTGGCACGGGCGGACGCATCCCCTGGTTCCCCCGGCTGCGGCTCTGGCGGGAATCAGGGGTTTTTTCTGTCCGGGCCTTTCTCTGTCGGGCGGGGTTGCTCAGGCGGGCAGGGTATGATGCCGGGGTCCTTGATCCCGCTCCCTCATCCGCTCATTGCCATGCCTTCCCGCCCCGATCCTGCCACGCCTTTCACCGTCGTGGGCAGGTACCTGCCCGGCGTCATGCTGGCCACGGTCATTGCCGTGGCCGCCAGCTTCGTGTCCGAGCACTACGGCGGCCCGAAGTTCCTCTACGCGCTGCTGATCGGCATCGCCTTCCATTTCCTGTCTGAAGACGTGCGTTGCGTGCCGGGTATCGAGTTCTCGGCCAAGAAGCTGGTGCGCATCGGGGTGGCGCTGCTGGGCGCCCGCATCGTCATGGCTGATGTCTCGGCGCTGGGGCTCTGGGGCATCCTGGGCCTGGCGGGTGCCGTGATTCTGACCATGTCCTTCGGCGTGCTGATGGCGCGTGCGCTGCGCTTGCCGCCCATGCTGGGGCTGCTGTCGGGCGGAGGGACGGGCATCTGTGGCATTTCGGCCACCATGGCCATTTCCGCCACCATGCCGCAGACGGCCGAGAATGAGCGCAACACGCTGATGACGGCCATCGGCATCGCCAGCCTGTCCACGGTGGTGATGGTGCTGTATCCGCTCTGGGTGCGCTGGCTGGACATGTCGGTGGCCGAGGCGGGCCTCTTCCTGGGCGGCGCCATTCATGACGTGACGCAGGTGGTGGGGGCGGGCAACATCCTGTCGCCCGATATCGCCAAGGCCGCCACGCTGGCCAAGATGTTCCGGGTGGCCATGCTGGTGCCGGTGGTGCTGATGCTGGCCTTTGTCTTTCGCAAGGCCGTGGCGCAGTCGCCCTCACTGGATGGCAGCAAGCCGGCAAAGCGGCCGCCGCTGCTGCCCTTCTTCCTGCTGATGTTCGTGCTGCTGATGGTGCTCAACAGCTTGGGCTGGATCCCGGCGGCCGTTCATGACCTGGCCGGTGACGCTTCTTCCTGGGCGCTCGTCATCTCCATCTCGGCGTTGGGGCTGAAGACCTCCTTCGGGAAGATCGCCGCGCTGGGCTGGCGGCCCATCGTGCTGCTGGTGAGCGAGGCGCTGTTCGTCGCCGCATTCATGACGGGCGTGGTATTGCTGATGCGGATGTGAGCGGTCATCGCTTTTTCATGATTTGGTTATTTCAATAGTATTTTTCCGATAAATCGGATCGGTGCCATGTCATTTATATTCTGGCCATGGCACCGATCGGCAGATATTCCGATGGTCCGCACGTGCGATGGCGCGTGTCGATTCAAGGAACATGCAGCCACGTGATTGCAGCCGATCTGCGCCCCGATGTCTTTTTGTGGGTTTGCATGATGGATATTGCAGTCGACCAGGGATTCCTTCGCCAACGCTTGCCGTCGAAGGACGTTTCAACCACCCGTGCGCTGGATCGCTACGATCCGACCTATGATCCTCTTGTGGCGTCCACGCCCGGATGCGGGCAGGACTACTCACCGACCTACTGGATTGCCACGGCCGGTGAGCCGCCCGCGGACGATGGCCCCATCGACAGTGACCGCGAGGTGGATGTGGCCATCATCGGCTCCGGCTTCACCGGGCTGTCGGCCGCCATCGCACTGGCGCGTGATCACGGCGTCCGGGCCACCGTGCTGGAAGCCAATCGCGTGAGCTGGGGATGCAGCGTGCGCAATGGGGGCCAGGCCCAGTGTGCCTCCGGTCGACTGACGCGCTCGCAATGGATCGCGCGCTGGGGGCTGGACACGGCGCTGGCGCTGCATGCCGAATGCCTGGATGGCATGGAGTACTTCAAGCGGCTGATTGCCGACATCGATTGCGATGTGCAGCCTGGTGGCCACCTGTACGTGGCGCACCGTGCGGCCCGGATGCCGATGCTGGAACGGGAAGCGAAGGTGCTGCGCGAGGTCTTCGATTACGATGCGCAGATCCTGGACGCCGACACGCTGCGCCGCCACTACATCGACGACCACGAGGCGGCTGGCGCCATGCACGAGCCCGAGGGGCTGGGGGTGCATCCGGCCAAGCTGGCCTTCGGCTACCTGAAGAAGGCGAGGGCGCTGGGGGCCACCGTGCATCCGGCCAGTCCGGTGCAGGGCTGGGTCACGAAGGACGGCTGGCACCATCTGCAGACGCCCGGTGGCGTGGTGCGTGCGCGGGCCGTGGCCGTGGCCACGGGCGGCTACACGTCGCAGACACTGCACCCCCGTTTGCGCAACCGCCTCATGCCCATCCTGTCGAACTCGGTGGTCACGCGCCAGCTCACGCCCGAGGAGATCGAGGCCAATGGCCTGCGCACCCATCAGGTTATTACCGACACGCGGGTGCTGCGCCATTACTATCGACTCACACCGGATGGTCGATTGCAGATCGGCAGTCGCAGCGCCATCAACGGACGCGGTGCGCCCGACAAGCGCTACGAGCGGATGCTGCTGGACGGCATGGTGCGCAAGTTTCCGGGCCTGCGTGACGTGTCCATCGACTATTCCTGGTGGGGCTGGGTGGATGTCAGCCACGACATGATGCCGCGCATCGTGCAGCCCGACCCTCACGTCGCCATCTACTACGCGCTTGGCTATGGTGGCAATGGCGTGATGTACGCTGCCCAGGCCGGTCGCCGCCTGGCGCAGTGGATTGCCGGCGCCGGTGGCTCGCTGCGTTTGCCCATCTTCCAGGGGCAGCTGCCTTTCCCCAACGTGGCCGGCGTCATCACATCGGAATGGTTTGCGCCATTCCGGCGGCTTGGCCAGCGGGCGCTGTACCGCTGGTATCACCTGAAGGACGAAGTCCTGTAACCCGTCCTTCGACGACGCAACGCGTGCCGGCGCACCGCCGGCACATTCCCGAATCCAGACCGGGCAGACTCGCCCGGGAAAGAGCGCCGACCCCAGGGAGGGACCTTCCATGCGACCAAAATCTGCCGGCATCATGCTGATCGTGGCCATTCTGCTGGGCATCTCCGGCACGGCCTGTGCCGCCACCTTCAAGATGGCCGTGGGCGATGCCCAGGGCGGTACCCAGTGGGAGCTGGCGTCATTCTTCAAGCAGTCGCTGGAACGAAAGACGCAGGGCGTGCACCGGGTGGCGCTGTTTCCCAATGGCCAGCTGGGCAGCGAGGAGGACACCGTCAACGAGGCGGCCATGGGCACGCTGGACATGTCGGTGCTGGCCATCAACAACCTGGCGCCGTTCTCGCCCACACTGAGCGTGCTGACGCTGCCCTACATCGTGCGCAATGCCGACGAGGCGCGCACGCTGGTGCAGGGCGAGATCGGCCGAGAACTGGTGGACAACACCGTGCGCGATGCCCAGGTGCGGATCGTCGGCTGGGCGTTCTCGGGCTTTCGGGTGCTGACCAATTCCCGCAAGCCGGTCATGAACCCGGAGGACCTGAGCGGCATGGTGATCCGCGTGCCCAAGAACGAGGTGATGATCGAGACCTATCAGGCCTGGGGGATCAATCCGTCGCCGCTGGCATGGTCCGAGACCTTCACCGCCTTGCAGCAGAAGGTGGTGGATGGGCAGGACAATCCGTTCATCACCGTGGCGGCGATGAAGTTCGACGAGGTGCAGAAGTACATCACGCCCATCCGCTACCTGTTCTCGCTGGAGCCGCTGGTGATCAGTGAAGAGGTCTTCCAGCATCAGACGCCTGCCATGCAGGATGCCATCCTGGCGGCGGGTCGGGAAGCCACGGCGCACAGCTACGACTATCTGCAGCGGACCGAGCGTGAGGTCAGGCAGCAGCTGCAGGCCAAGGGCATGGAGATCGTTGAACCCGCCGGGGGCGAAGAGGCCTGGGCAAAGGTGGCCATGGAGCGTGTCTGGCCCCGCTTCTACGACACGGTGGGCGGCAAGGAGAAGATCGATGCCACCCAGCGCGCCCTAGGGCGCTGATTGGCGACCGTGCCCGCCGCCAGTCCTGTGACGGGAAACGCCATGGCCCAAGCACAGAAGCAGCCCCGCCCGAAGCGCCGCTGGTCCTGGCTGGATCACGTCGAGGAATTCATCTGCGCCTTTCTGCTGGTGGGATTCGTGTCGCTGATGTTTGCGCAGATCGTCAGCCGGCAGCTGTTCCATTACACCATCCTGTGGGCCGATGAACTGGCCACGCACATGTTCGTGTGGTTCGCGTACTTTGGCGCCGTGGTGGCGGCCAGGCTCTCGGCCCACAACCGCGTCACCTTCCAGTTCACGTTCTTTCCGCCCATCGTCAAGAAGGTTTCCGAAGGGCTGGCCGATCTCATCTGGGTGGCCTTCAACCTGTACTTTGCGTGGCTCAGCATCGATTTCATCTTCTTCCGGATGAACCGCTTCTGGAGTTCGCAGACGCTGGGCCTGCCGATGAAGTACTTCTATCTGGTGCTGCCGGTGGCCTTCGTGCTGATGTCGGTACGCATCCTGGCCAACGACTATCGCGTGCTGATCAGGGGGGAGGCGCTGAAGGATCCCGAGCAGGCCGAGATCGAGCGGATGGCCCATCAGCACCACGAGGAATAGGGCATGGAATACCCCATCGTAGCGATCCTGTTCGGATCCTTCCTGGTGTTGCTGCTCATCGGCGCTCCCATCACCGTCTCGTTGGCCGTGTCGGCGCTGGCCTGCTTCTGGGTGCTGGACATTGATCCGGTGCGCATGGTGCAGATCGCCTACACCTCGGTGGGCTCCTTTCCGCTCATGGCGCTGCCGGCCTTCGTGCTGGCCGGCGCGCTGATGGAGGCGGCCGGCATCTCGCGCCGGCTGGTGGACATCGCCGAGGCGCTGGCCGGGCCGGTGACGGGCGGGCTGGGCATGGCCACGGTGCTGGCCTGCGTGTTCTTTGGTGCCATCTCCGGTTCCGGTCCGGCCACGACGGCCGCGGTGGGCATGCTGATGGTGCCGGCCATGACGCGACGAGGCTATGACAAGGCCTATTCGGGCGCCGTCACGGCGGCATCCGGGGGCATCGGCATCATCATTCCGCCCTCCATTCCGATGGTGATCTTTGGCGTGGCTGCCATGGGTCTACAGATCCCGCCGGCCGCCGTGGCACGGCACGGCGAATTCGCCAGCCTGTCGATCCCGAAGCTGTTCATGGCGGGGGCCGTGCCGGGCCTGGTGATGGCGCTGGCACTGATCCTGGTGAACTACCTGATCTCGCGCCGGCGCGGCTACCGGGGCCTGACCGACACCTGGAGTGGCCGTGCCATCGTCGAGGCGCTGCGCCATGGCGTGTGGTCGCTGGTGGCGCCCTTCATCATCCTGGGCGGCATCTATTCGGGGCTCTTCACCCCCACGGAATCGGCCGTGGTGGCCATCGCCTACACGTTGCTGGTGGGCGTGGTGCTGCACCGGGAGATCACCTGGGCCAAGGCGCGGGAGGCCCTGCTGGCTACCACTTGGATCACTGGGCGGGTGCTGCTGATCCTGTTTGCGGCCACGGTGTTCGGCCGGGTGCTGGTGGAAGAGGAGATCCCCGCGCAACTGGCTGCGCAGCTGCTGGGCATGACCGACAGCCTGGACGTGGTGTGGCTCTTCCTGATCGTGCTGCTGCTCTTCGTGGGCATGTTCATGGAAACGCTGGCGGCCATCATGATCCTGGTGCCGGTGCTGATGCCGATCATGTACATGCTGGGCGCCGATCCCACCCACGTGGGCATCGTGGTCATCTGTGCGCTCTCCATCGGCTTCCAGACGCCGCCGCTGGGCGAGAACCTGTTCGTTGCCTCCGGTATCAGCGGCATGACGGTGGAGCAGATCGTGGTCAAGGTCGTGCCCTTCACGCTGGTCAGCATCCTGGCGCTGCTGCTGATTGCCTACGTGCCGGCACTGTCGCTGTGGCTGCCGGCGATGATGGGGTATGACTGAGGGGGTCAGAAAGGGGCAGGGGGCTCGGGAGGCGTGTGCAGGAGGGCTGCTGAAGGGGGGGGCTGGTAAGGGGGCGGAGGCTGCGGAAGGACCCTGTGTGGCAGCTTTCGTGGAAGATGTGAGTGGCAGGGAGCAGGCAGCGGCTGGCCGCTCTGGTATGCTGGGCCGCATGGCATACGATGAAACCTTGGCTCAGCGGATCCGCGAGCGGCTGGCGGGCATTCCCAGCCTGCGCGAAGTGAAGATGTTTGGCGGCCTGTCCTTCATGGTGGACGGCCACATCGTGGCCTTTGCCAGCCGCAGCGGCGACATGATGGTGCGCTGCCCGCCCGAAGACGAGGAACAGCTGCTGGCCGAGGCCGGGGACACGGCACAACCGGCCCGCATCGGCAACCGGAAGCAGCAGCAGAAGACCACCGGCTGGATCACGGTACGGGCCGATGCACTGACCGAGCCCGTATTCGATCGGTGGCTGGACATTGCGCTGGACTACAACCAGCGCGCTGGATGATCAGCCCTCGCTGCCGTCCGTGCGAACCAGCATGACCGGCACCGGCGCGATGCGGGCCACCTGCTCGGCATCGCTGCCCAGCAGCAGCCGATCGATGCCGCGACGGCCGTGCGTGCCCAGGATGATCAGGTCGCAATGCTCGTCCTTGGCTTGCTGGACGATGAGCTCCGAGACACGCTGGTTTCCGCTCTCCACCACATGCGCGGCGACCGACAGCCCGGCCTCGCGCAGCGGGGTGGCGGCCTTTTCCAGCAGGCCACGCGCCGTGGCCAGGAAGTGCGGCCGCACCTGCTCGGTATAGACCTTCGGGCGCTCGTAGCCGTTGCTGTAGTGCATCTCTTCGACGATGGAGAGCAGGATGATGGAGGCGCCACTGAGCTTGGCCAGTGCTTCGGCGTGCTTCAGCGCCAGTTGAGCGGTGGCGCTGCCATCCAGGGGGACCAGAAGTTTCTTGTACATGGTTGGCTCCTGCCTTGTTGCCCTTGGGGGTGTTCTTGGTTCTATTGTAAGAGGGGGAGGGGAGGGACGAAGCAACAGAAATACTGACCGGGATGATTTGTTGGGCTTGGGATGCTGGTGGCTGTTGGAGTGCTGGTGGCGGAATAAGTAGTCTAGTCTGGCATCCTTCCGTCTAGCTTGACGGCAACGTCTTGGCCTTGAGCGAGGGGCGACGATTTGGTAGCATGCTCGGCGGATCACACACAACATGTTGCGCCAGTATGTTCTGGATGATTTAAGCTTATCCTTTACAGGGCAGGAGATAAACTGTCTGAGTTTTATCGCTTTGGGTCGCCAACTTGAAAATTATGCACTATCCTAGCGTGCAGTCCCAGTTATACGGCCGATCCTCTCTATGCCAAAGAACACCGACGAAGGTCGAGACCTGACAGTCAGGGAAGTCGCCGAGTATCGGAAGGTTATGAAGTGGCCGATTTGCCGACGTGCGGCGGCCAAGAGAATACCGGTGCCCAAGGTCGGTGGCATACAGCGCTTCCGGGTGATGGACATCAATGGTCGGATAGTCGGGCGGTTGAAGAAAGTGGGGGGCTCCAATTGATCTCCGCCTACCACGCCAAGTATTACGCCCATGAGCTGACGAGGCGACACGCCGCCGATGATGTAGATCGCCTCTCCCTATCTCTTTTCGATGCCAGCGTCGATTTGAACCCGCATCAGATCGAGGCAGCGCTGTTCGCCCTTCGGAACCCATTGCAGGAAGGCGTACTGCTGGCTGACGAGGTGGGGCTGGGCAAGACCATCGAAGCCGCGTTGGTGGTTTGCCAATACTGGGCTGAGCGCCGCCGTCGGCTCTTGGTCATCTGCCCGGCGAGCCTGCGCAAGCAATGGGCGCAGGAGCTGCACGACAAGTTCGCCGTGCCCACCACCGTGGTGGATGCCGTTTCTCTGCGCAAGCAGTCCTCTGGCGACATGCTCGCCACCCTGCAGCGGCAGGTTGGCAAGGCGGTCGTCATCATGTCCTACCAGTTTGCCGCCAAGCTGGAAGCCGATCTGCGCGCAGTTCCTTGGGATGTAGTGGTCATCGACGAAGCGCACAAGCTGCGCAATGCGCACCGCACCAGCAACCGCACCGGGCAAGCGCTTAAGCGTGCACTTCAAGGTCGCAAGAAGCTGCTGCTCACTGCTACGCCGCTGCAGAACTCTCTGATGGAACTATACGGCCTGTCAACGCTGATCGACGAACACCTTTTCGGCGACGAAGCTGCCTTCCGCAAGCAGTTCATGAGCAGTGGGACGGGGCTCGACGAACTGCGTAAGCGTCTTGCTAGCTTCGCCAAAAGGACACTGCGCCGTGACGTACTGGAGTACATCAAGTACACCGAGCGCAAGGCCCTCACCCAGCCGTTCAATCCGACTGACGACGAGCAGGCGCTGTACGAGCGCATCTCAGCTTTTCTGCAAAAGGAAGACTCCTACGCCCTGCCCAAGCAGCAGCGCCACCTTACGGCACTGATCCTGCGCAAGCTGCTTGCCTCCAGTTCGTACGCCGTTGCTGCCACCTTGGTCACCATCCGCGAGCGCCTGCAAGGCCTGCTCACGGCAGGAAAAACGGAAGACGACGGCAGCCAACTGGTTGAACAGCTCATTGCCGAGGACGATCTGGAGCAGGACTATCTGGAAGAGGAAACCAGCGAGGAAGAAGAAAACGCCGAAGCCTCCACGCTAGCGGCAGCCGAAAACGGCAAACCGGGCGCTGCAAAAGATGCCCAGGCCGTCCGCGCCGCTATCGCCGCCGAAGTCGACGAGTTGACTGCCTTCATTAAGGCTGCCCAAGCGCTGCAGACCGACACCAAGGCACAGGCTTTACTCAAGGCGCTCGAACTGGGTTTCGGCAAGATGGCCGAGCTGCGCGCGCCATGTAAGGCCATCATCTTCACGGAATCCAAGCGCACTCAGGAGTACCTGCACCGCTTCCTCTCTGCCAACGGCCACGCGGGAAAATTGGTGTTGTTCAGCGGCACGAACACCCACGAGGACTCCACCGCCATCTACCAGCGCTGGCTCGAAGAGTACAAAGGCACGGATCGGGTCACCGGCTCGCCGCAGGTGGATCGCCGCACCGCGCTGATCGACCACTTTCGCAAGGACGACGGTACCGGTGCGGAAATCATGATCGCCACCGAAGCGGCTGCCGAAGGTGTCAACCTGCAGTTCTGCGCGCTGATCATCAATTACGACCTGCCGTGGAACCCGCAGCGAGTCGAACAGCGCATTGGCCGCTGCCACCGCTACGGTCAGCGTTTCGATGTGGTGGTCATCAACTTCCTCAACACCCGCAACCAGGCCGACCAGCGCGTGCTGGAACTGCTCACCGAAAAATTCAACCTGTTCTCCGGTGTGTTCGGTGCAAGCGATGAAGTGCTGGGTCGCATTGAAGGCGGTCTCGACTTCGAGAAACGCATCCTCCAGATCTACGATACCTGTCGTCAACCCGAGCAGATCGAAGCCGCCTTCAATGCCCTCCAAACGGAGCTGGAAGAAGTCATTGCCGACCGAATCAAAGACACTCAGTCACAGCTGCTGGAAAATTTTGACGAGGATGTCCACGATCGGCTCAAGCTGCGTCTTCAGGACGCCGAGGCACGTCTCGACAAGCTGGGACGCTGGTTCTGGGGGGTCACTCGCTATGCGCTCAATGACCGCGCTCGCTTCGACGAGCAGTCCTACGCGTTCTCATTGAGCGCGCCGCCAACTGGTATAGCCACTGGCCGCTACCAGCTCATTCGCGGTGCTGCGCAGCCGGACATGCTGGCGCACGCCTACCGCCTCAGCCACCCGCTGGGGGAGTGGAGCATTGATGCCAGCCTGAATGCGGCAACGCCCGTCGCCACCTTGAAGCTCGACTACAGCAAACACGGCGCGCGCGTCTCCGTGATTGAGAAACTGCGCGACAAGTCCGGCTGGCTGACGCTGGCCCGGCTGGAAGTCACCGCCTACGAGACCACCGAGGCGCTGCTGTTCTCCGGTCTCACTGACGATGGTCAGGTGTTGGATCAGGAAGCTTGCGAAAAGCTGATGACCATTCCAGCAGCAGGCAAACCCACTCCTTTGAGCACTACCGTACCCGAGGCACTGCTGGCCAACAGCCAGCGCGCGGTCGCCGCCACCATTGCCCAGGTGCTTGAAGCCAACCAGCGCCTGTTCAATGAAGAGCGCGACAAGCTGGAACGCTGGGCCGACGACAAGCTGCTGGCCGCAGAGGAAGCCTTGAAGAACACCAAGGCGCGTATCGCACAGTTGAAGCGCGACGCCCGCAAGGCCGCCACATTGCAGGAGCAAGACGGCATTCAGCGCGAACTGTCTGAGCTGGAGCGCAAGCAAAGACGTCTGCGACAGGAAATTTTCGCCGTTGAGGACGAGATCATCGCCAAGCGCGACGAATTGATTGCCTCGCTCCAGCAGCGCCTGCAAGAAAAAACAAGCAACGAGACCTTGTTCAGCGTGCGCTGGCAGGTCACCTGAAACGGAAATCCTTCAAAGAATCAGAAATCCCGAGATCAGGGCAAACCATGACCAACAAACAGAATCCAAAATTTCAGGAGCTCGTCGCCAAGCTGCGCGAGATCTTCCAGATCGACCGCCCGGAACTGGACTTCGGCATCTATCGCATCCTCAACGCCCGCGCGGGCGAGATCAACGACTACCTGCAAAACCGGCTGGCTGAGAAGGTTCAGGTAGCCCTCAACGAAGGCAGCGCCGCCAGCACGCAGCAAATCCAGTCCGAATTGCAGGAGGCTGAGAAGAACGCCCAAGCCTTGGGTGACAGCCCCAACGCTGTACCCAAGGTGCAAGAACTACGTGCCAGGCTGAAAGAGACTGCAGCAGGCAGCAGCGAACACGAAAACGCTGTGTTTTCCCATCTGCTGGCCTTTTTCTCCCGCTACTACGAGCAAGGCGACTTCATCAGCCAGCGCCGTTACAAGGGCGACACCTACGCCATCCCCTACGCGGGCGAAGAGGTGATGCTGCACTGGGCCAACAAGGATCAGTACTACACCAAAAGCGGAGAAAACTTCAGAAACTACAGCTTCAAGTTGGAAGACGGGCGTACCGTGCATTGCCGCTCTGCCGCCCCTGAAGCCGCCCCAAGAAACGTCCGTTTTCGGTAAA
>ERZ772874.1229-NODE-1229-length-13494-cov-5.067862_pt1 | contig 13494 bp, 8 predicted proteins | sample MGYA00580586_ERZ772874 | MGnify/ENA primary metagenome ERZ772874 (study PRJEB29015, sample SAMEA2737952) | human oral metagenome | biome: human oral; feature: human-associated habitat; material: dental | place: China | collected 2154 ... | reverse complement strand
CACCTTACATAGGTGACGGAGGCGAACATTATATGTCCTCACCAATCACCTATGTAAGGTGATTGGGACGAACATTACTTGTCCCCACCATGGCAATCATATCTCCTCTCCTAGAGCCTTCGGAGTCTTCTCCCAGCTCCTAGACTCTCAGGTATGAATCATCCCCATCTTTCCTCTAGCCAAGTAGCTTGTTACGATATCTTTGTCTATTCAGACAGCCAAGACCCATTGATGCCTTTTCCTCTGGATAAAGTTAGAGGTTTCATACTAGCTGCTTGACTCCACTAGCATGAAGCCTCTAACTTTCAAGGAATAGCTATACCAGCACTGAGGAGATAATTTAAGGCTAGCTCTTTAGAGTCGGATGACTTGGTGGTATTCTTGCTGAGGAAGAGATAGAGATAGAGTTTGAGTATCATGTCTCAGCAAAGGCACTGATACTAGTGGGGCTACTAGGCCACATGGGGAGGAGCGTTTCTGCTTGAACTCCCGCGAGGAGAGCGACCTCTTCGATCTATACAAGAGCCTACATGGCAAGCTCGTTTCAATTCACGCTCCCGCGAGGGGAGCGACCCCGACAGAAAGTGAGTGCACCCCTTTCTAGTATGTTTCAATTCACGCTCCCGCGAGGGGAGCGACTCAAGAGCAAAAGCCGCCTTAACGGAGCGAGTAGTTTCAATTCACGCTCCCGCGAGGGGAGCGACAGTTAGCAATTTTATCCGAAACTTCCAAATCATCGTTTCAATTCACGCTCCCGCGAGGGGAGCGACGGCACTGGAATCCCTCCTTACGGAGGGCTGAATCGTTTCAATTCACGCTCCCGCGAGGGGAGCGACACGATCGACATCCACGAGAGGGATAGACAAATCATGTTTCAATTCACGCTCCCGCGAGGGGAGCGACCGCACATCGATGGCGCACACGATGAGGATAGAGACGTTTCAATTCACGCTCCCGCGAGGGGAGCGACGTGTCGGGAGGCTATCACCCCCGAAACAAGGTCGTTTCAATTCACGCTCCCGCGAGGGGAGCGACTTTGGAGTATCGCCAATAGACAACGATGCAAGTGTTTCAATTCACGCTCCCGCGAGGGGAGCGACTGTGCTATCACAGGGCGAAAACTAAGGGCAAGCGTTTCAATTCACGCTCCCGCGAGGGGAGCGACTAGTTGGCGACTAAAGCAGTATTACGCTGATTTTGTTTCAATTCACGCTCCCGCGAGGGGAGCGACGGCGCTTTATCGTTAGAATATGTTAATGTAATGTTTCAATTCACGCTCCCGCGAGGGGAGCGACTGGAGCACCATAGTCGGGAGGAGCATGCCGGCAGGTTTCAATTCACGCTCCCGCGAGGGGAGCGACGCTATCGAGACGGACAATTTGACTCGTGATGAGACGTTTCAATTCACGCTCCCGCGAGGGGAGCGACACAGAGATATAACCCTTACGGAGGGCATAATGCGTTTCAATTCACGCTCCCGCGAGGGGAGCGACGTGGCTGGAAACCAAGGTCTTGGAACTCGGGGATGTTTCAATTCACGCTCCCGCGAGGGGAGCGACTTTGAGAACCTGAACCTCTACGGCCAGGAGCGGTGTTTCAATTCACGCTCCCGCGAGGGGAGCGACTAAGGCTAACATCCTGGCCCAGCAGAAACTCATGGTTTCAATTCACGCTCCCGCGAGGGGAGCGACCCAGCCGTTCATGCTCAAGTACAAGGTTTCTGGGAGTTTCAATTCACGCTCCCGCGAGGGGAGCGACTTGCCCACGGTAAAGGTGTTTTCCTCCTTGTACCCGTTTCAATTCACGCTCCCGCGAGGGGAGCGACCATCGGGGATACGGTCTATTATCTCTAAATTGGGGTTTCAATTCACGCTCCCGCGAGGGGAGCGACCCCCGTAACGCCAGCGGAGAAGGCAGGTAGCGAGTTTCAATTCACGCTCCCGCGAGGGGAGCGACGGCACTCAGGAAGGAGCATCGTTGTGATTGTGCGTTTCAATTCACGCTCCCGCGAGGGGAGCGACTTTCGATAGCTTTACTTAGGTTCGTTAGTTTTTTTCGTTTCAATTCACGCTCCCGCGAGGGGAGCGACCCTTCTACGGGCATAAGCAGCTTTTCTACCTCCTGTTTCAATTCACGCTCCCGCGAGGGGAGCGACTTAGATTGTCTTGGGCTAGTCTTCGCCCTTACTCTGGGTTTCAATTCACGCTCCCGCGAGGGGAGCGACTGGTATAACTCAAGCGGTCACCTCCGCGTCAGGTGTTTCAATTCACGCTCCCGCGAGGGGAGCGACTTGACGACGCAGAGGATATAGTAGAGGTAGATGAAGTTTCAATTCACGCTCCCGCGAGGGGAGCGACTACATCTGCCCCAATGATTTACTCTGCCTTAGCGTTTCAATTCACGCTCCCGCGAGGGGAGCGACCGTGCCATATATTATATGTTTATTGTCATCGACGTTTCAATTCACGCTCCCGCGAGGGGAGCGACTGGTGAGGCTATGGATAGCGGGGATAAGGGTATGTTTCAATTCACGCTCCCGCGAGGGGAGCGACGGCACATACAGCACCTCTCTTCCACTATCGTAAGTTTCAATTCACGCTCCCGCGAGGGGAGCGACTATAGCTCTCGGCGCAGTAGTACACTCAGAGTAGCGTTTCAATTCACGCTCCCGCGAGGGGAGCGACATCCATAGCTTTTCGCAGGGCATCTGCTATCTGACTGTTTCAATTCACGCTCCCGCGAGGGGAGCGACACCTCGGCTGTGAGCAAGACACCTCACAGAGGATGTTTCAATTCACGCTCCCGCGAGGGGAGCGACGCTTGAGGACTACCCGAGCAAAATACGAGGTCTGTTTCAATTCACGCTCCCGCGAGGGGAGCGACAGATGTCGTCTGTAGGTAGATTTGGTAGGCGCTGTTTCAATTCACGCTCCCGCGAGGGGGGCGACTATACATTGGGATCTATGTTCCGATCACCGCCCTGTTTCAATTCACGCTCCCGCGAGGGGAGCGACCGTAGTGTCCAGTGGCGTCATCTAGGTAGTCGCCGTTTCAATTCACGCTCCCGCGAGGGGAGCGACAACTTGTGGCTATCCGCACTACAAATGTAGGCAATGTTTCAATTCACGCTCCCGCGAGGGGAGCGACTCTCGACTTCCATCTCTGGAGACTTCTGACCGAGTTTCAATTCACGCTCCCGCGAGGGGAGCGACGGGCAGTGAAACACAACTCCTACTCCGTGTTTACCGGTTTCAATTCACGCTCCCGCGAGGGGAGCGACTGTCCTCGTACGAGGAATTTTTACACAACGTGTCGTTTCAATTCACGCTCCCGCGAGGGGAGCGACATTATACTCGTTCGTCCGATTCCATTGCTCAAGGTTGTTTCAATTCACGCTCCCGCGAGGGGAGCGACGTCTTGCTCTCAATATTACTCCTATTGAGTACTACGTTTCAATTCACGCTCCCGCGAGGGGAGCGACACCTCTACGACCGGGAGCGGTGAACGAACTACCGGGTTTCAATTCACGCTCCCGCGAGGGGAGCGACATGGAAGCGCAAAATCGCTTCAACCTTGAGCAATGGTTTCAATTCACGCTCCCGCGAGGGGAGCGACTGACGACGCAGAGGATATAGTAGAGGTAGATGAAGTTTCAATTCACGCTCCCGCGAGGGGAGCGACTACATCTGCCCCAATGATTTACTCTGCCTTAGCGTTTCAATTCACGCTCCCGCGAGGGGAGCGACCGTGCCATATATTATATGTTTATTGTCATCGACGTTTCAATTCACGCTCCCGCGAGGGGAGCGACTGGTGAGGCTATGGATAGCGGGGATAAGGGTATGTTTCAATTCACGCTCCCGCGAGGGGAGCGACGGCACATACAGCACCTCTCTTCCACTATCGTAAGTTTCAATTCACGCTCCCGCGAGGGGAGCGACTATAGCTCTCGGCGCAGTAGTACACTCAGAGTAGCGTTTCAATTCACGCTCCCGCGAGGGGAGCGACATCCATAGCTTTTCGCAGGGCATCTGCTATCTGACTGTTTCAATTCACGCTCCCGCGAGGGGAGCGACACCTCGGCTGTGAGCAAGACACCTCACAGAGGATGTTTCAATTCACGCTCCCGCGAGGGGAGCGACGCTTGAGGACTACCCGAGCAAAATACGAGGTCTGTTTCAATTCACGCTCCCGCGAGGGGAGCGACCTTATTGTTCACCTCTCGGTTCTGCCTGCCACCGTTTCAATTCACGCTCCCGCGAGGGGAGCGACCTCACACGTTTTTTCCAGAGAGATAGCACTAAGGCGTTTCAATTCACGCTCCCGCGAGGGGAGCGACTAGTCCATCAAGCGGTGCAGGTTCTCCACGCACGTTTCAATTCACGCTCCCGCGAGGGGAGCGACAGGAGGGAAGTCAGTTAATCTGCCCACTAGCCAGTTTCAATTCACGCTCCCGCGAGGGGAGCGACTTATGTCGCTGGGGCTCGTCCCCTTTGACAATACGTTTCAATTCACGCTCCCGCGAGGGGAGCGACCTATGATCGGCATCTTGATAGTGCAGGTGAAGATGTTTCAATTCACGCTCCCGCGAGGGGAGCGACCGTTTTGTCAATCGTTCAGGGCGTACCTACCCGTTTCAATTCACGCTCCCGCGAGGGGAGCGACTGTCTATCGCCCCAGAGGGAGGCAAACCTCGAGGAGTTTCAATTCACGCTCCCGCGAGGGGAGCGACCTTACAAGGCGGAGCTAGATGGCATCTATGCACAGTTTCAATTCACGCTCCCGCGAGGGGAGCGACTGTCGAAGGTTCTCCCCCCTAGCCTACCTGACTGGTTTCAATTCACGCTCCCGCGAGGGGAGCGACTTCTGTGCAAGTTGCTTAGAGGAGAGTGCGTTGTTTCAATTCACGCTCCCGCGAGGGGAGCGACAGGTAAGGAGTCTTTGTCCGTGCTTTCGACCTTGTTTCAATTCACGCTCCCGCGAGGGGAGCGACTCTAAGCGAAGGTTATTAACCTTATCAAGCACACGTTTCAATTCACGCTCCCGCGAGGGGAGCGACTTAAGACTTTCGTTTGTAATGTCCTCGTACGAGGTTTCAATTCACGCTCCCGCGAGGGGAGCGACCGAGCTATGACCGTCTCCACGGAGAGTTCCGTAGTTTCAATTCACGCTCCCGCGAGGGGAGCGACCACCGGTGAAAAATACCTAAAGTCTGCTACGCAGGTTTCAATTCACGCTCCCGCGAGGGGAGCGACATAGTCTCTATCCTTAGATAGCTTTCGGATAGGGTTTCAATTCACGCTCCCGCGAGGGGAGCGACTGCATTTTTTCGAGTGCAAAAGCGGCGCGAATCGTTTCAATTCACGCTCCCGCGAGGGGAGCGACCCTAAAGCAGATGCTTGACTACCACGAAGCCAAGTTTCAATTCACGCTCCCGCGAGGGGAGCGACCATGCTCTGTAAGCGATAAGTCGAGCGCCTTATGTTTCAATTCACGCTCCCGCGAGGGGAGCGACGGCATCGACACCATCAGCATTGTACTCGGTTTCAGGTTTCAATTCACGCTCCCGCGAGGGGAGCGACTGTTGCATAGGTCAGCATCGTAGAGTCGATGCGAGTTTCAATTCACGCTCCCGCGAGGGGAGCGACTAGGTCGGGCACGGATGAAGCGACCATAAGCAGGGGTTTCAATTCACGCTCCCGCGAGGGGAGCGACTGTGAGATCAAAGATAGAACGTCCCGTTTGAATAGTTTCAATTCACGCTCCCGCGAGGGGAGCGACGCCAAAGGATGTTATCGCTTTGGAGATATTAGCGTTTCAATTCACGCTCCCGCGAGGGGAGCGACAAAGGGGGGGACAGGGGAAACATTCATATAATAATAGTTTCAATTCACGCTCCCGCGAGGGGAGCGACATTCATTCATTTGCCCAGCACCAACTCCAGCCTGAGTTTCAATTCACGCTCCCGCGAGGGGAGCGACATACTGCTTAGACTGCTTATTCCTCGGAACACCATGTTTCAATTCACGCTCCCGCGAGGGGAGCGACCGCTCATTGGCAGACGTTTGACCCATATCCATTAAAGTTTCAATTCACGCTCCCGCGAGGGGAGCGACCCTCGGCTTCGTTCGCTCTCGAGAGCTTAGGGTTGTTTCAATTCACGCTCCCGCGAGGGGAGCGACCTTATGCCGACATTCCTGTGGTCAAGGACAAGGGTTTCAATTCACGCTCCCGCGAGGGGAGCGACGGTTTGTATGTAGGTATGGCACGAGAGTACAATAGGTTTCAATTCACGCTCCCGCGAGGGGAGCGACGGACGATAACCTATAGATAACAGATAGATATGGGAGTTTCAATTCACGCTCCCGCGAGGGGAGCGACTTCCACTCGCTTTGCATCCTTTGTCTTATTATTGTTTCAATTCACGCTCCCGCGAGGGGAGCGACCGAACTGACTGAGGTATTTAGCGAGTTGCAGGCAGGTTTCAATTCACGCTCCCGCGAGGGGAGCGACTGACCCTAAGCTCCTCATCACTGCCCAGGAGCTGTTTCAATTCACGCTCCCGCGAGGGGAGCGACCGTTTTCCCGATTATACGCCCTCAACGGACTCGGGTTTCAATTCACGCTCCCGCGAGGGGAGCGACCCACATAGATGATATAGCACTAGCTAATCATCATAGTTTCAATTCACGCTCCCGCGAGGGGAGCGACGTTGGTGAGGCTATGGATAGCGGGGATAAGGGGATGTTTCAATTCACGCTCCCGCGAGGGGAGCGACGAGGAGCTAATTACCTGTGTATCTGCCGTTACGGGTTTCAATTCACGCTCCCGCGAGGGGAGCGACTCCATCGCAAAGGGCATTCAGGCGATTGCCACGTTTCAATTCACGCTCCCGCGAGGGGAGCGACCAGCAAGGTGTGCCTCATCAATAATCACATAGCGGGTTTCAATTCACGCTCCCGCGAGGGGAGCGACCTCGGCTCTTTGCCTCCTTGTCTCGCTCCTCTATGTTTCAATTCACGCTCCCGCGAGGGGAGCGACCCATCTCGCCTAGCATACCATGCTCATCTGATGTTTCAATTCACGCTCCCGCGAGGGGAGCGACTCGTCTCAAGGCTTTAGAGAGGTAACCCCAATATCTGTTTCAATTCACGCTCCCGCGAGGGGAGCGACCTTTGTATGTAGGTATGGCACGAGAGTACAATAGGTTTCAATTCACGCTCCCGCGAGGGGAGCGACCTGACGCAGAACCTTGTGAGCCTCAGCTGCAGTGTTTCAATTCACGCTCCCGCGAGGGGAGCGACATCGGCAAGAACTCTCATTCTCAAGGATCGAGACGTTTCAATTCACGCTCCCGCGAGGGGAGCGACCTGTGTAATTCGTCGTAAGTTTAATTATTTTAACCGTTTCAATTCACGCTCCCGCGAGGGGAGCGACTATTTCGTTCTAAGGTTCGTTCTTGGCTGGGGCGAGTTTCAATTCACGCTCCCGCGAGGGGAGCGACCTACGGCGGATCGCTACTCGTGCGTTTGCCCGGTTTCAATTCACGCTCCCGCGAGGGGAGCGACCTCTGTGTAGGTCTTGTGGGTAGTGCTTACGGCAGTTTCAATTCACGCTCCCGCGAGGGGAGCGACTGTTGCAAATCACCAAACATTCCATGCCGATATTGTTTCAATTCACGCTCCCGCGAGGGGAGCGACTACCGACTCTGTATCCAGCTCTCCACCTCCATCTCGTTTCAATTCACGCTCCCGCGAGGGGAGCGACACCTACGACGGATCGCTACTCGTGCGTTTGCCCTGTTTCAATTCACGCTCCCGCGAGGGGAGCGACTGCCTTGACCTTGGGTGGAGACAGCAAAGGCATCAGTTTCAATTCACGCTCCCGCGAGGGGAGCGACGATATGGGACTCGACCAGTTCGGCGTCATCACCGAGTTTCAATTCACGCTCCCGCGAGGGGAGCGACTCAGTAGGCAAAAATATAACTAATTAAAGGGCTATACAAGCGCTTTATGCGAATTATAGTGTGTGAGATTGGAAATTTAGTGGTTGGTGGAACCTAAATTGCTTAACTCTTTGATTGCTAAAGGATGCGAATCATAGGCATTTTTACTGTTCACTTAAGATTCGCAATGGCTTTTGATGGTATTTGATATGGTTGGCTAGGCGATGCTATGACTTTAAGGTCTGTAAGCCCGTGGTAGATAGGTTATGGCATCCGTAAAGAGTGGGATGTGAATAGACTTCTGTCTTGTAGATAAGCAATATCTTGAATTAGCGCAGAGAATATTACATGAGTAAGCCCTATAGGTCGCACACCTATAGGGCTTACTTTGTATGGTTCGTGAGTCGGTGGAGACTCTACTTGAGGGCTCCTAGTTCACGACCAACCTTGATGAAGGCTTCGATGGCCTTGTCAAGGTGATGGCGTTCGTGTGCAGCAGAGAGCTGTACTCGGATACGAGCTTGTCCCTTGGGAACAACTGGGTAATAGAAGCCTGTGACGTAGATACCTTCCTCAATGAGGCGTGCTGCATACTCCTGAGAGAGTTTGGCATCGTAGAGCATTACGGCGCAGATCGCAGACTGCGTAGGCTTGATGTCGAAGCCTGCAGCCATCATCTTGTCTCTGAAGTAGACCACGTTCTCCATGAGCTTGGTGTGGAGTGCATCGCTCTCCTCAAGCATCTTGAAGACTTCTAGCCCTGCACCTACTACAGCGGGGGGGATAGAGTTGCTGAAGAGGTAAGGACGTGAGCGCTGACGTAGCATGTCAATCACTTCCTTAGGACCTGTGGTGAAGCCACCGATAGCACCACCGAAGGCCTTCCCTAGCGTGCCTGTATGGATGTCAATACGTCCATAGCAGTTGAACTGCTCAGCTACACCACGGCCAGTAGCTCCGACGACACCCGCAGAGTGGCATTCGTCTACCATGACGAGCGCATCGTACTTATCGGCAAGATCACAGATCTTGTCCATAGGAGCTACGTTACCATCCATGGAGAAGACCCCATCGGTGACGATGATGCGGAAGCGTGCGGACTGTGCCTCCTGGAGTACACGCTCGAGATCCTCCATGTTGGCATTCTCATAGCGATAGCGCTGAGCCTTACATAGGCGTACACCATCGATAATGGATGCGTGGTTCAGAGCATCGCTGATGATGGCATCCTCTGGGCCAAATAGAGGCTCGAAGACACCTCCGTTGGCATCGAAGCAGGCTGCATAGAGGATCGTATCCTCGGTATGGAAGTAGCGTGCGATAGCCTGCTCCAGCTCCTTGTGGATGTCTTGAGTACCACAAATGAAGCGTACAGAACTCATTCCGAAGCCATGGCTATCCATGGCTGCCTTAGCAGCCTGGATGAGGCGAGGGTGATCGGATAGGCCAAGGTAGTTGTTAGCGCAGAAGTTGATGACTTCCTGCCCAGAGCTGATCTTGATGTCAGCAGTCTGCGGGGTGATGATGATACGTTCTCTCTTGTAGAGCCCCGCCTCATCGATGGCTTTCAGTTCCTCGGAGAGGTACTTCTTCATGCCTTTGAACATAATCTTAGATATATGTATGTGTGTTAGACAGAGAGAGGGTAGCTCCCATATAATAGGAAGCTACCCTCATGAATACTTGCTTAGTTGTCTTTAGGCTCCTCCTCTTCGGTGAAGGTGGTGATATTCGCCGAGACGAGTATGTTATACCACGTGAAGAGCTTCTTGATATCTGATGTGTAGACTCGGTCACGATCATAGGAGGGGAGCACCTCTGCGAAGACTGATCGTAGAGCTTCGCCATCCTTGAGCAGGTCTTCTGCGAATAGTGCTCCTGCCTGTCGCTGGTGTACACGAGTGAGTACCTCCGAGAGAGCCACATCCTCAGCATCAGTGAACATCGAGATGTCTCCCAGTGATACGACCCGATCCTTTGGGTGGATGGGGATACGCTGCCCAGTCTGGAGGGACTCGACGATGAGGTTGTTCTTCCCCTGTGATAGGAGGCGGTAGAGCCCTGGCTTGCCAGAGACAGAGAGAATGGTCTTCAACATAACTAGATCGTTGTCTATTCTGATTTATCTTGGTGCAAATGTATATAATCTTACGCAATATCGGTAAGTATATCTTCGATCTGTGCCTCTAGGTCATGAGGTGGCTCGTTGTAGATCGTGTAGTCACAGCGCCGTATCATCTCCTGCTGAGGTAGCTGGTGGGCCATCCGAGCACGTATGGCTTCCTGCTGGACTCCGTCACGCTTCATCGCCCGCTCTAGGCGAAGAGCATCTGATGCTACTACGGCGATGCTCCGATCGGCATAGGCATCTATCCCTGCGTCTAGGAGGAGAGCACTCTCTATAGCACATAGACCGAATCCCTCCGTGATCAGAGCCTTTCTCCAGCGAAGGAAGTCTCGCCGTACAGCAGGATGAACCAAGGTATTGATTCGCTCCAGTTGCGCTCGATCACTGAAGATAATCTCAGCTAGAGCACTGCGGTCTAGTCTACCATCTGCGGTTGCATAGAGTCTGTCTCCAAAAAGTTTTATCAATTCCTCTCGTAGTGTGCTGTCCTCATCATAGAGAGCCTTAGCTCGGCTATCCGTATCGTAGACTGGGATACCTCGCTCAGCAAGTAGTTTGGCCACATAGCTCTTGCCACTGCCTATACCGCCTGTGATACCTAGGGTGAGAATCTTGGGCTCTGTCATGATACACTCTGCGCTGCCCTTAGTTCTTAGAGACTTTATGCTCCTCGATCACATATTGTACACGATCGGGGGAGAGTCGGTAGTGTCGTAGCCAATCAGGCTTCTTGGTTAGCTCGAGGATGAGCTCTCGGGGGATCTCACTATTTTTTGTTTGCTCCTGCTGGGGATAGGATACTGAGACCTCGAAGTCTCCGGCTTGCACCTCGGCATAGCGTGAGCGAGGCAGGGTAATCTGCAGGCTTACGTTGCTGGGGAGAGGGAGTAGAGTGTATCCCTCTGGTGCACCCGTCACAGAGACAGGAAGTGTAAAGGTCTGTTCGGTGAGTTGCTCCACGGGGAGGTGTGCCTGTATGAGGCTGAGAGAGGCATATACACCCTCGGGTAGGAGGAGCTTGACCTTGGTCGTTGTAGTAGCCTCAAGGAGTTGTTCCTCAAATGGTGCAGTACGTATAGAATGTATCGTATCAAGCACCTTAGCTGGAGCAAAGATTGTTACCTCGGAGGGGGTTAGTTCGACCTCTCCAAGGGAATAACCTTGAGCTACTAGAGGGAGACTACTGATGGAGATTGGTACTACCTTGCGAGCCCTACGATAGGCCATCACATCTATAGAGGCAGGGGTAATGGCTGTGATGCGAGCAGAGGAAGAGAGTCGCTTACGTACCTCCTGCCCGAGCTGAGAACTACTTATGGAGAAGCTCTCACTGGCATCCTTGTGTCGTATGAGGTTCAGGCGAATGGGACTAGCTCCCCGTATGGAGTACTCTAGTATATTACTCCCCTCGTCCTCTAGACTGACCTCAATAGACTCGGGTAGATGGCTTTGGAGTCCGATCTCAGGTGGTATCGAGTCATATTCGATAGGGATGTGCAGGACGTATGGGAAGCGCATCTGTAGGCTCTGTATGAACCAAAAGATAGCCGAGAGGAAGACGAAGAAGAGGAAGGTCAGGATTTGTCTTGTCCTCTTTTTCTTCAGGTCTGGGGTGAGGCTATCAGCCTTTTGCCCTTTACGCCTCTTGATACTCTTTAGATCCAGTTGCATAGCCTAGTGATGATTGGGGTGAGTCTGACTGCTGTCTTAGTCTAGGTGTAGTGAGGAGAGGCTATCTCTCAGAGTGCTTGGCTCCGAGAAGACAGCCTCTCTTATAGTGTTGAGGAAGCTAAGCTCTATCTCTGTCCCTGATCATCCGCTGCGGGATAGACGGAGCCCTTATCTACTCGGACACGTACCCCATCAGCAATCTCGACAACGAACTCCTTCTCCTTGATATCACGGATTACTCCGAAGAGTCCTCCTGAGGTGACGATACGGTCACCCGTAGTCAGTGCATCTCGCTTCTGCTGTACTTCCTTCTGTCGCTTCTGTTGTGGACGGATCATGAAGAGCCAGAAGATGAGTACTACGGCAGCCATCATGATGATCGATGTCCATCCGCTGCCCTGCTGGGCCTGTGCTTGGAGGAGGATTGTTTCCATTGTTTCTAATCTTTATTATTGGTTAGTATGATTGTTGTACCTAGGCTTTGTTACTTGAGTATCTTACCTTCCTCTCGGAGCTTCTTAGCCATGGCATCTAGGATCCCATTGACAAAGGCTGCACTATGAGCGGTAGAGTAATGCTTCGCTAGCTCTACGTATTCATTGATTGTGATGTGGGTAGGAATACCAGGGAAATGTAGGAACTCTGCCACCCCCAGTCTCAGTAGGAGAGCATCAATGTCTGCTAGACGTTCGCTGCTCCATCCCTCGGTCAGGATGGGTTCGATGAGCTGTAGATACTCCTCCTGCTTTAGGAGCACCTGTCGTAGCAGGTGACGAGCGAAGGCCTCATCCTCGCTGTCTCTGAACATAGGTAGGAGTTGATCATCAATCGGGAGCTCCTCGCTAGCCTTACGTAGAGACTTCTCGACAAAGTCCTTGACGATCTCTACGGGGCCGTTCTCGAAGCGTGAAGCTTGATACGTCCCCACCTCCTTAGCTTCTGCTATTACCTGCTGGATCTGTTCTTCTTCCCCTGATGGGCGCTCTTCGCACTCGATCTTCTCCAATACCTGTAGGTCATCCTCCCAGTATAGGGAGTGCTGCTCCAGCCATTCATTGAGATGCTCATCTTGGGCAAAGAGCTGATGGAAGACATCTGCCCAGAAGGTTTGGTCACCCTCATAGCTAGTCTCTTTATTACTCAGGTAGCTTGCATAGAGGCTGGAGTCCTCTATGAGGCGAATGAGATGGCGAAGTAGTGTCTCATCTTCCTCCCAGCGTAGACCGAACTGTTCGTACCACAACTGGAGCTTCTCAGAGGAAGCTAGCTGACGAGCGAAACGGTTCTCTACCAGACGGAGGTTCGGGGTACGCTCCTCGTGGGTAGCAAGGTGCTTCCTACGACGGATGTCCAGTACCTCTTGATAGAAGTCAGTGAGGGAAGGGATGAGCTGGAGTAGGTACAGATAGAGGTCGTATGTGCGCTCTAGGCTGAGCTGTAGATCTTGCTCTGCAGCGGTCAGCTTCAGCTCTCCTCGATGGAGGTGAGCATAGGCTGTCTGTAGGACACGGGTGCGTATAAGTACTCTATTGATCATAATTCAGTAGTCACATATGCTCCAGATAGGCTCTACGAAGTCTATGCCAGCACACGAAGATACTGTATCTATCCACTAGCCAAAGATCGCCGAGAAGCTATAGAGCACACAAAGATACGACGATTCAGGAAATAATACCTACTGGGGGAGTGCTGAACAGGGCTGACGCATGAAATCACTATAGTGCGAGGGCAAGGTCGTCAAGGAGCATA
>ERZ772874.1224-NODE-1224-length-13527-cov-6.967933_pt1 | contig 13527 bp, 15 predicted proteins | sample MGYA00580586_ERZ772874 | MGnify/ENA primary metagenome ERZ772874 (study PRJEB29015, sample SAMEA2737952) | human oral metagenome | biome: human oral; feature: human-associated habitat; material: dental | place: China | collected 2154 ... | reverse complement strand
GGTCGTCCGGTAGCCCACCGCTCTCGCAGCGCTCCCCGACCGGGGTTCTGCCCGGTCAGGAGCCGCCCGCGGGTCGGCCGGCCAGCAGGTGCTCACAGAAGCCCAGGACCGCAGCCCTCAGACCTGGCTGTGCGAGCGGGTGCGGCTCACTGGCCCTGACGAAGTCGCGTACCCGCTCGCAGGTCTCGCCGACCACTGCTCTCGCCTCCCCTGTGCCAAGCCCCCAGGAGGCGGCCTCGTCGACGAGGTGCTGGACAGTGACCGCGGCCTGCCGGTACTCACCGGCCACAGCCAGCGCCAGCTCGCCGTCGCTCGGGCGGTGAGCCATCGGGACCACGTCATACGCAGGGGCGGGGACCGGGTCGGAGTCGAGGGGGTGCAGGACCGCCAGGTTCTTGGTGTGCAGATCCAGGTTCCCGACTGCAGTGGCGAGGGTGACCAGGCGCAGTAGCCACAGCCAGGGCTCGCCACTCAGGTCCCTGATCGCGGCGGCGACCCTGGCCAGGCTCGCCCGCCCACCGATCCGCTGGTACTTCTGGTCGCCGACCAGGCCGAGCACCTGGCTCAGGTCCTCCTGGTGGATGCGCTCGGGATCGCGGTCGAAGCGCTCAATGACGAGGGCGTCAACATCGTCGAACGCCTCGATCCAGGTCTCGTGGCGGGCGAGGCCCAGGTGCCGGGCGATCCGAGCCCCGTACTCCTCGTCGCCGATCGTGGCGGACCGGGACTTGAGGATGTGGGTCGACGGGTACCCATCGAGGGCCCGGTGCCAGCGGCCGTCGACGCGGGCCAGGACGATCTTCTCCTGCACCCCGCCGAGCGAGGTCTTCCCGGCGGCATCGACGTTGGCCAGGGGGGAGTCCCTGACCTGGCGCAGCAGGTCGGCGACCCCACCGCCGGTCAGAGCAAGGAGCCGAGGGGTGCGAGGCTCACCGGGAACATCGGGGTCCCAGATCTGCAGGGCTCCAGCGATGTCTCGCCCGTACCGTCGCAGCATGGCGACCGTGTCGTGCGCCGGGACCCCGGCCTCCGCGGCCAGACGCTGCAGCATCGGTCCTTCCGGGAGCAGCCCGGCGAACCAGGCCTGGCGCCGCTCCCGTCCCGAGCGCCGGGCTCTCAGGGTCAGCGGAACCGCGAGCGACAAGGCCGGCGAGTCCAGGCCGAATCTCGCTACCCCGGCCGGGTCGGGGTCGAAGTCGAACGTTCGCCAGGGGCCGCGCAGGTGCCCGATGCGGGTGCCGTACAGGTCAACCGCCAGACCGGCCATGCATCAGCTCCTCGTCGACCTCGATGGTGGCGGTCAGCCGCATCCCGGTGGCCCGCATGTACGCGAACAGCCGGTCGGTGTACAGCGACGGCTTGCCGGCCTCGATCTCCCACACGTACCGCTGCGAGATCCCCAGCCGCTGGGCCAGCTCACGCTGCGTCAGCCCGGCGACCAGCCGTGACTGCTGCAGGATCCGCCCCAGCGACTGAGGCGAGGTGACCTTGCCGCTCACCTCCACCATCACCCCTCCTTACGACGATATCGTCGTCACCCTAGTCGACTACCACAAGGTAGTCAAGGGTGTGGGTCAGGCCCGGTCCAGAGCGCAGCGAAGGTCGGCCAGGAGGTCCTCGGTCTGCTCGATCCCGACCGAGACCCGCAGCAGGCCAGGGGTGATGCCGGCAGCCTGCTGAACCTCGGGCGGCATCGCGGCGTGGGTCATGGTGGCCGGGTGGCAGATCAGGCTCTCCACGCCACCGAGGGACTCGGCCAGCGAGAAGCAGCGCAGCCCGTCCAGGGCCCGGTCGACCGCCTCCCGGTCGGCCAGCTCGAAGGAGAGCATCCCGCCGAATCCGGCCTGCTGACGGCGGGCGAGGTCGTGGCCCGGGTGGTCGGGCAGGCCCGGGTAGTGGGTCCGGCGCACTGCGGGGTGCTGGGCGAGCAGCTCCGCCACCGCCTGGGCGTTCTCGCTGTGGGCCCGGGTCCGCGCCCCCAGGGTCCGCAGCCCGCGCAGGGTCTGGTACGCGTCAAACGGCGAGCCCGAGGTACCCAGGCAGTTGGCCCACCAGACGAGGCCCTCGGCCGTGTGAGAGCTGGCGGCGACTGCTGCCCCACCCAGCACGTCGGAGTGCCCGTTGAGGTACTTGGTGCTGGAGTGGACGACGATGTCGGCCCCGAGGCCGATCGGGCGCTGCAGCGCCGGGGAGAGGAAGGTGTTGTCGACAGCGACCAGGGCCCCAGCCCGGTGGGCGGCATCGCTGACCGCAGCCAGGTCGGTGATCCGCAGCAGCGGGTTGGACGGGGACTCCAGCCAGACCAGGCTCGGCTCGTCCTGCCACAGCTCCTCCAGGCCGGCGAGGTCGGTGAAGTCCACCAGCCGCAGGCGCAGCCGGCTCGTGCGGGCGAGGGCGTCGAAGAGGCGCCAGCTGCCGCCGTACGGGTCGTGCGGGATCGCGACCAGGGAGCCTGGTGGGACGACCGCGTGGACCACGGTGGTGACGGCCGCCATCCCCGAGGCGGTGACAACAGCCCCGGCGCCGCCCTCCAGCTCGGCCAGGGTGTCGGCGAGCAGGCTGCGGGTCGGGTTGCTGGTGCGGCCGTACTCGTGACCGGGTGACTCACCCAGGCGAGGGAAGCGGTAGGTCGTGGACAGGTAGATCGGGGGCACCACGGCATGGTGCTGGCTGTCCCAGTCGAGGCCGGCCCGGGTGGCCCGGGTGAGCGGCGACAGACCGTCAGGCATGGGGTCCTCTCTGCTCGGGTACGCGGCTGAGGCTAGCCTCCGCGGCAGGCCCATCACCCCTCGTCCAGGAGGTGGATCGCTGCACCCGTACGGGTTCACGCTGCCGCCCGATCCCCGACGACCTCCGCGGCCACGGCGCGGCCACCCGGTCGAGACGTGGTTCATCGCCGGCTCGAGGGCTCGTCGACCGGTGACCACCCGAGACGCGCCCAGAGCAGTGCTCGCACGATGCCGTCCCGGGGTGCGGGTGCTGCCGCGCCGTCGCACGCTGCCCGGCGAGGTCGACGGTGGCCGGTCGCTGGCGCGGCCGGCTGACAAGGGCTGATGCGTGGACTGACGCGAGCGTCTTGATCTTGGCTGTCAGGTGTGTTCTGATGGGGGGCGCTGCTCCCGTTAAGGAGGACGCCTTATGGGCCAGCCGACAATGCCGGACCTGTTCGGCCGGTTGACAGATCAGGTTCAGAAGTGGGCCGAGAGCGACGCCAAGCCCTTCGACTGGACGGCGTACGAGCTGTCGAGCTCGCGGACGCTGTCGGGGACGGACTCGCAGGACCGGGTCACGGTCGTGATGGACGACTTCAAGGTCGCGAGCATTCGGGTTGACCAGCTCTGGGCCACGGAGCCGCACCGCACGGTGGAGGAGATCGAGGAGCGCGTTGTCGAGGCCGTGAACACGGTCTTGCGGCAGTACCTGCTCGAGGAGTTCCATGCGGCCTCACAAGCGTCGATGCCGGCGCCGGACCTCTACGAGAAGCTGCGCGAGCTGTCTGCGGACTTTGGTGCCGCGTACGAGCGGGCGATGGAGTCGATCGAAGCGAGGACCCCACGATGAGCGATGTTGTGTTCCGCCCCGAGTCCTGGAGCAAGAGCGGGGCGGCGTTCACTCAGGAGAGCCAGAGCATCTCCAGCAAGGTCACCTCGACCCTGGGCGGCATGAGCGTTGACGCTCTGGGCTGCGGGAAGGGTGGGCACCCGGCCGATGTTGCGCTGAGCCTGGTGGTCCCGCCGCTGCTGCAGGTCTTCACCGAGGCGATCCAGGGCATGGCCGAGGGCCTCGGTGTGGTGGGCGAGATGCTGACCGCCACCGGCATCGCGTACGCGAGCACCGAGGACGCCAACACCCAGGCTGGCCAGAGCATCGGCAACGACTAAAGGAGACACCATGGCGCTCACGCTGCCTGACTGGCTGGTTCAGGCCATCCACTACCTCGGGTACGAGTTCCCGCAGACCAACGAGGACGTGCTGCGGCAGTGGGGCGACTCGCTGCGGCAGCTGGCGAGCACGGTCCAGGCGTCACACGCCGGCATGACGGGGGCAGTGACTCACCTGGCCAGCAGCAACGAGGGCCCCACCGTTGACCAGGTGGTGGCGGCGCTGCGCAGCTCGGAGTCGAACCTGCACTTCCTGGAGGAGCTCGGGCAGGGCGCCGACCTGGCCGCCAAGGGGGTGGACCTGTGCGCTGCCGCGGTGGTGGTCATGAAGGGGGTCGTTCTCTTCCAGCTGGCCCTGATCGCGCCGGCGGTTGCCGCGGGCCCTCTCAGCTTCGCTGGGAAGAAGGCTGTCGAGTACGCCATCGACAGGGCGGTCGACAAGGCGGTGGACTACTTCCTGGCTGGTGACTGATGGCGGTGAAAGCTCCCTCGACCAAGCTGAAGGGGATCCTCAGCCACATCAACCCGAAGCTGAAGTTCGACACCCGGCCCTTCGACCGGACCACGATCGGCAAGCTGAAGGCCAACGCGACGTACGTGTCGAGCCGGCGCGGCTCTGCAGCCCAGTACATCTACACGACCGATGCGGCCGGGCGGATCAAGACCGTCACCGCCGACCCGCTGGTGCTGAAGGCCAGCGGCCGGGCCCGCGGCTCCTACACCTACCGGAACCCGGCCGGCAAGCAGGCCGGGGACGACTCGGGCCACCTGATCGCCGACCGCTTCGACGGAGCCGGCTCCCGCGAGAATATCGTCGCCCAGCTGTCCTCCACCAACCAGGGTCCCTGGAAGGACATGGAGCAGAAGTGGGCGGATGCGCTGAGCGCATCCCCGCCCAAGTCAGTGAAGGTCCAGATCGAAGTACTCTATGGGACCGGCGGGAGGCCAGCTGGATTTGCCGTGACAGAATGGGTAGACGGCGTCCAGGCATTGAGAACATTCTCCAACTAGTAAGTAGAGGAGCACTGTGAACACCAACATCCAGCGGAAGTTCGAAGAGGTTTCGGTCGAGCAGCTGCAGATGGCCGTAGATGCGATGGAGGGCAGGCCTGAGGTCACGGACATCTGGATTCACACAGGGCGCGTGGGTGGCGCTCTCAACAGCATGGTGGTCTACGGAGTCGAGGGGCATCGGGCGGTTCGTGCCTACGACCTGGACTCGGTGCTGAAGGAGCCGGTCGGGAGCATGACGAGCGACTGGCAGTCTATGCTGAACCGGGGTGTGGGGGTGGCTGCCCTAGAGCTGCTCGGGGCCTACCGGGAGGCGGATGAGGAGCATCCGTCGCGGATTGTGGTGCACTACGATGTGCGGGCCTCGAAGATGAATGCTTCCTTCTCCTACAACAAGCTCGATGAGGAGGACCCAGTGCAGCTCTTCGATAAGTGGCTGAAGAATGCTCAGGAGACGGGTGACTTCTCGGCGGATGCGACAACGGTTCCTGGGTCCGACGGCTAGTTCTCGTGGCGCTCGCGTTCCAGGGCCCGGCTGACGATCGCGGCGCGACTAGGGGTCTCACCGCGGGCGGCGGTCTCATCAAGAAAAGCCATGATGTCGTCGGGGAGCCGCACAGCGATCTGAGTGCTCATGCTCTCAGCCTAGTGACCTGCATCCCGGTCTGGGAGGGATGCCACCGGTGTGGTTCCCCCGGATCGTGGAGATTCCCTTTGCTGTCGCCGATCTCTGTCAGGTCGACTCGGTGTTCGTCGGCTTGCTGTCGAGCTCTCGGAGACAGGTACGCAGTTCTCTGAAGCCTGGGGGACTGAGCATCTCGGGGGGCCGCGGCCCGTGGTGCCTGAGCGAGCGGATGAGATCGGTCTATCGGGCACGTAGTGCTCAGTCGACGGGGAAGGTGTTGACCAGGCGGAGGGTGGAGCCGGGGGGTACGGTGTCGTGCTTGCGGTAGTAGGCGTAGACCTCGGCGGCCTCGGCGGCGGTGTAGACCTCGTTCTCGGCGACGGGGAAGGTCTTGTCGGCCCAGGTGATGGTCGTGTCCTGGAGGCTGCTGGCGCCTCCTGGCTTGCCGACGGCGTAGAGGTAGTAGGCGTCTTCTGGCTGGGACTGGTGTCGCATCATCTCGATGGTCATGCGCTGTGCTGTTCCGGCGGACTGGAGGAACTCGGTGGCCCCCTCGCGGCTGAGGCCACGTACCGGGTTGTCCTCTGGCAGACGCCACAGGGCGTAGCCCCACTGGCTGGCCCCATCCATGAGGCCGAGCTCGCGCGCCATCTCCTCATCGGCCTCGCGAGGGTCGTTCGACTCAGCCATGAAGACGCGCCAGTTGGTTGCAGTGCCGTGAGTGGGCTTCATGCTCCTCATGCTCTCCAGTGAATTCGGCGCGTGCAGCTGCGTCTACGTGCGTACCTGCGGTGAGCGCAGACGGTGAGCCCGCTCATCGAGATAGTCGATGAGCCGGTACAGCTGCGACGATCCAGGCTTTGGCCAGTAGCCGTCCCCGTCCGGGCCCACGCGCTGGCGCTCTCGCTGGCAGGCCTGGTCCGTATTGTTGATGACCCACGGTGGAATCACACAGCCCTTGCTGTAGCTCGGCCACTGTCGAGTCAAGGCCTTGAGAGCGGCGCTGGCGCTCGACGGGCGGGAGGGCTTCTTCTGGTGCTGCAGCAGCCAGTTTTCCAGTGCGAGGGACTGGAGCGCGCTCCGATGGTTCGTGGCTTCGTTCACCCAGTCGCAGAGCAGCTGCTGGTGCACCTCGTTCTGGTCGACATCGCACACGATCCAGATAACCTGGCCACGGGCGCTTCTCTGCCACAGACTCTCTTCATGCCGGGCCGCCTCGATCAGGTTGACGAGCGAGGTCTTGCGGTTGGGGCCAGACTTGCGCGAGAACTGGGGCGCGAACAAGCCCGGATAGCGCACGGAGGTAGTTCTGCTCTGATGCGCCCTCGACAACGAGGTGAACCGGCTCGCGCACCGGACGGGTTCCCCGCCCTCGGGCTCCCCGACGCCCGTCGGTGCTGCGTGACTTCCCCCTCACCGTCGCCTCGCTCAGACTCGCGGGATGCCGCCGATCCGGCCGGACATGTAGAAGCCCAGCAGGTCGGCGTCCTTGCGTACCCCGACCTCGGCGAAGTCGGAGACCCTGGTCAGGCTGGACTGTCCATCGGTCTTGTCGGCAAGCCAGATCTCGTCGCGGCGCAGCAGGTCGGAGCGCATGAGCTGGAGTTCGTGGGTGGTGAAGATCAGCTGGCGGCGGTCGTGCGGCCCGAGGTCGTCGAGGAAGGCGGCGACCAGGCTCTCGGTCAGCTTCGGGTGCATCGAGTTCTCCAGCTCGTCGACCACGAAGACCCGTCGGGCATCTTCCTGGCGCAGCTGGAACAGGATGGGCAGCAGGTTCATGAAGCGCTGCGTGCCGTCCGACTCCTCGCGCAGCGGCAGGGTGAAGGACACCTGCTCGTCGGGTCCGGTCTCGCGACGGTGGTCGGCGACCAGCCGCCGGGCGACCGGCTCCCCGTCGTCGTTGACCGACAAGACGGTGTAGTCCTGGCTCAGCCAGCAGGACCCGCCGGTTTCCCGCAGCGACTCGACCAGGTCGTCCACCACCTCAGCCGGGACGGGGAGCGCGCTGACCTTCACCTCCTGCAGGCGCAGCTCCGAGATGCCGGTGTCGGCCCTCGTCAGTCCGGCACTCATGGCACTGGCAAAGACCGCGTCAGCCGTGATCCGGTCTGGCAGGAAGAGGTACGGGTAGCTGGGGCGAATCACCGTCAGCCGCTCGAACCACTGCCAGGCTGCCGCCGTGGGGCCACCGATGTCAGGGCCGAGCGCTCCGAGCAGGGTCTGGTTCGCCGCGAGCACAGTGACGTGGGCGCGAGCCAGCTCGTTCTCCTCCAGCGACCCGTACAGGTGAACCTGGTCGCCGTCGCGCTCGAAGAGGAAGACCTCCTCCGTCCGGTTGACCTGGAGGAGGGCCTCGCGGTGGACGCGCTTCCGGTCAGCGCTCAGCTCGTACAGGAAGACCTGCTCCTTCTCCCCGCCGCCCGGCAGCCGTACGGCGGTCACGAACTCGACCAGGAAGCCGGTCGGGCGGCCCTTGCCTCGCAGCAGGTGAGGGGTCAGCCGCAGCATCGCCCCGACCGGTCGGGTCGTCAGCACTAGGCTCCGCAGCGCCTCCAGCCCCTCGACCAGCGCCGACTTTCCCGCGGCGTTCGCGCCGTAGACCGCGCTCACCGGCAGGATCCGGGAGCGCCCCACCTTCGCCAGCCGCTGGCCGTGCTGACGCTCCTTGGTCGCCACCATGGTGAGCTCCGCCGGCTCGTCGTAGGACTTCCAGTTCTCGACCCGCAGGAACCGCAGCATCGCGCCCCCTCTACTGTGCGTACGTCGCAGATTTCCTGCGTTAAGTGTACGAGGTGCGAGCTGGGTGGTCCAGTGGGGCCCCAGGCTGGCCTGGATGGTGAGATCGTCCCAGGGCCAGACCTCGTCAGCCGTACGGGCAGACCAGGGGCGGAGCTGAGCGCGGCCCCGGGCCGAGGCCGCGCCCCACGCCTCAGCGGCCGGCCGCCTTGCGCTTGTTCAGCAGGTCGAACGCGACCGCCAGCAGCAGCACCAGGCCCTTGATCGCCTGCTGCCAGGCCGGGTTCACCGACATGATCGACAGGCCCATGTTGAGCACGCCCATGATCAGGGCGCCGACGATCGCGCCACTGACCCGGCCGACACCACCGGTGACCGCAGTACCGCCGATGAAGCAGGCCGCGATCGCGTCCAGCTCGTAGTTCTGCCCGGCCGCCGCCACCGCGGCCCCGGCCCGGGACGTGGTCACGATCGACGCCACCCCGGCCAGCAGGCCCATGTTCACGAAGATCATGAAGTTGACCCGCCGGACGTTCACACCCGACAGCACCGCCGCCTGGACATTCCCGCCGATCGCGTAGATGTGGCGCCCAAACACGGTCCGGCCCATCACGAACCCGTACAGCAGGATCAGCCCGGCGCACAGCAGCAGCGCGTACGGGGTGCCGATCGTGCTCAGCGCCAGGGTCCAGGTGAAGAACCAGATCAGCGCTACCACCACGACCAGCTTCACCACCATCAGCCAGCCCGGCTCCACGGGCAGGTTGTGCCGGGCCATCGCCGCGCGGGCCCGCAGCTGGCTCCACACCAGCGCGGCCGTCGCAACCAGCCCGATGGCCAGGGTGAACACGTCCAGCGCCCCCGCGTACGCGAAGAGCCCGACCGCCCCGCCGTTCGAGATCGACACGAACCCGGCCGGCAGCCCGGCCAGGGTCTCGCCGACCAGGATGATCGCCAGGCCCCGGAAGATCAGCATCCCGCCCAGGGTCACGATGAACGCCGGGATCCCCACGTACGCCACCCAGAAGCCCTGCCAGGCGCCCACCAGCAGCCCGATCGCCAGCGCCAGCAGCACCGCCACCGGCCACGGCAGGTGCCAGCTGACCAGGGAGATCCCCAGCACCCCGCCGATGAACGCCACCACCGAGCCGACCGACAGGTCGATGTGCCCGGCGACGATCACCATCAGCATCCCGATCGCCAGCACCATCACGTACGCGTTCTGCTGCAGCAGGCTGGCCACGTTGTCCGGCATCAGCAGCCGGCCCCCGGTCAGCGCCTGGAACAGGAGGATGATCAGCACCAGCGCGGCCACAATGCCGTACTCGCGCAGCCCCGCCGTCAGGCTCACCCCCCGCGCCGGTGCAGTCTCGGCCGCAGCCTGGTTCGTTGACGTGCTCACCGCACCGTCTCCTTCTCCTTGGTCATCAACCGCATCAGACCCTCCTGGGTCGCCTCGGCGCGCGTCATCTCCCCGGTGACCCGGCCCTGGCTGAGGGCGTAGATCCGGTCGCAGATCCCGAGCAGCTCGGGCAGCTCGCAGGAGATCACGATCACCGCCTTGCCCGCGTCAGCGAGCGCGTTGATATGCGTGTAGATCTCGTACTTGGCGCCGACGTCAATACCCCGGGTCGGCTCGTCCAGAATGAGGATGTCCGCCTCGGTGAACATCCACTTCGACAGCACCACCTTCTGCTGGTTCCCGCCGGACAGCTTGCCGACCACGGCGTCCACCGAGAACGCCTTCGTGTTGAGCAGCTTCTGGTAGTCGCGCGCGACCACGTACTCGCGGCCCCGGTCAACCACCCCCAGCCCGGCGATCTTGCGCAGCGCCGCCGCAGTCGTGTTGTGCTTGATGTCGTCGATCAGGTTCAGCCCGTACCGCTTGCGGTCCTCCGACGCGTACGCGAGCCCGGCCGCGATCGCCGCACCGGGGGTGCCCAGCGACACCTCCTGGCCCCGAATGTACGTGCGGCCGCTGATGTCCCGCCCGTAGCTGTGCCCGAACAGGCTCATCGCCAGCTCGGTCCGCCCGGCCCCCATCAGCCCCGCAATCCCGACGATCTCGCCGGCGTGGACCACCAGCGACGCGCCGTCGACGACCGTACGGCTCGGGTCCTGCGGGTGGTGCACCGTCCAGTCCTCGACCCGGAACAGCTCGGTGCCGATGGTCGGAGTGTGGTCGGGGAAACGGTTGTCGAGGCTGCGCCCGACCATGCCCCGGATGATCCGCTCCTCGCTCACCGGCTCGTCACCGTGCATGTCGAGGGTCTCGATCGTCTGCCCGTCGCGGATAATCGTCGTCGAGTCGGCGATCGCGGCGATCTCATTCAGCTTGTGGCTGATGATGATGCAGGTCATCCCCTGGTCGCGCAGCCCCCGGATCAGCGACAGCAGGTGCGCCGAGTCGGCATCATTGAGGGCCGCGGTCGGCTCGTCCAGGATCAGCAGCCGCGCGCCCTTGCTCATCGCCTTCGCGATCTCCACCAGCTGCTGCTTGCCGACCCCGATGTCCATCACCTTCGTGGCCGGGTTCTCGTACAGGCCGACCCGGTCCAGCAGCGCGGCCGCCTCGGCATTCGTCCGGTGCCAGTCGATCACCCCGAGCGAGGCCCGCTCATTGCCCAGAAAGATGTTCTCCGCAATCGACAGGTACGGGCTGAGCGCCAGCTCCTGGTGGATGATGACGATCCCGTCGGCCTCCGAGTCCCGGATCGAGCGGTACCGGGCCTCGTGCCCGTCGAACAGGATCGTGCCCTCGTACGTGCCGTGCGGGTGAACCCCGCTCAGCACCTTCATCAGGGTCGACTTGCCGGCGCCGTTCTCGCCGCAGATCGCGTGCACCTCGCCGCGCTGGACGCTCAGCGTCACCCCGGACAGCGCCTTCACCCCGGGGAACTCCTTGACGATGTCGTGCATCTGGAGGATCACGTCGTCTTCCACGTCTTCCACCTAGCCTCCTTGCTGGGTAGGACACGGTGCCCGGGCCACCGCCGGCCCGGGCACCAGGGACAAGACCGGCTCAGAGGCCGAGGTCCTGCTTGCTGTAGAAGCCCGAGCTCACCAGCATGGGCTCGATGTCGTCCTTCGTCACCACCACCGGCGGCAGCAGGTACGTCGGGACCGCCTTGACCCCGTTGTGGTACGACTCGGTGTCGTTGGTCTCCACGGTCTGGCCCTTGACCACCTGGTCAACCATCTTCGCGACCTGGTCGCCGAGGGTCCGGGTGTCCTTCCAGACCGTCATCGACTGCTTGCCGGCGATGATGTTGAGCACGTTCGCCTTGTCGGCGTCCTGGCCGGTGAGGATCGGGTACGACGCGCCCGGGGTGTACCCGGCAGCCTGCAGCGCCTGGGCGATCCCCAGCGCCAGCGAGTCGTTCGGCGAGAGCACGATGTTGACCTTCGTGCCGCCGCCGTAGAACGAGTTCAGCCGGTTCTGCATCTCAGACTGGGCCGTGTCGGAGCCCCAGCCCTGGATCCCGATCGTGGTCCACTGGTCGTTCGAGGCCGGGGCCTTGCCGGACGGGCAGACCAGCTTGCCCTCCTTGATCAGCGGCAGCAGCACGTCCCAGGCGCCGGAGAAGAAGAACTTCGCGTTGTTGTCGTCCGGGGAGCCGGCGAACGGCTCAATGGTCGCCGGGCTGGGCAGGCTCGCGAGCTTCGACTTGATGAACTCACCCTGCAGCTGGCCGACCTTGTAGTTGTCGAAAGTGGCGTAGTAGTCGACGCTGCTGGTCTTGTTGATCAGCCGGTCGTACGCGATCACGGTGATGTTCTTGGCCTTCGCGGCGTCGAGGGCCGGGCCCAGCGCGGTGCCGTCGATCGACGCCACCACCAGCACCTTCGGCGACTGGTTCACCATGTTCTGGATCTGGGTGATCTGCTGGTCGACCTTGTTGTCGGCGTACTGCAGCGTGGTCTGGTACCCGGCCTTCTTGAGCAGGCCTTCGAGGTGGTTGCCGTCCTTGTTCCACCGCTCCAGGCTCTTGGTCGGCATCGCGATCCCGATCAGGGTGTCCGCCGCGTTGCCGCCGCCGCTGGGGGTGGTGGAGGCCCGCTCCGAGCTGCACGCGCTCAGCGCAAGCCCCAGGCTGGCGAGGGCACCCGCACCGATGAGGGTCCGACGATCCATGTCTTTCCTTTCCCGTCCTTGGGGTGGAGGGGATCATCCCCCGGGGGCTCAACCTAGCCCCTGTCCCACTCCCGCTGCGCTGCCCCGCTCGTCACAATGTGGTCACGATCCCTTGTCGGCTCGGGTTCCGCGCTGGCTGAGGCCTGGGCCCGAGGCTGTCGGCGCAGCCCGTGACCCAGAAGGCTCGCGAGCACTGTAGCGGGCAGGTCTGGGCCGAGGGCGCTGAGGTGAGGGCAGAGACGTCTTCGGTCCGCTGCCGTGCCCTGGCAGCGGCGCTCGTACGCGCTCGGGCCATCAGCGCGGTTGGGGTCGGCAGGCCTGACCGGCACCACAGTCGGGGACTGGTCCCAGGGCTGGCGAGTCTCAGTGTCGAGGCCGGACGGTCCGGCGGCGTGGCCAGGCCGTGAGCACCCGCACCACAGGCCGGACTGGTCCCGGGGCTCAGGAGGTGCCGGAACCACTCGTACCGCCTGTGAGAAGGGACACCGGGGCCCGGCTGGGCAAGTGGGGCCCGGGCAGGCTACAGTCGGACCTGAGTTTGAACACGGGGAAGTCAGTGCAACTCTGACGCTGTCCCGCAACCGTGACACCACTTGGTGAAGCCGGATCGCCGGTTCTTGCTCGGCATGACAGCCCGTCGTGGACTGCGGGTGGCCGCTCTCGGTCGTGCAGTCCTGGAGAGGACCTCGCATGGACCGGTTGAGCACAGTCACCCCGGTGCTGAGCCGCGGTGGTCCTTGCCCTGGTCACCCCACAGTGGCGACGAGCCTCATGACCCAACAGACCACAGGTGCCGGGCGGTGCGAGTGGTGGCGCGGCGCCCGGCACCTGTACCTTGGCCGCTCTCGGAGGGGAGCCTAGTCCCGGCCGGCGGGGACTTTTCCGCCAAGTCCCCGCCGACCGCCGAGGAGACAAGCCTCACCGCAGGTGAACGAGCTTACCAGGGTGCCGCGCTCGTCAGCCGTCCTCAGGACGCACCGGATCGGCACAGCCCGGCCGGTCCCGGTCACCGCAGCGCGCTTCTGCGGATCGCCCGCAGCCGGTGCATCACCTCGTTGGTGCCGCGGCCGAAGTAGTCGTGCAGCGCCAGGTACTCGGCGAAGAGCTGGTCGTACACCGCGCTGGCCTCCGGGCTCGGG
>ERZ772874.1223-NODE-1223-length-13528-cov-4.587842_pt1 | contig 13528 bp, 9 predicted proteins | sample MGYA00580586_ERZ772874 | MGnify/ENA primary metagenome ERZ772874 (study PRJEB29015, sample SAMEA2737952) | human oral metagenome | biome: human oral; feature: human-associated habitat; material: dental | place: China | collected 2154 ... | reverse complement strand
CGATAGAGACAAAAAAAGGTATACCCGCTTGGCAAAAAGGACTTATGATAATCGGTATTATATCTCTGTGTTATATCGTAATAAAAATACTTTTTAAAACCGTATTAAGACCAAAATGACAACATACACCACGATTCTCAAAAACCAGACTCCACTCGACATAGCCCTCATACTTACAGGCTCCGCCGACAACGCATACGAGATAGCCAAAGAAAACGAGATTGATATGTCGAATATGTTGAAAACCGGAGAACAGATATATTACAACGGCGAAATAACGGACAAGCGTGTGTTTGAATATTACGCTGCTCGGGGTATCAGACCCGCAACAGGTATCGACACATTATATTCGGGAGATATAAAAATTTTTGATAGTACGTTTGATTTTACATTTGAATAAAAAGATGACAACACAAGAGTGGAAAAAGAAATTGACAGACGAGTGGCTCAAACAGCCTGGGGTAAAAGAAGTTTACAGGATTGACACCGATAAGACATTCGACGAACAGTTCTCGGCGGTGAGCATAGAGAACTTACTGTTTTATGCCCAGGCATTCGGTTTGATGGTACTCGAAAAGATAGTAGGCGATAGTATCACCAAGCTCGAAGAGCATTTCAATCGCCTTCGCCCTCATACCCTGAGCTGGTATGCAGGGAAAATCAAAGCATTCCAAATGGGCGATACGCTGCCCACAGATACCGATGTGTATCCGAATATAAACAAAGAAAAACAAGTAGTCAAATACTGCTCGCTGATGGAGCGAAATGGCGTCTTATCTGCAAAGATAGCGGGTCAAGACAAAGACGGCAAGCCTACCCGTCTCTCCGATGATGACGTAAAAAAAGTATCGGCGTACGTCAGCAAGATAAAAGACGCAGGCGTAAGAGTGCTGTTATCGAGCGGAGATGCAGACAAATTCAACGTTAGTTTGCTTATACACTACGACCCACTGAAGAGACTGGAAGCCAAAGACATTAAGAAGGTGGTATCCGAATACTTGGAGAGTATGCCTTTCGACGGCATTTATTCGAATATGGCTCTAATAGACGCTATCCAAAAAGTAGACGGTGTACGTGTTGCCGAGGTATTGACCTCTGAGGCAAAATACGGAGGTAATATTACAAAAAGTATCGACAGCGTTTACGTGCCTACGTCCGGCTATATGCAGATAGAAACCGCTACAATAAAACTAAAACCGTATCAATATGCCCAATTTTTTTGTCTTCGTTACCTATGCTGCAGCATCTAGCATTTCTTGTGCATTGGCTAATACGGCATCCGTAATTTTGCTTCCGCCTAACAATTTTGCTAATGCCTTGACGCGTTGCTGAGGCGAAAGTGCGGTCATTTTTGTTTCCGTTTTTTGATCGACGGTCGATTTTTCTACGGAGAAATGATGTGTTCCATGGCAGGCGACTTGCGGTAAGTGGGTAACACAAATGACTTGGCATTTTTCGCTGAGTTTTCTTAATAATTTGCCGACCACATTTGCTGTGGCACCACTGATACCGACATCAATTTCATCAAAAATTAATGTTGGGATGGCGGTTTGGTTAGATGCCTGTACCTGAATGGCTAAGGCAATGCGAGAAAGTTCACCGCCGGAAGCAATTTTGGCGAGCGGTTGAGCGCTTTGACCTAAGTTACTTTGTAGGGTAAAAATCGCATTATCTGCGCCATTTGCACTTATCTTGTCATAGTCACTATGCAATTCAATAAAAAATTCTGCGTGTTCCATCGCTAATTGTTTGATGGATTTGGTCACTTGCTGTGCCAGCTTTTGTGCGCCTAATTGACGGCTTTGATGAAGTGCGGTCGCTGTAGCAAGCATTTTTTCGTGAGCCGCTTGTTCTTGTTGAATGAGCATTTCTTCACTGCCGGAAAAATCTTCCAATTCATTCAATTCCGCTTTGAGACGTCGGTGTAATGCCACTAAATCTTGTGGTTTTACATTGTGCTTGCGCGCTAATTGCACGGTTTGTCCTAGGCGTTGTTCAATGTCTGCCAATAACGTTGGATCTTGCTCAATATTGCTGCTTAACGACTGAATTTCATTGGTGGCTTCTTGCACTTGAATCAATGCTTCATTTAATAGATTTTGTACGTCGGTATAACGATTATCTAACTCGCAGAGTTCACTTAAATGTTGCACAGCGCGATAAAGTAGCGAATCTGCGCTGACCGTTTCATTTTCACTTAATAATTGCAAAACTGATTGGGAAAGCTGCGTTAATTCTTCGCTATTGGAAAGACGAAGATGATCCGCTTCTAATTCCTCGTATTCATTTTCTTTTAAATTAAACTCATCCAGTTCACTGACTTGATACTGTAAAAGCTGTTTTCTCGCTTCGTTTTCCGCGCATTTTTGTTGGAAGGTTTTGACTTGATGTTGCAAATTACGCCATGTTTGATAATCAAGGCTCATTTGTTGTAAAAGTGCGGTATGTTGACAGAAATTATCAACTAACTGCAGTTGGTCGTCGTTTTTCAGTAAACGTTGTGACGCGTGTTGTCCATTAATTTGAATGAGATGTTGCCCGATCTCTTTTAATTGGGCGGCCGACACCGGAATGCCATTAATGAACGCTTTAGAGCGTCCGTCATGATTAATAATGCGGCGTAAAATGCAGTCTTCAGGATTGTCAGGATCCTGCAATTCGTTTTCTTGTAGAAATTGGAAAGCCGGGTTGTTACTGTTTAGATGAAATGTCGCGCAAATATCAGCGCGTTCTTGACCTTCTCGTAACATTGAGGCTTCTGTCCGTTGCCCGAGGCAGACACTTAGGGCATCAATAGCAATAGATTTTCCCGCGCCGGTTTCCCCGGTGATGACGGACATTCCTTGCAATAATTCAATATTTAACTGACGAACGATAGCAAAATTATTAATGGTGAGTTGGGTCAACATAAGCAAATCCTCTTTACTGTATGTTTGTCAGTATATTACTGTTTTAATATACAGTAAAGAGGGTTTGTTAATCTTTAAGAAAAGTTACGTAACCAACCTAATTTGGAACTTAATACTTTGTAATAATTGTAGCTTTTAAGGTGCAGTAAACGGAGAGGATAGTCACATTTTTGAATGTGGATAATATCATCAGGTCCGAATTGGAGCGCAACTTGACTGTCGCAACCTAACTCTAATTGAGAGGTGTTGTATTCTGCAAAGCGAATAGAAATTTTGCTGTTGCCATCCACTACGAGTGGGCGTGAAGACAAGGTGTGCGGAAACATCGGCACCAGTGCGATGGCGTTGAGTTGTGGGGTTAAAATCGGACCACCGGCGGAAAGAGAATAAGCGGTTGAGCCGGTTGGCGTTGAAATGATTAAACCATCGGAACGTTGTGAAAACGCAAACTGATCATTGATATGCACATGAAAATCAATCATATGCGCAATTTTTGCCGGGTGAATTACCGCCTCGTTAACGGCAATACTGCTGGCAATGATTTCATTGTCGCGTTCCACACAGGCTTTTAATAGGAAGCGTTCTTCTACAAAAAACTCGCCGTTTTCCAAGCAAGCTTGTAATTGGGAATAGGCGTTTTTCGGGTCAATGTCCGTTAAAAAACCTAAATTGCCACGGTTGATACCGATAAGCGGAATATGATATTCGGCTAAAATGCGGGCACGACCCAACATATTGCCATCTCCGCCAATAACAATCGCAAGCTGGGCGGATTGACCGATTTCCTCTAAGCTGGCTAAATGTTTTGGGGGAAGCTCAATTTTTTTACCGATATCTTGCTCAACCAACACGTGATAACCGCGTTCAATTAACCAAAAAAACAGGTTTTTATGCATTTGTAGGTTGATATCATTTCTCGGTTTACCGACCAATGCAATGGTTTGAAATGAGGTATGCAACGTTTGCGGTTTTGCCGAATTTAACGTGTCCATATTGTTTTTACACTAACTTGAATTCAATGAATTGGGCACTATATTACAACAGAAAGCCTTTTACTCAAGTGGTAAATGCGGCATTTTTTGTTATAATCGCCCAACTTTTATTAATCGGAGAATGACAATGGCAGACGAGCAAAAACAAGAACAAAACGAAGAATTAGAACAAGATCTTCAATCGCAAGAAGTGGATGTTGAAGAACAAAAACAAGGGGAAGAAGCTATTGCACGCGTACAAGAATTAGAAGCACAATTAGCGGAAACCGCAAAAAAAGAACAAGATTTATTGTTACGTACTCGCGCTGAAATCGACAATATTCGTCGTCGTACAGAACAAGATGTTGAAAAAGCGCATAAATTTGCGTTAGAAAAATTTGCCAAAGACATTTTGAACACGATTGATAACTTAGAACGCGCTTTAGCCACCCCGGCAAATATTGAAGATGAAAGTATTAAGGCTTTATTTAACGGCGTAGAGTTAACCTTAAAAGAGCTATTGGCAACGGTTGCCCGTTTTGGCGTTGAGCCTGTAGGCGTTGTCGGTGAGGTTTTCAATCCGGATCTCCACCAAGCTATTTCTATGCAACCGATGGAAGGCTTTGAAACTAACCAAATCACCACCGTATTGCAAAAAGGCTACTTGCTTAACGGTCGCGTGATTCGCCCGGCAATGGTGATGGTGGCGGCGTAAGTTAATTACAGATAAAAGAGCGGTCAGTTTTTAAAACGTTTTGAAATCCGACCGCACTTTAGAAGAAAGAAAAAGGAGAAGTTTGAAACTTCTCCTTTTTTGTTGGTTAGAATTCTAATTGCATAGAGAGTCGATAGTTTCTACCCGGTGCATAGAAGCGGTTGATACCCAATCCGGTATTTTGATTGATCATATTACTTGTTCCAAACGGACGTATTGATCTCGCTGAATCCCAAGTGATGTATTTACGGTTGGTTAGGTTATAGACACCGGCTCTTAATGTGAGATTTTTAATTGGTTTAATATAGCCCAATAAATCAAGGGTTGTGTAAGAATCACTTCTCCATTTAAGCGTTGTTTCTTTCTTACCTTCTTCTTTGTGATACATATTATAAGTATCTTCCGCATTTTTGGCGGATACGTGAGAAACATATAAATCTAATCCAAATTTTTCATCAGGATGAGCATAACTAATTCCATAGATTGCTGTTTTCGGTTGAATTGGATTCATTGGAATATTGCCATCCATTCTTCCTTTTTGCTGACTATATTTATAACTTAGGCTAAATCCATTGAGGAATTTAGTGAGATAACTTAATTCCAGATGAGATGAGATTTCAAAACCGGTTACTTTCGCATTTGGGCGATTTATATTTTGATAAACGCTAAATGGCAATAATTTAGAATGCCCTTTAAAGTTGTAATTTCCTTTATAGGATAAATCAATAAAGTTATGGTATCTGGTATCAAAAACAGACCCTGTGATATACCCCATGTCATTATGGAAAGTTAAAGAGAGTTCTTTTGTTTTTGCTGTTTCCGGTTGAAGATTTTTATTCGGTAAAATAGAAAAATCCGGATGTTTAAAGGTGAAATAAATTTCATCACTTGTCGGTGCACGGAATGCCTTACTGTATTTAACTTGTAGGCGTAACCAGTCTAACGGATCAATTGTTGTGCCAAAGGAATAAGAACTTGCTGAGAATTTTTTAGGTTGCGCAATTTCTTTAATATTGGCAATTGCGTTAGCTTCTTTCTTAGCTAATTCCGTCATATCCGTATCGGCGCGATCAGGATCAAACTTAGGCTCTGTGATATAAAGGTTTGTTACCATATCGTCAGGGATCTTCGGTGTGACACCCGGAATGTATTCAGGTTGGTATTTTACGCGGTCATAACGATAGCCCATATTAAAGGCAAAATGATCATTTACACGGAAGTCATCAATAAAATACAACGCGCCGCTTTTGGTTTTAACCGGAATTAAGAAAGAAAATACATTTTGTTTGTTACAGAGAGTATGTGATCTGTCCGGATTTAATTTTGTCGGACTTAAGAATGTATCGCAGTTTGCAGGATATTCTGCCCACCATTTCAGGTTACGCGAGCTGACTCCTGACGTATTTACCATGGATTTTTCCATCTCTGCCCACAATGCACCATAGGATAGCTCGTGTTGAGTCTTACCTAATTCGATATGTTTGGTCAGATCGAGATTAACTTGTTTGGTTTTGCTGACTAGATCGCGTTGTGACCATAAATTGTCTTGATAGCCTTTTTTATTTGGCATGAAAAACATCGGCCCGCTCAATTGGCTATTACTCATGATGGCTGTTTTGGCATATTTTTTGCCATCTTTTTCGAAGACCTCAATAGGAATATCAACAGGTGTTCCATCTTTTTGAAAGCCGGTAATGTTTGATTTATTACAATTAAATGCCTCACAGCTAAAGATGTGATGAACGTTGGTTGAAACAAGCTGTTCATCGCCGATTAAACCTTTATCCGCACCCAAGAGATCATAGCTTTTGCCATTTATATTTAACTTGCTTTCTGCTGGGGTAGTGCTTCCTTTTTTGGATAGTGTAGCTTTACAGGTTGATACATCTCCCACTTTTGGTGAGTCCCAAGAGCGGAAATCATTATCACAAGACTTATTGCCTGGTTTTACATAATAATCTTCATAGCCACTAGGAAGTTTATCCCAGTTAACTCGTTGCCATTTGTATTTTTTGGTTTTTCCATTATATGGTTCTACTGGCAGATCAACTGTTGTATCTGAATCAGGTTGAGACATCGCTGGTTTATTGTAATAAGACGCTAATTTATCATCTTTACCGACAAGTTTGTTTTCATCGTTATATTTCATTCCTAGGGGGTTACCGGCCAAGGCACATTTGTCATTCCCATCACAATAGTCATCAGTTCTCGCACGAGTGGTGATTTTTTGTTGGGAGTAGGTGATTTTTAAGGTGTCCCAAAGCGGTGTTGAGGAAAAGTTTTCATACGTAAAGGCAACATTTTTACGCTCGACTTTATCGTCTGTATGACGTAACTCGACTTCATCATAACTTTGATACTGCGTATTCGCTTTCAACGTGTAAGAGAAGTCATGGCCTTTAGAGGTTTGTTTATATAAATCGGCCATTACCGAGAAACGATGATTGTCCGTCGGTTGGAAAGCGAATTTCATTAATGTACTGTCTAGCGTACGACGATAAGGGTCTGCTTTTTCTCTTTCTTTCCCTTGAATATTGTCTTTAAAATCTTTGTAGCCAAAGTTTTCGAGCTCATTCCCTTTACGCGATGTAGCCACAACAATGGCATCAAACCATTTATAGCGTCCTGCCAACGTTAATGTGTTTAGATTTTGATTATCTGCTGTGTTGTAACCGCGCTTGTAAGAGGCATAGTAATTTTTCTCGATTAAATAATCGCGTGCGTCTTTGGTTTCAAAATTTACTGAGCCGCCGAGTGCACCACTACCGGATTTCAATGAATCCGCACCTTTACGAATCGTTGCTTGTTTAAGTGTTTCTATTTCTGCACTATTACGTGTGTTATTAAAATTGCCATAGCCTTCAAACAGTTCTTTGAAGCCCTGTGATGAAATTGTTTGTGCTTGGGCTAATCCATCAATTTGAATAGCAACACGGTTTTCTTCTACACCACGAACGGCAAAGCCACTGTTCCCAAATCGACCAGCTTCAACAACGGTAATACCCGTGTCATAACGCACAAGATCTTTTACATCTTGTGCTTGTTCTTTTTCTAATTTTTTTGCCGTTTTAACGGTTTCCGCAATTTTAGGTGGGGTTTTGTCTGCAGCATTTCCGTTACCATTTGAATCGCCCGACACTACGATTTCATTGAGTTGTTCTGTCGGTTGATTGCTTGTCTCTGCAGAAGTCACAGAAGAAATACTTAGTGCAGTGAGAATAGAAAGGGAAAGATAGCTTGGTTTAAATTTACGCATAAATTTATGGCTCCAGGTAAATTAAAAATAGGATTTAAGTAAATAGTAATAATTTGCGTTATTATATTCTGGCATTTATTTTGCGCAAAGTATCAAAAACAAATTGTTTTTAATTTTTTTGATATATATCACATTTCATTTTTCGGATTGATGAAAAAAAGACCTATTTTTTTCAAATAGGTCTTGGGAGGTGGGCTTAAAGATCTGCGACAGAAGTCCCTTTCAACAATTTTCTTATCCAACTTCGGCTTGCGGACAGGTGATGAATTAAGTCTTCGCTCAGCGGCAACGGTTCGTTATAGATAAGCGAAGCCAAAGTTTCGCCCAGTATTGGGGCTGACGTTAAACCGCGTGAGCCGAGGGCGCCGATGAGATATAAATTTGGAAATACGGCAGCCGGCGGAATAGGTTGTTTGCGACGGCGTAAGTTAAACAGATTTTTATAATCCACGCATTGCTGTTCAAAATTCGGCACATTACCTACCATTGGGGTGCGATCCCGCACGGCGCAACGTACACCGATTCGCGCCAGATTGGCAGAGATATCCACCTCTTTCACCCAAGGCATACCCTCTAGGTTCTTTTGGATTTTTTCCTGATTTTCCCGTTGTTCCTGCTCGCTAAAGGTGCGGTCAGCGCAATCACGCACATGGCTGGCGCCAATGCAATGGCTGGTTTTAGCCTGATCAGCAGGCGTGAGGTAGCCATCATAACAGAGCACGGATTTCAGTTTCAGCAGATGTTCTGACGTGGGAATCTGGCTGACTTGCCCACGCACGGCATAAAGCGGTAGCGACTGCGTTTGAGGAAATTCATGCTGTTGATGACCGTTGGCGAGGACGACGATTTGATGATGGAACCTGTCGTTTTCAGCATTTATCACCAGCCAGCCATTTTCTTGTGCGGAAAGTGCGGTCACTTTTTGCGACGTTTTTATACTGAGTCCGCGCCGCTGCAAATAAGCGAATAGATTCTGCACAAATTGTTGTGGCGCAAGCCATCCGCCTTGTGGAATAAATCCACCGCCACAAGGCAACGGGAGACCGACTTTCTCGCTTAGTTCTGCTTGGCTTAGGCTTTGATAAAGGCTTTTCGGCAACTGAAGTTGAGAAACTTTCTGTAATTTGACCGCACTTTTTTCGTTATACCCGCACAGTGCCACGCCACAAAATTCATGTTCAAATTCAATGAGGTTTTCGGCGTTGCGTAATTGTTGTAGGCCGTAAGCGAAAGCCTGTATGTAAAATCGAATGTTGCGTTCGTCATCGTCGCTCAGTTGCGGATAAAACGCACCTTGTTTGTTACCGGAAGCGTTCATCGCCGGCTGTGGATCTTCGCAATAAAGGGTGACGTTCGCACCACGTTGCATTAAGGCGAATGCGGTAAATAAGGAGGCGATGCCACCCCCCACAATGGCAACATCCGCCACACCCTCAAACTGGGCGGATTGTGGTAGGTACCATGGGGTGAAAAGTGCGGTCGGTTTTTCAAGTGTTTTTTCGCCCACCAAGCATTCCCGTTTTTTGCCGTAACCTTTGCGCTTTTGCACGCTGAAACCGGCATTTTCCAAACCTTTGCGCACCGCGCTTGCGGCAGTGAAGGTGGCGAACGTGCCTTGCGGTTTGGTGTAACGGTACATTTGCGTATAAAGCGCGTCATTCCACATATCAGGATTTTTACTCGGAGCAAATCCATCTAAAAACCACGCATCGATGTTGTCACGCATATAATCGCCGAGCTGTGGCAAATTGTCGAGAATATCACCAAACCAAAGATCGAGCGTGGTTTCCTCAAAATGAAAACGATAGCAACCTTCAATGGGATCCAACCAATGCTGCTGTAATTGTGCGGAGAGAGAGGCAAATTGCGGATAATATTGATGAGCATGTGATAGGGCTTCTGCGGTTAGCGGATATTTTTCAAAGGAAATAAAAAACAGGCGTTGTAATGTTGCCTGTGGAAATTGTTGGCGGAACTCACGAAAAAGCGTGGTGACGGCGAAAAAATTCAATCCGGTACCAAAACCGGTTTCTGCAATGACGAAGTGCTTTTGTTGATGTTGCTGCCAGCGTTGCCACAGTTGATTGCCTTGTTGAAAAACGTAGCGACTTTCTTCCAAACCGTCTTGGTTAGAAAAATAAACATCGTCAAATTGATTGGAAACAGGCGTGTTTTCTTGGTTAAAACAGATGTCGGCATGGCTAATAACGCGCATTGGTTTAATTCCTTAAATGATTTCATTTGGGCGATATCATACGCTGATTTGGCCTAACTGGTCGAACGTTATAATTAATGCTTGCAATATTTTGGTTTCATAGTAAATTGCGCTCAGCTAACAAATGTAAGTCGAAATGATTTTCCCAACTCATAAGGAAGAACGAATGAAAAGAGCAGTAATTACCGGATTTGGTATTATTTCCAGTATTGGTAACAACAAAGAAGAAGTCTTGGCTTCATTGAAAGCTGGTAAATCCGGTATTGAAATCGTCCCCGAATTTATTGACATGAAAATGCGCAGCCATGTTGCCGGTACCATTAAATTAAATCCGAGCGAGTTAATCGATCGTAAAGTGTATCGTTTCATGGGCGATGCAGCGGCATATGCTTATCTTTCTATGAAAGAAGCTATTGAAGATGCAGGGTTAACGGAAGAGCAAGTGTCTAACGAACGTACCGGCTTGGTGATCGGCGCCGGCACAGGTTCTGCCCATAACCAGTTAGTGGCTTGTGATGCCGTGCGTGGTCCGCGCGGTGTGAAAGCGGTTGGCCCTTACGCGGTAACCAAAACCATGGCATCTAGCGTATCTGCGTGTTTGGCAACACCGTACAAAATCAAAGGCGTAAGTTACAGCATCAGTTCTGCTTGTGCCACTTCAGCACACTGTATTGGTAACGCATTAGAACTCATCCAATTAGGTAAACAAGACATCGTTTTCGCCGGTGGTGCAGAAGAATTGTCTTGGGAATGTGCGACTGAATTTGACGCGATGGGCGCAGTGTCAACCAAGTACAATGAAACCCCAACCAAAGCCTCCCGTGCGTATGATGCAAACCGTGATGGTTTTGTCATTGCCGGTGGTGGTGCCGTGGTGGTTGTGGAAGAATTGGAACACGCGCTTGCCCGTGGTGCGAAAATTTACGCGGAAATCGTCGGTTATGGTGCGACTTCCGATGGTTATGACATGGTGGCGCCAAGCGGTGAAGGTGCAGAACGTTGCATGAAACAAGCCATGGCAAACATTGACACACCAATCGACTACATCAACGTGCACGGTACATCAACGCCAGTCGGTGATGTGAAAGAATTGGGCGCGATTAAAAACGTATTCGGCGATAAAATCCCGGCGATTTCTTCCACCAAATCTATGACAGGTCACTCTTTAGGGGCTGCCGGTGCGCACGAAGCCATTTACACCTTGTTAATGTTAGATAACGATTTCATCGCACCAAGTATTAACATCGAAACCTTGGATGAACAAGCTGTAGGTTGCAACATCGTAACAGAAACGAAAGAAAACGCCGGTTTACAAACTGTGATGTCCAATAGCTTCGGTTTTGGCGGTACTAACGCGACTTTAGTCTTTAAACGTTACAACGGTTAATCCTTCGGGTTAATTTCTCTTAAAAGTGCGGTCGAAATTCAATGTGTTTTTCGACCGCACTTTTTTGTCTTTAAAACGCCTCAACATCCTTTGTACAGTTAAGGTACAATATTTATTATTTCTCTCTTTCCATGGAATCCTATGAAGAATATTAAACAGTTCGGTAGTTTTGCTCGTCGCTATGTGGATTGGGTCGTCCGCCTGGGGAAAATCCGTTTTTCTATTTTAGGTGTGTTAATTCTGGCCATCTTGGCGTTATGTACACAAATGGTATTAAGCCTCATTTTTGTTGGCACAATCTATTGGCAAGATCTTTTACGTTCTATTGTATTCGGGATGATTTCTGCGCCTTTTGTGATTTATTTCTTTACCTTATTGGTGGAAAAATTAGAACGTTCTCGCCAAGCATTGTCTCGTTCGGTGGTGAAACTACAAAATGAAGTGCAAGAGCGACTTTTAGCGGAAAAACGCTTATCGGCGGCATTGGATAAAGTGGAAAAGATCAGCCGAGATAAAACCACATTAATGACCACAATTAGCCATGAATTACGTACGCCGTTAAACGGCATTATCGGGTTAAGTCGTATTTTATTGGAAGAGCAGCCGACAGCACGCCAGAGTAGTTATTTACGAACCATCAACAGCAGTGCAATTTCCCTTTCTCATATCTTCAGCGATATTATCGATTTAGAAAAAATTGATGCGCGTCGTATTGAGTTAAACCGTAAAGAAACGGATTTGTATGCGTTGCTGAATGATATCAGTAATTTTGCGGTGCTCATTGCGGGAGAAAAACACTTAGAATTTCGCTTAATTTGTCCGCCGACATTACCGAATTGGTTGATGTTGGATGGGGTGCGATTAAGCCAGATTTTATGGAATTTGATTACGAATGCGGTGAAATTTACTCCGCAGGGAAGTGTGACCTTATCTATTGAGCAAACTGCAGAAGATGAATTTGCCATTCGTGTGACGGATACCGGCATCGGTATTGCAGAAGCGGATTTAGAAAAAGTCTTTGAATTGTATTATCAAGTGGATTCTCATCACTACAAATCTTTGGGCAGTGGGATTGGCTTATCAATTTCCAAAACCATTGCACAGCTAATGGACGGCGATTTGACGGTAAGTAGTGAATTAGGAAAAGGTTCAACTTTCTTACTGACCTTTAAAGCAAAAGAGGCCCAACAACCGGTAGAAAGTGGTAATAAAGTGCCGTTAAAATTGCGCATTTTGTTGGTGGAAGACATTGAAGTGAATATCGTTGTCGCAAAATCTATGCTGCAAAAACTCGGTTACCAAATTGATGTGGCTATGACTGGGGCAGAAGCGATTCAAAAATTTGAGGAGAATTATTACGACCTCGTCTTCTTGGATATTCAGTTACCGGATATGTCAGGTTTTGATATTGCCCATCATCTGCGTGAAAATTATGAAAATGGCATTTATGATTTTCTTCCGCCATTGATTGCGTTGACAGCGAATGTGGTGCAAAAGAAAGAAGCTTATTTGGAACAAGGCATGGACGATGTCATTCATAAGCCGTTATCTCTCGATGAATTAAATCAATGTTTGTTGGATTATTTTGGCGAAGAGATCAAACATTTTGATGTGGTGGAAAAGAAACCATTGCAGGAATCTACAGATTTTGACACGAAAATGCTGGGTGAGTTAATTGAAATGCTGGGTGTGAAGTTTGTGCAGGATAATCTCACTTTATTTGAACAGGCAATGAGCGGTTATGTGATTGAATTGCAACAGGCCTACCAAGCGTATGAGAAGGCGCCGGAACAGAAAGCTGAACTGCTTTCAACTGCCCATAAAATAAAAGGCGCTTTAGCATCGGTGGGGTTAAAACGCTTGCAACAAATTGCTGCGTTGGCACAGAACGGTGACGCAGAAAATTGGCAGGAGAATATTGCACATTGGGTGGATATTTTGGTGCAACAATGGCAGTTAGATGTTAATAAATTACGTCACTGGCTCAGTGAGATGTAGTTAAAATATAAAAAATAACGACCGCACTTTGGTAAGTGCGGTCGTTTTTTATGGCGTTTTTCAATGTTTCATGAATC
>ERZ772874.1222-NODE-1222-length-13542-cov-3.981909_pt1 | contig 13542 bp, 9 predicted proteins | sample MGYA00580586_ERZ772874 | MGnify/ENA primary metagenome ERZ772874 (study PRJEB29015, sample SAMEA2737952) | human oral metagenome | biome: human oral; feature: human-associated habitat; material: dental | place: China | collected 2154 ... | reverse complement strand
GGCACTAGCCCTCTATCCCTAGTACTAGCACTTCGCTTTAGATCCCCCTCTGCCAGCTATTATGTCGTCCTATCCATATTCTTTATGATCCTAGATATCCTCCTTTTCATTGTAGGTATTATCCTCATCATCGTAGGTGCCAACTATCTGACCGAGGGAGCTTCGGTACTAGCTCGTCGCTTCGGGGTATCTCCCCTCGTCGTGGGGCTCACCATAGTGGCCTTCGGTACCTCCTCCCCCGAGCTCATCGTCAGCCTAATGTCTGCCCTCAAGGGTAATTCGGACATAGCGATGGGAAACGTCGTCGGGAGCAACATCTTCAACGTGCTCGTCATCGGAGGTATCACCGCCCTCGTCACCCCGATCACGATCACCAGGAGCACCATACGTCGTGAGATCCCCCTGATGATCCTTGCCTGCCTTGTGCTCTCGGTAATGGCTCTTGACCGGATCTTCGCAGGCACAGGAGAGATAGAGAACGTACTGAGCCGCAGTGAGGGGATAGTGCTACTCGGCTTCTTCTTGATCTTCCTCACCTACACCTTTGCCATTGCCAAGGGTGAGCCCGACGACCCACATGCCACCCCCGACACAGAGAGACGCTACCCACTGTGGCTACTCATCGTCTTCATCATCGGCGGGCTAGCAGGTCTGATTGTGGGAGGAGACTTCTTCGTCAATTCAGCCTCCAGCATAGCTCGTACCCTAGGGATGAGCGAGGGCTTCATCGGACTGACCATCGTAGCGGCAGGCACATCACTGCCAGAGCTAGCGACCTCGGTAGCTGCAGCCCTCAAGAAGGAACCCGAGATAGCCGTCGGGAACATCGTAGGGTCAAACATCTTCAACATATTCCTCATCCTCGGTACGACAGCTACCGTCACCCCGATCCGCATCGGTGGAGTCTCTACTCTTGACTTCCTAGTGATGAGCTTCTCGGCCATCCTACTGTATGTCTTCGCCGTCCTCTTCGGTCAGCGGGTGATCAAGCGTGCAGAGGGTGCTGTGCTCTTCCTCTGCTTCGTCCTCTACACCGCCTACCTCATCGCCCAGCTCTAACTCCTCACTCCTATCAGCTATGTCACAGCCTAGTCTTAGCTTTACACCCGAGGAAGAAGCCCTCATCCAGCAGGAGTACGAAGCACTGATCAGTGACTACATCGCCTCACCACATCGCAAGAAGACGGAGATCATCGACCAAGCCTTCCGCCTAGCGTGCCATGCCCATGGTCTCGTACGTCGGCGCAGTGGTGAGCCCTATATCCTACACCCCATAGCTGTAGCACGTATCGTCTGTAAGGAGATCGGGCTTGGCTCTACCTCCATCTGCTCGGCTCTACTGCATGATGTGGTGGAGGATACGGAGTACACGGTGGAGGATATCCGTCGGGGCTTCGGCGACAAGATCGCCCAGATCGTAGAGGGCCTCACCAAGATCTCTACGGAGCAGGTACCACAAAACATCGATAGCCTACAGGCGCAGAACATACGCAAGCTCCTACTGACCATCGGGGATGATGCACGTGTGATCCTGATCAAGATCGCTGACCGCCTGCACAACATGCGTACCCTCTCCTCCATGAAGCCCGAGAAGCAACTGAAGATCGCAGGGGAGACCTCTTTCTTCTATGCCCCTCTTGCCGACCGCCTCGGGCTTTTCTCCATCAAGACGGAGCTGGAGGATCTTAGCTTCCGCTACGAGCATCCCGAGGCCTACGAGGAGATACTACGCAAGGTAAGGGAGACGGAGGCTGGGCGTGAAGACCTCTTCCAGCGCTTCGCTGCACCACTGAAGCTCCGCTTCGACAGTATGGGGCTGAGCTATGAGATGAAGACCCGAGTCAAGGGGTGCTTCTCCATCTGGCGTAAGATGCAGCTCAAGGGCATTCCCTTCGAGGAAGTCTACGACCTCTTCGCCGTACGTATCATCTTTGATAACCAGGATGGTTACCCAGAGAAGAATCGCTGCTGGGACATCTACACAGCGATCACCGAGGTCTACCGCAACCGACCCGATCGCCTAAGGGACTGGATCTCTACCCCCAAGGGCAACGGCTATCAAGCCCTGCACCTCACTGTACTAGGCCCCGACGCTCAGTGGATAGAGGTACAGGTACGTAGCCGGCGCATGGATGAGATAGCAGAGAAGGGACTGGCGGCACACTGGAGGTACAAGAATAGTGACGTAGAGGAGGATCACGAGCTCGAGGTCTGGCTGGATACGATCCGTGAGGTACTGAACCATCCCGACTCCAAGGGTATGGAGTTCCTCAATACCGTTCACCTCAGTCTCTATGCCCACGACATCACGGTCTTCACCCCTAAGGGTAGACCGATCACGCTACCGATCAATGCTAGCGTCCTCGACTTCGCCTACGCCGTACACACCGATCTAGGAGACACGTGTATTGGGGCGAAGGTCAATCACAAAGTAGTCCCCATCTCCCACCGCCTCTCCAATGGGGATCAGGTAGAAGTCCTGACCAGTAAGATGACGCAGCCTGCTGCCGAATGGCTGGACTTCGTCAGCACAGCTTACGCTAAGGTCAAGATCGAGACTGCCCTAAGACGTCGCCAACGTGAAGCCATAGCCCGAGGTGAGGAACGCCTTACCGAGGAGCTCCAGCGTTATGGGGAACAGCTCTCGGCTTCCCTGCTGAACCGCTTGACCTTCCTATATCACTTTGACAAGCCCGACACCTTCCTCCGCTATATCGGCGAAGGGACATTCACCTTCCCCGAAGACTTTGAGCGTACACTCAAGAGCAAGGGAAGTAACCCCGGCCGTAGCAATAGGATTACCCGTACGATTTCCTCACTCTTCGGGGGCAAGGAGCGGGAGAGCGAAGTCCATCCAGCTACCGCAGCCTCCACTCCCATAGACCGCAGTCATCCCTATGAGCTCAGCGAGCACGATGGGCGACTTAACTATATCATTGCCCCCTGCTGTCACCCGATACCTGGGGATGATGCCCTAGGCATACTCACGGACGAAGGGCAGGTCATCGTGCACCGACGTTCCTGTCCCGAGGCCACTCGGTATAAGACGGCACAGGGTGATCGCCTCCTCTCCACCCTCTGGGGACATCACTATACACCCCGCTTCGAGACGACCCTGATGATACGAGGCATTGACTCTAAGGGACTGCTGAACGCTATCACGCAGGTCCTGCTAGAGGACTTCAAGGTAAGTATCAGCGAGATCCACATGGTGACCCACGAAGGTATCTTCGAAGGGCGTATCACCGTGCAGGTGCTTAGTGGCCATCAGGTAGAGTCCATCTGTCACATCCTTAGACGTAATAAGGCGATCCACGAAGCCTATCGTCTCTCGGAGCTTGACCAGGGATAAGGCTCGGCCACTCTCCCCCTAGACTACTTAATGGATACCGCACAAAGGCCTATTCACGTCATGGCTAAAGCAGCTGGAGCTAGCTGTAATATGCGCTGTGACTACTGCTATTATCTGGACAAAGAGCGACTCTACAGAGACACAGAGAGTACTACGCCAGCCACGATGATGCCCGAGGAGTATCTGGAGCGATACATCCGCCAGTACATCGAGGCACAGCCCGAGGGCATCCCCGTGACCTTTACTTGGCATGGTGGCGAGGCCCTCCTTCGCCCACTATCTTTCTATCAGCGAGCCATCCAGCTACAGGAGAAGTACGGCAAGGGTCGTCTCATTGAGAATACCCTCCAGACGAATGGTCTACTGCTTAGTCAGGCTTGGTGCCAATTCTTCCGTGAGCACGAATGGCTCATAGGCATATCACTGGATGGCACGAAGGAGATGCACGACCGCTATCGGCGCACCGTGTCGGGTCTCCCTACCTTCGAGCGGGTGATGCGCGGGGTAAAGCTCCTACAGGACAACGCTGTAGAGTTCAACATCCTCGCCACTGTCAATCGCTACAATGCGGAGGAACCTCTAGCCTTCTACCACTTCCTCAAGAGCATTGGCAACCCCTACATCCAGTTTGCACCCATCGTAGAGCGTCTACGCACGGGGGCTAAGAAACACGCTTTCGTTGAAGCACCATTCATCACCGAGCTTCCCGAGGAACGTCTCCTGCACGATGACGGGGAGGTCTCCATGGCTCCCTATAGCATCCTGCCCGAGCAGTGGGGGTACTTCATCACCACGATCTTCGACGAATGGGTACGCACGGATGTGGGCAAAGTCTTCGTACAGCTCTTCGATGCCACCCTTGCCTCTTGGATGGGAGTCCCTCCGGGTGTCTGCCTCTTCCTCCCCGAGTGTGGGCACGCTGCCGCACTCGAGCATAACGGGGATCTCTACAGCTGTGACCACTTCGTCTATCCTCGCTATCGCCTCGGAAACATCTCCGAGTCTCCCATACGAGAGCTGATGGATCTCCCCGAGCAAATCACCTTTGGGAAGGCGAAGAAACAAGGTCTCACCGAGCAGTGTAAGGACTGCGAATTTCTCTTTGCATGCTGGGGAGAGTGCCCCAAGAACCGCTTCGCACATAGCCATACAGGTGAGCCAGGGCATAACTATCTCTGTCGGGGCTACTACCAGTTCTGGTCGCACGTTGCTCCCTATATGGACTACATGAAAGCTTGTCTGATGCAAGGTCTCCCTCCTGCTCAGGTCATGTATTGGGTTGCCAGCCAAGGCTAAGCTCCCCCTCCCTGCCCTCCGTCGGTTACTCTCTCCGCCCGCTGCCCCACGCTTAGCGTAGCAAGGCCTATCCCCTGCTCCTCGTGTCCTCTGAATAGGTGCATTTAGCACCTCCACAGAGGGTACGAGGAGTCTTATTTTGGGGATAGAGGAGTTTTATTGGGGGGGTATCGGGGGAAGGGCTTCACGAAATTATAGGAATACCTCTCGGGAGGCTATTAGTATACCTTTTTACACATTTCGAGCACACTTCACGGGAGGCTATAAACAAGCCTTTCCCAAGGGGTAAAGAGCCCCTTTCCCAGCGAGGCAAAGAAGCCTTCCCGAAGGATATTCGGGTAACAGCATCAACCCTCCAAGACAATCAATTCGTAAGAAAATGGTGCATTCGCAAATATTCATTACCTTTACAGCGAAGAAGACACAAGGGAGCAGCACACATGCTCCCTACAGACACGCCTCCTGAAGCAATGATACAGACTGATCTCCTCCAATCATTGATCTTACTCATATTGGGCAAGTTCTACCCCCTACTCGACTCCCATAGTGTAGAGGCAGGGGAGACTCAGCAAGCGACTCAGCAGTTGGCTCACATCCCCTCCGCGGCTTCCCGTGCGGTCTACTCCTATTTGTAAATTCGCAATAAACACCACATAGCAATGAAACAGTTTCCCTTTTACCTGCTACTTGCCTCAATGCTCCTAGCTCTACCTCTGAAGGCTCAGGAGAAGAAGGGGGCTCGCCTCGTCCCTCTGATCAACTTTGAGGTCATAGACACAGCTCAGCTCAAGGCCACCTACAAGTACGACTTCGTAGACTCGGCTAAGACCTACACCAATATGATGGTGCTCCTCGTCGGCCCCAAGGTACAGACCTTCCAGGGTGAAGCCGATTACTACATAGATTCCCTAGGAGTCACCCTAGAGGGGAAGGCTTATCCTACGCCCTACCTTACTTCTAAGATGAACCAATGCCCCCCCAAGAGATCGAACACCGAGTGGAAGGTCTACACTGGCTATCCCAGCGGTATGGTCTCCATCACCGACCGAGTACTAGCTACACGCTATCTCTCTGAGGAACGTATAGACACCCCCGAGTGGAAGATCCAAAAGGGCTACACGAAGACCATCATGGGCTACACCTGCTACGAGGCCGAGACCGACCTCTATGGCCGCCACTGGATCGTATGGTATGCCCCTCAGCTCCAGTGCTCTGCAGGTCCATGGGTTCTAAGGGGACTCCCTGGGCTGATCGTAGAGGCTTATGACAGCGAGCAGATCCACAGGTTCTCCCTAGAGAGTGTAGCATCGCTCAAGGCACCTATCCCATACGTCGTCAGCAACTACTTCATGCTCCCCCGCGATCGTGTCGTTAAGGACTATATGAGGTATGCGGAGGATCTCGATGAGAGCCTAATCCAGTCGGGTATGGTCACCCCCGAGGAGATGGCCATCTCTGAGAAGAAGAAAAACCGCCGACGTATCCCCTTCGTCCCCCTCAGACGTATCACTATGGAGGAAGCAAGACGATAGAGAGTCATTCCCAACGAGAGGTCTAGGCGCCACTGCCTAGGCCTCTCTTTTTGTATCCGACCTGCTCCACCCCTACCTTCGCTGTCTACACGAGGAGAAGCCAAGAAAGCCGAGCATACAAACAAGATCTAGCCACCCGTTGTTAAAAAGACAGTGAGCCCTCTATTCTAGACTTGGGGCTCTACCGATCCCGATCCGCATGATGCCTATCAAACTAGATCCATATTTACCAGACAATGAACCGACGAGTAACCTTTATCCTCGCCCTCTGCTTGCTCGTAGCTGTAGGGGGCTTCGCCTGCATGACGAACGCCAAGGAAACGAAGAAGACTATCAGTATGACTAAGACAAAAGAAATCTACCTAGCGGGAGGATGCTTCTGGGGTACAGAGCATTTCTTCAAGCAAGTACGTGGCGTCATCGCTACCGAGGTAGGCTATGCAAATGGCCACACGGAGTACCCCACCTACGAGGAGGTCTGCCAGCACAACACAGGCTTCGCAGAGACTGTACATATCACCTACGCTCCCGATCAGATTAGCCTAGATCAGCTCCTTGACCTCTACTTCCTCACCATCGATCCCACCACGCTCAATCGCCAGGGAGGTGACATCGGGGATCAGTACCGCACCGGCATCTACTACTCCGATAGCCTCGATCTGCCTACGATACAAGCTGCACTCACGAAGCTACAGAAGCAACACTCAGCTCCCCTCATGATCGAGATGAAGCCACTGAGCAACTTCTACAGCGCAGAGGAGTATCACCAAGATTACTTAGACAAGAACCCTTCGGGCTACTGTCACATACGTCCCGAGCTCTTTGCCCTTGCACGAGAAGCTAATCCCTACACCAAGCCCTCCGACGAAGAACTCAAAGAGCGGCTAACACCTATCCAGTATGCTGTTACCCAAAAGAATGGCACAGAGCACCCATTCGACAATGATTACTGGGACGAACATCGCGAGGGAATCTATGTGGACATCACCACAGGTGAGCCCCTATTTACCTCGCTAGATAAGTTTGACTCTGGCTGTGGATGGCCGAGCTTCTCTCGCCCTATCGATACCACACGTATCGACGAACGTGCCGACCACTCCCTCGGCATGCGACGCATCGAGGTGCGAAGCAAGGCGGGCAACGCTCACCTCGGTCACGTCTTCGACGATGGCCCTAGGGAGCTAGGAGGTCTGCGCTACTGCATCAATAGCGCCGCCCTGCGCTTCATCCCCAAGGAGCAAATGATACAAGCGGGCTACGGAAAGTATCTCTACCTACTAGACAAGAAGAGAAAGTAACCCGATCTCTCATCGCCCAGCATACTCAGGGAGTACGTCTCGGGGTAGGAGCATGCCTCAGCATGCCCTACCCCGAGATACGTTTGTACGCATAGCGATATACCCAAGTACTCAGGCCTAGTGTCCCCATACCTCTCGCCGAAGTAGGAGCTCTGGGGCTTAATCACCTCCCCAAGTCTACTCACTCACAGCGGATACAGATGAGCCGAGGCATCCGAATAGCCTTCGTCATCGAGGATTCTTCGTAGTCCCCAAAGCAATCATATCAGGAGCCACCTAATCACCTATGTAAGGTGACGAGGACGCTCTTACCGAGAGCGCCACTGCGCTCCTATAAGGACCGTCTCCATCACCTATGTAAGGTGATGAAGGTACCCCTACCGGGCGTATGTCTGTTCGCTCGGTGAGGGTACCCTCGTCCGCTGAGGCTGTCGGGTATGTCGTGCCTTAGGCAGAGAGAGGGACGTCTCCCCTCTTCATCCCATCTTTATTTCACTGATTAGGAGGAGAAAGGTCATGGGCGCATCGACAAAAGAAGCCACAAAGTCCTCCCCCACAGAGAGTAATCTCACCGAGGACGTCACTCAGCGAAGGCTGATGGTTCGTAGAAAGTCCTCGGCTTTTGATGCGGATGCCCTGTGCCTGCATCTCATTACACTTGATGGAAGAGCTTTTTTTCTACCTTTGCGAAAAGGGGTGGACACAAGCCCTCCAAGCTAACAAGGGACTCCGTCCAGGCTTTCTCCCTCTAAATAGCCGAAAGAAGCACTTCCTCCTCTTACCAAGCAAGACTCAAAGACCACAGAGGGAAGTCTCCCTCCTTCCACGACTACAACACCTCCGGCTTATGCACAAACTAACTAACTCTCCTTGGCTTTATCCTCTAGCTATCGTTACCCTAGGGATTGTGGTGTATCTCTTTCCCTATCTCCCACCATTTAGCTCACAGAGGGATTGCCGCCCCACACAGCTGACAAGCCTCCTCATCGGGCTAGCTGTACTCTTCACTGTGGTACGTCCTGGGTGGAAAAGCTGGCACATCCTTGTCGCCACTCTAGCCTCAGCTCTGGTGGCAGTAGCCCTAAACCTTTCGTTCTTCGGCTAATAGTCTTAAGCTGTTACTAGATACAGTGGGGATGCCTACCTATTGGGAAGGTATCCCCACTTATCTTTAGGCTGGTCTGTCTTGCGATAGGTGATGGTCGGAATGGCCTCGCCCCCATAAGCCCCCAGGATCAAGTCCATCTCTAAGTCCCCCATGCGCCCCTGCTCGGCTACGATGGTAGGACGCTCCTCGATGCTCTTGTAGCGACTACGCTGCTTGCTGTTTCATATCAATCTCTAAATTATAACCTTTGGATCGCCTGGCCAGCGCACCTAAAAAGGTGCTGGCTTTCTCTTTATCCCTACCATTGCACTTACCCGTGGAATGGGCGACAGCACCGCCCGCTCCTAGTAAAAATCCCTATCTTTGTACCTAAAGTATCTAGCGATAATAGAGATAAGAAACATGCTCGCAGAAGACGAAGAACTAGACGAAACGACCCCACTCCAAGAGCCCACTACCAGTCCCGAACCCACCGACGAAGAGAGCGAGCAGGAGCAGGAGCCTATCTACCAGCCATCCGAAGGACTACCCTATCGTCCTGAGATGGGGAATCTATCACGTATGTACCGTACGTGGTTCCTAGACTATGCCTCCTACGTTATCTTAGAGCGTGCCGTACCTCATATCGATGATGGACTGAAGCCCGTACAGCGACGCATCCTCTACAATATGAAGAAGGTCGATACAGGGAAGCTCATCAAGGTAGCCAACATCGTGGGGGAAACCATGAAATACCACCCCCACGGAGATGCCTCCATCAACGACGCCCTCGTCCAGCTGGGACAGAAGGGATACCTCATCGACACTCAGGGCAACTGGGGGAACATCCTCACCGGAGACGCCGCTGCGGCAGGCCGATATATCGAGGCTAAGCTCTCCATCTTTGCCCTCGAGGCCGTCTTCAGCGACCGAGTAACCCCATGGAAGAAGACCTATGATGGGACTACGGATGAGCCCGTAGCCCTTCCCGTCAAATTCCCCCTCCTCCTAGCTCAGGGGGCTGAGGGGATCGCCGTGGGACTCTCCTCCAAGATCCTCTCGCATAACTTCGTCGAGCTTGCCCAGGCAGCCTGCGCCTACCTCAGAGGGGAGAGCTTCACCCTCTACCCTGACTTCCCCACTGGGGGGATGATAGACGTCTCCCGCTACAACGATGGGGAGCGTGGCGGAAGCCTCAAGTCTCGTGCGAAGATCGATAAGCTAGATCCTAAGACCCTTAGTATCTCCGAGCTCCCTGCAGGGAAGACCACGACCACCCTCATAGAGTCCATACTCAAGGCCGTGGAGAAGGGCAAGATCCGCATCCGACGTGTCGATGATATGACGGCTGCCACTACGGACATCCGCCTAACCCTTGCCCCTGGTGTCTCCTCGGACAAGGCCATAGATGCCCTCTATGCCTTCACCGACTGCGAAGTCAGCATCTCCCCCAACTGCTGTGTGATCTATGAGGAGAAGCCTCTCTTCACCTCCGTAAGCGAACTCCTTCGCTATAGCGTCGAGAGGACGAAGTACCTTTTCACAGAGGAGCTGAAGATCATGCTTCAGGAGAAGGAGGAGGCTTACCTAGCTGCCTCCCTAGAGCGTATCTTCATCGAGGAACGGATCTATAAGGACAAGGAGTTCGAAGAAGCCCAGAGCGAGGCTGCCGCACTTGCCCATGTAGCGGAGCGACTCATCCCCTTCCACGATCGCCTACTGCGTGCCGTGACCGAAGACGACCTAAAGCGTCTCCTGGAGATCCGCATGGCTCGCATCCTGCGCTTCAACCTCCCCAAGCACGAAGCCTACCTACTACAGCTAGAGGAGGAGCTCAAGCAGCTCCACCACGACCTAGAGCATATCGTAGAGTACACCATACGCTGGTACGAACACTTGATCAACCGCTATGGGGAAGCCTACCCACGCCGCACCAAGATCACCAGCTTCGGCACAATCGAAGCCACCAAGGTGGCAGAGTTGGATACGAAGCTCTACATCAACCGCGAAGAGGGCTTCATCGGTACCGGGCTCAAGGATGCCGAGTTCGTGTGCAACTGTTCCTCCCTCGACGAGATCATCGTCTTCCTCCGCTCGGGGAAGTATTTTGTATGCAAGGTCGAGGACAAGCGCTTCTACGGCCATGAGGAGGTCATCCATATCGCTCGCTACCAGAGGGGCGATGAGCGTACCATCTACAACGTGATGTACCGAGATGGTAAGGTAGGGGCAGTATATGCCAAGCGATTCAATGTGCTCTCCATCATCCGTGATCGTATCTATGACCTCACCCGAGGCAAAGACCGCTCACGTATCCTCTACTTCTCGGCCAATACCAACGGCGAGGCTGAGAAGGTCTCCATCAAACTCAAGATACGGAATGCCCGACAGCGCCTCTTCCAGTTCGAGAAGGACTTCTCTGATCTCCCGATCAAGACACGCAGTAGTGTCGGCCTGCTGGTGACCAAGGCCGAGGTACACAGCATCACGCTCCTCTCCAAGGGCTTCTCTACGCTAGGCGGGCGAGATGTATGGTTTGACCGAGACGTCATGCGCCTCAACTACAATGGGCAGGGGACGTACCTCGGCTCCTTCCATGCTCGGGATAGGGTCTTGATCATCCTCACCAGCGGCGAGTGCTACACGACGGACTTCAGCGACAGTATACACATCGAGGAGAACCTCCTGCGGATCGAGAAGCACCAGCCACAGAAGCTGTGGACAGCCGTCTACTACCACGCCAAGAGCCAGCGCGAGTATATCAAGCGCTTCATGATCGAAGCAGAGCAGCGACGGGAGCAGATCCTCGGGGACAACCCCGACAATAAGCTCCTGATCCTGACCGATACCTATTACCCTCGTCTCAGCCTAGGGCGCAAGGACAAGAAGGGAGAACTCCAGCTCACAGAGCTCGACGTGGAGACCTTCATCCAGGTCAAGAGCATCCGAGCCCAGGGCAATCAGCTCGCCAAGTATCCCCTAGACCTCATCGAGGAGCTTCCTCCCCTGAAGGAAGGCCCTACCCTCGAGGAAGAAGAGCCCGAAGGTCAGCCCCAGGAGGCGGAGGAGGGACTCTTCCCCGCCTCGGACTTCGAGACAGCCACCGATGACACTTCCCCAAGATGAGCAGACTCTACACCCTACTCGTCCTCCTCATCCTAGCTCCAGCCAGACTGTGGGCTGTAGAGGCATCCACTGACGCAGACAGCGTATCCAGGGACACAATGCGCAAGGTGCCCTTGCTGACCATAGCCCCCCCACACGAGCGCTACTATAACGTCACAATGAGGACTCGTGCTCTCGGCATCGGTGGGATACTCCTAGGCGAGGAATACCTCTCTCCGCTCAACTATGGGGGTACCTACCTCTCCTTCGTATCGCAGTCCATCCATCTCGGCTACAAGCAGGCAGAGGAAGAGATCCGAACCCCTGGCGCATTCTTCCCCTTCCGCCCCCGGACAGCTGACCATGACTGGCTCCACCACACCCTCTTCACCCTTGGCTATGGGAATAGCACCAATCCCGCTGGCAACGCAAGTATCTACAGCCTAGATCTCTCCTACAGCCGTAGCCTACTACGCAGGCTAGGCAGTGGCCAGATCGGTAGCCTCGCCCTAGGAGCGGGACTCGGAGGGTATGTCTCAGGACTGTACAGCACCCGCAACGGGAACAACCCCGGTACCGTTCATGCCTCCCTAGGGCTTGACCTAGCACTCCTCTATAGCTACCACTTCGGAAGCGAATGCTTCCCCGTCCTCGTCAAGGCATTCGCCGGGCTACAGCTCGCTGGTGTAGCCTTTGCCCAAGAGTTTGGCGAAAGCTACTACGAGCTCTATTACTACACGAAGCCAAAGAATAGGCTGACCTTTGTCCATCCCTTCAACAACCTCACCGGGCAGCTCTATGCCAGCATCGAACTGCCCCTCCTCGACTACGGCATCCTCTCTCTAGGCTACCGACTCGGGGCAGAGAATAGACACCTAAAGCGCCTACACTCTTACCAGACCACCCAGAGCCTCGTCGTAGGCTTCACCACCACCCATCTCCCCCTAGGTGGACGACGTGTCACCAAGGCCACTCACCCCTCACTCCCTCTCTAAGTATGCTCCGCAAGATCCTCTACAGCCTCACCCTTCTGGGACTGAGCCTAACGGCTTGCTCGACGAAGGAGGAGTTCTCTAATGACCCCTACAAGAACTATGATCAGCTCTGGCAGATCCTAGATAGGAACTACTGCTACTTCGACATCAAGCTCCCTCAGGGTCTCTCCTGGCGTGACCTCTACCACAAGCACGCTGCAGAGCTACGCCCGGGGATGACGACCGACTCTCTCTTCCTCGTGATGACCAAGCTCCTCGCTGAGCTGCGGGATGGACACGTCAATCTCTCCACAAGCTTCGACTACGGTCGCTACTGGAAGTGGAAGACTGACTACCCTAAGACCTTCGACACGGAGCTCACCGAGGACTACCTAGGCGACAGCTATCGCATAGCAGGCGCCCTGCAGTACACGACCCTATTGTATAATGGACATGCCCCGGACAGCATCGGGTACATCCGCTTAGCGAGCTTCAGCTCGGGACTGTCGAGCGCCAATATCAATGCAGCCCTCTCACGTCTAGTCAAGTGTCGGGCGCTCATCATCGACATCAGGAATAACGGCGGTGGCCAAGTCACCCACTCCGATATGCTCGCCCGTCACTTCATCATCGAGCGCAAGCTCATCGGCTTCATCTCCCACAAGACGGGTCCTAGACACCGGGACTTCTCCCAGCGTCAGCCCCTCTACCTAGAGCCTCTCTCTAGGGGGATCAAGTGGCAGCGTCCCGTCGTCCTACTCGTAGACCGAGGGGTCTACAGTGCAGCCAATGACTTCACGCTAAGGATGAAGGGACTACGCTTCGTCACCATCATGGGCACACAGACGGGCGGAGGTGCTGGCCTGCCGATGTCCTCTGAGTTACCCAATGGGTGGGG
>ERZ772874.1221-NODE-1221-length-13560-cov-50.517142_pt1 | contig 13560 bp, 9 predicted proteins | sample MGYA00580586_ERZ772874 | MGnify/ENA primary metagenome ERZ772874 (study PRJEB29015, sample SAMEA2737952) | human oral metagenome | biome: human oral; feature: human-associated habitat; material: dental | place: China | collected 2154 ... | reverse complement strand
GTGCCGGGGGTGTGAATTAGTTATTGTAAATGATTTACATAATTGAATAAGAGCTAATATTGCTGAAAATTATCGGATTAATATGCCGTAGTACCACTACTATATCTGTTTAAATAGTGTTATAATTTGAAAAATGAGTAACAATGTATTTAAGAGGACAAAAATATTAGCAACAATTGGCCCGGCAACATTCAGTCAGGAGAAAGTTTTTCAACTGCTGGACGCTGGCGTTAACGGCATTCGTATGAATTTTAGCCATGGCGATAATGAGAGCCGATTGGAGCAGATTAATTGGGTGCGTACGGCTAGTCAAAGGTTAGGTAAGCCAGTAGCGATTTTACAGGATTTGCAGGGACCAAAGATTCGCCTGGGTATCCTGAAAGATAACATGCTGAATGTTAAGGCTGGCGATATGTTAGTTCTGGATTCAGAAATTGCCGAACATGACGGCAGCTTTAATTTGCCGGTGCAGTATAATTTGGCAGAAAAAATGAAAGTCGGCGAACCGCTTTATATGTTTGATGGAAAGATTAAGACGATTGTGCGGGAAATTGTTAGTTCGACGGCGATTCGAGTGGAAGTTCAAAATGACGGATTTTTGATGAGCCGCAAGGGGCTGAATTTGCCAGATACGGATTTTGGCGGCGATATTATGACGTCGAAAGATATCGCCGATCTGGAGTGGGGCGCTAAGCAGGACTTTGATTATGTGGCGCTGAGCTTTGTACAGAAGGCTGACGATATTATTGATCTTCGGCAGAGGCTGGTGGAATTGGACTCAACGGTTGATATCATTGCTAAGATTGAAACAAAATCAGCAGTTGATCCGGAAAATTTGGAAGAGATCGTCAAAGCTAGCGACGGCGTGATGGTGGCGCGCGGCGACTTGGCAGTGGAGGCTGGCGCAGAGATTGTGCCGGTGATGCAGCGGCGGATTATCGCTTTGTGCCGTAAATATTGCAAGCTGGTGATTGTGGCGACGCAGATGATGGGCAGTATGGTTGATGATCCTGAGCCGACTCGCGCTGAGGTGAGCGACGTGGCAAATGCCGTCATTCAGGGCGCTGATGTGGTAATGTTGTCGGATGAGACAGCCAACGGTAAATATCCTATAGAAACTGTTCGGGCGATGCGTAAGACGATTATCTATACCCAAGAACATAGCGAAGTGATGATGGTCGATAAGACTGAGATGCGCGAAAAAACGGATGCTATTTTAAGCTACACAGCAGCGCAGCTGGCTAGAAGAATTAAGGCGCGGGCAATTATTGCTGAAACTAATACTGGTGCTACCGCGGTTAATGTCGGTGCGTATCGTCCGAACTTGCCGATTGTTTGCGTGACCGAGAATGTCAAGACGGCGCAAAAATTAGCGTTAAGCTATGCTTCTCGCCCATACATTCGTCCGAATGAGCTGAACGCTGCGACGAAGCTGGCTGAGGAATTGAAGCGGGAAGGTTATTTTGGCGAGGATCCAGTTACGGTCGTATTGGTGAGCGGCCATCATCCGGAGCCTGGTAAAACGGATAATATTCAAATTAAGACGTTGTCATAGGAAAATGTTGGGTGGGCAAACAATTTTCAAAACAAACGATTAGAGGTGTTAACCTGCGCGGGCGGACTGTTTTAGTGCGGGCAGATTACAATGTGCCGCTGACAAAGAAGGGTACAATTTCCGATGATTTGCGGATTCGCGCTTCCTTGCCGACATTAAAGTATCTATTGGAACAGAATTGCAAGATTGTTATCATGTCGCATTTGGGGCGTCCAAAGGGCTGGGATATGAAGCTGAGCCTGGAGGTGGTGGCTAAGCATTTGACGGAGTTGCTGGGTCGGAAAGTGCAGTTCGTTGGCGATTGTGTTGGCGATGAAGTACGTCAAGCAGTACGCCGTGCGCCTCTGGGTAGTGTTATTTTGCTAGAAAATCTGCGCTTTTATCCGGAAGAAGAAGCTGATGATTTGACATTTGCTAAATCAATTCAGCGGGCAGTTCGCGCCGATTATTTCGTGCAAGACGGGTTTGCGGTAGCGCATCGAGCGCATGCTAGTACGCATGCCATTGCACTATGCGTGCCTGGCGTGGCAGGTTTTTTGCTGGAAAAAGAGTATACAACTATTACCAAGGCGATGAAAAATCCCCGGCCGCCGCTGGTGGCGATTATCGGCGGCGCTAAAGTTAGCGATAAAATTGCTTTGATCAAGCGATTGATTAATAAGGCTGATCGGATTTTAATTGGCGGTGCTATGGCAAATGCTTTTTTACAATACCGCGGCTGCAATATCGGCAAGAGTGTCTCTGAGTCTGGTCAGGAGCAGGTGATTAAGGATATTTATGATAAAGCAGAAAAAAAGGTCGGCATAGATCATGTTGATGATTTTTTGGTTTTGCCAAGTGATGTGGCAGTAGCCTCCGATCCCTATAGCGAGCTGCCTCGCCGCGAGGTTAGTGTTGATAAAATTGCCAGAGATGATATGGCGCTAGACATTGGCAGTCAGACAATTGAGGCGTTCACGAAAGTCTTGGCAACTGCGAAAACAGTGATTTGGAACGGACCTCTCGGTTATACTGAGACAAAGATTTTTTCGATTGGTTCGGCGCGCATAGCTTTGGCGATCGCTCAGAATAAGGATGCAGTGTCGATTGTTGGCGGCGGCGATACAGCAGATTTTATTTTAAAGTGGGATGGTCATGACGGGCAGAGTTTTACGCATGTTTCTACTGGCGGCGGTGCTAGTATGGAGCTGATGGCGGGTAAAAAACTACCGGGAATTGAAAGTTTACTAGACGTGTACGGATTGAGGTGATAAACTAAACATAAGGATTATCATCATGAGAAAAAAATTAATCATTGGCAACTGGAAGATGAACCTCAATATGCAAGAGGCGAGCTTGTATCTGCATAAGCTAATGGAGGTTCTAAAGCCGCGCCGGGACGTTGAGGTTGTTGTAGCTCCTACAACATTAACATTGCAGAGTTTAAGCCTGCAAATTAATCGGCGAATTGCTAAGTTGGCAGCGCAGAATTGCTATTGGCGCGACCATGGCGCGTACACTGGCGAAGTGCCGGCAGCGCATCTTCGGGGGATTGCTGACTATGTGTTGATTGGACATTCGGAGCGGCGATATATCTTTATTGAAAGCGATAAAGATATTAGGTTGAAAGTTCAGGCGGCGATTCGTAATCGTCTTCAGCCGATTTTGTGTGTTGGCGAGACGGCGCAAGAACGGGCTTTAGGTGAAACGAGGGATGTTTTGGCTGATCAGCTAACTAGCGGTCTGGCGAACGTGACGGCTGAGGAGCTGGATAGAGTAGTGATTGCCTACGAGCCAATTTGGGCGATTGGTACCGGCGACAATGCTAAACCGGTTGATGTAAAAAAAGCAACGCAAATGATTCGCCAACATGTTGCTCATTTGTATGGTAAAAAGGCAGCCGAGGAAGTGCGGATTCTATATGGCGGTAGTATAACGGTTGATAGCGCAGCTGATTATTTGGCAATTTCAGGACTTGATGGGTTATTGGTTGGCGCAGCAAGTTTGGATATATATCAATTTACGGAGATAATAGAAAAAGCACATAAGGGATAAAAAAATAGGGGGCATATGACAGATATTGATTTTGACGAGCTGGATAAAGCAGTAAATTCCTTGATGAGCAAGCAGCGGGCAGCGGAAAGTAAAACAGATTCTGGCGAGGATACTGCTTCTGGTGTTAGCTTGGCGAGCGGCAGTGAAAACAGCTCTGAATTCGCTAATTCTACAGTCTCTTCTGCCGAGAACGCTAGCTCTACTTCTGTCGATAATAGTGTCGGCGGTAGTATTCCGGTGAGCGTGTCGCATAGCTCGCCTGTAATGCAAACGTCTGATAGTCAGAGTGCGGAGGCTCCGGCAGCTAAGATTGGAACGGAAACTCCCAAACCATCTCCAAATACTGAAGTAGAAGCTAATGCTGTTAAAATTACAACATCACCTTCGGTACCAGTTTCTTCGCCAACTTCGTCTGTTCCAGTGGCTGCGTCAGTTGCAGGCCAGCCGTCAGTTCCTGCAAGGTCTTTGACTCCTTCGGCCTCTCCTGTTCTTTCAGCGGCAACTAACGTTAAGCCGCCAACTGTTTCGTCTGCTCCGGCGGCCTCCTCGGCGCCAGCAGTGGCTCCCTCCACTTCAACTACGCCATCAGCAACGACAGCATCAGCGGCACCAATAGTAGTTACTGCGCCGGTAGTAACGACAAATTCGCCAGCTTCGGTTTCATCGGCTCCGCCGTCTTCTCCATCTTCGCCAGATTCAGAAGTAACGCCAGCTGCACAGAAGCTAAAACCAGCGACATCGACAGTGTCGGTCTCGTCCATATCAACGACGCCAGCAGTACCGTCCGCTCCATCGTCAAGCTCATCTAGCTCTACGGTATCGTCTTCTGGCTCGCCTAGTGGTCATACGCCAGCAGTTACACCGGCCGTATCTTCGCCGTCAGCTGCCCCTCCTGAGAGTGATACTGTTCATGTATCGCCAATGATAGCTAAGCGCCCGCATGGTCGTTTTATGGATGTTGTTCATCCGTCGTCCAAATCTAAATTAGTACAGCAGCGAAAAATGGCTCCAAACATATCCAGAGCGGGATTGGGCGACCAATCTGGAGCTGATTCGGCGAATACGGATGATAGTGTTAGCTTGGCAGATAAAGACATTCGCCGCCCGTCCATGATAGGAGGTGGCAATAACCTTAATAATATTCATTCAAGCGAGGGCAACAGTAGTGTTAATACATCAACGTCCGCTAATTCTGAAAAGTCTTTACTAAGTTCAGCGAAAAAACGCGTCGTGTTGCCGCAAAACCCAGAGGGTAAAACAAACGATTCGTCTGATGTAGCAACGCCAGTTCAGAGTAAAAGCGAAAGTACTGCTCCAGTATCGCCTTTTATCTCTAACGTTGAAGTCGAGAAAAGGCCGCTAGGTACGCCAGCCGCCACTACTGATGATGCAAATTACGGAGGCGCTGCAATAGCGAAAAATGATGACCATAAAAAATCTTTAGCAGATTATACACCGCGGAAGTTGGATGTTCCAGAGGATGATTCGGACGATGAAGTTGAACCGGGCGGTGATGTCGGGTTGCCGCCAGAATTTAGCGCGGATGTTATGGCGGCCGAGGAGGCTGATGTTTCTAGTCTTGATGCTGCCGTTGATGATATTAAGGCAGCCGAACAGAGAGCTTCTAAAAAACCAAGCGATAATGATGATGCTTCGCCGCGTCATTCGCCGAAAAAAGATTCAACTGAATCTGAGCCTAAGCCTATGTTTGATGCAGCAAGTCGTACGTCAAAAAATTTTGACCCTAAAGAAGAAAGCAAATCTGGCTGGCTGACAGTTCTACTGATTCTGTTATTTTTGGCAATTGGTGTGGCCGGCGGTGCGGCAGCATACTTTTTGCTGATAAAATAGATACATGACTGATTTTACGGATGGTTTGAATGATGAGCAAGCTCGGGCGGTGACGCATGGCGACGGGCCGCTATTGATTTTGGCGGGCGCTGGTTCTGGAAAAACAAAGACGCTAACGCATAGGATTGCTTATTTGATTGGCGAGTTGAAAGTTTTTCCTAGCCGAATCTTAGCAGTAACATTTACTAACAAAGCTGCCAAGGAAATGCGGCAGCGATTGGCGCAATTGCTGGATGAGGAGGCTGATAATCGTCAATTTATGCCGTGGATGGGGACATTCCATAGTATTTGCGTACGGATATTAAGGATGGACGGCGCACATATTGGGCTGGATAAGCGGTTCTTAATTTACGACACTGACGATCAAGTGAGTCTGATGAAGCAGATTATGAAAGCGCGCGGTCTGACGGATAAAGATATTAAGCCGCGGGCAGTGCTTTCGGTTATTTCAAACGCTAAAAATGAAATGCGCAGCGCGGAAGATTTTTCAATGTCAGCGCGCGGTCCTCGGGAGCAGAAAATTGCTGAGTTGTTCTTTGCCTATGAAAAAGCTTTGAAAGAGGCGGCGGCACTCGATTTCGATGATTTATTAATAAAAACCGTAGAATTATTGCGAGCCAAGTCGGATATTCGCCAGAAGTGGCAGCGTCAGTTTGAATATATTCTAATTGACGAGTATCAGGATACAAATGCTGTACAGTACGCGCTAATAAAATTATTAGTTAATGAACGGCGTAACTTATGTGTAGTTGGCGATGATGCGCAGTCGATTTATAGTTTTCGCGGCGCTGATTATACTAATATTCTTAATTTTGAGCGCGATTTTCCGGGGACAACCGTGGCTAAATTGGAGCAAAATTATCGTTCAACAGGCGCGATTTTAGATTTAGCAAATTCACTCATCCAACATAATATTCATCGGACGGATAAGAATCTATGGACGGCAAATGGCGATGGCATTGATCCAAAGTTATGGCAATTATATAGCGAGTCGGAAGAGGCGCTGGCGATTGCTAATGAGATTCAAGCGCAAATTGCCAATGGCCGCCAGTACGGCGACGTGGCAGTGTTATATCGGACGAATGCGCAGAGCTATGCGATCGAGCGGGCGCTCAGGCAGAGCTATATTCCGTATAAAATTGTCGGCGGTCTAAGATTTTTGGATCGGGCGGTTGTTAAGGATGTACTGGCGTATCTTCGATTGTTGTATCAGCCAAGCGACCGGGTTAGTTTCTTAAGGATTGTCAATGTGCCAAAGCGCGGTATAGGTACAGTAAGCGTGGCTAAATTTTTGGATTGGAATGATGCGGCGCGGCGGGATATTGTCAGCGGCTTGCTGGCTGTCGAAGAGGCCGATAATTTGACGGCGCGAGCGAAACGGCCTTTATTGGAGCTAGGCAAAATTCTGGAGGAACTGCAGCAGGAAATAGACGGTTCGCCAGCAGAATTAATTGAAAAAATTATAAAAAGAACTGGCTATGGGGATTTTATCAATGATGGCACACCTCAAGCTGAGGAGCGGATGGAAAATATTGGCGTGTTGCTGGCGGAAGCCAAAGCTTATGTTGACGTGCCGGCGTTTTTGGAAGAAATGGCGCTGATGTCTTCGGCAGACACGGCGGCGGAGCAACAGGTGACGCTTATGACACTACACGCGGCTAAGGGTTTGGAATTTCCGGTAGTATTTTTGGCGGGACTAGAAGAGGGGGTTTTACCGCACGCGCGAGTGTTTGATAGCGGTAAGGCTGACGATATTGAAGAAGAACGCCGGTTGTGCTATGTCGGCGTGACGCGCGCCAGGGAGGAGTTGTTTGTTAGCTGCGCCAGTTCCCGGACACAGTTTGGGCAAATTGGTTATAATATGCCGTCGCGGTTTTTGGACGAGATGGGGCTGATGGTTGGCGGAATTGATAGGCCGGCTCAGCCGCCAGCAGAAGCCGATTTTTACTCAGAAGAAATCGGACTGGAAGTAGGGGATAGGGTGCGCAGCCCGAGCTTTGGTGCGGGTGAAATTATTGACAGCGAGGGTTTGGGCGTGACTGTCAAATTTGATGACGGAAAGATTAAAAAATTAAACGTTGAATTTGCACGTTTGGAGAAAATTTGATATAATAAGAAAGATTGTACGTTCGTGCAGTGTTATGAGTATCGCATCACTAATAAAACGTCATTATAGAAGCGCCGCTGTTCTGCTGGGTGTATTTGCAGTTATATTTGGCAGTTTGCTTTTCGTTAATCAAGCGCTCGCTAATAGCGATAATCCAGTAGTTAAAGCTGGCGAAAAGCTTGTTAATATTTATGATCGCGGCACTGGGCGGACGGTTATTACTAAGGCTAGGACTGTCCGCGAGACGCTGAAGGCGGCTAATATTAAGGTAGATGAAAAACAGGACGTAATAGAGCCGAGCCTTGATACGGACATGGCTGCTGAAAAGTATAATATTAATATCTATCGCGCCCGGCCGATTACGATTGTTGATAATGGTAAGCGCTTGAAAGTAACGACTGCGCAGCAAACACCGGCTTTGATTGCCAAAGCGGCAGGTTTGAAAGTATACCCTGAAGATAAAACTGCGCTTAATAAAACGGATAATTTGCTGGTTGACGGTGCGGGTTTGGTGATGAAGGTTGAACGGGCAACGGCAGTGAATTTTGTACTGTACGGCAAGGAATCTGTTATCAGAACGCACGCAAAGACGGTCGGCGATTTACTGAAAGAGAAGAATATTAAACCCGGAAAGAACGATACATTGTCTGTGGGCGCGCTGACGGCTATCTCTGAGGGGATGAAAATTGAGTTGTGGCGAAACGGCAAGCAAACTGTGACTGTAGAGGAAGAGGTCAATTTTCAGACTGAAAAAATCCAAGATGCTAATAAAGATATTGGACATAAGGAAATCAAGCAGGTTGGCGAGAAAGGCAAGCGTAACGTGACATACGAGATTGAAATGAAGAATGGCATTGAAATAAGCCGCAAGGAAATTGCCAGCGTTACAACGAAAGAGCCTAAAAAACAGATTGAAATTGTAGGCGCGAAGAGCTCAAATACTTTTTCTGGTAGTTTTGCTGAGGCGCTGGCTCGGTTGAGGAGCTGCGAGGGTAGTTATACGTCTAATACAGGCAATGGTTACTATGGTGCTTATCAGTTTAATAGAGGCACGTGGGCATCGGTTGCCGATCCGAGCAAGTACGGTAATGCCACGCCGGCTGAACAAGATGAAGCCGCTTGGAAATTATACCAAAGGCGCGGTTGGAGCCCGTGGCCAGCATGCAGCAGAAGCAGGGGTTTGCAGGATATTTATAGATAGATAATCAGCGCTGGTCGGTGATACAATAATAAGGTGAACGAATTTACCTTAAAGTCGAAATATCAGCCGACTGGCGACCAGCCGACGGCGATTGCTCAGTTGGTGGATGGTTTGGAGCGGGGCGAGCGCGAGCAGACTTTATTGGGCGTGACCGGTTCGGGTAAGACCTTTACTATGGCAAATATTATCGCCCGGCGGAACGTGCCGACGCTGGTGCTGGCGCACAATAAGACTTTGGCGGCGCAGCTGTTTTCTGAGTTTAAGGAATTTTTCCCGGATAATGAGGTGCATTATTTCGTCAGCTATTTTGATTATTATCAGCCGGAAGCCTACATTGCTAGTAGCGACACCTACATTGAGAAAGACTCGAAAATTAATGATGAAATCGATCGGCTCAGGCATGCGGCGACCTCGGCGTTGTTGACGCGGCGCGATGTGATTATCGTGGCGAGTGTCAGCTGTATTTACGGCATTGGTTCACCGGAAACGTACGCTGATATGGCGATTAAGCTGACGGTCGGCGAGCGGCGGGTGCAGGATAAGTTTATTCGCTTGCTGACCGACATTCAGTATAAACGTAACGACGTTGATTTTGCGCGCGGGACTTTCAGGGTGCGCGGCGATGTGGTGGATATTTTCCCGGCTGGGCAGGACACGGCGGTGCGGGTGGAGTTTTTTGGCGATGAGGTTGAGCGGTTAACGCGAATTGATCCGCTGACTGGCGAGATTTTGGATCAGCCAGCTAGTCTGACGATTTTCCCATCCAGCCACTATTCGACGCCACGCGAACGAATTGAAAAGGCTATCATCGGTATCGAAAAGGAGTTTGACGAGCGACTGAAGTGGTTTGAATCGCACGACAAATTACTGGAAGCACAGCGACTCAGTCAGCGCACCAAATATGACCTGGAGATGCTCAAAGAAACTGGCTTTGTCAAAGGCATCGAGAATTATTCGCGCTACCTGACCGACCGCGAGCCGGGCGAGCAGCCAGCGACCTTGATTGATTATTTTCCGGACGATTGGCTGCTGCTGGTTGATGAATCGCATATGACCTTGCCGCAAGTCCGCGGTATGTATAACGGCGACCGGGCGCGTAAGGAAGTGTTGGTGGAGCATGGTTTTCGTCTGCCGAGTGCGCTGGATAATCGTCCACTGAGGTTTGATGAGTTTGATCAGCATATTCATCAGGCGATTTACGTGTCGGCTACGCCGGGCGACTATGAACTGTCTCATTCGCCGAAGCCGGCTGAGCAGCTGATTCGGCCGACGGGGCTGCTTGATCCACCAATTGAGGTGCGGCCGACTGAGGGGCAGGTTGATGATTTGATGGAGGAGATTCGCCAGACCATCGCCAACGGTCACCGCGTACTAGTAACGACTCTGACCAAGCGCATGGCTGAGGATTTGAGTGCTTACCTGGCTGACAATGGCGTAAAAACGGCGTATCTACACAGTGAAATTGACACATTGGAACGTGGCGATATTCTCAAGGATCTGCGGCTGGGGACGTACGATGTCTTGGTTGGCATCAATTTGCTGCGCGAGGGGTTGGACCTGCCAGAAGTCAGTTTGGTGGCGATCATGGACGCCGACAAAGAAGGCTTCCTCCGTAGTGAACAGGCACTGATCCAGACGATTGGCCGAGCGGCGCGGCATGTCGATGGTCGGGTGTTGATGTACGGCGACAACATGACTGACAGTATGCGTCGAGCAATTGATGAGACCAATCGTCGCCGGCACATTCAGCAGAACTATAACGAGGAGCACGACATCACGCCGCAAACCATCCAGAAGAAGATTGACGATGGCCTGCGTTCTATCATCCCGCAAAAGGAATCCGACAAAAAGCCAAAGCTTGATTTGAAGAAAATTCCAAAGGATGAATATCCGACGCTGATCAAGGAGTTGACGGGTCAAATGGAGCTCCATAGCGCCAATCTAGAATTTGAAAAAGCTGCGGAACTGCGCGATTTGATTGCAGAAATTCGCCAGACCATGTAGAATAGAGGTAACCATTAGATTAGGAGGTAAAAATGGCAACCAAAGAACAACCGCAGCCAGAAAATAATGTCGCGCAGCCGGAAGCAGCTGTACCTGTACCGCCAGCGGCAAGCTATCAGGCATATCCGCAATATGCAGCGTATGCTGATCCAAATAAGGGCAAGTCAAAGTTGCTGACATTTGAATACGCTTTTGCGATGGGTTCGGCTGTAGCGGCTGCTTTTTTGCTCATTGACATAATGGTAAGTGTATTCGGCCTTTGGGCTGGTACTGCGTCGGTAACCACTTCGTTTGTGCGTGGATATCTATCTCCAGACATGGTAACGCCAGGTACGGGGATCGTAGCGGCGGCTGTATTAGCACTATTATTCTCAGTTCTATCGTTTGTGTTGTTCTCGCGAGTTTCCAGGACCGTGCCAGAGCGTGAGGGTTACACTAATCGTACAGCTTATAAATTAATAACTTATGGCGGTCTTGGCGCGTTGTTATTACCAGCTGTTGGGTTGGTTGCTAAGTTAGCTAGTATCCTTGTTAACTCGCTTTTGTTCATTGGCGTTAGCGGTGCTGGTGAAATTTACAAGAGTTTGTATCTTGGCGAGTTCTTACCGTACTTACTAGCGCTGGCGGTTGTGTCAACTTCGGCGTTTTTCGTCCATAAAATTGTTCAAGGCAAGAATGCTTCTAAGACTCTGACGTTAGTATTGGTTGCAGCTTCAGCTGTTGTTCTGCTAGCTGGCGCTATCACTATGGCTGTAAAACTGCATGGCGGGACAAGTTCAAGAAGTAGTGTAGACTCTGGCAGCTCTAATAGGCTGCGGCTACAGAAGAACTTTGAAAGTTACGTAAGCGACTAAAATTTGAAAAGGGGTGGACGGTATGACTAATAAAAAGCGCTTTGAGGGGTTTACTTTACCAACGGTGCTAATTGCCAGTCTAGTGCTTTTAGGTTTGTTGTCTTCGGCGCTCTTATTATCTACCAGCGCTTCTAATGCTCTAAAAGAGCAGTATTACAGCCAGTTGGCCAGAGAAGCGGCTGAGGCTGGCGCTGCTAGGTTGGCCCACTGTATTCGCAGAGATTACTTTGATACGACAAAAACTGTCCGTCCGAATACCAATTGCCTAGGGGGAGTAGTAGCAGCACCTGATCACATCCTGAAAGGTCCTAATTACACGACAACTTTTGAAGCGAAATATGTATCATCCGGCTTGGCCAGAGTCACTGAGTCTGTTGGTATGATTAACTTGCGACGTAAAGACGGTTCAATATATAAAACTTATTCGTATGTGTCGCGCCAGCAGGTAAGTCAAGAAGTAGATCCTTCTGGCAGCCGCGCTAGTAAACGATGGTGGTATTTTGGGAATAATGCCAGAGTTGATTTTGGTACTGGTGGGACTACTGTATCCCCTTCTTTGGCGACGCCAAGCCGTCCGATATCAGCAGAAGGTATAACAACTGTCTCTGGACGGGACGGTAATTTGAAATTTATATCCGACGGATTGAATATATGGGATAAAAACGGCAATGTCATGCCGACGCGGTCTGGCGCTTACAACTTTAATTCAAATTGCGATTATCCTACTGGTACGCCATTCCCGTTCAGTCCGCTTGGGCAGGGATTATGCGGTTCGCGTACTGGTACGCAGGCAGTAGCATCGTTTCCTATTAATAGAGAAGAAACTAGGTTTATCGTAGTTAGTAATACGGTCAATGCCCAGGATAATAAAAAGTACGGGACTTTGTATTGGAGCCTGATAGATTTTGCGGTACCAGGGTATCCTGATGGAGTAATTACTCTTAAAAATGCAGCTGTTGCGCCTGGTGGTATGAAAGAATATGCTTCAGAGGCGTTAAATGCCCGGCCGAATGCTGTTGGTAATGGCGGGATTATTTACACGTACAGACCGAACGCGCCAAATGCGTTATATGCTTTTGGTATATGGACGCTTAATAACGGATCTAATATTATTAGCGGGCAACATCCGAATATGAGCGGCAACACAAAGCCGATACAGTTTGCTTATAAGGAGTTTACCTCAGCAAATGGTCGGTCCGTTATGTGCGGGAGCGACGCCATAGCTTTCAAGACGACTAGCTTTGGTAGTATAAACTTTAACGATAGCTATACTAAATTGGTTGTTATGATGGGAGGGAGCGACAAATGTCCCCAGGAGCGGCGCGCCGGCTCTATTCAGGTTTTTGATATTAGTGCTGGCGACAACGATATGCGGCAGATGAATTACTGGAGCGTAAATAATGGTACTGAGAACAGAGGAGTGGGGTATGCTGCAGATTTTTCACCGACAAGCCGATACGTATACACGTCGTCAATATATCCTGGAAGATTATTTCGGTATGATCTGAGTAGCGGTAATAACACGACTATTAAAAATAGTGAAAGGTTTATCGGTAAAACTAATTGTTCAGAGCATCCAGGGACTGGCATAGCTGGAGGATCGTGCCGAGTCAGTTCGTATCATAATTCGGTTGAGGGTGGCGGTCAGGTGTTGCGTGGTCCCGACGGCAGAATGTACGTTGCTGATCGCGGCGCGCCGTGGATTAGCGTGGTTAATCGCCCTGATGCGATAAGCGGTATGACGTCGCCTCAGACGGCTGCAAGTGTCGATTGGCGTTATGGTGGATTACCGCTGCCTGGAGGTGCTTTAAGCTTTTATGGATTACCGCAGATGGTCTCGCTATATAACCCTCGCTTTATTCAGTACTAAGTTAGCTTCCAAAGTGGTATAATAATCTACATGACAACTATTTCTACCAGTGATATTCAGCACTTGGCGAGTTTGAGTAGTCTG
>ERZ772874.1217-NODE-1217-length-13595-cov-10.032349_pt1 | contig 13595 bp, 9 predicted proteins | sample MGYA00580586_ERZ772874 | MGnify/ENA primary metagenome ERZ772874 (study PRJEB29015, sample SAMEA2737952) | human oral metagenome | biome: human oral; feature: human-associated habitat; material: dental | place: China | collected 2154 ... | reverse complement strand
GGTGGCGGCGCAGCTTGCCGAAGAGCTGTTCGAGATAGGACAGGGAAATCTTCTGGCGCTGGCTGATGCCGGCCAGCGTCACCGGACCATTGTGCTCGCGCAGTGCCAGATCGATCATGGCGGTCACTGCGAAACGCCCCTTGGTGGTCAACCTCATGACAACACTCCGATGTCAGGAATCCTGTGCCGAAGTATAACCGATTACTTGACTTTATTAGTCGAGAAAATGACGCAACACCCATGCCTGCATGAATGTTTTACGTCTTTACGCGGTGAAAAAACGTATAAGCCTCCCGTTTTTTCACCATATGAGTCACCTTTCCCGACAGGTACCTGCTGCGGAAACCACGCACCCTGCCGGGAAGCACGTGCTGCACAGGAACGCGCGCCGCCGTATATGGCCAGAATCACTTCCCAGGGCCGAAAGGCCGTGGCATGCCCGTGTTCCCTCCGCTCAGGCGGCCGCCACCTGGGTGGCACGCCGGCGGACGATCTCGAGCAGGCCGGAACAGGCATCTTCCACATAGTCGAGCGCCTGCTCGAAGGCCTGGTTGCCGCCCTGGTAGGGATCGGGCACCGTGGCCGACTCGTGCTCGCTGGCAAAGCGCATCAGCATCTGCAGCTTGTGGTGAAAGCGCTTGGGCGCCTGGTTCTGCAGCAGGCTGAGGTTCTCCCAGTCCATGACCAGGATCATGTCATAGTTTTCGAAGTCTTCCATCGTCACCTGGCGGGCGCGCAGATCGGCAATGTCATAGCCACGGCGCGACATGGCCATCTGGGCACGCGGATCGGCGGGCTCACCCTGGTGGAAGGCATGCGTGCCGGCCGATCCGACACCCACCACCGATTCCAGCCCGGCCTGACGGACCTGCTGACGGAATACACCATGGGCCATGGGCGAGCGACAGATATTGCCCATGCACACGAACAGCACACGGGTTGCCATGGCCATGGCCAGGGTTTCTCTTTTTGCCATAGGAGCTACCTGATTTTCGGAAAGTTGACGTTCTGAAGCGGCCATCCAGCGGCCTGCCCTGCCGCCGGCCACTGGATGCCGTGATGAATCCTGCCGGAGAAGTTGCGGATGAAGGGCGCAGATGCAAGCCCGCCCCTGCCACGGCCCCCTGAATCCTGACGGCCCGGGCTGGCGTGCCATGCGGCGCGCGGCAGGCCGGTGCCACGCAGGCCTGCAGACCACGCACGTGGGGACGGATGCTCATGCCTGCCCCCCTGCCCCGAACAGCAGCTGCCGCAGCGCGGCCAGCTCGTCGCGCACCTTCGCGGCCTTTTCGAAGTCGAGGTTCTTCGCGTGGGCGGCCATCTGCTTTTCCAGCCGGCGGATCTCGCGCGAGACCTGGGCCTCGTTGTTCGTGTCGATGCCCTGCAGGCGCTCGGCCGTGCGTTCGAGCGTGGCCGCATCGGCCATGCCGGGCGCGTGATGCTCACTACCGGCCGACCGCGGCTCGGCACCCGACAGGTCGTAGACACCGTCGATGAGTTCGCGAACCTGCTTGACCACGCCACGCGGCACGATGCCGTGTTCGGCGTTGAAGTTGAGCTGCTTTTCGCGCCGGCGGGCCGTTTCGTCGATGGCGCGGCGCATGGAGCGGGTGATGGTGTCGGCGTAGAGGATGGCCTTGCCCTCGAGGTTGCGGGCAGCCCGGCCGATGGTCTGGATCAGGCTGCGCTCGGAACGCAGGAAGCCCTCCTTGTCGGCATCCAGGATAGCCACCAGGGACACCTCGGGAATGTCCAGCCCCTCGCGCAGCAGGTTGATGCCCACCAGCACGTCGAACACGCCCAGCCGCAGGTCGCGGATGATCTCCACCCGCTCGACCGTGTCGATGTCGGAATGCAGGTAGCGCACGCGGATCTGGTGGTCGGACAGGAAGTCGGTGAGATCCTCGGCCATCCGCTTGGTCAGCGTGGTGACCAGCACGCGCTGCCCCTTCTGCACCCGCAGCGAGATTTCGGAGAGCACGTCGTCGACCTGCGTGATGGCCGGCCGCACCTCGACCTCCGGATCGACCAGACCGGTGGGACGCACCACCTGCTCGACCACCTGGCCGGCATGACTGGCCTCGTACTCCGACGGCGTGGCCGAAACGAAGATGCATTGCCGCACCTTGGATTCGAACTCCTCGAAGGTCAGTGGCCGGTTGTCCAGCGCCGAGGGCAGCCGGAAGCCGTACTGGACCAGCGTGTCCTTGCGGGCGCGGTCACCACGGTACATGCCGCCCAGCTGGCCGATGGTGACGTGGCTCTCGTCGATGAACATCAGCGCATCGGGCGGCAGGTAGTCGATCAGCGTGGGCGGTGGCTCGCCGGGTCTTGCGCCAGAAAGGTGCCGCGAGTAGTTTTCGATGCCCTTGCAGAAGCCCAGCTCCTGCAGCATTTCGAGGTCGAACAGAGTGCGCTGCTCCAGCCGCTGCGCCTCCACGAGCTTCATCTCGTGGTTGAAGAACGCCAGCCGCTCCTTCAGCTCGGCCTTGATGGTGTCGAGCGCCCGCAGCACCGTGGCCCGCGGCGTGACGTAGTGCGAGGCCGCGTAGACGACGAAGCGCGGAATCTGCTGGCGGATCTTCCCGGTGAGCGGATCGAAGAGCTGCAGCGTTTCGATTTCGTCGTCGAACATCTCGATGCGCAGCGCCAGCTCGGCGTTCTCGGACGGGAACACGTCGATGGTGTCGCCGCGCACGCGGAAGGTGCCGCGGGCAAAATCGACGTCGTTGCGCTTGTACTGCATGGCCACCAGCTGCTTGAGCAGGTCGCGCTGCAAGAGGCGGTCGCCCTTGCGCAGGGCCATCCGCATCTCGAAGTAGTCGGCCGGATTGCCGATGCCGTAGATGCACGACACACTGCCGACGATGACGGTATCGCGCCGCTCCAGCAGCGACTTGGTGGCCGACAGGCGCAGCTGCTCGATGTGCTCGTTGATGGCGGAATCCTTCTCGATGAAGAGATCACGCTGCGGTACGTAGGCTTCGGGCTGGTAGTAGTCGTAGTATGAGACGAAGTACTCGACGGCGTTTTCGGGGAAGAAGTCGCGCATCTCGGCGTAGAGCTGCGCAGCCAGCGTCTTGTTGGGCGCCAGCACCAGCGCCGGACGTCCCAGGCGGGCGATGACGTTGGCCATGGTGTAGGTCTTGCCCGAACCCGTCACCCCCAGCAGTGTCTGGAACGACAGGCCGTCTTCCACCCCCTCGACCAGGGCGTCGATGGCACTGGGCTGGTCACCGGCCGGCGGGAAGGGCTGGTGCAGCCGGTACGGACTGCCGGGATACGTCACCACGCGCGGACCGGGCGCAGCGGCAGCCGCTGGCGGCATGGCCGCGGTCTCCTCACTGTCCTGACCGGTGCGTGACAACATGGTTTCCGTCCCAAAATGCCTGGGCAGCCCCTCCCCAGGGGCTTGCCGTACCTGCCCTCCCAACGCCGGGCATCGGGCGGGCGACGACCCGCTGAAATCGACAAAACGTATCCATTTACCAGAAAAATGTAGATACTTTTGCAAAAATCAATGCATGTCGCGACGGCCTGCCGGAGCGCCGTACCGGCCGTTGCTGCCTTGCAGCAAAATGGCTGGCCGGGGGAAGTTCTGCGCCGCGCCGGTTGCCGGCCCAAAGGAGCCCGATGACCGTCCATCGGCACAGATCGGCCATTATGGACCGCCCGTCGGGAAAAAACTAGCCTTTTCGACAGTAACCGACAGTTGCTTTGCGCGAAGTTCTGCGACGGGCACCGTACGCCGGACCGACGGCTGCACCCCCGGTTTTTCCGCTGAAGGCGGCTGCATGCAACAACTTTTGTAACTGCAACGAAAGCCCGCCTCAATTGTAAAGGATTGAAACGACACCTCCCCCAGCCTCCCACGTCTGGTGCCGGCGGAACGGGACGTCATCCTCCCGCCGGCCAGCCGGCGGTGGCCCTGCAGCCTCCCCGGGGCCACCAAACAGTTCCGGCAAGACGCTTTCGTACCGGCGGGGGAAGAAGAACACGCTGTGTTCTGTCCTCCACGGTCTGAAAGATCCATTCATCCCCGTGGAGGCAGAAGAACGGACAGCGTCACCACCGCCCACCGTGAGTGGACCCGTTCATCCCCGCGGGGCGAAAGACCAGAACGGGCCCCGAGGCAGCAATTTTTTCGCGGGCACTGTCGGGGCGGGATACGACGCTATAAAATCACCACGATCAAGGGCTTCCGTCGGCCCTTCTGCCGAAACCGGCCTTCTGCAGGTCCGGTTCCTGTTCCCGCATGGCCGGGTTGCCGGCCCGCGCCATGTGCACCGGAAGAGGATTCCGCGGTCTCATGATGCGCCGTTTCATCCTGCAAACCCTTCCTGCCGACGGCCCGGGGAGCCTCCGCCCTCGCAGACTTCTGCAGGGTCTCTCTGGCAGGCGGGAAGCCTTCCTGGAGCATCCAGCCGTGGCCAGTTCCCTGTTTTCCGCCGTTCCCCTCGCCCCCCGCGACCCCATTCTGGGCGTGACCGAAGCCTTCAACGCCGATACCCGCCCCACCAAGGTCAATCTGGGCGTGGGCGTCTACTATGACGAGAATGGCAAGCTGCCGCTGCTGGAATGCGTCCGCACCGCCGAGGACCAGCTCAACGCCCTGCATGCGCCGCGCGGCTATCTGCCCATCGACGGCATTGCCCTCTACGACCAGGCCGTGCAGAAGCTGCTGTTCGGTGCCCAGTCGCCAGTCATCACCAGCAAGCGTGCCATCACCGCGGAGGCCCTGGGCGGCACCGGTGGCCTGAAGATCGGCGCCGACCTGCTGCGCCGCTTCACGCCGGAAGGCACGACGGTCTACATCAGCAACCCCAGCTGGGAGAATCACCGGGCCATCTTCGAAGGGGCCGGCTTCGAGGTCCGGACCTACCCGTACTACGATGCCGCCACCCACGGCGTGGACTTCGACGGGCTGCTCAAGTGCCTGAAAGAAGCCAGACCGGGCTCGATCTTCGTCCTGCACGCCTGCTGCCACAACCCGACCGGGGTAGACCTGAGCCCCGAACAGTGGACCCAGGTGCTGGCGGCGCTGCAGGCAGCCGGTCATGTACCCTTCCTCGACATCGCGTATCAGGGCTTCGGGGATGGCATCGAGGAAGACGGCGCCGTGATCCGCGCCTTTGCGGCCACCTCCCTGCCCTTCTTCGTGTCCAGCTCGTTCTCCAAGTCGTTCTCGCTGTATGGTGAGCGCGTGGGTGCCCTGACCGTGGTGCTGTCCGATGCCGACGAAGCCGCCCGCGTGCTGAGCCAGCTCAAGCGTGTGATCCGCTGCAACTACTCCAACCCGCCCACTCACGGTGCCCAGGTGGTGCAGCGCGTGCTGAACGACGACACGCTGCGTCGCCAGTGGGAAACCGAACTGGGCGCCATGCGCGTGCGCATCAAGGCCATGCGCAAGGCCCTGGTGGCCGGGCTGGCCGCGGCCGGCATCGATCGCGACTTCTCGTTCATCGAGCGGCAGCGCGGCATGTTCTCGTACTCGGGCCTCACCGCGGATCAGGTCGAGGCGCTGAAGACCGACCATGGCATTTACGCCGTCAGCAGCGGCCGCATCTGCGTGGCGGCCCTGAACGACAAAAACGTCGAAACGGTGGCCAGGGCCATTGCCAGCGTGCTGGCGAAGTAAGGGGCCTCAGAACGACCCTTTGCCGAACGGGCCTCCAGGAAGCCTCTGCAAAAGTCCTGCGGCACTTTGGTCTGACAGGCCCGTTCATTCGCCAGAAAACAACAGGCATGGGCAAATCACCCCTGTCGACTGGACAGGGCCGTGAATCCGTCTATAATCCTCGCCTGTTGGTGCTGCAGCACGTCTGGCGCATCAACCGGGTGCTTCGGCATCCGGCCTGAAAGTTTTTTGCAACGGCCGCTTGCGTTTCAGAAAATACAGGTTATAATGGCATTCTTTCCCCGATAGCTCAGTCGGTAGAGCGACGGACTGTTAATCCGCAGGTCCCTGGTTCGAGCCCAGGTCGGGGAGCCAGATTTCTCAAAAGCCCAGCCCTCACCGGTTGGGCTTTTGTCTTTTCTGCATCCGGTGGTGCGGACGGACTGTTTATCCAGAGCCTGCTGGCGCGTGCCATGGACTCATTCGCGCTCGCAGACTTTTGCAGAGGCTTCCCTGGGCTTGCAGAACGGGGCAACAGGGCCTCTTTCCCGGGCGACCATTCTTCGATGACCTGCCGCCGGCCGCGTTGCACTGGCTTTGGCACTGACCGGCCCGAATTTGCGTAACATGACAGGTGTTTTCGAACCCTTCCGTCATGGAGCGCAAACCATGTCCCATCACCCTCGTGCCGGTACCGTTGCCCTGCCCGAAGACCTGATCGACGTTGCCACGCTGGTCACGGCCTACTACACCCGCAAGCCGGATCCGTCCGTCATCGACCAGCAGGTGGCCTTCGGCACCTCCGGCCACCGCGGCAGCAGCCTGAAAACCACCTTCAACGAAGATCACATCCTGGCCACTACCCAGACCATCTGTGACTACCGCAAGGCCCAGGGCTTCGACGGCCCGCTGTTCATCGGTCGTGACACGCACGGCCTGTCCGAGCCCGCCTGGGCGTCGGCACTGGAGGTGCTGGTGGCCAACGGCGTGGAAGTCTACGTGGACGCCGCCGACCGTTACACGCCCACACCCGCCGTGTCGCACGCCATCCTGCGGGCCAACCGCGGCAAGATCGGCGGCGTGAACGACCTGCCGGCCAACCGGGGGCTGGCCGACGGCATCGTCGTCACCCCGTCGCACAACCCGCCCACCGACGGCGGCTTCAAGTACAACCCTCCGCATGGCGGCCCGGCCGACACCGATGCCACCAAATGGATTGCCGCCAAGGCCAACGAGTACATCCGTGATGGCCTCGAGGGCGTGAAGCGGGTACCGTTCGAGAAGGCTCGCAAGGCTGCCCATGCCTACGACTATCTGGGCACCTATGTGGACGACCTGCCCCATGTGCTCGATCTGGACGCCATCCGCGGCGCCCATGTGCACATCGGCGCCGATCCGCTGGGCGGTGCCTCGGTCGATTACTGGGCCGCCATTGCCGACCGTCACAAGCTGAACCTGACGGTGGTCAACCCGCTCGTGGATGCCACCTGGCGATTCATGACGCTGGACTGGGACGGCAAGATCCGCATGGACTGCAGCTCGCCCAACGCCATGGCCAGCCTGGTGCAGCAAAAGAGCAAATACGACATTGCCACCGGCAATGACGCCGACGCCGACCGTCACGGCATCGTCACGCCGGATGCCGGCCTGATGAACCCCAACCACTATCTGGCCGTGGCCATCCAGTACCTGTTCGGTGCCCGCAGCCAGTGGCCGAAGGACGGCTTCATCGGCAAGACGCTGGTCAGCAGCTCGATGATCGACCGTGTCGCCCAGTCGCTGGGCCGCAGACTGGTGGAGGTGCCGGTGGGCTTCAAGTGGTTCGTCCCCGGCCTGCTCGATGGCAGCGGCCCGTTCGGGGGTGAAGAATCGGCCGGTGCCTCCTTCCTGCGGCACGATGGCACGGTGTGGAGCACCGACAAGGACGGCATCATCCTGGCCCTGCTGGCCTCGGAGATTCTGGCCCGTACCGGCAAGACACCCAGCCAGCACTATGCCGAGCTGACGGCCCGCTTCGGCAGCCCGGCCTATGCCCGTGTGGACGCCCCGGCCAACCGCGAACAGAAGGCCAAACTGGCCGCCCTGTCGCCGGAGGACGTGAAGGCCGGTACGCTGGCCGGTGAGCCGATCACCGCCCGGCTCACCGAAGCCCCGGGCAACGGTGCGAAGATCGGTGGCCTGAAGGTGGTGACCGAAAACGCCTGGTTTGCCGCCCGCCCCTCGGGCACGGAGGATGTGTACAAGATCTACGCCGAATCCTTCAAGGGACCGGAGCATCTGGCCCAGGTACAGGCCGAGGCCCGCGAGGTGGTGTCGGCTGCGCTGAAGGGCTGACCCGTCACCCCTGACCATCCGGCCTGACATGGACGCGCCTTCCGCAAGAGGGCGCGTTTTCACATGCTCTGCGCATGCGGCAGGCCAGAGACATTCATCCCCTTTATTTCTGGATTTCTCTTCATGACCGAATCGAGCCGTCAACCGAGCCCCGACCACGCCGAATACAACGCCTGGTTTCCCTCCCCCTACTCCCTGTCGCAGTACACCGCCCCCAGAACGAATTTCACGGGCGTGAAGTTCGACAGGCCCTATACCGGTGGCAAGGCCCGCGTGCTGATGATCGGTGCCGACGAGCGCTATGTGCAGATGAAGAACGGCAAGCTTTTCTCCACCGGCAACCATCCGGTCGAAACACTGCTGCCGATGCTGCACATCGACAGAGCCGGTTTCCCGATCGATGTGGCCACCCTGTCGGGCAACCCCGTCAAGTTCGAGATGTGGGCCATGCCGAAGGAAGACCAGGCCGTGGCCGAAGTCTTCGAAAAGTACCTGCCACAGTTCCAGCATCCCAAAAAGCTGTCGGATATCGTCGATGCCGTCATCGCGGCCGACTCACCGTATGAAGCCATCCTGGTGCCGGGCGGCCATGGTGCCCTCAACGGCATCCCCCATGACCGGGACGTACAGCGCCTGCTGGACTGGGCGCTGAAGAATGACAGGTTCATCATCACCCTGTGCCACGGCCCCGCCGCACTGGTCGCCGGCGCCATCGGTCGTGCCGACGCCGACTTCCCGCTCAAGGGTTACTCGCTGTGCGTGTTCCCGGACTCGCTGGACGAAGGCGCCAACATCGACATCGGCTACATGCCGGGCAATCTGCCCTGGCTGGTGGCCGAGACGCTGGAAAAGCTGGGCATGACGGTGCTGAACCAGGACATCACCGGCATGGTCCACAAGGACCGTCAGCTGCTGACCGGCGACAGCCCGCTGGCCGGCAATGCCCTGGGCATTCTGGCGGCCGACGAGCTGCTGAAGAAGATGGGCGTGAAAACCGCCTGATTCGCCTGCCCGGGGCAGCACCAGTATTCCGGAGACACACGTACGGAGGCCCCGGATCCGGCAACATCGCCAAAAAAGCCAACAGGACGCGCTAACATAAGCCCCGGAATGAGAAGCTGCTGCAGGCATGCCCGTCCATGGCCTGTCTGCTTCCGGTACTGTCCCCTTTCGTCAGGAATGTCATGAGCGAAGAACTGATCGTCTACAAGCGCATGCCCGTGTGGCACTACGAGAATGTCCCGCAGGGGCTGCAGCAGCCTCACAACACCAAGGTGGGCACCTGGGCACAGCTGAAGATCCTGAAAGGCTCGGTGGAATTCGTCATGCTCTCCGACGATGGCCAGGTCACCGAGCGCTTCACCTTCGATCCCGAACACCAGCCGCCGCGGCTGGAGCCGCAGCAGTGGCACCAGATCGTGTCGATGTCGCCCGATATCGAATGCCAGATGGACTTTCTCTGCGAGCCGGCCGACTACTTCTCCAAGCGCTACGAGCTGACCCGCACGCACTCGGAGGTGATCGAGGCCGCCCCGCAGGTAACGGTGGGGCGCGCACTGGATGTGGGCTGCGGCAACGGACGCAACACGCTCTATCTGGCCAGGAGGGGCTTTGCCGTGGACGCCTGGGACTGGAACCCGGACAGTCTGGCCAATCTGGGCCGCATTGCCGAAGCCGAAGGGCTGGACGATGACATCTACATCAGCGAGGTGGACCTCAACGATGTGGGCGCGCTGGATTTCGACGGCCCGTACGACTTCGTGTTCTCGACCGTCGTGCTGATGTTCCTGCAACCGGCCAGTGCAAAGATGCTGGTGAGCCAGATGCAGGAACAGACCGCCCCGGGCGGCCACAACCTGATCGTCAGCGCCATGGACAGCACTGATTACCCATGCCGCATGCCCTTCCCGTTCCGCTTCCAGCCGGGCGAGCTGAAGGCCCAGTACGAGAACGCCGGCTGGGAGATCATCAAGTACAACGAAAACCCCGGCAAGCTGCACAAGACCGACGAAAACGGCAACCGCATCGAAATGCGCTTTGCCACGCTGTTTGCGCGCAAGCCGGCGTGAGCGGCTGGTCGGCTGGTCGGCTGGTCGGCTGGTCGGCTGGTCAGGGAAAAACCGGCTGAACACACGTCTGACGGGCGCTCCCGACGCCCCCTGCTGCGTTCAGCCCCAGAGCAGGCAGAAGACCAGCACGGCACACAGCAGGGCCTGCAGCCGGGCGGTTTCCTTCAGCTGCAGGTTCAGTGCCCGGCCCTGCCGCACGGCAAAATGCCGGATGGCCAGCACGGCCAGCGGCAGCAGCACCAGGGGAGCGATCCCCACCAGCGGCTGCGACAGCGCCATGCCCAGCAGGGGCAGCAGGGCAAAGGGCAGCAGGATCAGCCCCGTGTACAGCCAGCGGGCCCGCCGTTCCCCCAGCAGGCTGGCCAGCGTAGTGCGGCCGGCCGCCCGGTCCTGCACCAGATCGCGGGTGTTGTTGACCAGCAGCACGGCCGCCGAGTGCACGCCCGGCACGAGGCCGAACAGCAGTGACAGCGCCGAAAACCGGCCCGTCTGCAGAAAGCAGCTGCCGCTCACGGCCACCAGCCCGAAGAACAGCAGCACCACGCTCTCGCCCCACGGCGAATGTGACAGCGGTCGTGGCCCCGCCGAATAGAGCCAGCCGGCCAGCAGCGAGGCCAGCCCGATGACAATGATCACGGCCCCGTGCTGCCACGCCAGCACCAGTCCGCCCAGCAGGGCCAGACCAAAGCACAGACAGGCCGCACGGCGCACTTCGGCCACCGTGGCCAGACCACTGCCCACCAGCCGTTGCGGCCCCAGCCGTTCGGGCCCATCGGCGCCCCGGGCACCGTCGCCTGCATCGTTGAACAGGTTGGTGCCGGCCTGAATGCCCAGCACGCAGCCACAGGCCAGCAGCAGCGACGGCAGACCGGGAGCTGCACCCAGATGGATACCCAGGGCCGTGCCCAGGAAGACGGGAACCAGCGACAGGCCCAGGGTGGCCGGGCGCACACCCAGCCACCAGCGGCGCCAGCCCGAAACAGGAGAAGAGGCGTTCATGCGCCGTATGGTAAAGGCACGGACGGATGTTTCCTTGAGCCAGAACAGGGGGCGTGCGCAGGTAGGGATTACCCTTCCAGCGCCCGCCACAGGGCCTGCTGGCTTTCCGGAGGGCGCACGCCGAGGCGGAACCAGCCGGGCAACCCGAAGGACGTGGCATCGCGCAGCTTGATGCCCTGCTGCCGGAGCATGGCCAGCAGGGCCAGCTGAGTCCTTTCTCCGGGCGTGTGCGCATCCCGCATGGCATGCCCGAATGGTGTCGATGACCCCCGCGTGTCCGGCACCTGATTGGCTGGTGTGAACCTGTCGGCGGCTGGTGTGGGCATATCGGATGGGCGCATCATGCTCAGGGCAGCCTCCAGCGCGGATCGTGGTGGCCGGGCACAGCAGAAGGTGCTGACACTGGGCAGTACGGTCCAGCCACGACGGCGCAGGCCCTCTTCCAGCCGTGCCTTCCAGTCACGCAGCGTGTCGAGGCTGAGGACCAGCCACTGCTGCACGGCAGGCTCGGGCCAGGCCATCAGCATGGCCTCGCCATGGGCGCCCAGCGGCCACGATGGGGCCAGCGCCTGCAGGCGCCCGAACAGTTCGGCCTGCAGGCTGCCGGAATCGTTCAGACAGGCGGCCGGTGCCACCAGCCAGGCCCCACGCACCCCCGTCATCCCCAGCGCCTTGTTGGGCGAGAACAGCTGCCAGACCACATCCAGGGCCGCCGGTGTGAAAGGATCGGTGCCGCTCAGGCGCAGGGGTGCATAGGCCCGGTCCAGCACCCAGAGCGGGGGCGAGTCCCCCGGGACGCCCTGCAGTACGGTTGCAGTCTGCCGTGCATGCGACGATCGTGCATGCCATTGCACAGCATCTGCCAGCCCTTCGGGCGTATGGCCCAGCGGACTGGATGGTTCGGTGGCCCAGAGCAGTTGCAGGGGGCACGACGCGCCACTTCGGCTGGAATCCGCCGCCTCCTGCGGGGTATCCCGGACAGTGTCCCAGACGCGCACGGGCAGTCCGTGCGCATGGGCAGCTCGCGCATAGTCGCCATAGGCATGCCGGGGTACCCAGACCACCGGCGGCGGCAACGGGGACGCCCCGGCTAATGGCAGTCCTGCCCGAACTGGCAACGGGTCATGCGCGGACGGTACGCCCGCACCCGCCTGTCTGCCCTGCCCGATCATGCCCAGGGCTGCCGTGAGCCGGAAGATCAGCTCGCTGGCGCTGGCACCGATGACGATCCGCGCTGCATCCACCCCATGCCACCGGCCCAGCCGCTGTCGCAGGGCCGTGCAGGCCGGATCCGGATAGGTGTGCACCGGCGCCTGCTGCAGGGCCTGCAGCACCGGCGGGCAGGGGCCGCAGGCGTTGGCGTTGGTGGAGAAATCATGCGGCGGGATGCCCTGGGCATCAGGCCCGCCATGGGAAAGATGTAAGGGCGCTGGATTCATCTGAGCCTGTGCTGGTATGGATCAAACTTGCCATCTGTTGCCAAATATATATATCAGATGTTGTACTACCTGGCAGACTGGGCAGACATTTCGCCATGGGTCAGTTCGACAAGTTCTTCCTTGAGACGGAACCACTTTCTTCAATCTGATGTCCGCCAACGAATGCGCCTGTGCTGTTGATGACGAGATCCCTTGATTCATATCCAGAGTGAACAGATTTTTTCCCGTGGATCTCTTCGAGACTTCCTGTTGCCGCACTTCTGATTGCTTTTATTGAAATACGCCCGGGTTTACCCAGAACAATCCTTGGATATATAACTACTTGAGGATAAACAGACCCTATATCATCGACGGTCACGATGAGTATTTCAGGATTTTTAATCGCATGTTCTGGTATTTGCAACGTGACACCGAATCCAAGCTCCACATCCAGTCCGGTCATTGGGTTGTAGACAAGGTTGTGTATGCCATTTATTAAGGGTTCACTTCTGGCGCTTATTTTTATAAGACAGTCATTTTTGCAGTTGCTCCCGGACTCGGCTACCAGGAGAATTTCAAAAGTATCCGGAACCACACCCAGGTTTATTGATGGATATATCGTCGCCGAAATGACTGGCGACCCAGGGTCGGTTTTATGAAGTTTTATTGTTTCTATTTCTGCCAGGCCACTATCAACAACCACTCTTCCCATTTCGTTTGCCCGGCCTTTTATGTTATCGACCGAGTCGATATTGTCGCGTTTTTTCTGGGTTTTTATGCACCTTCTGGACGAACACAATTCAAAATAACTGACCTGAGACATGTCCAGATCATCTTCGGTGAATTTGATGGCCTTTATGAGTATTTCTTTCCCTTGGCGGCGTGCACCACCTGCTGGTTTTTTGTCTACCAGACTTTCTTCGCTTCTGGTCATGTGCCATTCTGCCATGTTTTCATCATGGAGGTCTTTTGATGCTGTTTCGCTGGTTTTGCTGTTTTTGTAGTCGCTGCATGCGGACAGCGCTGTCAAACAGAGAATCACAAGGAGCAGCGCTGAAAAGCTCGTCGTTCTCATGACCGTTCCTTTTTTGGGAGGTTGAATGCTTGTGATTCCCCACATCTTTGATCACATGGACATTCCCAGAACGATGTCATCAA
>ERZ772874.1211-NODE-1211-length-13616-cov-3.285967_pt1 | contig 13616 bp, 14 predicted proteins | sample MGYA00580586_ERZ772874 | MGnify/ENA primary metagenome ERZ772874 (study PRJEB29015, sample SAMEA2737952) | human oral metagenome | biome: human oral; feature: human-associated habitat; material: dental | place: China | collected 2154 ... | reverse complement strand
TTCCTGTCCTTTATCGAAAAGCATTGATTCAATCTTCTCTTTATTTTCAGGATACTCTTCAACAGCTTTCACATATTCTTGTTGTTGTATCAATGTTTCATATTTTGGTTTTAATATACCTGGAAGAAAAAATATTCCTGAAGCGATCGCTCCACTAGCAAAAAGAACAAACAAGGGAACTTTTAATCTATTCAGATTAAACGGTTGTCGCTCCTTTTTTTCCTTTATAGGTTTTGTTTTTAAAGGTTTCTTTGCCACCTTTCCATGTTCTTTTTCTTCAACTATAGGTGCTTTTACGAACTGCTTTTCTTTCACAGGCTTTCTTTTCTCTCCTTTTGAAGATACTAGAGGAAGCAATACTTCTTCTGTATCGTTTTCAAACGGAAAATGAATATGGACTTCTGAATAAACCTTTTCATCTCTATCGCCTTTTTTTAGGACTAAGACACTTCCTGTTCCACCAGCATTACATAAACGTTTATTTTCAAGTTCTACCCAGTCGCAGAGTTCTTCAAATGATTCAATTAGTGTTGTATTTACATTATCAATCTCTTCAAACTCAAAATGGAAGGTTTGTTTTGTCTTAAATAAAGCCATCTAACCACCTCTCTATCTATTTTCGCTATTTAACAATTCCGCAAGGTCTGTTACACTCATGTTGTTTTGAATCAAGATTTCTCTTGCCATTAATAATTCTAGATTCTCAACTTCTTTTTTCTTCTGGGTTACTGATTCTGTTGTTTCTTTAATCAATTTTTCACCCTTCAAAATATCTTCTTCCAGCTTATCTTTCTTTTGTTTGTATCGCTCAAATTGTGTTAGTTTTGGTTTCACTATAACGTCCCCCTCACTTTAACTGTTCCAACTTCTGTTGTTTCTGGTGTTGCAGTAGTTGGTTGTTGTGTTGTTTCTGCCTTCGTCGTTTTCTCAGTTGGTTCAGCGTTAACTTCAGGTGTTGCTGAAGGTGTATTTTTTTCGTTGTTAGTTGTCTTTTTTAATAGAATAGGTTCAATTCGATTAACTAGATACTTTCCCTTATCTTTAGCATAAGATAGTTTAATCGTTGCTTTTTCTGACATTTTAACTCCAGCTTCAGCATTGTTACGTTTGGTGGTTTGTACATTGGTATATGTTACTTCTACTAATGCACTTAGATTTTCTTCATCAATATAAATAGTTGCTTTATCAAAAACTTGATTTAGTACATAACCTTTATATGCTTGTGTTACTGGTGACTCATCTAGTTTTACTTGCTGAGCATATAGTTGTTCTGTCATAAACTCTTTATATCTTTCTTGATTTTCACCAACGTCTTTTTTCGTATAATAGGCTAAAAGAAATTCTTTTACTTTATCAGCAGTTAGCGTCTTAGATTCAGCAGACTTGCTTACTTCTTCTACTGTAGAAGTTGCTTGTTGTCGGGGCGTGTTAGAACCACCAATCCACATACCGCATGCAATCCCAACAATCAAACAGATAAATCCGATTATTGCAGTAATTGCTTTTCGTACAAGCTTTACTTTATTATCATCGTACACAGTCTTCTTCCTTTCTTACTTTTCGCCCTGAAGGCGAAAGGTTATTGATTTACACGCATAAAATATAATCCATACGCTGGTTTTAAAATTCGATAACTCATAGAGTATTCTCCTGAAGCATTCATTTCAGAGATAATAAAGCTTCCATCTTCCAATACTGCTTCACAAATAGCAACATGTCCATAGGCTGGATGTGAACCGTAAACGCCAGTATTAAAAATAACAATATCTCCAGCTTGAGGAACATCCACTAATGTAGCTCCTGAAGTGTAATAGTAGGTAGAACTCCACTCATTCGCATTTCCCATGGTTGGATGAATATTCTTTCCTAATTGTTTCATACGATTGTATACGTACCAAGTACAATTCCCTTCATAATATGCATTTCCTTCCCATCCTTGTCCAGGTAGTACTTCTTTGTTCGTATATGGTTTCAACATTTTATTTTTATATTTTTCATATATTTCTGAACTATTCGCATTTAATGGAACTGTAATTTGTCTCGTGAAATAGTTAAACCAATTTTGAGCGGATTGTATCCTTTTTTCTGTCTTGTCTCCAGGATTTCCTTCCCAGTTTTTTAGGAAAGCAACTGTTAATTCAGCTACAGTATCTCCAAGTTTCTTGTTCAATACTGATTCTAATATACGAATTGAACTAGGAGTATCGCCTGTAGTCATAAATTCTAACTGAAGATCCATATCATACCATTTTTTCCCTTTACTTTTCGCAAATTCTCGTAACATGGTATGTCTTACACTTCCATCAGCTGTATCTGTCCATTGTCCTAATCCTAAACCACGTCTTAGAATATTAGGGTATCTACCCCCATAAATTTCAGGTCCTGTCTTGCTCAACCATTCATCTTTGTCCCAGCTTGTAGAAACCGCACTACCAAATTCTCCTTCAGCTGTCTTTGGATTAATTTGAGATTCAACATCGAAATTTCCAAGCATTGCAGCTATCCCTTCAACTGAATAACCTTTTTTAATGAAGTAGTCATAAATTTGCTTAGCACGTTTCAATTTATTAGCTTCAGGTGAAAATTTCGAGCTTGCTAAAATCGTTGTTTGAGCATATGCTACTTTGCTTAAGTAAAAAGCTGGATTCACTTTATACCATTGCCCATCATTTAATTCATAGACAAGCGTAATACGTTCAGAAATGGCATTCCCAATATAGTCTTCTTTATTTAGAGTGTCGCCTTTATTTAATCGGCTTGTATCAATTCCATAAATAGTTAATCTTGTACGATTATCTTGATTAATCACTATTCGATTAATTCCTACATCTTCCAAAGTCCCTGAAAGAGGTGCTAACAGATTTGTTCCTACATCGACTTTAATTTCTGTTGCTTCATTTAATTCAACAGAATCTCGTTTATGTTCATATCCCATTCTCCTTGTGATTAAGTAACTGTCTGTATCATAGAGTTTCCCTAATCGCTTAGATAAAGATAAAAAACCAATTTCTTTACGCGCTTTATCAAAAGCATTAAAATCTTTAGAAGCTAAAAACCAGGGGCTTGAAGATTCTCTAATAAATTCATCTAGAGGTGTTACTGTATGGGCTTCTTTCCCATTGATTGTTTCCCATAAATCTGTACTGATTTTTCCAAATGGTTTTGGCTCTTCCTCTTTACGATAATAGTCTTTGATGACTTCATCTTTTGGATTGAAATTATCGTATCTAAAATTTAAATAGAATAGTGGGTCATGCCAATTTGTATAAAACGTATCTACACTATTTGTATGTTTCGCATCCAATTTTGTTAATTCTAGATAAGCTTCAGTTAGATTCCTATCATTTTGCACAATCGATGGTTTTATCATTGATGGAACAAAGAAACTCATAATAATTATAAAAGGAAATATAATAGATAGAATAATCCCAATATTTCTTGCCTTAAATGGATTATTTAATAAATTAATTCCCTTTCCAGCAATTCTTCTAGTTCCACCAAACCCATTCATCAGTTTATGTTGTTTTAATCGATATCTAGCTCGTTGCAATTTCCGATAATGAGTATGGAATCTTGTTGGTAATTGGTTAAATCCTCTACCACGAACTAGGTTATAGGTTTTATTAGACAACTTATAGGCACTTTTACTGGTTTTTGTACCAATTTTAATAGTCGTTTTCCCTGTACCTTTTAGACTTCTGTAAATCTGACTTCGTTGTGTTGCACGTTGCTTCAGTTGATTCACTTCAGCTAAATTTTCATCTTTAGATAGTTGCTTTTTGATACTATTTTTTACTTTTGATTTTATAGCGAATTTTGCGGTCTTCTTAAGGGTAATGTGCTTTTTCTCGAAGTTCTTCTTACTCTCCTTGTAATCCCTCTTTTTCACTTTTAAGCTTTCTTTCAGCTCTTTTTGGATGTCTTTATCTGAGTTCTTTATTATCCCTTTGTATTCCGCTTTAGCTTCTTTATAGGCAGTTTTATGTTCTTTAAGTTCCTTCTTGTCGGTTCTTCTTCCCATCAAACCACCCCTAAGCGTCTGTTTCCATCAATCGATACAATTCTGTATCTTTAGAAATAATATTTTCAAATGGAACAACAACACCACCTGAAGAGATTAAACCTGTCCCTTGTGGTACTCTTTCTCCAACGTACTGAAGAAGGGTTTCAGGAATATTTAATACATTCCGAAGGGAATCTAAATCGACTTTCTTCTGTCTTAACAGAACAAAAAATTCACTATTGGAAAGCATTTTTCTTCCTTCACTATCTTCTAATAGTGTTGCGATATTTTGAGTAATTCCTGTTGGAATCGCTCCATACTTCCGAACCCTCGACCACAACTTCATGAACCATCTTGAATTTTCGATACTATCAAAGTTTAGTTGTAATTCATCGAAGAATAACCAGGTAGTCACCTTTCCTTGATTCTGCACAACTTGATTCCATATTTGGTCAAGAATTACTTTCATCGCAAATGGTTTTAGCTTTTCATCTAACCGTTTGATATTGAAGATAACGAACTTATCGCTTAAATCAATATTTGTTTCGTGAGCAAAAATATCTTGTCCGCCAACTGTATAAGGTTCAACTTTTAATGCCAACTCTTCAGCTAGTTCTTCAGGTTGATTTTTTAACGTATAATACCACTCTACTAAAGTAGGGTTTTCGTATTTCTCGTAAACCTCTCTTGTCACTCGATCGACAATACTTGCTTCAATATCTGTATATTCCTTCAGCAAGGATTCAAACAAACTTGATAATAAGTTTGCTTTTTCTTTGATTAAATCCACATGTTTGTCTTCTTCCTGAAGAAGTCCTTTATCCGCCATATCTAATATATTTAGATGGTGTTTAGAACCAGGATATATATCCAGGATTTCAGCTCCAAATTCCCTACCGATTTTTGCATATTCGTTTTCAGGGTCAACAATAATAAATTTATCGTTTTTATTGCTTAGCAAGGTAGAAATGATACTCCATTTTGTAGTCATCCCTTTCCCTGAACCACTTGAACCAAAAATTAACCCTGAAGGAGTGTTCAGATGCTTTCTATTCACAGTAATAATATTACGGCTTAACTGATTCTTACCGAGATATTGTCCCGTATTATCCTGCAAATCAACCGTTGAAAACGGTACTTGAGTTGCTAGGTTGTTAGTCGTCATATCTCTTACATAATTATATTCAACGTCTAAATAAGCTTTCCCAATTGGTAAGATTGTATTTAACGCTTCTTCTTGCATTTTATAAGCTACTTCAAAATGGATTCCATGACTTCTTACAACAGAGTGAATATTTTTTGTAGCTTCTTCTAGTTTATCTTTATCTTCTTCCATTAGAAGTACTGTAAACATTCCTGAAAACATTTTTTGACTGTTCTCCTTCATATCATGCAACAGCTCTTCAATATTTCTTCTGACTTCTGATGTAACCCCTGAAACCATGTCTTCAGATAATCCACTTTTTAGATTTTCCTTTTGTTCCCTAGCAATTGTTCGTTTATTCAACATCAGTTTAGTATTGGTTGCCTTCCTAAATTCAATAGGGTCATATGGTCTTGCATGAATAGATATACATAATTCATGTTCTGAAGCACATAAGTCTTTAATTAAAACATCTTCTAATCGTTGAGGATATTGACGGATATATAATACTCTTGCACAATAGTTATCAATCATAAAATAATCATCGAAAAACTTAATTCTATTCGGTGCTATAAATGATTTTGTAGTTAATCCAGTCAATGCTAAATCGCTATATTTCATTCTAAAGAATTGTTTTGGACGTAATAGATTATGAAATTGTTTTAGCCTTTCAATTCCGTCTAAGTCTGTAAATGATAAGTCTACTCCTGTAGCATTAAATTTCTTGCTGAAATTTAATATAGTAGCGGACAATTGCGATTCTGCTTGTTTTGGGGCATTTGCTTTTGTAGTAAATACAGCATATTGTTTTGTTTCAAAGTTTTTTTGTTCCAACGTATAGTTCGCTTCAATCATGTTGTTGATTTCTTTGCGGTATTTATCGTTTTTGTCTTCCTGATAGGGCAAAAGAAAATTATCAATCATGCTATCATCAATACGTTTATTAACTACAAACAATTGATAGTTTGAATTCTTATCCAATGAATTTAATGCTTCAGCATAACTAACAACAATCGCTAATTTTTCTTCTTCATCGGCTACACGGTAACTTAAATCCCCTAACTCAACCATTCTAGAATATTCATGTTCTACAATGTGCATTAGTCCATTTTCGTATAAACTTGTGTATTTTAAAGTGTTCGGACTTGTTGCTGAAGCTTTCATTCGCTCATATCTTATTTTCTCAGATTCTGTCTGTTTCTTTGACGTTTTTCTTTTGAATAAATTCACTAGGCTCATACCTCCTTATCTGATCTACTTGATAAACTCTATCCTGGTCTACAAGATAAAATTCAACATCCTTTTTGAATTGTTGCATTTTCCCTAAATAAGATAGGATTGGCGGTGCAATCATTAATCCAGCTGTTAGAAATGCTAATAGGTATGCCACTACTTCAGGAAGGACTACCATTTCTAACACCATTAAAATTATTCCTGGAATACTTAACGCTACCATTTTCAATTGTCGTTTTGTCATTCCTAGCATGACTTCAGGCTCGTACTTTGATACGTCTGTATAGAATCTTGATTCTAAATTCATTAATTATCCACCTACCATCTTCTGAGTTAACCGTTGCGACCCTAACACAATTCCAATATATGCTACTGATTTAACAATAAACATAAATTGACTAGCTAGATTTTTGGCAAAGTCATCTCCGTTAGAAGTTACTTCTAGAACTTCCCCTAATCGAATCGCTTGAAATACTTTTATAATTAGTATCAAAACAAATCCTTGGATAACTAGTGCTAGTACCTGTCTAATATAACTTTTAGCGATCGAACTCCATTCATCACTTACAAAGGACGCAAACATCACACCAGCAACCATCTTATAAGCGTACAACATTAGAAAACGCATGAAGATAAGAATATCTGTAATGACTTCTCCACACCATAAAGCAAAGTTGCTGAAGACCTGTACTATATTGATAATCATGCTTTGACTCCATCCTAAATCTCCTGTTACGGATGGTACTGTTCCTGAACTTGCTTCTCCCTCAATAGACACGCTATTGATTAAGTGCCCTATCGCATTTGCGAACCATATAAATGCGTCAACGATTTTATCACTTAACATGACGAACGCTAATGCCACAATGTATTTCCATACAACCGACATTAGCAATTCAATGGATAGCATTCCTTGTTCGCTAGATAGCTTCTTTTGCATATTAGCAAGTTCTATATACAGCATTATTCCTAGAAGCGTTGTGCCAGCTACATTTAGGGCTGATGATACGTTTGTAGCATATCCATTAGCTACTCCATTGTAGTCTTGTAAGGACGAAAGCAGTTTATCCAAAACTCCTTCTTTTATCATGTGATACTCCTAAAACGAAATGTTCCCTAAAGCTGCATTAATAGCTACTGTGACACCAGCTGAGATTGAACTCATAACACCACCAAGAATCATAGAGCTAATCCCTTGGTCAATCTTTTCTGGGTTTTCATTTTTAAATCCTCTATACCAGGTATACACCCCCATTAAAACGTTGACTAATCCAATGGCAGCAACAAGAGACCCGATTGTTGTTACTAATTTTGTTACGATTTCCATTTAATTTCCTCCTTAATTAAATCCCTATAAATAGTTTTATTCTTCTGAAAAGGGATAATCCTCGTTAGATTCTTCATCTTCATAAGAATCTTCATATTCCGATAATGTTAAAATTTTTGAAACACGGTATATTTTTTGTTTCCCCTCTAATTCACAATTAATTTCGATATAGATTTCTTTATCTTCTAAAAATTGAACAGTTTCCTTATTGTATCCAAAATCTAAATCAGGAATATCATATCCATGGTCTTGAATACTTGTTAAAAGATACTGTAAATTATCTTCTGTATAATCTGTTCCGAAAGTGAGATAATAGTAAGCACGTTCCCCATTTTCCCCTTCTAAAACCATTTTGAACATATCTGAATCTTTTTTAGATTTGGTCATTTCACAACTAATAATTGTTACGTCATGTTTCCCTTCTTTTAGATAAGGTACTGATTGTCTTGAACTTTTTCTTTCAAATTTCATAATTTCATTCCTTTCTTACTTTTTGCCCTGAAGGCGAAAGGTTATTTATTGACTATTTGTATATCGTTTTTTTATGGTTTCTGATGATTTCAAACGCAAACTATAGAAATAATCGACATCTCTTTGAGATTGAATCATGTTTCTTCTTCTACTTTTTACAAATGTCCCAAAACCTCTAAATTGAATTTCGTGATTCTCTTCTGCTAAATCTACAATTTTTGTAAATAAATCTTTTAATACTAATTCAACGACAACTTCATTTACTCCTGTATCCTTACCTATCATTTTGATAATGTCGTTATCTTTATATTTCGTCACGATATGCTTCCTCTCTCTTATTCACTTTTCGCCCTGAAGGCGAAAGGTTAAGAGTGACCTTTTAGCCACTCTTCCCTTCTATTAGTTTTGTTTTCTCTTTTTTGATAATCCTAATGCACCAATTAACGCTACAACTCCAGCAAGAATCGTCATTCCGCTTCCTTGTGTACCAGTGTTTGGTAATTCAGGTCTTACTACTGTTACTGTTTGTTTATCATTTTTTAGGTCAAAGTGTGTTGCCACTTTTTCTTTATCACGATACAAATCTTCTCCGTAAACAATATTGCCTGTATATCCTACTGGAACAGTAAATTCAAAGATTTCTGTTCTTGTTTCTGAATCAGCAATAAATTCACGTTCTTGTGTAGCAAATACTTTTCCAGTACTGTCATATTGAGTAGCAATAACTGTATATTTTTTACCGATTGTTAAATTAGTAAGAAATGCTTTTTCGATATGCTTTTCATTTTCATATCCTTGTTTACCGCCTGAAGCAGTTGTAGCTTCAGTATGGATTAAAGGTTGACGTTCGTTCTCAACTACTGTACGAGTTGCGGTTGCTTCTGTAGAATTATCATTTTTATCTACTTTCTCTCCGCCTTTAATGCTGAAGAAGAACTTTTGAAGATTTCCTAAGTATCCTTCTAATGGTTTTGTTTCTTGAGCATAGTAGTTTCCATATTCTAAATCTTTAAAGATGATTCTTCCGTCTTTATCCGTTGTATAACGTCCTACCTCAACTTCTCCATTGTTTTCAGATACAGCTACTAATTTAAACTCAACGCCTTCTAAACGTTCTTTACTGTTTGCTTCAACCTTAACTAATTCATGGTCTCCACGTTTAATTTCGTTCACGATTGGTGTTTCAACAACTACTGTTTGTGCTGGACTTCCACTTGTTGCAAAGCTTGTAGATACGCCAATTTTTGTATCATTTAAGCTGTATGCTTCTCCAGTAGTCAATTCTTTTAAGTAAAATTCTCCATCAATTGGAAGATTTCCAAATGTATATGTTCCTGATCCATTTACTTGCGCAAGTCCGACTAAACTATTAGCAGGCAAGCCTTCAACAGCATTAGCTGTATAAAGTCCAAAGGTTGCTTTTTGTTCGTTCTTGAAGTATTTAGATTCCTCAAATGTTTTATTGAATTGCACCGAAATTGTCTTACGTTCGTTGTGAACAGATACACTATGACTATCAACTTTCACAGTTTGCTCTTGTGGTGTGAATGTAATTTCATGTAGTGTTGAATCCACTACATACCCTTCAGGAGCCGAAATTTCACGATATTGATATTTCCCTAATGGTTTATTAGAAAATGTCGCAATTCCGTTTGTGTCTGTTGTTGCTTGTTCAATAACTACTCCATCTTTGATTAATTCAAACGTTACTCCAGCAAGAGGTACTTTTTGAATGTTAGGAACGTTTACTCCGTTACCATCTTGCACCCAAGAAACCACTTGAGAACCTGTTTTTGTAATTTGCAATTGACCTTTTTGAGGTGCGTTTGCAAATTTAACCGTTACAACAACGTCATCTCCTGAAATATTCACGGCTAAGCGTTTGTCTGATAATACATAGCCTGTTGGTGCTTGTACTTCTTCGATTTCATAGTTCCCATAGCTTAATTGTTGTGGGAATGTTACTTGACCGTTTGAGTCAGTTTCAAAAACATCAATTGTTTGTAAAGATGGAACTGTGACTTGTTGACTAACTTGTTTTCCATCTTTATAAAGTTTGAAACGAACGCCTGAAGCTGGGATTGTTTTCCCTGTTTCAGCATCTGTTTTTAATAGTTGCAAGAATGATTTCTTCACATTATTTTCCACTAGATAGTGATATGTGTGATTGTCTTTATTGGTATCTAATTGTACTTTAATTGGTTGTGGTGTTTGATAGCCTGTTGGTGTATGTTCAACGATCGTTACAGCAGTTGTATATGGAATATCATTTGATACTGCATATCCCTTTTCATCTGTCGTAATCGTTTGAACAACATTACCATTAGTATCTACTAAATCAAATGCAATGTTCTTACCTGGAACACGAGTTCCGCTACCATCTAACGCTTCATCTAAATGTTTTGAAATACTTACTTTATATTTCTTAGAAACGTTTGTCGCACGAACAGTAACCGTATCTCCAGCTGGGACAGTAACGCTATAAACTTGATTATTAAGTCTGTAGGTTTCTAGTGTTCTTGTTTCTTTAATATCAAACTCTTTAGGGTCATAGTCATTAAAGAACGCTTCCCCTTCATCATTCGTGGTGGCGGTAGCAATAGCAGTTGTGCTACCTTTTTCAAACAAACCAAACTCAACCCCAGCAAGTGGTTTTCCTGTTTCGTCATCAGTCTTCACAATCTTAATGTTCCCTTTTTTGACAACATTTAACGTTACTCTTGAACGAAGAGTATCAGGGTCACGAAACATCACTACATTCTGACTAGAACTATGTGTTAATAATATTGACGCTGGACTATAGTCGGCTGGTAATTCTTTGGGACGAAATCTAAATGTAGCATCTTGAGAATCCTTAGTAGCAGTGATTTTCAATTCAGAATCACTAATACGTTCGAAAATCCAACCTTTTGTATCGCTTGGAAGTTCCACATACGGAAAGACTTGATTGTTGTCTGTTAAAGTAATTGATTCTCCAGTCTTTATTGTATGTGTTTCATTATGCCAACTTGTTTCACGTTGATCATTCATCTTTCCATCTATAAAATCAGATACTTTTGAATATCCATCCCATGTATTTCCACCTCTAAAAGCTTGTGGTGTCCAACCGAGAATATCCCAAATTTTAGACTGTACATAGAGATATTGATTTCCACTTTTATCTTCAGACATATCCCATCCCCAGAAGATAGCATTTTTAATTTCATCTATTTGTTGTTGAGTAATTGTATTTCCAAAATGGTCTATCAAAGCCCCATCTTGGATTTCTGCCGAACTGTAATAAACCCCATTTTGAACTAAGGTAGGTGGCTCAACACAAAACACAACTTCTCCATCTACTTTAATAATAGAAATATTGTCATTAATATTTAACCACCAACTGTAATCGTGTACTTTATGATACACTTGAACATTCCCATTTCCTCCATTTTCTTCGCTTACTTGATAAGCATTAACAGAAGATTGACTAGCAAATGTAGCTAGAACTCCTACCCCAACCGCAAGGCTTGCGATGGTCTTCTTAATCATTTTTTTATAATTCATTTTTATTTCCTTTCTTCTTATATTTACTTTTTGCCTTCAGGGCAAAAGGTGGTTCTTTATTCCTCAAGTAATCCATATTCGTCTCCTTTTGAAAAAACAAAAAAAGCAATGCACGGATTTTTCCAAACATTGCTTTTACTCTTTTTTATTTTTCTGTTTTTAATATACTTTTCTAAGATTTACACTTGCAGTTGTATGACCGTCGCTCCAAGGAATTTCAAAGTAATTTCCAGTATATTCATAATTAATTTTTCCTTCATCAAAGTCTTTTTCAGATTGTCTCATTGTTGCTTCTAGCCACGCCCCAGCTTCCGCAAGCGTTGCAAACTCTAATCCAGTATTTCCTAATGCTGTTAAGCGTACAGGGGCTGGTGCTTGAGTTTCTACTGGTGCTGGTTCAGGCGTATATGTTGGTTGTGAAGGTTGTTCTTGATAGCTATTATTTTGTGAGGAAGAATCACTATCCGAACTATAATTTTCACTGTACGAACTTGAACCGCTATTTGAGGATGAACCTGAAGAATAATCATTTGAAGATTGATTACTTGCGACAGCATTAGACTCTGAAGCCTTGTTTTCTGTTTTATTTTCTTCAGAAGAAGATTCCTCTTTTTTCTCAGAAGAAGTAGTTTGTTCGACTAATGTTACTTTCTCTAATTTCTTGATTAAATCTTCTTTTTCTTTATCAGATAGTTTTGAATCCTTGATCGATTTTTCAAGAGTTTCTTTGTCTTCTTTCTTCAATGCTTCAGAAGAAGCTTTTGCGACTTTTTCTTGTAAGTCTTTCAACTCTTTATTTTCAGTTGTAGTAGTTGTTTCAGTAGTCACTTCCGCTACTTGTACAACCTCTTGTGTTTTTTCGGCTTGTCCAGCTAGTACGGATACAGCATATCCACCACCTAATAAAACAACGGCACTTCCACTAATAATCATTACCTTTTTAACATTTGATAATGATAAAAATTTTTCTTTTAATTGGATTAATTTTTCTTTCATATTTTTATTCCTTTCTTACTTTTCGCCCTGAAGGCGAAAGGTTATCTAAACACTTTTGTTTTTCATTGCTTTCATAAAAAACTCTTTAATTAAATGTAGATAGTTCCTTTACTGCACTCAACAGTAGCCCTAAATTTTTTAAGAAAACTAGAAGAAACGAAAACATTAAAAAAAATATTGCTACATAATCTATTTTAGTGTAACCCTCTTCCTTAGCTCTTTCTTTAAAACTTTCAACAGCTTCATCACCTAACAATAATGAAAACATTACTCTTATTATTCGAATCATTTTATCACTCCTATTTATTAATTCTTTGTACTTGCGAAATAATAAAATATGTTATAGAACTTATGAATGTAAGTATCATTATTGTAAACAATACTTTTTCTAGCCTTTTATCAAACATTTCTTTTAAAGTCATCTTTTTTCTAAATCCTGATACTGTAAATAATATCAAAGAGATTGCAATACATATAATGAACATCATATCTATGTTAAGCCATTCCATTTTATAAACATCCTTATAATATTTTTTCAAAAAATTAGAGTGATAGAAAATATCACTCTTATTACTTTTTGCCCTGAAGGCGAAAGGTAATATCCTCTTCTAATTCTTCTTTCCATTCTTTAACTTTTTCTTCAAGTCGAATGAGAACGTCCCAACTATCAGTATCTAGGTATTCCTTTATTTCTTCAGGAAAATCCTCATAGTTTTCGTCACGGTATTTTAAACCGTTAGCAACGTCAACAAACCAATTATATTCGTCTATATCTGCTACATTTACTATCAATTTAGCATTTTCATCTGGATTATATTGTCGGTCTTTATATCTAGTTTTGTCTTCCCAATATCCAACTTCGTTAAAATCTTCAACAATATCATCAAATTGTGCAAGTA
>ERZ772874.1208-NODE-1208-length-13635-cov-8.198012_pt1 | contig 13635 bp, 12 predicted proteins | sample MGYA00580586_ERZ772874 | MGnify/ENA primary metagenome ERZ772874 (study PRJEB29015, sample SAMEA2737952) | human oral metagenome | biome: human oral; feature: human-associated habitat; material: dental | place: China | collected 2154 ... | reverse complement strand
GTTTTGGGGATTATCTCAACCGCTTTGACAAGGATAGTCAGTTTATCGTCGTGACCCACCGTAAAGGGACCATGGCGGCAGCGGATTCTATCTATGGAGTTACCATGCAAGAATCAGGTGTGTCTAAAATTGTTTCGGTTAAGTTAAAAGATTTAGAAGAAACAGTAGACTAGTTACTAAACGATAGCATCTCTTAGGAGGTGCTATTTTTAAAAACGAATACCTTGAATTGTCTATCAAGGTCAGTTCAGGCGCAAAAAACGACATTTGGGATTTCCTCTTAGCGAAAAGGCTTTCTCTATGATATAATAGTTTCATGATTACAACAGTACCTATTAAGAACGAAAAAGACATTGCAGTACCGGGTAAAACGGTCCTTGTACTAGGTTATTTTGATGGCATTCACAAGGGGCATCAGAAACTTTTTGAAGTGGCCAGCAAGGCTTCGATGAAGGATTATCTGCCAGTTGTCGTGATGACCTTTACAGAGTCGCCAAAACTTGCCTTACAACCTTACCAACCTGAACTTATGCTCCATATCGTCAATCATGAGGAACGGGAGCACAAGATGAAGTGGCACGGAGTAGAGGCTCTTTTCTTACTGGACTTTAGTAGCAAATTTGCTAGTTTAACGGGTCAAGAATTCTTTGATACCTATGTTAGAGCTTTAAAACCAGCCATTATCGTAGCAGGATTTGATTATACGTTTGGTTCAGATAAGAAAACTGCGGATGATTTGAAGGATTATTTTGATGGAGAGGTTATCATTGTTCCCCCGGTCGAGGACGAAAAGGGAAAGATTAGTTCCACACGGATTCGCCAAGCTATTCTTGATGGAGATGTCAAGGAAGTCAATCATCTACTCGGCACACCGCTCCCAACCCGTGGGATGGTCGTTCACGGAAATGCTCGTGGGCGTACTATCGGTTATCCAACAGCCAATCTAGTCCTGAGAGATCGAACTTATATGCCAGCAGACGGTGTTTACGTAGTCGATGTAGAAGTACAACGTCAGAGATATCGTGGCATGGCAAGTGTTGGGAAAAATGTTACTTTCGATGGAGAAGAGCCACGTTTTGAAGTCAATATTTTTGACTTTTCAGATGATATTTATGGTGAGACAGTCATGGTCTACTGGTTAGACCGTGTCCGCGATATGGTCAAATTTGACACCGTCGAAGAGCTCGTAGACCAACTCCAGAAAGATGAAGAGATTGCTCGGAATTGGAAGGGTGATGAGTAGAAGAGTTTAAAAAGTGAACCATATTTTGTGTTTGCTTTTTTATTTTTGAAAGAAATTTTTATAGAGAGAAACATAATTGAAGCTTGATTGAAAATCTGTTAAAATAGTGATATTCATAACTTTAGAAACCAAAGAAAAGAGACTAATATGATTACAGGCGAATTAAAAAATAAAATTGATCAGCTGTGGGAAATGCTGTGGACAGAAGGAAATGCAAATCCTCTAACAAATATTGAACAATTGACTTATCTTCTGTTTATGAAGGATTTGGATAGTGTCGAACTTGGACGTGAAAGCGATGCTGAGTTTCTAGGGATTTCTTATGAGGGAATTTTTCCAAAAGACAAACCTGAATACCGTTGGTCGACCTTTAAAAATATAGGAGATGCTCAGGAAGTTTATCGATTAATGACTCAGGAGATTTTTCCATTTATTAAGAATCTTAAGGGTGATACTGACGATACAGCTTTTTCACGTTATATGCGAGAGGCTATCTTTCAAATTAATAAACCAGCTACATTGCAAAAGGTTATTTCTATATTAGACGAATTTCCAACTAGAGGTTCAGATATAGATTTTGATAGCGACACACAGGGAGTTAATGATATTGGAGACATCTATGAATATCTGCTATCAAAATTGTCAACAGCAGGTAAAAATGGACAGTTTCGTACGCCTCGTCACATCATCGATATGATGGTTGAGTTGATGCAACCAACTATCAAAGATATTATCTCGGATCCTGCTATGGGGTCTGCTGGTTTCTTAGTATCTGCCAGCCGTTACTTAAAACGTAAGAAAGATGAATGGGAGACCAATCCAGGTAATATTAACCATTTTCATAACAATATGTTTCATGGAAATGATACGGATACAACTATGCTGAGACTTGGTGCAATGAACATGATGCTACATGGAGTGGAAAATCCACAAATTAGTTATCTTGACTCACTATCTCAAGATAATGAAGAAGCAGATAAGTACACTCTAGTTTTAGCAAATCCTCCATTTAAAGGGTCACTTGACTACGATTCAACTTCAAATGATCTCCTTGCGACTGTAAAAACCAAAAAGACAGAATTGCTTTTCCTTGCTCTTTTCTTGCGTACCTTGAAACCAGGGGGACGTGCAGCGGTTATTGTACCTGATGGAGTCCTCTTTGGTTCCTCTAAAGCCCATAAAGGAATTCGTCAAGAAATTGTTGAGAATCATAAATTGGATGCTGTAATATCAATGCCAAGTGGCGTTTTCAAGCCTTATGCTGGAGTTTCAACCGCCATTCTCATCTTTACAAAAACTGGAAATGGTGGAACGGATAAGGTCTGGTTTTACGATATGAAAGCAGATGGTTTAAGTTTGGATGATAAACGACAACCGATCAGTGATAATGATATTCCAGATATTATTCAACGTTTCCATCAACTTGAAAACGAAGCAGAACGTAAGAGAACGGACCAGTCTTTCTTTGTTCCAGTCGATGAGATAAAGGATAATGATTATGATTTATCAATCAATAAATACAAAGAAATCGAGTATGAAAAAGTTGAGTATGAACCAACAGAAGTCATCTTAAAGAAAATTAATGATCTAGAAAAAGAAATTCAAGCTGGATTAGCAGAGTTAGAAGAATTACTCAAGTAGGGAGATGGATGTATGGAAAAAGTGAAGTTGGGGGAAGTGGTAACTCTGAAAAAAGGTAAGAAAGCCACTATACTTAATGAACAAACTCCTCTAAGTCAACGTTATATTCAAATAGATGATTTGAGAAATGACAATAATCTAAAATTCACCGAAAGTTTAAATATGACTGAAGCACTTCTAGATGACATTCTGATAGCTTGGGATGGTGCTAATGCAGGAACAATTGGCTATGGACTATCGGGAGCTGTTGGTAGCACTATTATGGTCTTAAAAAAGAATGAACAATACAAAGACAAGATTATATCAGATTATTTGGGAGTTTTTTTGGAAAGTAAATCGCAGTATTTACGGTATCATTCAACAGGCGCAACAATTCCCCATTTAAATAAAAATATATTACTTGATCTAAAATTAGAATTGTTACGTATCGAAGAACAAGAGAACATTATCTGTATTCTTAATATCATCAAAAGACTTATTACTAAAAGAAAATGTCAATTAGAAGAACTAAACTTGCTCGTCAAATCCCGATATTTCGAGGAGGTTGTTGCATGAAGAAAGTGAAGTTAGGGGAAGTGGCTACTTTTATTAATGGCTATGCTTTTAAACCTCAGGATTGGTCATCTGAAGGAAAAGAGATTATTAGAATACAGAATTTGACTAAAACTTCAAAAGAGATAAATTATTATTCGGGTACGATTGATAAAAAATATATTGTTGAAGATGGTGATATTCTTATTTCTTGGTCGGGGACATTAGGGGTTTTTCAGTGGTGTGGAAAATCCGCAGTGTTAAATCAGCACATTTTTAAAGTTGTTTTCGATAAGATGGATATCGATAAATCATATTTTAAATATGTTGTTGAAAAAGGTTTGCAAGATGCTATAAAACATACTCATGGTTCCACAATGAAACATTTAACTAAAAAATATTTCGATAATATTATGGTTTCATATACAAATTTGAGAGAGCAACAAAGAATTGCAAGTGAACTGGATTTGTTAAGTAAGCTGATTTTAAGGAGACAAGAACAACTTGAAGAGTTTAATATACTTGTAAAATCCCGATTTAACGAGATGTTTGGGGATCCTGTTTTGAATGATATGGGTTGGGAGATTGAAACACTAGATAAAGTTGGAACGATTGGTAGAGGTGTTTCTAAGTATAGACCACGTAATGCTTCGGAATTATTTGGAGGAATATATCCGTTTATACAGACAGGAGATGTAGCTAATTCAGGAAACTATATTGTAGATTATCATTCTACATATTCTGAGTTTGGTCTTAAACAAAGTAAATTGTGGATTAAAGGAACATTATGTATAACTATCGCAGCTAATATAGCTAAAACAAGTATATTGGCTTTTGATTCATGTTTTCCAGATAGCATTGTTGGCTTTATTCCGGGAGAACGAACCAATAATATGTTTATTCATTATTGGTTTAGTCACTTTCAAAAGATGCTAGAAAGTCAAGCTCCAGAATCAGCTCAAAAGAATATAAATTTAAAAATATTAAGTGAACTAAAAGTAATCCTCCCCCCTCTTTCCCTCCAAAACGAGTTCGCGGACTTTGTGGCTCAGGTCGACAAATCACAATTGGCAATTCAAAAATCTCTGGAAGAATTGGAAACATTGAAAAAATCACTTATGCAGGAGTATTTCGGTTAAGATTCTAGATGAAATAGCAGTTTTACACTATCATTGTAATTACCGTAATTATTTGTTATAATACTTCAAAGGAGGAAATCAGATGGTCGTAAAAACAAGAAAACAAGGAAATTCAATCACCATTACGATTCCAAGTGAGTTCAATATTCCAAGTGGTGTTAAATACGAAGCGAAATTGTTACCAAGTGGTGAAATTATCTTTACTCCTGAAGAATTGGATCATCAGGTCTCTTATGTTTCTGATGATGCCTTTAACTTAAAATTGGATACAATTTTTGATGAATACGACGATGTTTTCAAAGCTTTGGTGGAAAAATGACAGTCTATCTAACAGAAAAGCAAATTGAAAAAATCAATGCTTTAGTAATTCAACGGTATTCTCCAAATGAGCAAATTCAAACAGTTAGTCCTTCAGCGTTAAATATGATTGTGAACTTACCAGAACAATTTGTTTTTGGCAAACCTCTTTATCCAACAATTTTTGATAAAGCAACAATATTATTTGTCCAATTGATAAAGAAGCATGTTTTTGCCAATGCCAATAAACGAACAGCCTTTTATGTTTTGGTGAAATTTTTACAATTAAATGGTTATCACTTTTCTGTTTCTGTGGAAGAAGCGGTTGATATGTGTGTGACTATAGAGGTAGAAGCTTTAACTGATGAAAAAATGATAAGCTACTCTAAATGGGTTTCTGAACATTCTATCAGAGAAAAGGTCAAAAAGTAAGATAGTATGCTGGATTGAAATGAGCATAAGAAAATAAATGAACAGGCAATATTAGAATTCTGTAATGCAGAAACTGATATTGCCTCTTTTTATTGATGAGTAATAATGAAAGTGAGAATTTATGGAATCAAAAGTTACAATTATCATACAAGAAATGTTACCACTTTTAAACAATGAACAATTACTAGCATTGAGAGAGAGTTTAGAGCGCCATCTAGTGGATGGAAAAAAGCAGCAAAAGTATTCGAATAATTATCTGTTGCAACTATTCATCACTGCTAAGCAGGTGGAGGGATGTAGCGCAAAAACAATACGTTATTACCAGAGAACAATTGAAAATTTGTTTCATGATATTAAGGAGTCTGTGACACAACTGACAACAGATGATCTAAGAAGTTATCTTGCAAATTATCAGTCTGAAAAGGACTGTAGTAAGGGGAATTTGGATAATATTCGGCGTATATTGTCCTCTTTTTTTGCTTGGCTTGAGCAAGAGGAATATATCATCAAGAATCCTATTCGAAGGATTAAAAAAATTAAGACAGAACAAACTGTAAAAGAAACTTATACGGATGAACATCTTGAAATTATGCGGGATAACTGTGAAAATTTAAGAGATTTGGCAATGATAGATCTACTAGCATCAACAGGTATGCGTGTAGGTGAACTGGTCCAGTTGAATCGTTCTGATATTGATTTTGAAAACAGAGAGTGCGTTGTTTTTGGAAAAGGAAAAAAAGAAAGACCCGTATATTTTGATGCTCGTACGAAAATTCATTTAAGAAACTATCTCAATGATAGAAAAGATAGTCATCCAGCTCTTTTTGTAACCCTAGTTGGAAAAGCCCAGAGACTTGGAATTGCGGGTGTCGAGATTCGATTGAGAAAGTTAGGACAAAAACTTGGAATACAAAAGGTTCATCCACATAAATTCAGAAGAACCTTAGCAACTAAGGCTATTGATAAAGGGATGCCTATTGAACAAGTCCAAAAACTACTTGGTCACAGCAAAATTGATACAACCCTGGCCTATGCCATGGTAAACCAAAGCAATGTCAAACATTCACACCAAAAATTCATCTCTTAACTGAAAATCCCGATTTAACGAGATGTTTGAAGAGTATCCTGACTCAGTATTCTTAGGTACATATATAAAAGAACTAAGAGCAGGTAAAAGTTTAGCTGGTGAGGAAAATAATAAGAATAAAGTATTAAAAACAGGAGCTGTATCGTACGATTATTTTAATTCATCTGAAGTAAAAGATTTACCAATTGATTATATTCCTTTAGATGAACATAAAGTTGAAATAGGGGATGTAATTATTAGCCGTATGAACACTTCTGAACTAGTTGGGGCTGCTGGGTATGTTTGGACTATTAATAGTGATAATATATATTTGCCAGATAGATTATGGAAGGTTGTTCTGAATGATCGAGTAAATCCAGTATTCTTATGGAAACTTATTACAAATGAGAAAACAAAATTAAAAATTAAGAAAATTGCCTCTGGAACTAGTGGGAGTATGAAAAATATTTCGAAATCAAAATTTTTACAAATTAGAGTTCCCCTACTCCCTCTTTCCCTCCAAAATGAATTTGCAGACTTCGTGGCTCAAGTCGACAAATCACAATTTGCTTGTGGGATAGTTATAAAACTGTGGAGAAATAGCTTGAAATCTAGTATAATATAGCTATCTATTTATTCAAAGTGAGAGAAAAATGGGAAATTTTGATTTTCTTTTAAATAACGAAGAGTATGAATCTTTTTCAAAGCCTTGTATAGAAGCTGAGAATATGATCGCGACATCTACTGTAGCTACTGCTTTTATGGCACGTCGTGCTTTGGAGCAGGCTGTTCATTGGATATATAGTCACGATTCATATTTAGAAGCTCCCTATCGTGCTACCTTATCTTCTTTGGTATGGGATGATGATTTTAGAGAGATTGTGGATCCTGAGCTCCACAGGCAGATTGTTCTTTTAATTCGATGGGGAAATCATGCTGCACATGGTGGAGAAATTAAGGAACGAGAAGCGATTTTGGCTTTGCATCATTTGTATCAGTTTGTCAATTTTATTGATTATTGCTACAGTAACAAGTTTGTGGAGCGTTATTTCGATGAGAAGTTATTGCCACTTACAGCAAACATCAAGTTTCGAGAAACGCCACAATCTATGGCGAAATTACAAAACAGTTTGCCAGTTCTTCCTGATTTCGATGAACAGATGGCTAGTCAGTCCCTAGCCATTCAAGAGACTTATACTGAAAAACGTGAAACAGCAGCTCTACGGCAAGATGTCTCTTTCCATATCGATCAACTATCTGAAGCAGAGACAAGAAAACTCTTTATTGATATCGATCTCCGTTTAGCGGGTTGGACATTTGAAGAAAACTGTCGTGTTGAGGTAGCTGTTCATGGTTTGAAGCATGGTACAGGAACTGGATATTGTGACTATGTCCTTTATGGTAAAAATGGGAAAGTTCTAGCAATCGTTGAAGCTAAAAAGGCATCTGTAAATCCAGAAGCAGGGGAAGTACAGGTAAAAGAATACGCTGAGGTTCTTGAGAAACAAATTGGCTATCGGCCAATTTGCTTTATTACCAATGGTCTAAAGCACTACATACTTGATGGTGTTAATCGTCGTCAGATTGCAGGGTTCTACTCTCAAGAAGAGTTGCAACTTTTGATGGACCGACGTCACTTGCAAAAACCTCTTGAGGATATTTCTAGCAAAATTAGGGACGACATTTCTGGACGTCATTATCAAAAACATGCGATTACAAGTGTCTGCGAAGCATTCTCCAATAATCGTAGACAGGCACTCTTGGTTATGGCAACTGGGTCTGGGAAAACCCGTACAGCGGTTTCCCTAGTTGATATCCTTTCGCGTCATAACTGGGTAAAAAATGTTCTTTTTTTAGCTGATAGAACATCCCTGGTTAAACAAGCTTATGATTCGTTTAGGAAATTACTTCCAGATCTTTCAGTTTGCAATTTCTTAGAGGATAAAGATGGCGCTCGATCTAGTCGAATGGTTTTTTCAACCTATCCGACTATGATAGGAGCGATTAGTGATCAAGAAGAAATAAATCAACGTCCCTTCACTGTTGGGCACTTTGATCTCATCATAATTGACGAATCTCACCGTTCTATTTATCAGAAATATAAATCAATTTTTGATTATTTTGATGCACGGATTGTAGGATTAACTGCCACCCCGCGTCAAGATTTAGACAAAAATACCTACGGTTTCTTTAACTTGGAGAATGGTGTTCCAACATACGCATACGATCTGGAAGAGGCTGTCAAAGACGGCTATTTAGTAGCTTATCATTCGATTGAAACCAAGTTGAAACTACCTACGGATGGTCTACATTACGATGATTTATCCCAAGACGAAAAAGAATATTTTGATAGCCAATTTGAAGATGGTAGTTCTGAGAAAGATATTGATCCTGCAGATTTTAATACTTCTATTTTCAATAGAAAAACAGTCGAAATTGTTCTAGATGAACTAATGACAAGAGGGATTCAGACAGCTTCCGGTGATGAAATCGGTAAAACCATTATTTTTGCTAAAAATCATCGCCATGCTGAATATATCAGAGATATTTTTAACGAACGCTATCCTGAAAAAGGAAGCGACTATGCTCAAGTGATTGATTATAGCATTAAGCATTATCAAACCTTAATTGATGATTTTAAAATTAAGGAGAAGTACCCTCAAATCGCAATTTCTGTTGATATGTTGGATACAGGTATTGATGTACCTGAGGTTGTTAATTTAGTCTTTTTCAAGAAAGTACGCTCTAAAACCAAGTTTTGGCAGATGATTGGTCGTGGAACCCGTCTTTGTAAAGATTTATTTGGCCCCGAACAGGATAAGGAAAATTTCTTGGTATTCGATTATGGTGATAATTTTGAATATTTCAAAGCTGATTCAAGAGCAGGAGATGGCCGTCACATTGTTTCTCTGACTCAACGTTTGTTTAACATCAAGGTGGATTTGATTCGAGAATTGCAGGGACTTCATTATCAAGATAATCAGTTTGCTAGAGAATACCGTCAGCAACTCGTAACAGAACTTCATGGACGTATGCTGAGCTTAAATGAGTTAGACTTTAGGGTTCGTATGGTTTTAGATACAGTTTATACTTATAGGAAGTTGGAAAATTGGCAAAATCTAACGACCGTTACAAGTGAAACAATCCAGAAAAATCTTTCTCCGCTTCTTTTTGAAGAAAATAAAGAGGATGAGATGGCGAGACGATTTGATTTATGGTTGTTTCAGATACAGTTAGGACAACTGTTAGCTAAGCCAGCAACTGTCCATATTTCTCAAGTTATGAAAACGGCTAAAGCTCTTGCTTCTGTTGGTAATATACCACAGGTTTTTGCACAGGCTGAAATCATCAGGAAAGTACAAGAACCTGAATTTTGGGAAGAAGTTAGTTTATCTGGGCTGGAAAAAATACGCCTTGCGCTTCGAGATTTACTACAGTTTTTGGATAAAACCGAACGTAGTGTATATTATGTCAATTTTGATGATCATATTCTTTCCACTGTCCATGATACTAAGCCATATTTACAAGTCAATGACCTGCGATCTTATAATGAAAAAGTTGAACATTATTTGAAAACTCATCTAGATGACGAAGCAATTTCTAAGTTATACCATAATGAAAAATTGACCTCTCAGGATTTGCTGGCACTTGAAACATTGCTATGGGAGAAATTAGGTAGCAAGTCAGATTACCAACAACATTATGAAAATAAAGCAATACCTAGATTGGTTCGTGAGATTATTGGTTTAGATAGAGAGGCTGCCAATCAAGTTTTTTCTAAATTTTTATCCGATGAGAGTCTAAATGCCAAGCAGATTTCCTTTGTGAAATTGATTGTAGATTACATTGTAGAGAATGGTTGCTTGGAAACCAAAGTTTTAACACAAGAACCGTTTAAATCGTATGGTTCAGTTCAACTACTCTTTCAACACCAACTCCCTGTACTTCGGAATATTGTCCAAACAATTGAACTCATCAATGATCGAGCTGGAGAAGCAGCATAAATAATAAGAGGTTGTAAATGCAAACGCAAGAAGAAATGAATGTTTTGGTACCTGAAAAATTAGCAGAAATTGAGCGTGATTATGATGTCAGAGTTTTGTGGGCTATTGAGTCTGGTAGTCGTGCCTGGGGCTTTGAGTCTCCTGACAGTGATTTTGATGTACGATTTATCTACAAACACAAGCAAGATTTTTATCTCCGTTTGAATGAACAGCGAGATGTTATTGAGCTACCGATTGACGATACTTGGGATGTGAGTGGCTGGGATTTAGACAAGACTTTAAAACTCCTTTATAAGTCAAATCCAACACTATTTGAATGGTTACAGTCTCCAATTGTTTATCAACAAACGGATTTTATTGAGCGCATACGTCCACTTGCCAACCAGTATTTTTCTGAGAAAAAAATGCTCCACCATTACTTGAACACTGCTAGAACTCAAATGAATAAGTATCTTTCAGGAGATAAGGTCAAACCTAAAAAGTATTTCTATGTGCTACGTCCCATTTTAGCCTGTCGTTGGATTGAAAAATATCATTCTGTTCCACCGATTCTATTTGATGATTTAGTCAAAGAATTACTTCCATCACAAATGCAGGAGCATGTTTCAAGATTGCTTGACATTAAGATAAACGGATCTGAAAGTATGGAAATTGAACCTATAAAGCCAATTCAAGATTATATTTTAGCTAATATCCAAGAGTTGGATGCATACGCTCAAAGTGTTAGTGAGGAAAAGAGAGACTGGAAAGCTCTAAATCAATTTTTCCTTGAAGAATTATGGCATGACTGAGGTTGTTTATGGGTAAATGGACATGTAAATGCGGGCAAGCAATGAACAACCATAGATCGCCCGATCCAAATGCTTATTCGGTTTATTCGGATGAGTTGTTTGAAGAAATCATGAATAAAGCTGACGACCATAATAAAATTTCTTATGAAGACATTTCAGAGGCGTCATTTTATATGTGGAAGTGCCCTGAGTGTGGAAGTCTTATATCCTTTGGTGAAGATGATAATACAGATTGTTTCACTTTTTATGAGCGCCAAGAAGTAGAAAAGGTCGAGCCTCTCTTTGATCCAGATCAAGAGTTAAATCTTGTTGTAGTTGAGTTTCAGGAGGGAGGGAATGGCTATACTTATATCTGCGATGAGCAAAATATCCATATTGGGCACGCTGTTATTGTCCCAGTAGGAAAGGAAAATACTGAAAAAACTGCTTTAGTCGTACAGAAGTATCATGCCCTACCAAAGGATATCACTTTTCCTGTTAAAAAGTTAAAACGAGTTATCCGTAGGTATTCATATTTTGACCCACTCACTTCGAAAAACGTTTGTAGAAATTTATTTAAGCTGGGAAGAATTCTTGATGTTTGCTCTAAAAACGCTAAACCTGACTCTCAGCAAACATATTATAGTATCAAAACTCCTTTAGGAAATTTCTGGTTAGAATTAAATGGAGTTCCGATACCAATGAAAATTACACAGATTCAAGTCAGCGATAAAAAGTACCAAGTGGATGGCGCCCTTTATATAAAGCCTTTTGAGATTAACTGTAGAAAATTCTATGAACTGGAGTTGTGTGCGGATTTTGATATTGATGCCTCGAGGTGGATTGATGTTCTCTCGGATGAAAACGTTTGGGGAAACAGCTGGGAACTAAATGGTCTCCAATTTGGTATTACTGCAGGGGAGTCTCCAGAATTTGATGATGAAGTAGTTGCGAGAAAGTATAGTCGTGTCCCACTTTATTATGACTGGCACCCTGAATTTGAAGATTATTATGGCTTCAGTTTAGCTTGGGGAAAATACGAGTCTGATAGCGATTTGTCAATTTTTTCTATACAACGTAAGATGCAGGAGAATAAAAATGAATCAAGCATGGGAATTATTGTTTGAGGGCAAGATTGAAGAAGCTAAAAAATTAGTTGAATCTGACTTTTCATTGGAAACTTGCACAGATTTTAGTTTATTAAATTTGATGGGCTATATCTATCTTGAAGAGCAAAATTATAAGGAGTGCTTAAGGATCTACCAACGTTATATTGACTTAGCCCGAACTAAAAGTGATCAAGAAAATGAACATGTTGGTTATCATCAGTTAGCGATGGTTTACAGGGAAATGGGTCATTTTCAAAAAGCTCTACTCTATATCGATCAGGAAATGCAAATTATAAAAAAGTATTTTCCCAATGATGCTTTGAAATTTTCTGTTAACAACTATGAACAAGGCTATCTTCGTTTAAAGTTGGGAAATCTAGAAGAGGCAGAAAGCTATATGCAAGAATCCCTAGATTTTGCTTTGACAACCGAGGACTTCATTGCCCAAGCCTGTTCCTATAGAGGGATGGGAGAGATTTATCTGAAGCAAAATTCAAATAAATCACGAGATTATTTTTATCAATCTATTCAACTCTTTGAAAAAGCTGAGGATAAAATTGGAGCAGACGAGGTAAGAGCTTTATTACAAAATGGGAAGTAGTCCAACCGAGCTGAAGAAAAACAGTAAAAAGCGGAGATTCATGGCGCAGAAAAGAGGCTAGTTCATAATTTCAACAACTGGAAGTTATGAACTAGCCTCAAAAGTTTGACAGAAAAAATCCAGTTATGGGACTTAGTGCATTTATATTATGCCTTCATTTTACAGAAACCGAAAGTAAATAACTATTTTTAATATAAAATTTTGCGTTTTATCATATTTTTTTGAAAAAAGCTAGTAATTTGACTGAAAAAATTTGCAATTCTCCACAAGAAAATATATAATATAGTTGAGATGGAAAAACGTTTTTCAAAAGGAGGTGCACATTATGTTCTTAGGATTCTACTTCCGTTTTTGGTTCAGCATTTGGTGGCGTTAATAGAGGTTAGTGGTTGTTAATTAAACTCAAATAGCTTTATGCCAGTAAGAAACTGAAATATTCAGTTTAATATGAGTTTTATTTTTTCTAGTAAATCAACGTTTTCTATCACAACTCTATTGCAGTTAAGCTATGATATGTGATAATTGTCAACCCTATCTTGTTAACATTTTTATGGTCTCGAGAAATCTTATTTCTTGGGACTTTTTCTATTGTTTGAAAGGTTGTCTGTTGATTTTGTTGAACTAGGAGAACAAAAAAAGACAAACTACTTTAAAAAGTAATTTGTCTGTTGTCGGGTTACTTTTTATTGAAAGACACGATAGACATAAGGATTTTCTGGTTTATCTACTTTTGTGAAACTCTCAACCTCCAGTGTTGGGAGTTTTTGTTTGAGTTCTTTATGGTAGTGGAGGGTCAGGGTTC
>ERZ772874.1207-NODE-1207-length-13637-cov-10.644235_pt1 | contig 13637 bp, 12 predicted proteins | sample MGYA00580586_ERZ772874 | MGnify/ENA primary metagenome ERZ772874 (study PRJEB29015, sample SAMEA2737952) | human oral metagenome | biome: human oral; feature: human-associated habitat; material: dental | place: China | collected 2154 ... | reverse complement strand
CGCGTCTTCGCCGGCACCGCGCACGGCCTCAACGGCGGCGGGAAGGGCGGTCGCTGGGCGCAGGGCTGCGTCGGTGGCGGACGTGCCAGACAGGGCGTCCACGGTGGCGACTCCAAGGACGCGGGCAATCTCCTCGGTGGCTAGGGCGGCTGCCTCCGACGAGCCGGGGGCGACGACGATGAAACGGGACACTCGAATACTCCTTTGGGGCGAGAAAAATATGCTGTGGCCGAAGCGGCTTTCGTTCTATCCTAAACCCGCTCGCCGTCATCATGTGACGCTGTGTCGGTACGAGGCCGGGGCGGGGGCGGCGGGAATGGGACGCATCGTGGGCTGATTGTGGCTGATCATCCGCTAGGGTAGGGGGCGTGAAGAACGAGGATCGGAGTGTGCGCGCGCGTATGGGCGCGTGGCTCGGCTGTGCGCTGAGCGCGGGAGGGGTCCTCGGCGTTATCGCGCTGGCCGTGACGGATCACCGCCACAGGGCGGTCATGCTGTTGGTCGGCGTCCTCGCCGGCATGGGGATCGTGCGCCTGTGGACCCCCGGTCGTCCGTGGTTCGCGTCGCGCGGGCGCGTCGCTGACGCGATCGTGTACGTGATCCTCGCCGCGATTATCTGGTATCTATCCCCCTATGTCTCGACGATGGCTGTGCGCTGAAGCGCGAGGGACCGCTGATTTTCCGGAGGGGTCCACGGCCTCGTCAAACGGGAAGCGGGGAACGTCGCGCGCGACGCACATCCCGAATGATGGTTTCGAATTCAAGAATTCGTAAAGGTCGGGCATGCTATGGGGGACCCATCATCCCTATCTCAAGGTGAAACACATGCGTGAGTTCCTGCGTAAGTCCGGAATCCTCGTGTGGGTGATCGCTGCGATCATCCTCGCGACCGTCCTCGGATCGATTCGCATCAACGGCAACCACGTCGTCCCCGTTGGGGTCGGCCGCATTTTTGCAACGTTCTCGGATATCTTCAGTCAGTTCCTGAGCTTCTCTATCCCCCTGATCATCATCGGCCTCGTGACCCCCGCGATCGCGGACCTCGGTCGCGGAGCCGGTAAGTGGCTGGGCATCACGACTGCCATCGCCTACGGTTCGACGCTCTTCTCGGGCTTCCTGACCTTCCTGGTGTGCTACGCGCTGTTCCCGCGCCTGCTGGCCTCGACGGCGCTGTCTGCGGTGGACAAGCCGGGTAGTGCCCTGGAGTCGTACTTCTCGATCGAGATGCCGCCGCCGCTGCAGGTCATGACCGCGCTGCTGCTGTCCTTCGTGGTCGGCATCGGACTGTCCATGGTTCCGCGAGGCGTCCTGCGTAAGGGCTTCATCGAGTTTCGTGCGATCATCACGCGCCTCATCGAGACGATCATCATCCCGCTGTTGCCCCTGCACATTTTCGGTATCTTCCTGAACCTGACCTACACGGGCGAGGCCATCTCCGTCATCCGCACGCTGCTGCGCGTCGTGGTCGTCGTCCTCGTTCTCGAGGTCGTCATCCTGCTCACGCAGTTCTCCGTCGCGGGAATGGTTGCGCGCCGCAACCCGATCACGTCGCTGCTCAGGATGATGCCGGCCTACCTGACGGCCCTGGGCACCTCCTCCTCGGCGGCGACCATCCCCGTGACGCTGCGCCAGACGAAGAAGAACGGCGTGTCCGAGGCGGTCGCCTCCTTCACGGTTCCGCTGTGCGCGACGATTCACCTGGCCGGGTCGACGTCGAAGATCTTCTCCTTCGCCTTCGCGATCGTCCTAACTCAGGGCCTGAGCATCTCGGTGATCCAGTGGGTTGGCTTCATCTTCATGCTCGGCATCACGATGGTGGCAGCCCCCGGCGTCCCCGGCGGCGCGATCATGGCGGCCACGGGCCTGCTGAGCTCTATGCTCGGATTCGACGAGGCGCAGGTGGGCCTGATGATCGCGACCTACATCGCGCTGGATTCCTTCGGTACCGCCACGAACGTGACGGGCGACGGGGCTATCGCGATGGTCGTCGATCGCATCGCTCACGGGACGATCGGCCGCGAGGGCGACCCGGAGAACGCTCGCGAGCTGGCGTTCGACGGCATGGTGTACCTGGACCGCGTCTCCGTCGAGGGCGTTGTCAGCCCCGAGGAGCTCGCGGACTCCGCGGCCCGCAGCGGCGCGGAAACGGTCGCGTAGTTCCCGCTTGATGCATTGCGCGCGCCCGCCGGTTTCGGCGGGCGCGCGCTCGTCGTTTACCGGCTATCTGGGAGTTTGGCCCTACCGGAGGATCGGGGTGTGACGTAGAATTGGAGTCGATAGGCACACGTGGGCCTTCGGCCCGCTCCGTCAATGAAAGATGGCAGGATCATGACGACAGTTCGTATCGGTGTCCTTACCTCGGGCGGCGATGCCCAGGGAATGAACGCGGCCGTCCGCGCGGTGGTGCGCACGGCCTTAGCCAGGGGAGCGCAGCCCCACGCGATCTTCGAAGGCTGGCAGGGGGCGTGCGATGGCGGTGACGCCATCAAGAGGATGGAGTGGTCGGATGTCTCCTCGATCCTGGCCGAGGGCGGCACGCTCATCGGTACGGCCCGTTGCGCTGAGTTCCGAACCTACGAGGGCCGCCACCGTGCGGCCGCTAACCTGCTTGAGCACGGCATCGATCACCTGGTGGTGATCGGCGGCGACGGCTCCCTGTCGGGTACCAACGAGTTCCGCAGAGAGTGGCCGCAGCACATCGCCGAGCTGGTCGCCGAGGGCGTCATCACGCAGGAGTTTGCGGACGCCCACGCGACCCTCGTCATCGTCGGCCTGGTCGGTTCGATCGATAACGACATGGTGGGAACGGACATGACGATCGGTGCGGATACGGCCCTGCACCGCATCCTGGACGCTATCGACCAGCTGACCAGCACCGCAGCCTCCCATCAGCGAACCTTCGTCGTCGAGGTCATGGGTCGCCACTGCGGTTACCTGCCCCTCATGGCGGCCGTCGCAGGGGGCGCCGACTATGTCTTTACCCCCGAGGATCCCGCGGGACCTGGCTGGCAGGACGACCTCGCCGAGCACCTGCGTCTGGGCCGCGAGGCTGGGCGCCGCGAGTCGATCGTTCTGGTCGCCGAGGGCGCGCACGACCGCGACGGCAACGAGCTGTCCACCCAACTGATCGCCGACACCATCAAGGAGCGCACAGGCGAGGACGCGCGCGTGACGATTCTGGGTCACGTCCAGCGCGGTGGAACTCCCTCGGCCTACGACCGCTGGATGTCGACGCTGCTCGGCTACGCGGCGGTCCAAGAGATCCTGGAGTCCGGCGGCGAGGGGGAGCCCGTGATCCTCGGCGTGCGCCGTAACCGAATCACTCGCATCCCACTCATGAAGGCGGTGCACGATACGCGCGCCGTGAAGGACTACATCGCCGCGGGCGACTACGCGTCGGCCCAGGCGTCGCGCGGTTCCTCCTTCTCGTCGATGGTCGGCATCTACCACCTGCTTTCTACGCCCCCGCAGCTCATCCCGGAGGCGACGGGCGAGATCAAGCGCGTCGCTATCCTTCACTCGGGAGGCCTGGCGCCGGGCATGAACACGGCCGCCCGCGTCGCCGTGCGCCTGGGAATCGCGCGCGGCTGGACGATGCTGGGCATCGACGGCTCGTGGAGCGGGCTGGCCGATGACCGCGTGCGCGAGCTCAGCTGGTCCGACGTCGAAGGCTGGGCCTTCAAGGGAGGCGCCGAGCTGGGAACGAAGCGCGACGTTCCGCCGATCGAGCAGTTCTACGCCCTGGGCCGCGCGATCGAACGCAACGAGATCGACGCCCTCCTCGTGATCGGCGGCTTGAACGCCTACCTGGGCGTGTACGCGATCCAGGCGGAGAAGGAACGCTACCCGGCGTTCCGTATCCCTATGCTGCTGATCCCCGCCTCGATCGACAACAACCTGCCCGGCTGCGAGCTGGCGATCGGAACGGACACGGCGATCAACAACGCCACGTGGGCGATCGACCGCATCAAGGAGAGCGCGGCGGCCTCCAAGCGCTGCTTCATCGCGGAGACGATGGGGCGCCGCTGCGGCTACCTCACGCTGATGAGCTCCCTGGCGTCCGGCGCCGAGTACATGTACATCAACGAGGAGTCCCCGAGCCTCGAGCAGATCGCCGCGGACGCCAGGCGCATGCTGGACTCCTTCAAGGCTGGCCGACGCCTCTTCCTGACGATCGTCAACGAGTCCGCGTCCGAGTACTACGACCGCGAGTTCCTGGCAGACGTGTTCACCGCCGAGTCCGAGGGCATCTACGACGTTCGCCACATGGCGCTGGGGCACCTGCAGCAGGGCGGCTCGCCATCGCCGTACGATCGCCTGCTCGCCACTCGCCTGATCGCTCGCGCGTTCGACCAGCTCGACGGGCAGTTCGAGCGCGGCGACCGCGGCGCCTACTACATCGGCCAGGTGGGCAACGCCGTCGAGGCGCGTCCCGTCAAGCACATGTTCGACGACCTGGACATCGCCAACCGGCGCCCCTTCGTCCAATGGTGGTGCGACCTGCTGCCTGTCCAGCGCATCGTGTCCCTGCAGAATCCGGGTATCGAGGCGGCTCCCATCCACATTGATGACCCCGTCCAGTAGGGAGCCGTGCTCGGCGTCCCCCGGGCATTGACGAGGCCGTGGCTGAGCGAGCGTTCGCTGGCCACGGCCTCGTCGTTTCGGTGGGACCTAACGAGGGTGACCAGGGACGCATCCCCCGCTAAACTGGGGTTACATCTTCCCCTACTGTCAGGAGCACCCATGAGTGATATCCCCGTGATCGATCCGACGATGACCCCCGCGTGGGACACGCTCGATCAGCTGGCCGATAGCTTCGATCCCGACCTGCGCAAGCTGTTTGCGGACGACCCCGAGCGCACCCAGGCCTTCACCTTCGACGCGGCCGACCTGCACGTCGACCTGTCGAAGAACCTCGTGTGCCCCACACTGGTGGGCCACCTCCTCGCCCTCGCCGAGCAGACGGGCGTCTTGGACCTGCGCGACCGCATGTTCTCGGGTGAGCATATCAACGTCACCGAGGACCGTGCCGTCCTGCATACCGCGCTGCGTCGCCCCGCCACCGATTCCCTGACCGTCGACGGCCAGGACGCCATCGCGGACGTCCACGCCGAGCTGGACAAGGTCTACGCCTTCGCGCGCCGCGTGCGTTCCGGCGAGTGGAAGGGCATCACCGGAAAGCCCGTTAAGACGGTCGTCAACGTGGGCATCGGTGGATCGGACCTCGGCCCCGTCATGGCCTACGAGGCCCTCAAGCCCTACGTGCAGGCGGGCCTTGAGTGCCGCTTCATCTCCAACATTGACCCCACCGACGCCGGTGAGACCACGAAGGACCTTGATCCCGAGACGACCCTCGTGATCGTCGCCTCGAAGACCTTCACCACCCTGGAGACCATCACCAACGCGAAGGTCGTGCGCGCCTGGCTTCTGGACGCCCTGCGCGAGCGAGGCCTGGTCACCGACGAGGCCTCCGAGAAGGACGCGATCGCCAGGCACTTCGTGGCCGTGTCCACCGCCCTGGACAGGGTCGCCGAGTTCGGGATCGACCCGGCCAACGCCTTCGGCTTCTGGAGCTGGGTCGGCGGGCGCTACTCCGTGGACTCCGCGGTGGGCACCTCCCTGGCCGTGGCGATTGGCCCCGAGGGCTTCGCGGACTTCCTCGCCGGCTTTAACGCGATGGACCGCCACTTCGCCGAGGCAGCGCCCGAGAAGAACGTTCCGCTGCTCATGGGCCTGCTCAACGTGTGGTACTCGAACTTCCTGGGGGCGGACACGCACGCGGTTCTGCCCTACTCCCAGTACCTGCACCGCTTCCCGGCGTACCTGCAGCAGCTGACCATGGAGTCCAACGGCAAGTCCGTGCGCCGCGATGGCAGCCCCGTCACCTATGAGACGGGTGAGGTCTTCTGGGGCGAGCCGGGCACCAATGGACAGCACGCCTTCTATCAGCTGATCCACCAGGGCACCCGCATGGTTCCCGCGGACTTCATCGCCTTTGCGAACCCGACGTGGGCGCTGGGCGACGGCGACGCCGACATGCACGAGCTGTTCCTGTCGAACTTCTTCGCTCAGACGAAGGCGCTGGCTTTCGGCAAGACCAGCGAGGAGGTGCGGGCCGAGGGCACGCCCGAGGCTATCGTCTCCGCCCGCGTCTTCACGGGCAATCGTCCGACGACGTCGATCATGGCGCCGTCCCTGACCCCTTCGGTCCTGGGGCAGCTGATCGCCCTGTACGAGCACATCACTTTCGTCGAGGGTGCCGTGTGGGGCATCGATTCCTTCGACCAGTGGGGCGTTGAGCTGGGCAAGGTCCTGGCCAAGCAGATCCTGCCGGCGATCGAGGGATCGGCCGAGGCCCTGGACGCGCAGGATCAGTCCACGCGCGCCCTCATCGAGTACTACCGGGCGAACCGCATCCGGTAGCCTTCCGTCGGCTGACCGAAGAGGGGCCGCGCCCGTTTACCGGGCGCGGCCCCCGCCTATTCGGGGATCCGCCTGCGCCAGTAGCCGACGAGGCCGACCGTTAGCGCGGGCGCCCACAGGGCCAGCATGGGCGCGTAGGCGGCGACCAGGACGGCCACCTGCCAGCCGTTCATGCTGTCCGCCGGGGTTGATCCTCGAGCCAGGCCCAACCAGACGGAGCCGAACCTGATCACCAGGGCGGCGCTGATGCAGTAGAGTAGGGCGTTCCCGCTCCCTCCGACCGCGAGGGGGACGATCCTGGGGATCTCGCGCCCGCCCAAGCCGGGGAGCCAGCGGGGTACGCGCTCACCCCAGGGGTAGATGAGCCCGAGGGACAAGACTGCGGCGAGCACCTGGATGGACTCGAGGCCCAGGACGTAGGCGGTGGCCGCAGCATTGGACCTGAAGAAGTCTGCTTGGGAGTAACCGAGGTCTACGCCGCAGAGCATCGCGATCCTCCACGTTACGGGCGCGAGGGCGCAGATGAAGGCCGTCCAGCAGGCGACGCGCGCCCAGCGCTGGGGTGGACGCCCCGTGGTGGGGCCTTGCCCCGTCCGAGCGCGCATGCATCACTCCCAGCGGAAGAAGCGCGCCGCGGCCGCGGCGCATACGGCGCCGAAGACGACCAGGACGAGAGCGGCCGCCCAGTGCTGGCCCCACCCGTCGCCCACCCACAGGCCTTGCGTGAGGTAGGTGAGCTGGGTCATCGGCGAGTACTTCGCGATGGAGAGGATTCCGGGAGGCAGCATCGCGAGGGGAACCGCGGCGCCCGAGGTGAAGATCAGCGGGTACATGAGGATGTTGCCGAGCCCCTGGGCGGCGCCTACGTTGCGGAAGCGCCCGGCGATGAGGTATCCCACGGCCAGGAACGCCACCAATCCCAGCATCGTCGCAGCCAGCGCGGAGATGAAAGCACCGACCGTTGCGGGGCGAACCCTGAAGCCGAGGATCGCGATGGCGTACATGGCGGCGAAGGACACCAGGCCGAGGACCAGCCGCGAGATGATGTCGGCCGCCAGGTAGAGGGCGGGGTTGAGTGGGGTTGCGCGGAAGCGCCGCAGCACGCCAGCTCCCCGCTGGGTCACCAGGTCGACGGGGACGATGATGAGAGCGGTGATCGCGATGACGATTCCGGGGAAGGCTGTGAAGTTGGCCTCGAGGAATCCTTTCCCGCCGAACTCGGGAACCGGGTCGTTGCCGAAGATGAGTCCCATGCACCCGATGAACGCGGGGGCGAAGAGGATCATGAAGATGACGGAGACGGGTTCGCGGAGCGTGCGCAGAGCGGTGACGCGGCACAGTTGGATGAAGGTGCTCATGGCTCATGCCTCCTGACGCATGTCGCGGCCGGTGAGGGCGAGGAATACGTCCTCGAGGCCGGGGGAGCTGGTGCTGATGTTTGCCACTGTGACGCCCGTGGCTTCGATGGCTGCAATCGCAGCCTGGGGGATGCCGTCGCCGGTCCAGAGCATCGAGACTGAGGTTCCCGCGATCATCACGTCGCTGATGCCGTCGATGCCGTCCAAAGCGTTGGCGGATAGCTGACGGGATGTGCGCAGCTGGACCTTGGTGCCCTTTGCGATGGAGGCGATGAGCCCCGGAACGGTGTCGAGGGCGATGAGTCGGCCGGCGTCGATGACGGCGACGCGGTCGCACAGAGCCTCGGCCTCCTCCATGTAGTGGGTGGTCATTATCACCGTGGCTCCGCCCTGGCGGATGGAGCGAACGACGTCCCACATGGCCAGGCGCGCCTGGGGGTCGAGGGCGGTGGTCAGCTCGTCGAGGAAGACCACCTCGGGCTTGCCGAGAAGGGCGAGAGCGATGAACACTCGCTGGCGCTGTCCGCCCGAGAGCTTGTCGACGTAGGAGCGTCCCTTGGCGGCGATTCCGAGCTCTTCGAGGAGCTGGCCGGGGTCGGCGGGGTCGGTGTACATGGAGGCGAAGAGTGACATCGCTTCGTTGACGGTGATCTTGGGTGGCAGGGCGGCGGTCTGCAGCTGGACGCCGATGCGTTCATGCCACTGCTTGGTGGGGTGGGAGGGGTCCTCTCCGAGGACGGAGATCTCGCCGCTCGTGGGTCGGCGCAGGCCTTCGAGGCACTCCATGAAGGTGGTCTTTCCCGCGCCGTTGGGGCCGATGATTCCGAAGATCTCGCCGGGCAAGACCTCCAGTGACACCGAGTCGACGGCGGTGAGGTCACCGTAGCGCTTGGTGACCTTGGAAGCGCGTATTGCTGGGGTGGTCATGACTTCTCCTGAAGGTGCGGTGGGGGAGGGCTAAGAGGCGGTGGTCTCGTCTTCGGGATCGTTGTCCGTCTCGGGGGGCGTGCCTCCCGCCATGGTGTTTTGAATGAGGGAGACGAGGGGGTTGGTGTTCGCGTGCTGGGCGAGGAGGATGGAGAGTGGGACGAGGGCGAGTCCTTGGGCGGGGTCGGTGAGGACGACCAGCTGGTCTCCGGGTTCGAGCCCGAGGGCCTTGCGCGCTTGGGCGGGGATGGAGACCTGCCCTCGGGTGCCAACGGTGACGGTTCCGAAGAATCCGCGCCCTCCGGGGCCGTACTGTGCGGGGTTGCGTGGGGTCATGTTCCCAGCCTCCTTGTCGGATTGGATATAACATGCAAACCATGTATATATGAATTATCCGCTTCTTCGGAAGAGATTGCAGTGCCTTAAGTGTGATGTGTGACATGCGATGTGGTTGTGTTGGGGCGCGGGCTGCCCCTCGGCAACGCTGCGTGGCGCGTGCGACCCCGGTGCTGCGGCAGTCACCTCGTGGCGGGATCCCCGGGACGCGCCCGACGCGCCCGAGGCGAGGCCAACCCCAAGGACAAGGTCGGCGTGCGTGCCCGAATTGGCCAGCCTGGATTCCTCGCCCGATGCGGAGGGGGACGCGGTGTCCTGCCGCGGGGAGGGGGACGCGCTGGGTGCGGGGACGATCGGGAAGCGCAGCTTCGTCCACACCAGGCGATGATCGGAGGTCGGGAAAGGGTAGAGTCCGGTAAGGCGGAACGTCTCTTCCTCGCGCGTCGGCCAGAAGACCCTCGCCTCGTCGACCTGAGTGCCGACGTTCGGCAGGACGTAGTCGATTCGCAGGTTGCCGGGCCGCGGGACGTCGCCGAAGTCGCCCGTGTCGTACTTCGGATCCGTCTTGTGAGTCAGGTTCGCCCCTCCCTGAATCTCCGACTCCTGGGCACCTCCGAGCGAGCTCGGCAGCGTGTCGACCACCCGGGGGCTGTCCAGAAGCTGATCGATGGCCCCCGGATACGAGTCGCCGTCGAGGGGGTCAGAGTTGTAGTCCCCGAGGATCACGAAGTTGGCATCGGTGGGCAGGCTGCCCCTCACCCCGGCATCGTCGTACAGGTAGTCGGCCCGGTTCGCCACGTAGTCGGCCCACAGCCGGATCTCGTCGAAGTTGCGTTTCTTGTTGCGCTGCTCGGCTCCATCGAACGACGGCGGGGTCGGGTGCGCGGCCAGGACGTGGATCGTCGTGCCGTCAACGTCTACTGGCAGGTCCACGTGTGTTTTGGACGACAGGGGGAAACGCTGAAGAACCTCCTCGGAGTACCAGCCGGTGCCGTCGGCGTTGGAGGGCAGCAGCGCGCCCGGCATATCCTTCCACAGGAAGTGCTGGAAGGTACGAACCTGCTCCGCTTTGATGGGGTACTTGGAATAGACGACGAAGCCATACTGGCCCGGGAACTTTCCGAAACCCCATGCGTCGGCGGGGCCGGTCGTGGTCCCGTCCCCGTCCAGGTCGAAGCCGCTGGGCGCGCCCGTGTTCACTGGACCCGACCAGGCGTAGGGGTAGGACACCGGTTGCGCGCCGTTGTGCGGGACCTCAAGGTAGTTCGAGCGAAACAGGTCGACTGCCGCGCCGCTGGCATCGTAGTCGAACTCGTTGATGAGGAGGATATCGGGATCTACGCGCTGGATGGTTTCCGCGGCGTTGGATGCCTGGGTGTTGTGTGGGGTGGCGAGGTCGTTGATGAGCTCACCGGGTGCCTCTCGGTTGAGGCTGGCGTTGAAGGTGGCAACCGTGAGGGCGTCGGTCATGGTCGCTTGGGTGGACTCGGCCAGGGCGGGGCAGACCGGCCAAACGCACAGAGCAAGAGAGAGGGCCGCCGCGGAGGCGACCGAGAGGGGTTTCATCGTTGAATCTCCTTCATCACCGAGGGATGGGTACCACCGATCGTAGGTGCCCTGGAGGCCAACAAACAAAGACGCGGTCCTATTTCTTGGAGTGGAGGGAGTAACCTGGCTCTTAGGTGGGTCTGCCGGCGCCACCTCCCCAGCGCTGAATCGAGGCTGCTATGGTTTCAACGCCTTCCCTGGTGTGCATGGGCGCAAGCGCTCTGGCCGCGTTCGCCCTGCCCGTCCTCGTCCTTCTCATCCTGCGCCGCAGATGGCGCTTCTCCCTGTGGTCGTGCGCGGTCGGCGCGCTCGTCTTCGTCGTCTTTGCTCTCATCCTCGAAGGGGGCATGCACTCGCTCGTATTCGCCGTGCTTCCGGGCCTGCGGAGTAATCCCGCCCTGTACACCCTCTACGGGGCGCTCGCGGCGGGCGTGTTCGAGGAAGTGGGGAGGGTCTGCGGCTTTGCGGTGCTGCGAGCGAGAGATCGGCGCCCCGATGACGTTGGGCGTGCTCTCGGGGCGGGCATCGGACACGGTGGCATCGAGGCGATGGCGCTCGTGGGAGTCGGGATGGTCTCCAGCATCGTGACCTCCGTGAGCATTATCAACGCGGGCGCGAGCGAGGCCTTCCTCGCGGGGCTGCCGGACGCCCAGCGCGACGCCGTCGCCCGCCAGCTCGACTCGCTGATCACGACCCCCGCGCCGCTCTACCTGCTCGGCATAGGCGAGCGCGCCATCGCCATCGCCTTGCACATCACCCTGTCGGTCCTGGTGTGGATGGCGTTCACCGGGCGTATCCGCCGCTGGTGGATCTTCGGGGCGATCCTCGCCCACGCCCTGGCAGACGTCGGTGCAGCCCTGTACCAGGTCGGGTTGTTGAGCGTGATCGCCGCGCAGGCCTGGGCGTTGGTTGTCACCGTTATACTCGCTGTGGCGGTGCGGCGGATATACCGGTCCGCCGAGCCTCCGAGACCTCGTGAGGGCGCCAAGGCCTCGTGAGGGCGCGGCGCGAGGACAGGGAAGGCAGGTCGCTCACGCGGGAATGTCGCGCACGCGGTAGGCGATCAGTCCTCCAGCGCAGCAAGCGATTCCAACCCCAAGCTGGACGGCCATGGGCAGCCAGTGGGTCGTTCCCCACGGATCGGCCACGTGCCCGAGAATGGAGAGGTCCTGCGCCCACTTTGGCAGGTCCATGAAGCCTCCGAAGATGCGAGCGAAAGAACTCCATGCGATGAGCGCCCACGCCAGGGAGCGCCACCGCGGGGCTGCTCCCACCAGGCCGGCGACCACCAAGGCCACGACACCGCGCCCGACCAGCCAGCCCAAGGCCTCCCAGCCAAGGGCCACGACACGGTCGGTGGAGCCCTCTGCCACCCAAGGCAGCGGCTCCCCGCAGCAGACCACGGCGCCGTCTCAGCCGTCCTGCCAGGTTCCTCAGCAGCAGGGGGTGTGGCTGAGGGTGACCGACCAGCCGTTCGGTGCGGTCGGCGACGGCCGTACGGATGCGACGGCGGCGATCCAGCGGGCGATCGACCAGGCCTCGAGCGTAGGCGGCGGCACGGTGGAGGTGCCGTCGGGGACGTACCGGGTCAACCCGGTCGCGGTGCACTCGGTGCACGGGCTGATGATGCGCAGCGGTGTCACGCTGCGGCTGGCCGATGACGCGGTGCTGTGGGCGCTGCCGACCGACCGGACGCACTACTCGGTGGTCTCGTTCGTGCAGGTCCGCAATGCCCACCTGATCGGCGGTACCATGCGCGGCGAGCGGTACCAGCACACCGGTGACGGCGGTGAGTGGGGGCACGGCGTCAGTATCCAGTCCTCTCAGAACATCACCGTTTCTCACGTCACGTCGACCCAGATGTGGGGCGACGGCTTCTACGTCGGGCAGGCCTGGAAGGTGGAGGGCTCACGCACGGACAACGTGACGCTGTGCCGGGTGACCTCGCCCGACAACCGGCGTCAGGGCTTGTCGATCGTGGATGCCACGAACGTCAAGGTGCTGAGCTCGACCTTCTCCGGTACGCACGGCACCAAGCCGTCGGCCGGTCTGGACATCGAGCCGGAGCCCGGGAACCTGGTCGAGAACGTCGAGGTCCGCGACTCGGTCTTCGAGCGCAACGCGGGCGACGGGATTGTGCTGACCTGGGGCCCGCACAACCAGGCGCATATCAAGAATGTCCTGATCGAGGGCAACCGGGTCCTCAGCAACAACCAGGGCATCATGCTCCACCGGGCCCTGCAGTGCCGGGTGATCAACAACACGGTCCGCAACGGCGGCAACCAGACGAACATGTGGTTCCCGATGACCATCCACCTGTTCGAGGGGGCCTCCGGGAACGTGGTGAAGGGGAATGTGCACATCGGCGGCAAGACCGTCGACAAGGGCACCGGCAACACCGTCGCTGACGCCGCGACCCGGGCCGGGGTCTACATCGTCGGGACGCCGCAGGCTGGGCAGACCGTGAAGGCCCAGGTCCTGGACACCGATGGCGTTCCTGCGGCCGTCAGCTACCAGTGGCTCGTCAACGGCGAGCCGGTCCCCGGGGCCACGGCCCCCGAGTACCGGCTGACCTCTGACCAGGTCGGCAAGACCATCACGGTGAGCGCGAGCTTCACCGACGGCGCCGGGCACCAGGAGAACGAGACCAGCGAGGGGGCGGTCGTCAAGCCACCTCAGCAGCCAGTCTGAGGCAGCGAAGCACCTTCGGCGTCGTCCCTCCCAGCCGTTAGCTGCACTCGCAGAAAGCCCCGGGGAACACGACCTAGACTTCGCCGCGCGGGCACGGTCGCGTCCAGCAGGTCCTGTTCAGTCGGGCGCAGTCTGCGACAACTCGGGGCGATTCACCTTACGCAGCGAGGGCATCGCCGCCACGAGCCGTCGACGGACCCCGCCTGTAAGCTGCGACCGGTACCGCAACGGCGAGAGGAGGCGGATCTGCTAGCGAGAGCTCAGGGCCTCCAGGGCCCGGCGTAGCCCAGCGAGGTGGTCCTGCTCCTGGGTCATCTCATCGCCCAGAGCGGCGTAGAAGGAGTAGCTGTCGGG
>ERZ772874.1203-NODE-1203-length-13672-cov-4.151869_pt1 | contig 13672 bp, 16 predicted proteins | sample MGYA00580586_ERZ772874 | MGnify/ENA primary metagenome ERZ772874 (study PRJEB29015, sample SAMEA2737952) | human oral metagenome | biome: human oral; feature: human-associated habitat; material: dental | place: China | collected 2154 ... | reverse complement strand
CTGAAAGGCTGCTTTGCCAATAGGTAAGTAGCCAACCTCTCCTGCCATGTCGCTCACACCGGTTAGCAGTTTTCCATCTAAAACAATGGCTCCCCCTACACCTGTGCCAATGGTAAAACATATCATGGACTTAGGTGGCTGACCTGTTCGACTGGCTTGCCAGTATTCACCCAAACAAGCTGCGTTCACATCGTTTACCACATAGCAAGGCAGACCAGTGAGTGCTTCCACTTCAAACTTGAGTGGTGTCCCCGTATAACCTGGGATAGTGGGCCCTGCAAATCGTATAGACCCGTCACGAGAATCAACCACTCCAGCAGTTGAAATCGCCACGCCCGATAGGCTTTCCCGGGACTGAACCTGCTTGGTAATCGAAAGAACTTGTTGCAATATCTGGTTAGAATACTGGTCAACGCTAGTTTTGACCTTCTGAGTCTGGCCTAGCGCTTCCCCCTTTTCATTGAAGAGACCATATTTAATGAAGGTCCCGCCAATATCAAAGCACAAGTAATTCATCCAATTTGTCACCTCTCTTTCTGTCTTTCAACTGATTACGCTTTCATTATACACTAAAGAAAATATTTTTCAAGTGTTTTTATGAAGAAAATTATTTTCATACCTGGTCTTCTAACAGCTCCATTTTTAGATATTGTAGCCATGGCATTTACATGAAATCGTCACCTATTTTTCATTGATTTACATCCGTTATTCTAGCTGTTTTTATCTTCCTTTTCCAAAATCAGCAGATTAACTACCCTATTTTTAGATTTAAGCGGCAAACTAAAAAGGCTAGGAAAGACTCCTAGCCTCATTTATCTTATAAACCTAAACGGCTCAAGAAATATGGCATCTGCACGCGCCACCATGGCCAGTCATGGGCTACATCGCCGCCCCACTCGTCAAACCAAGCAGGCACACCCTTCATTTCCAGGGCTTCCTTTACCTTATAGAAGGATGGCAGACCATCGTGTTCCCAAGGCCCATGCCCAGTACAGACGATAATATTGGATTGACGATATTGATCCAAGAACCAAGGATCGTGCTGATTGAAGACATAGTCACTTGGCGAATTAGAATAGATTGCCACATCATCGCCATATTCCCCTACAAAGAAACGTGCATCATAGACCCCACTCAAGGCAATCACCCCGCGGAAAACATCTGGATGCTGCAAGAAGAAGTTAAGCGCATGGTAGGCCCCCATACTGCAACCTGTCGTCATCATTGGATCAAACCAGCCCGTTTTATGCTTAATAAAAGGAATCGCCTCGCTAATGACATAACGCTCATATGCCCGATGCCCTCTGCGTACGTATCGGGGGGAAGAACATCGCCGAAGTCGTATCGATGACCCTCTGGGAGGCTCGGGACTTCTTCGACCAGCTCCAGTTGAGCGAGGCCGACGCCTTCGTCGCTAAGCGTCTACTCCATGAGATAGGCTCCCGACTGACTTTCCTAGACGAAGTGGGTCTAGGCTACCTTACCCTCGATCGCCTCTCCAGCACGCTCTCGGGTGGGGAGAGCCAGCGTGTGACCCTAGCTACCCAGCTCGGTAGTAGCCTCGTAGGCTCACTCTACGTACTCGATGAGCCCAGTATCGGCCTCCACCAGAGAGATACTGAGCGCCTGATCCAGGTAGTGCGTCGCCTCCGAGATCTCGGCAATACCGTCGTCGTCGTAGAGCACGACGAAGAGATGATGCGTGCTGCAGACTACATCATCGACATCGGCCCTGATGCCGGGCGTGGGGGAGGCGAAGTCGTCTATGCGGGACCCGCTTCAGAGATCGACAGCACGACACCTGGCTACACGGCAGCTTACCTGACGGGGCGAGAGGAGATTCCCCTACCCTCCGTCCGTCGCCCATGGAATAGCTACATCGAGCTAGAAGGAGCGACGCTACACAACCTCAAGGACGTCACCGTCCGCTTCCCACTACATGCCCTCACCGTCGTCAGCGGTGTCAGCGGTTCGGGTAAGAGCACGCTGATGCGAGAGCTCTTCTACGAGGGCGTCTCTCGCACGCTCAATAGAGAGCCGATGGATCACCTAGAGCTACGGGGCATCTCGGGCGACCTCAAGTCCATCAGCCAGATCGAGTATGTCGACCAGAACAACATAGGGCGAAGCTCCCGCTCCAACCCCGTGACCTACGTCGGTGCCTTCGATACCATCCGTGAGCTCTATGCGGGTCTCCCGCTATCGAAGCAGATGGGCTTCAAGCCTTATTACTTCAGTTTCAATAAGGAGGGAGGACGCTGTGAGCGCTGTCAGGGCGCAGGTGTCATCACCGTGGAGATGCAGTTCATGGCCGACATCACGCTCCCCTGCGAAGCCTGTCACGGCTTACGTTTCCGCAAGGAGCTCTTAGAAGTAGAGTACTGTGGGACGAACATCTCTCAACTCCTCGACCTGAGCGTCGATGAGGCGGTCGAGTTCTTCGAGGCCAATCGAGCCTCTTCCTCCTTGACCTCCAAGATCATCGACCAGCTACGTCCCCTACAGAAGGTAGGGCTAGGGTACATCAAGCTCGGGCAGTCAGGCTCTACCCTCTCTGGTGGAGAAAACCAGCGTGTCAAACTAGCCTATTACCTCGGGAAGGGGAAGAAACTCCCTACCCTCTTCATCTTCGACGAACCCACGACAGGCTTACACTTCCATGACATCCGCACCTTGCTCCAGGCCCTACAAGCCCTCGTAGACCAAGGGCACTCAGTGATCGTCATCGAGCACAATCTAGAGGTCATCCAGGCTGCCGACTGGGTCATCGATATGGGACCCGAAGGCGGGAAGGCAGGAGGCTATATCGTAGCCGAAGGGACTCCCGAAGCTATTGCTTCCTGCGCCGAGTCTGCCACAGGGCGCTACCTGAAGGAGCTCCTTCAAGCCAAGCTCAAGTCCAAGCGTAAGTAGCTTCCGACACGGGTAGCAGTCCGGCCGAAGCATTACCCAAGAGGACGCTCTAGTAGAGCTCTAAGCCATCCTGTGTACTCTCTATAAGACCAGCCATAACATCCCCTATAAAACGAACCAGGCGCTAGTCCTCCCTGAGGATTAGCGCTTGGTCTAAATAGGGCGTAGCTCTGATACGAGAGGGCCACGAGATACGGTACGGCACTACCTGCCCAGCCCTCGGAGAAGCGTACCCCATACCCCCTCAAACGAAAAAGAACAAAAAAGGGAAGCCCCCAAGTCGATAGCCTGTATGAGGCTTCGAACTTGGGGGCTTCCCCTATGGTATTTACTCTATTGCTTATAGCTTACCGCCAGTGGTCTTCAGGATCTCGTCTAGCTGGGCATTGACCTGTTCGCCACGTAGATCTCGAGCAACGATCTTACCGCTGGGATCGAAGAGGATGAGCTGAGGAATGCCTGCGATACCATATAGGTCCGTCGCATCCTTATCATTGAAGATCTGAGGCCATGTGATCTCTAGATCCTTCATAGCTTGCAGGTGATCCTCCATCTTGTCCCAAACGACAGCACCAAGGATGACTAAGCCCTTGTCCGTGTACGCATCCCGTACTTTCTTCAGGTGAGCGATCTCACGACGGCAAGGCCCGCACCAAGAGGCCCAGAAGTCTACCAGCACGTAGTGTCCCTTGCCGACATAGTCGCTGAGGCGAACGGGCTTGCTCGCATCATCGACTCCATCGAAGTCTACAAACTGTGCCCCAGGCTTAGTAGCCTCGAGACGGCGGAGACGCTCTACCTGCTTGACGATCGTCTCTTCATTGCGGAGGCTTTCGCTAACTTCCTTGAGGTAGTCTTCAGCCTTAGCAAGGTCTATATCTTCCTGTGCAAGGAGGGTTTGAAGAGCATAGTAGCCGAGAGCGTCGTCACGGTGGGCCTTGAGGTCAGCCAGTACGCCAGGCAGGATCTGAGCATAGTATTCCTTGACGACCTTCTCCATGCCTTCTTCCTTCTGCTGATCAGAGAGGGTCTTGTCGGAGCGGAGCTTCATCAGCTTCTCCTTCACCCCGCTAGAGAGGGCGATCTCTTCCTTGACCTTCTGAGCACGGATATCGTTGAGCGGGGTACCCGTCGCTGCTTCAGCCTCTAGAGGAGCCTTGATGACACCTTCTTCGGGGATGAAGGAGAGCGAGAAGGAGCGAGGCACGATGAGGTTGGCCACGATACCATCACCTCCTACGGGGCGCTCGAAGTGGAACTTCCCTCCTACGACCTTGACACTGTCCAGTGCAGTACCACTATTGGTATAGAGGTAGACCCACTTGCCGTTGGCTTCAGCGGGTGCTGTACCCTGGATCAGGTAGTGCCCAGCTTTGGGCTTGGCGACAACTGTAGCTACCTTGGATTTCGCCTTACCCTTGCGTTGGGCCACTGCAGGTAGAGCGATCGTCGTAGCCAGGGCTAGGAGCCCTAGGCGGAGCCATTGATTCTTCTTCATGTGTGTTACTAATATGTATGGATGAGTGGTAGTAATATCGAACTAAGATACGTATAATCTCGAGACGAGCGCTATCTATGCCTCAAGCCGAGCCCCAAGCTAAGGCAAGAAGCCTCACCAAGGATAATGCTAAGGAAGCCTCACCGCTGGATCTATCGAGGCGCTAGGCTAGTGCAGTCGGATCTTGACTACAAGCTTGCTCACAGCGCCACCGCCTCCAATGAGAGGGGCATGAGCATCTTCGGGATAGAGGATCACGAAGTCCCCTGGGACTAGATCCACGTAGCTCGCTGGGATATCTTCGAAGAAGATGACATCCTTCTCCTTGTCGTAAGGGGCTTGAGGCTCCTGGCACTGAGCACGGGGAAGCCAACCGATACGCTCTCGTCCCTTGAGTAGTACCTGGATATCGATATGCTCTTCGTGAGCTTCGAGTGGCTGGTAGATCTGCGATGGAGCATCCATGCGGTTGATGAAGAGGTCTTCACCACGGAGCTCTATGCGCTGCGACTCTAGAGCCAAGAGATCATGCGTCTTGATGTAGTCGAAAGCTTCCTTGAATAAGGGATGGAGTCCTTCGTAGCGAGCCGATCCCTCGAGTGTACTATGGATCATTAGAGTGGGCTTAGTTAGTCGTGAATCTCTATACCTAAGGTAGGCTCTCTGTAGCCCGCCCTAAACATTAGAGGGAGCAGTGACAGAGTGAAGCCATACGCAAAGGTAGAAACTTCTTCGATACCATGTCCTTACCCTACCCATATCTTGCGCTCCATCATCCCCCTTCCTCATAAATCAATTTCCCCTACCAAGCATTTGGCTTGGTAGGGGAAACTGCCCATAAACTAAAGGTGACGAACAAGTCCTCCTAGAGTGTCTTCAGGAGAGAGACTAGCTTCTCAGCATGCTCTCGTGCTTCCTGTGCGATATTGGGATTTGTCAGGGACAGCTGTCCGTAGAGGGGGAAAGCCCCTACATAGTCCATCTGGGTATAAGCAGCGGTGCACTTGAGGGGCGCTACCAGAGCAGTGCCAAACTCTGTGCCTTCGTAAGTCGTAGCACCAGAGCCCGTGGTGTAGGAGTGGATGAACTTCTTTCCCTTGAGCTTATCGCCTCCCGTACCATAGGCAAAGCCGTACTGGAAGACTTCATCCAGGTAGCGCTTCATCGCAGCTGGCACACTGAACCAGAAGACGGGATGGTGGAAGATGATGACATCTGCCCCTACTAGCGCCTCCTGCTCGGTAGCGATGTCGATCTTATTGAGGTCGGGGTAGAGCTCTTCTAGATTGCGGATCTCTACATTAGGCTGAGCCTTGAGTACCTCAAGGATGGCCTTACCAGCGTAGCTCTGCTCGTGGTAGGTATGCGAATAGATAACGAGTACTTTCATTCTTCTTGACGGATAAGTATATATATGGATGATCTTGTGTGGTAAGAACGTAAGGGAAGCGGAAAAGGTTCGCTAGCATACAAATAAATGGGTGCCTACCTTCCCTGAGATAGACACCCATTATATACCTTTAGTAAGGGAAGGGAGGTAAGCGAGCTTACCCCCTCACAGCACTAGAACTCCGCATTGCGTGGCGTACGGGGGAAGGGGATGACATCACGGATATTGGCCATACCTGTGACGAAGAGCAGGAGGCGCTCAAAGCCCAGTCCGAAGCCCGAGTGAGGAGCCGTACCGTAGCGACGAGAGTCGAGGTACCACCAGAGGTCCTTCTCGGGTACTCCTACCTCCTGAGCACGCTGTACGAGCTTGTCGAGGTCTGCCTCACGCTCCGATCCACCGATGATCTCTCCGATCTTGGGGAAGAGGACGTCCATGCCTCGGACTGTCTTCCCATCATCATTAAGCTTCATATAGAAGCTCTTGATCTCCTTAGGATAGTCGGTGACGATGACAGGACGCTGGAAGTGCTCTTCCACCAGATAGCGTTCGTGCTCGCTAGCAAGGTCGGCACCCCAGTACACTGGGAACTCGAACTTGCGCCCTGCCTTGACAGCTGCCTCGAGGATCTCAATACCCTCGGTGTAGGTCATGCGCTTGAAGGACTTCTCTAGTACAAAGCGTAGGCGATCGAGGAGCTCCTTGTCGAAGTGCTCCGCTAGGAAGGTCAGATCGTCCATACAATGATCGAGCGCCCACTGCACGCAGTACTTGATGAACTCCTCTGCTAGGTCCATGTTCTCCTCGATCTCAAGGAAAGCGACCTCAGGCTCGATTCGTCGAAGAAGAGCTTGTTGCCGATACGTATTTTGCGGGCAGGTTCTACCAAAACGTCCCACAAACGCATTTCTTGGTTCAGCTCTCGCAGCAAGAACACCTCTATTTTAGCATCGGTCTTTTCCTTCGTACCATAAAGACGAGCGGGGAAAACCTTTGTATCATTGAATATGGATTTTAAGCAAAAGAAACCATAAAGCCCCGAAGTGGTATATAAAAAATCGGAGCCGTAGGCGACTTCATTCAACTGTGCCAACTGACCAATGCGCATCAGCCTCCTCCCCAACGGATTCTTTACTCTATTGACCTTATAGTAGCTTTATAGTTTAAAATGGTACCACAACATTGTTCAATGTGGAGTCGTATTATGAGCAAATCCTGTGGTGGCGCCTGTGGCGGTGATGCAACGTCCGCAGCGGATACCGATATACAGGCCTCCTCCGAGGCGCCAGGGAGATGGGTCAGTGTTTATGCAGTGCCGAAGATGGACTGTCCATCAGAAGAACGAATGATTCGCCTAGCCCTGAACGGCTTTGAGGAGATTCGGGCGCTGTCCTTCGACTTGTCGAACCGCCGGCTGAAGGTCGTGCATGACGGCGAGGTCGAGCCCGTCACCTCGAAACTGAAGACCTTGGGGCTAGGCGCCTCGCTTCAGGAAACCGTCGCTGCAAATCCAGAGACCATCAAGGCCGCCGAGTTTTCGGCAGCTTCTGCTAAGCAAGAATCCGGGACCCTGCGCTGGTTGCTCGGCATCAATGCACTTCTGTTCGTGGTGGAAATGACTGCCGGCCTGATCGCCCAGTCCACCGGCCTGATTGGAGAATCCCTGGACAATTTTTCCGATGCGGCGGTGTACGGGCTTGCCCTTTATGCGGTTGGACATAGCGTGAAAATGCAGGTACGTGCCGCGCATCTTGCTGGTGTACTGCAACTGATCTTGGCTGTGGGCGTGCTCGTAGAGGTGGTGAGACGCTTTGTATTCGGTAGTGAGCCTGAATCTCTGGTGATGATGGCTATCGCATTCGTCGCATTGATTGCCAATACCAGTTGTCTGCTGCTCATATCCAAACATCGGGAAGGCGGGGCGCACATGAAGGCAAGCTGGATATTCTCGGCCAACGACGTGGTGATCAACCTAGGGGGCATCACCGCCGGCGCCCTGGTCGCGTGGACCGGTTCCAATTATCCAGATCTGATTATCGGCACCATCGCGGGGGGGATTGTACTTAACGGTGCCAGACGCATTTTGGCGTTGAAGGGTTAAATAATGCTCATTATTGGCAAAAAGCTCTCGCCGTATGCCCTGTTTTATCTGCTTATACCCCTGCTTTGTTTTTTGCGTTGAGATATTACCGTTTCAAGCAAGGCATTGTATTCATCTTCTGACAATGCTATTTCTAGGCGTTTGGTTCGCTTTTTCATTAGGTGTCCGTTCTTCAAATTAGCGGTGAAACCGCAGGGGGTCAAGGGGGATTTATCCTTCTTGCAAGGGCATAGACTTAGTATCACAGATACGGGGCTATGTGTCCTTGCTTTAACTATTAGACAATAGTACGCCAAAAGCCCCGAGAGTGATATTAAAAAATCAGCGGAGCCGAAGGCGACTTCATTTATTCTCCTTTTAGTAACACTGAAAGTAACATCGGTAAAGTTTGAATTTAGATATTTCTTTATAATTAGAGGGTTTGCGACATGTAATTCAGATGACCCCAGCACCAAAGCAAACTGATCAAATCCTAAAAGTCCTTGAAAATATTGACTTCAAGGGCTTTTTTATATCCTAAGCGTTCCTATCCAATCCTATAAAATCCTTGAGTTTTAGTTATACTGATAGCCGTATAGCAAAACCGATATAACTAAAATCACACAAAACCTGTTATAAAAAGTGTTAACGATGTTTTAGCTATACCCTATTTTTTAAAAGTCTGAATTAGCGTGTCAATGGCATTAAAGGCATTTAAGCAGTATCAAGACGAAGGGCATTTAGAAAAGCTCAAACGAACGATTCAGAAGCATAACGAGATCATGACTTATGCCCTACACCGAGACTTAATCTCTTTTAATCCCACAGCAAATATCGAAAAGGAATTTGACAGTCCGACGGTTGAACATTTTAAAACCCTGAAGCCTGAGGATTTAAGCAAATTTATGTTCACGCTACAAAACGTTTAGATTCACTTACAGACTCGTTATTTGAGTTTATGGCAACCGCTCTCAACCATGACAAGATCGAACGAAGTGGATACAGCGAAATGGGCGGATATTGTAGAGTAATCCTCACTTAGAAAACACAGAGAAGACAGAGAAATCGTTATTGATCATCTAGGCAATGCTAAGAAGAATACTAACGGAAGTCCAATTCATAGATCACGTTGCTTACGCTCTTCCGCCACTCCAACTCTTCCCTCACGCCTAACAGACCAACTCCCGAAAACACCTTCAAAAAATAAGTTTTTTATTCCCGACGAAAATTCTCCGCACCATCCTCTTTTCTAAGGTAAGTTAAAACCCATAATAAAATGATGCCGAAAATAGCTGAGGACAGGAAAGTCGCACTGAACGCACGTTGAAGTTGTTCACCACTTTCACCAATGAAATGACGGTAAAAGTCTAAAATTACAGCAGAAATAGCAATACCAATACTAATCCCCACTTGTTGGATCACACTGAGATAAGTAGCACCTGCGCTGGCATTGTGTTCGCCTAAATCGCTAATCGTGAGCGTGTTAACGGAAGTGAAAATAATCGACATACAGCTACCGTACCACGCCAAAATCAGCACCAAACACCAAATCGGTGTATCTTGTTGCAACAGGCTCATGGCAGCAATAGCAAGCGCCATCGAAAGTGCGGTCAACATTAATGTCGTTTTATAACCGAAACGCGCCAGAATTTTTCCAACAAAGGATTTCGTTAACACGGAACTTAGTGCAATTGGCGCTAACAACCAACCGGCAACCTCTGCACTATAATGAAACACTACTTGCAACATCAGTGGCATTAAAAACGGAATGCCTGAACCACACAAACGGATGAAAATATTCGCCACCATACCCAATCGAAACGTACGCGTAGCAAATAAATTTAACGGTAATAAGGGATTCTGCGCCCGTTGAGCATACCAATAATAAAAGGAGAAACAGCCAAACCCCACAGCCAAAATTAACGCCGTCAGCCATTGATTGATACGATCTTCAGACAACAAATCCAAACCAAGCGTCAACCCTACCAGTCCACCACCAAACAGCAAAAAGCCCCACCAATCCAGCTTACTAATATTGCCTGTACTGTTCGGCATATACCGACCGGCAAATCCAATCCCAAGGATACCAATAGGAATGTTAATTAGGAAAATCCAATGCCAGCTGGCATGTGTCACAAGCCATCCGCCCACAATCGGCCCGAGCACTGGGCCAATCAATCCCGCCATCGCCATGGCATTCCATGCAGCAACCAATTGATTTTTGGGCACATGACGAATAATAGCCAAGCGGGCTACCGGCATCATCATTGCTCCGCCCAGCCCTTGCAACACGCGCGACCAAATCAATGCGTTTAATGAATTGGAGGCGGCACAAGCAACAGAGCCAAGCACAAAAATCGCCACCGCAACCCGAAACACATTGAGCGTTCCGTATTTATCGGCAATCCAACCGGTGAGTGGAATAAATAATGCAACAGTGAGGGAATAACTGATTATCGCCATTTGCATTTCTAACGGTGATTCATGCAAATCGGCAGAAATAGCAGGCAATGCCGTATTCAAAATGGTGGCATCAAGGGACTGCATAAATAATGCCATGGCGGCGATTAAGGATAAATGGCGATAATGTTGGAGCTCAGGCATAAAAAACCACGCTTAAATTCGACCGCACTTTTGCTCGTACCAAGCCGTAATAAAATCAGCAATCTGTGCGATATTATTGATATCCAAACAAGGCTTATTCGCGGTTAAAGGGTAATCTGTGGCAATGGCTAACACGAAATCATCAATTTCCGGCAACTGTTTAATCATGTCTTGGCGATGCAACAAAATCTTTTCAATCGGTTCCTGTTTGAAGCCTTCTACTAAAATGAGGTCCGTTAATTCGTGGTCAAATTGTTCGCATAAATAAGACAGGGAAATATGTTGTTGGGGTGTTTCCGTCATAAGCGCCCAGCGATGATCACAGGCCATAATCACTTGGCTGGCACCTGCCTCTTTCATACGCCAACTGTCTTTACCCGGTTTATCCACTTGTGCATCATGGTGACTGTGTTTAATCACCGCCGGGCGCAAGCCTCGTTGTTTTAATTGGGGAAGTAATTTTTCCAACAAGGTGGTTTTGCCACTGCCGCTGTAACCGGTAATGCCAAGCATAGGGAGCATAATATTTCCTTAAAGACAATAAAATAAACGGACTGATTATATACCAGCCCGCCAAAGAAAACGAATGATGCTCAAAGATTTAGAGCACACGTAGCAACACCGGTTGATAAGCTGATTTGCGGTTCAGTTTTCGTGCATACCAACGCACTCCAAGGAAGGAAAGTGCGGTGGAAATAAAAATAAAAAATACACTGACGAGTTCGTGACTCAACAACGAATCGAACAATAAGGTGCTGAAGACTAAAGTGAACAATGGGACACAATACATCAGCAACGCAGATTTGATCAGGGAATGTTCAGACAAGCCAATTTCGACCAACTGACCAACTTTTAACGGTGTAATGGTTTCAATGGTGAAAATATGTTCACCTCGCGCGCCACTACCGGCTAATTCCGATAAAGCGGAATTCCCGCAAGCGGATTTTGCCGCACAACTGCCACATGCGCTTTGCGATTGGCATTTTACTTTCGCCTTACCAGATTCGTATTCAATCACGACCGCACTTTCTGTCAACATAATAAGCCCGTTTAGTTTTTCTTAAATTGAATGTCTTGCACGATGCGTTTTGCCGTAGAAATCGGTAATTGCCCGATAATCGTCACGTCTTTGTTATCCACAGTTTCGTTATAAATCGTGTAAGCACCTTGTCGCCAAGTATTATCTTGCTGTGTATTTTCTAGGATTTTGTCGGACACATATAACGTAAAAGAAAATAGCCCGTCACTGTAAAGTTGTGATTCGATTTTATCGTCGCCATCACGCTCAATACTTCGATTTACCGCCTTAAAACCTTGCGGCAACCAACCTGGCGTCCAATTAAAGTCCGGTGTTTGATTCGCGTTTTTATCCATTAATAACGGAGGAAAAGCCACTTGATTTAAATAATCCACTAAGCCTGAAATCCCATTTCCCACATACAAATTGACGACACGAAATTGATCCAATAAATTGCCGTCCCGATCAAGCATATCACTGCGCAACAGCAAGTTATTGTCCTCGTCAATAAAGGCCACATATTGATAACGAAAATCGTCTTTCGGTAAAATTCGAATGGTTTGTACCACATGATCCGCTACGCGATTACGCCCGATGTTAACGAAGTCATAATATTGCTCTAAGGTATCAAAATTGGCACGAGTGAGGGGCGGTAAATTATCGGTAATGCCTTCACTGTTAATAGTGAAAGGCTGATAGTTCGGTTGAAAATAGCTAATTAAATTATCACGTTGAACAATTTCTTGTTGTGCGCCATCTAACGTCACCAATTGCGCAAAAGTTTTGCCGTTAGATTTAAAGTGACGGTACCGCAATGAATCCATGTTAGAAGGCGTGGTTTGCACGAAAGAAAACTCATAATTTAGCTGTTCTGCCGCTTTCTTCATATCCTGCAAAAGCTGTTTCGGTGAAAATGTTTCTGCAGCAAGGGAAGAAAATGAGGTGCTTAATAAGAAAAAAAGTGCGGTGGTTTTTAGAAATGTTTTTAACATGATCAAATTCCTAATAAACAAATTCACCACCAAAAAATGGTGGTGAATTATCATAAAAAAACAGTCATACCGGAATACATAGAGTATTATCTATTGCTATGATTCTGTCCTAAATTCATTGAATCAGCATAAACACGACGTTGTAGTTCATAGCTTTGTAACATGGCGCCAATACGTTTATTTTTTTGTTCAAGCTGTTCAGTCGTAATGACATCTTTGCTTGGTGCGTTGTAACTGACTTCCTGCACACCGTTGTTAAAAGGCAATGTTTGCAACACCGGTGTATCCGCTGCATTTTGTACGGTAGATTTTGCATTGAAAGACTGTACACCCAACACTGCCACCAAGCACACACCCGCAGCAACTGCAACTTGCGTCATTGGCATAAACCATGCTTTTAATTTTTGCATAAACGGAGAGTTTTCTACTTCCTGTGGCAATGGTTGAGATTCTGTGACTTCAGCTGCTTGAATTTCTTCTGCTGCAATCAAACTTTCCATTTTTGCAGTAAAATCCGCGCCTAAGAAAACATTTGTTTCTTGACGCATAACAGAACGAATGGTGTGGAAATTTGCCCAACTCTCTTGCAATTCTGCATTTTGGCATAATTTTTCGGTGAGTTCATAATTGACTTGCTCACCATCAATATATGCTGAAAGTAGTTCTTTTTGCATGTTTGTACTCCGACTAATCGTAGTTGTATTCCTGTTTTTTATTTAACGTTGTAAAAGCGGTTTCACTTTACTTTCAATGATTTCACGCGCTCTAAAAATCCGAGATCTCACAGTACCTACTGGGCAATCCATAATTTCTGCAATTTCTTCGTAACTCAATCCCTCGATTTCGCGTAAAGTAATTGCTGTGCGTAAATCTTCCTGTAAACCTTTAATCGTATCGAATACGATATTCTTCAACTCGTTGGATAACATTTCATTTTCAGGCGTATCCACAACCCGTAAATTTGTTCCTACATCGTAGGATTCTGCATCTTCAGCTAAAATATCTTCGCTTGGCGGGCGACGCCCTTGTGCAGTCAAATAATTTTTTGCAGTGTTCACTGCGATTCTGTATAGCCAAGTATAGAAAGCACTATCACCACGAAAAGAGCCGATGGAACGGTATGCTTTTATAAATGATTCTTGTACAACATCGGGAATATCATTCGGTGAAATATACC
>ERZ772874.1195-NODE-1195-length-13697-cov-10.671969_pt1 | contig 13697 bp, 9 predicted proteins | sample MGYA00580586_ERZ772874 | MGnify/ENA primary metagenome ERZ772874 (study PRJEB29015, sample SAMEA2737952) | human oral metagenome | biome: human oral; feature: human-associated habitat; material: dental | place: China | collected 2154 ... | reverse complement strand
GCTTTCGGGGCAATTTAATCCCTGCAGCGGCGGCTCTGATCGCGCATGCCGGATGGCTGTCGATCAATGTCTGTACCGGCGCACTGACGGTGTTGGCCCTATTTGCCGCGCTGGGGATTGGGACGACGACTCTGAGTATGGGCGCGGCTCTGGCAATTTTTGTAGCGCTGGTACTGGCCTCCGTATTGTTCAGTCATGCGATGCTGATCCGTATGCAGACACTCTGCACCTATTTATTCGGTTTTTTCACACTCGTCATTCTTGCGATCATCATACCGCAGACGGACTGGGCGATGCTCTTGTCGATGCCGAGTGGTGACTGGCTGGGGAATTTCCTGCCGGCACTTGCCTTTGTCGCCGCCGGCACTGGCATCGGCTGGACGAGTTATGCGGCGGACTACAGCTGTCATCAGGCACCGGAGCATTCGCGCACCAAGGTCGGCTGGGCCGTTACGCTTGGCGGCGCCGTGCCGCTCATTTTGATGCTCGGCGTCGGCATACTGCTTTCGACACGGGTGCCGGATCTTGCGAGTTCGGCAAACCCCATCGAGGTGATCAAGGGCGTGTTGCCGGTCAATCTGGCGATCCTCTATTACATCACGGCAATTGGCGGCCTAACGCCGCAGTGCTTCCTGGGACTGAAATCCTCCAAGCTCGTGCTCCAGGCGGCGCATATTCTGGTGAATGAACGCTGGATTCTCCTGTTCCAGACGGTTGTTGTCACGGTCATCCCGACCTATATCCTCTTTGTAGCGCAGGATTTTCAGGGGACACTGGAAGGCTTCCTGAGTATCATCGGGAAGCTGCTCGCGGCGTGGGCCTCGGTATTCCTTGCGGATTATCTGCTGCTGCGTCGCAGGCAGGGATATGATAAGGAGCTGCTCACCGATCCCGCGAGGAACGCGCTGAATTATCACGGCGTTGTCAGTTGGGTCGTCGGCTTTGTCGTGGGTATGCTGTTTTCCAAGACGTTTGTTTTTGCAGGCCCCTTTGCCACGGGCATCTTCGCCGGCAACAGCCTCAATGTTCTGCTGACCCTCGTTGTAAGCGGCGGACTGTACATCCTCCTGACACTGTTCGGCGGCAGGCGAAATGCGGCCTGACGGAGGAGAAGGCGTATGGGAAACGCAAAGATACTGATCCTCGGCGCGGCAGTGATCGATGTCGTCATCCATATCGATCGTCTGCCGCAGGCCGGAGAAGATATTGCCGGAAGGCAGAAGGGCATGATCGTCGGCGGCTGTGCATTCAACGTATCGAAAATCATGGGCGCCCTGGGCACTGCGCATGATCTCTGCGTGCCGCTCGGCAAGGGAATGTATGCGGACATCATCCGGCAGGAACTCCTGCAGTCTGGGCATTGGCCGATGATCGAAGATGAACGCTGCGACAACGGATACTGCCTCTCTCTTGTCGAGGCTGACGGCGAGCGTACATTCATTACGATGGACGGCATTGAGACGATGTGGCTCGATGCGTGGCTGGACAAGATTGATGCGCAGGCCTACGATTACATCTATGCCTCCGGCTATGGATTCCAGGATGACAATCCCGGCAGTGAAGTCCTGCTGCGTTTCCTGCGCCGCAGGAAACGCAGCTGCCGTCTGGTGCTCGACCCGGGGCCGAGGCTTTTGGGGAAGCGTTTTGCCGACGAGCTTCTGGGTATGCGTACGATTCTCGAAATGAATGCGGCCGAGGCAAAGGCGATGACGGGAGAAGCAAACGCTGCTGCTGCGGCGCGCAGACTCTATGCGGTTACGCGTCAGCCTGTCGTCGTGACACTCGGCAGGGAGGGGACGCTTTGCCGCAGCGATGAAGGCGAAATGCTCGTGCCCTCCGCTTCGGTCAAGGCGATCGATACGATCGGCGCCGGAGATTCGCATACAGCAGGATTCCTGTCGGCGCTGTCACAGGGGAAAACGCTGCGCGAGGCCTGCGAAGAGGCGAATCGAGTGGCAGCAATCGTCGTGCAGCATATTGGCTGTTCCATGGGATAAGATGTGATCTGAAAAAAGCTCCGGGCATTATTTTGTAGTGCCCCCCAAAGTATGCAATACCTTAGCATAAAAGAGTTCGGGATTGTCTTGTGACAAATAATATATTTTGTAAAAAGTGGGAAAATTTTATGTTAATAAATGTACGGTTAGAAAAATTAAGATAAAGAGGAAATTGACAATAAAAGAACGAATCTTTAGCAACATTGGAATTCTTTCATGGAATCAATGGGGAGATGGGACAATTGACCTTCCTTATCCTGTGTGTATTCAAGAGGCCGCGGGATATCACGTTAGCATGTGATATGATGCGGACAGCATGCTCGTGGTTGATCAGGGGAATGGATCAACGGTCGTTCCATGCTTGCACTTAGTTTACTCGTGATAGTTCGGGGCGCAGGATGGCGTTTTTAAGCGGTAAAGGAAATGAGCCGCCCTTCTTTGTTTGGCGCCAGAGTTATATCATACTCAGCCTCTGCAATAACTGGGGTTACAATCAATAGATTTTGTATATGTGAGGTGTTTTGATATGGAAAATATATCAGAAGAGACTATATGGGGCATTCATTCCGAGGATGATCAGCTTTTCCTTGGGGAAAAGATTATTGCAATTGGATGGAATGATATGGGTAACCTTGGCGGTCTTGCCAAGATACGGGATGCTTTTAGGGCGCGGTTTATGCAGGTCTATCCACATGCGAAAAAAGGTGCCATTCCAACCTCTGTAGGAATGCTTTATCGCTTCGCCGTTGAAATGAAAATTGGAGACTATGTCGTGTTCCCCTCAAAAATTGACCGTAAGATTAATATTGGGAGAATTTCCGGTGACTATATGTATGATCCGTCAGCCGGACTTTATCATCATACGCGCAAGGTTACATGGCTGAAGCATCTTTCTCGCACAGTATTTTCACAGGGAGCATTATATGAAGTTGGTTCGGCAATGACTCTGTTTTCCATTAAAAACTATGCAGCTGAGTATCTTGCGTCTCTATCCCCCGACTTTCCTTTACAGACCACAGATATAGAGGATGAGAGTGTAGGTGCAACTGCAGAAGAAATCATGAACAACACACGTGATTTCGTTCTTAAGGAGCTGAGCCGTTTGTTCAAGGGATATGATTTGGAGCGTTTTGTTGCAGATCTTCTTAATGCAATGGGGTATCGGACGAGTATATCGCCGCATGGAGGTGATGGTGGCATTGATATTGTAGCTTATAAAGATGAGTTGCCTCCACGCATTGCTGTGCAGGTTAAAAGTCAGGACAGCGCTATAAAAGAAGCAATAATCCAATCGCTCAAAGGGGCGATGATGCCGGGAGATTACGGCCTATTTATCTCACTGTCTGACTATACAAAGAATGCACAAAAATTTCTCACAGCGAATCCTATTATCCGAGGCATTAACGGCATAGAGTTAGTAGATCTTGTATTGAAATACTATGAGAATATGAGTGAAGAATATCAGCAGATGATTCCGCTGAAGAAAGTCTATATTCCCAAGCCAAAAGATGTATGAACAGGTTGATTAACTAGGCCGTCAGGATGATGGCCCTATGATACTTGTTTAAAAAGATCTATATGCATGCCAGCAACCATGTTTTAGAAGGACAAAAGTACTTCTATCACGAATTATGAGAAATGAAGCCGGAGGCGAGATCATGGACAACAAGAAGGAAATGGAGCGGGCAGAGCTGCACCGCGCGATCTGGCAGATTGCGAACGATCTGCGCGGCGAAGTGGATGGATGGGACTTTAAGCAGTACGTTTTAGGAATGCTGTTTTATCGATATATCTCGGAAAAGCTGACGAATTATCTCAACACCGAGGCGCGTGAGGCGGGGGATACGGACTTTGACTATGCCGCGCTGCCCGATGCGGAGGCGCTGACGGAGAAGAGCAATATTGTGGATGAACAGGGCTATTTCATCCTTCCGAGCGAACTTTTTGTGAATGTGCGTAAGAATGCGCCGACCAATGAAAATCTCAATGAAACCTTGGAACAGGTCTTTCACCACATCGAGAGTTCATCTGTTGGAACATCGAGCGAGGGCGACCTTGCAGGTTTGTTTGATGAGTTTGATGTAAATAGCAATAAACTCGGTAAAACAGTGCCGAAACGCAATGAGAATCTTGTAAAGCTCATGAACGGCGTTGGGAACATGGGGCTTGGTCACTATCAAGACAACACCATTGACGCATTCGGCGATGCCTATGAATATCTCATGCGGATGTATGCGTCGAATGCAGGCAAGAGCGGCGGCGAGTATTTTACCCCGCAGGAGGTCTCGGAGCTTCTCACGCATCTCACCGTTGTCGGCAAAACCCAGGTGAACAAGGTCTATGATCCTGCCTGCGGCAGCGGGTCACTCCTGCTCAAATTTGCGAAGATTCTCGGGAAAGAAAACGTGCGAAACGGTTTCTATGGGCAGGATAACAACCTCACATCATATAATCTTTGCCGTATCAATATGTTCCTGCACGACATTAATTTCGATGATTTCGACATTGCACATGGAAATACACTCACAGACCCGCAGCACTGGGATGATGAACCGTTTGAGGCAATCGTCTGCAATCCGCCCTACTCCAAAAAATGGCCGGGGAAAGAGAATCCTCTGCTCATCAACGACCCGCGCTATGCGCCTGCCGGCGTTCTTGCACCCGTGAGCAAATCGGATTTCGCCTTTATCATGCACGCGCTCGCATGGCTTGCAGCGAGTGGAACGGCGGCGATCGTCTGCTTCCCCGGCATCATGTATCGCGGTGGTGCGGAGAAGAAGATACGTCAGTATCTCATCGACAGCAACTTCGTTGATGCCGTGATTCAGCTGCCGGATAACCTGTTCTTTGGCACAACGATTGCGACCTGCATTATGGTGCTCAAGAAATCCAAACCAGACACCACGACGGTCTTTATTGACGCATCGAAGGAATGTGTCAAGGTCACAAACAGCAACAAACTCTCTCAGGAGAATATCGAGAACATCTTAAAGTTCTATACGGATCGGGTAGACGTGGAGCATGCTGTGCGCGTGGTGAAGGGCGCGGAGATCGCCGCCGAGGACTATAGCTTCTCCGTCAGCACCTATGTCGAGCCGGAGGATACACGGGAGATCATAGATATCGTGCAGCTGAACGCCGAGATTCGAGCCATCGTCGCACGCGAGGCTGTCCTGCGAGACGAGATTGAGAAGATCATCGCCGAGATCGAGGGAGAGGAGGGCATCGCGCTATGAGCCGACTGCGTGAGCTGATGGAAGACCTGTGCCCTGATGGAGTGGAGTATAAGAAACTTGGCGAAGTTTGTGAAATATTAGATAGTCAGCGAAAACCTGTTACGAAAAAAGATAGAACAACTGGACCGTATCCATATTATGGAGCAAATGGAATTCAAGACTATGTTGATGAGTTCATTTTTGATGGTACTTTTTTGTTGCTTGGTGAAGATGGAAGTGTGGTAACGGAGCATGGTTGTCCTGTGGTTCATTGGGCAACAGGAAAAATATGGGTAAATAATCATGCGCATATCTTGAAGGAGAAAGAAGAACTTCGATTAAGATTTCTATTTCACTATCTGCAAACAGTTAATATCCAACATCTTGTAAAAGGTGTTCCACCAAAACTGAATCAAAAAAATCTTCGAGAAATTTTAATTCCCATCCCGCCGCTCCCCATCCAAAATGAAATCGTGAAAATGTTGGACAATTTTACAGAGCTAACAGCGGAGTTAACAGCGGAGCTAATGTTGCGAAAAAAACAATATAATTTTTATCGTGATAGTCTTTTGAATTTTGATCAGAAAAATAGTAAAGTTGAGTGGAAAACCTTGGGGGATGTTTGTGATGTTTTATCGGGCTATCCTTTTGACAGTTCACAATTTGTCAACAATGGAATTCGATTGATGAGGGGGATGAACGTAAAAAGAGGTGTCCTTGATTTTCAGGAGGGAAATAATAGATATTGGAAAAATACTGACGGCTTAGATAAATATAAACTGGAAGCGGATGATATTATAATAGCGATGGATGGATCTTTGGTTGGACAAAGCTATGGACTTGTCAAAGAGGAGCACCTTCCCCTCTTGCTTGTTCAACGTGTTGCAAGGGTTCGTTCAAAAGAATCAAATTCACATTATGTATATCACTATATTTCTAGTGGAAAACTTACTGAATATGTAAGTGCAAAACGTACCGCTGGCGCAGTTCCACATATCAGCTTGAAGGATATTGAGAAGTTTGAGATCCCTTTTCCTGATATTGAAAAGCAAAATAAAATAGCGGAAATTCTCGACCGCTTCGACGCACTCTGCAATGACCTCACGCAGGGCCTGCCCGCCGAGATCGCCGCACGCAAGAAGCAGTATGAATACTACCGCGACAAGCTCCTCACGTTTCGGCGCAAGGGGGCGTGAACCTCTTTATCGTAACTTGCAAGGTTCCCGCTCATTTTGTAAGGTTCGAGCCGGAGGATGGGATAGTGCAGTTTTTGTTTATTCGCTAGAGGCTTGTTGTTACTGCTCTTTACATGATTTGACTGCATAGGGCTGTTGTAAGGTTTGATTTTAAACTTGTGAGGTTACATTTTTACAGAATGGAGGTATGCTATGCCTGCGAATTCTGCACTGAATCGGATGTTGACGTTGGACTATATTCTGCATGAGAAGGAGAATAAATATTTTGACTGCAAGTCTGCGCAGATTAAACCGTCTGATCTTGCACCACTCATTTCCGGTTTTGCCAATGCAGACGGTGGAACTATTGTCGTTGGAATCAGTGATAAAACGCGCACGCTTGAAGGAATTGATTTTGTCGGGTACGATAAGATCAATGATTTCATCAATGCACCGAAGGATTTCTGTCAGCCAATGCCGCGCTATCAGGAAGAGTTTCTTGATATTGTGAATGCTGATGGGGAGCCGGATCGTATTCTTCTCCTGCATATTCAGGAGAGCGAGGGACAAATCATTCGCAACATACAGGGGCGAACATGGCTGCGGATTGCCGACCGAACCAAGGAACTGCATGGCGATGACCTCAAAAATCTGGAATACGCGAAAAGCACACGTTGTTTTGAAGATGAACCCAATTGGGATGCAGTTATAAAGGATTTGGATGCTGATCTTTTGACACAATATAAAGAGATCATCGGCGCAGAACAGCAGACTGATCAACAGGTGTTACATGCACGTGGGTTTATCAAACGTGTGCAGGGAAAGGGATACCTTTCAAATGCGGCGGTACTTCTCTTTGCGCGGAATATTTCTCAGTTTTATCCGAATTGCCGAATTCGGTTTTTGCGTTATGATGGGACGTATGCAGGTGTTGGGACAAAGATCAATATTATACGAGATAAAAGCATTGAATTGCCCTTGCTGCGTATTATTGAAGAGACAAAGACTTTTATTGCAACCCAGCTTCGAGAGTTTACCATGCTCAATGTATCAAGCGGAAAATTTCAGATTGTGCCGGAGTATCCCGAATTTGCATGGCTTGAGGGGATTGTAAATGCGGTAACGCATCGGGAGTATGCAATGAGCGGGAGCTACATCAAGGTGAGTATGTATGATGATCGCCTTGAGATCGAGAGCCCCGGCAAGCTGCCAAATATTGTGACCCTTGAGAATATCAAGGAAACGCGTTACTCGCGTAATCCGCGTATCTCACGTGTGTTGACCGAGTTCGGTTGGGTGAGGGAGCTCAATGAAGGTGTCAATCGAATCTACAAGGAGATGGCCGATTATTTCCTTGATGCGCCGGATTATACCGAACCGAAAGAGTCGGTCAGGCTTGTGCTGCGGAATAATATTGTTATGAGAAGGAAACGACAGGAGCTGCATACGATTGATCATGTGGGTCCTGCTGTCTGGGACAAGCTGGATCGTATACAACAGATGCTGCTCACCTACATGATCAATCATGGCCCTGCGAGCCGCTCTGATCTTTCGGTGTATGTAGAAAACAGATCAGCCGGAACGATTCTGGCTCGGCTTAATGTGCTCATTAGTATGGGGCTTGTGAAAGCGAATGGCTCTAAATTCGCTCCCAATCGCACCTATGAGGCGATACTGCCTAAAAAGGAAAAATTGTAAGGTTGCTTCTCTATTTTGTAAGGTAACAGGGAGAAAACAGTACCTTACAACCGGGATATTTTATCTGTTGAGGCCTGAAAATATTGGCTTTGTAAGCTTGGAATAAAATTGTAAGGTAAAAATCTGTTTTGTAAGGTTCGCAGATAGTTTTATGAGGTTTACAAATATACTATTGGGAGAAGAAAACGAGGGTCATCATGTACTACAATCTCATCGCGAGCGCGGAGGAGAGTACGGTGCTCGCACAGTATGTACGGGAGGAGCGTGCGCCGTATGGGGCGTACCAGTCAGAGGCAGCACTGGAGCGGGCGCTCATCCGTCTGCTGGAGGAGGAGGGCTATGCATATCTCCCTATTCACGATGAGGCGGAGCTGATCGCCAATCTCCGCACGCAGCTCTCGGCACTGAACGACTATGAGTTCACGGATACGGAGTGGGAACGCTTTTTCAAGACGTCGATTGCACCCGCGAGTGAAGGGATTGTGGAGAAGACGCGCCGCATCCAGACGGACTATATTCAGAATCTAAAACGTGATGATGGCACAACAAAAAATATACGTTTGATTGACAAGGAGCATATCCATAACAACCGGCTGCAGGTGATCAACCAGTATGCGGTGGCGGGCGGTGCGGACGCGGGGGAGAATGCGGCGGCACACACGAATCGCTATGACGTGACAATTCTCGTGAACGGGCTGCCGCTCGTGCATCTGGAGTTGAAGCGGCGCGGCGTGGAGATCCGTCAGGCGTTCAATCAGATTCGCCGCTATCAACGGGACAGCTTCTGGGCGGGCGCAGGGTTGTACGAGTATGTCCAGATTTTTGTGATCTCGAACGGGACGAATACGAAGTACTATTCCAATACGACGCGTGCGAGCCATATCCGCGAGATGGATGCGGCGGGGCGCAAGGCAAGCAAAAAGACAAGCAACAGCTTTGAGTTCACGTCTTTTTGGGCGGATGCGTGCAACCGACTGATTACCGACTTGATGGATTTTGGGCGGACGTTTCTCGCGCGGCATACGCTGCTCGCTCTCCTCACACGCTACAGCATTTTCACGACGGAAGAAGTGCTCATGCTCATGCGCCCGTATCAGATCGCGGCGACGGAGCGGATTCTCAGCCGCATCAAGATTTCGTCCAATTACAAGACGTGGGGGCGCATCGAGGGCGGCGGCTACATCTGGCACACGACGGGTTCGGGCAAGACGCTGACCTCGTTCAAGACGGCGCAGCTCGCCTCCGCAATGCCGGAGATTGACAAGGTGCTGTTCGTGGTCGACCGCAAGGATCTCGACTACCAGACGATGAAGGAGTATGACCGCTTCGAAAAGGGGGCGGCGAACGGGAATACTTCGACGGCGGTGCTTGCGCGGCAGCTTGAGGACGATGGAGCGCGTATTGTGGTGACGACGATACAGAAGCTGTCGAATTTCATCCGGCAGAATAAGTCGCATCCGATCTATGGCAAGCATGTCGTGCTGATTTTAGATGAGTGCCACCGCTCGCAGTTCGGTGAGATGCACACGGCCATCACAAAGGCGTTCAAGAAGTATCACGTCTTCGGATTCACGGGGACGCCGATCTTTGCACCGAATGCGGCAGGGGCGGGCAAGCCGTCTGCACGGACGACACCGCAGCTGTTCGGGGACAAGCTGCACACCTATACGATTGTGAATGCGATCAATGACGGCAATGTGCTTCCGTTCCGTATTGACTACATCAATACGATGAAAAGCAAAGATGAGGTCGATGATAAAGAGGTGCGTGCGATTGATCGGGAAAAGGCACTCGCCGCCCCCGAACGCATTCGCGCGGTGACGAAATACATCCTGGATCACTTCGACCAAAAGACGATGCGGAGTAAGGCGTACTCGCTCAAGGGGCAGCGTGTGCTCGGATTTAACTCCATGTTTGCCGTCGCATCGATCCCTGTCTGCATGGCGTACTACGAGGAGTTTCGCCGTCAGCTGAGAGAGGCGGGACGGAGTCTCACGATCGCGACCATCTTCAGCTATGCGGCGAATGAGGACGATCCCGAGGATGCGCTGCCCGATGAGGACTTCGATACGGAGACCCTTGACCGCACGAGCCGAGACTTTCTTGATGATGCGATTGCGGACTACAACGCGCAGTTTCACACGAATTTCTCGACGGACGGCGATTCGTTCCAGAACTATTACAAGGATCTCTCTCAGCGGATGAAGAAGCGTGAGATCGATCTTCTCATCGTGGTGAATATGTTCCTCACGGGCTTTGACGCGACGACACTCAATACGCTCTGGGTGGACAAGAATCTGAAATACCATGGGCTGATTCAGGCGTTTTCGCGCACGAATCGGATTCTGAATTCGGTCAAGACATTTGGCAATATTGTCGCATTCCGCAATCTGGCAAAGGCGACGGATGATGCGATCTCGCTCTTTGGCGATGAGAATGCCGAAAGTGTCGTTCTTCTGCGCGGCTTCCGCGACTACTATGACGGGTATGATGATGAAAAGGGGCAGCACCACAAGGGTTATGCGGAGCTGATCGCAGAGCTGCGTGCGAAGTTCACTGTTGGAGAGCAGGTCTTAGGCGAGGCGGCGCAGAAGGATTTTGTGCGCGTTTTTGGCAGTATCCTGCGCCTGCGGAATATCCTCATGGCGTTTGATGACTTTGCGGAGGATGATCCGCTCCTGCCGCCGCGTGATCTGCAGGACTACCAGAGTGTCTACCTCGATATACACCATATATTGACGGGGCAGGGGAATGCGGAGAAGGAGAACATCAACGACGATGTTGTGTTCGAGCTGGAACTCATCCGGCAGGTGGATATCAACATCGACTACATCCTCATGCTCGTGGAGAAGTATCATGCTGCGAACGGCGCGGACAAGAGCATCATCGGCGTGATCGACCGTGCCGTTGGGTCGAGTCCCGAGCTGCGCAGCAAGAAAGAGCTGATCGACGGGTTCATTGCGACCGTCAATACGGATACTCGGGTGATGGAGGATTGGCGCACGTACGTCATGGAGGAGAAGGAAAAGGCACTTGCCTCCATAGTCGCGGAGGAGAATCTGAAACCCGACGAGACGGAACGGTTCGTCGCGAGTACGTTCCGCGACGGCCGGCTCAAGACCACCGGCACCGCCATCGATGCGATCCTCCCGCCCGTGCGCCGCTTCGGCGGCGGGCGTGCCGCGAAGAAGCGCAGCGTCATTGAGAAGCTCAAGGTGTTCTTTGAGAAGTTTATGGGGCTTGTGGGGGAGTAGGCGCGTAGGAGTGAAGATGCATGCAGCTGATGAAGGGAATGCCGAGTGCGCTGGTTGGTGCTTGGGGCGGTGACACACTGCTGCCCGCGCCGTTCGCCCAGGAAATCTATCTCACGCATTTCCCCATCGCGGGAGCATACTATGTGGAGGGGTGGGGCGATCTCGTTAAAGATATGCGGGCGGGAGACATGCTGAATCTCCTGCGTGAGCCGGAGAACGAACACGATACCTATGCGATCAAGGTCGTCGATGCAGCACAAAAAAAGCTCGGCTACATGCCGCGCCGCATGAACCACATCCCTGCGCGACTCATGGATGCGGGAAAACTGCTCTATCTGAAGATCACGCGGGTCGATGCGGATGATCTCGTGATGGAGCTTGACTTGTTTTTGCGGGAGTAAGGGAATGGAAACTGTGGTTCATGAGGAGTATGTACGTCTAAAGGCGGCGCAGCGGGCGGCGCTCGAACGGCTGAGTACGCTCTTATGCGCCTATGATGATCAGATTTTGCAGCAAAAGCCCTATTGGGAGGCGCGGTATACGGAGGTGTTCAGTGCGCTAGAACAGCAGTGCTATGCGGCCTTTGTTCGGAGTTCGGAGCTGCGCCGCAGGATCGCCCTCGCGCGGGCATATATGAATCGTGGAGCAGAGCCAGATGCGGCGGCGATTGACGCGCAAATCGTGCAGGAGTTTCACGAATACGAAGAAAAGCTGCGGCAGATGGAAGCGGAACGGGCGCGCGCTGCAAAGATTCTCGAGGCGGAGGAGCTGACGGATGAGGATGCGAAGCGGCTCAAGCATCTCTATCGTCAGCTCGCAAAGAAGCTGCATCCGGATCTCCAGCCGGAGCAGTCGGCGGAGACGAAGCGGCTATGGCAGCGGGCAATGGATGCCTACGCTCTTGGTGATCTTGCGCGGCTCGAAATCCTCACCGCCATCGTGGAGTCAAAATACGTGGATGCCGACACTGTCGTCCCAGGAGACGAGCAAGATGGCAGCACCTCTATGCTCGAAGAGATGCGCGCAGCACTGAAACGAATCGAGGATCGCATCCGAAAATGCTGTGCTGCGCTCGAACGACTGGAGCAGGAACACCCATTCAAACATCGTGCCCTGCTCGAAAACCCTCGGGCGATAGGTGAGCGAAAAGATGAACTAAAACGTCAGATCACGCACTATATGGCGGCGTGTAAGGAACTGGAAATGCAGCTCGCAATGATGATGCAGGGGCGGGCGGAAGTGCTGCATTGAGATCATAGCCTTTGCTATGCATCCGGATTGTCTCTTTCCGTTGTCATAGAAACTACTTATTTACATATTTTTAGACCATCCATATCTGATAAAATGTCGTAGGTTGTATAATCTATCCATTGTATCTGGTAAAAGCATACAACAAATCCCCCGCCAGTATGGCGGGGGATTTGTTCGTAAGAATATAGGAGAAATATCGGTGCCCTCAGGTAATGGATGCCCGATAGATGCTGTCGACGGCCTTTTTGAGGACGGCGTCGAATTCGGCGTCGCTCTGGCTGACGCGCAGCTCCTGTGCGAGGGCGCGGGAGAAGCTGGCGATGAGGCCGTGGTTGCGCGCGAGTTTTTCGTTCGCATCGTCCTGCGTGTAGCCGCCGCTGAGGGCGACGACACGTACGACGTGCGGGTCTTTCATGATCCCTTCGTAGAGGTTGTCGACGGTCGGGATGGTGACCTTGAACATGATCTTGGCATCGGCGGGCAGCTTTGCGAGGTGCTCTTTGATGGCGCCGAGCATGATCTCCTCTGCTTTTTCTTTATCGGGGCAGTGGATGTCGACCTCCGGCTCGAGGATGGGGACAAAACCCTTGCGGACGATCTGCATGCCGACCTCGAACTGCTGGTCAATGATGGCGCGGATGCCGGCCGGATTTGCCTGCTTGATGACGGAGCGCATTTTCGTGCCGAAGATGTGGCGTTCCTTTGCGCGGTCCAGCAGGGCGTCGAGACCCGGGATGGGCTTCATGAGCTGGACGCCGTCCTTCTCCTCGGCGAGGCCTTTGTCGACCTTTAGGATGGGGATGATGCCCTTCTTGGTCCAAAGGAAGTCCGCAGTGAAGAGACCGTCGATCTGGCGGTCCATGGTGTTCTCAAAGAGGATGGCCGCGAGGATCTGGTTCTTGTCGAATGACGGGCTCTTGATGATGCGTGTGCGCATTTCGTGAACGCGTGTAAACATCTCGTCATCGCCGTGGTACGCGCTCTCGTCGATGCCGTACGCTTTCAGCGCCTTGGGCGTGGAGCCGCCGCTCTGGTCGAGCGCTGCGATGAAGCCCTTGTCATGCTGCATGCGGTTCAGCTGTTCCTGATTCATTGGACATACCTCCT
>ERZ772874.1194-NODE-1194-length-13698-cov-4.130616_pt1 | contig 13698 bp, 15 predicted proteins | sample MGYA00580586_ERZ772874 | MGnify/ENA primary metagenome ERZ772874 (study PRJEB29015, sample SAMEA2737952) | human oral metagenome | biome: human oral; feature: human-associated habitat; material: dental | place: China | collected 2154 ... | reverse complement strand
AGTAGCGCATGACTGTTAATCATGATGTCGTAGGTTCGAGTCCTACTGCCGGAGTAGTATTTAAAGAAGATAAGTTATCTTATCTTCTTTATTTTTACTTTATAATAGGAAGACATAAAATACGGATTGAAAATAATTTTCAATCCGTATTTTTAATTAAAAAATGCTTTGTAAAGGGATTTGATAGCAGCCTTTTCTTGTTCTGAATTAACTACAAGCATAATGGATACTTCACTTGATCCTTGCGAAATCATTTGAATATTAATGTTATTATCAGAGAGTGCTTTAGTAGCTGTAGCTGTTAGTCCAATATGACTTTTCATTTTTTCGCCAACAATCATGATAATAGATAAATTATGTTCAATTTCTGCATGATCTACTTCAATTTTTTGAGTTAGTTGGCGTAATATTTCTTCCTCCTTGATGGGAGTCAATTCACGTTCTCGTAAAATAATTGATAAATCATCAATTCCAGTTGGCATGTGTTCCCAACGTATATTTAATTCTTCAAGAATTTGTAAAACTTTTCTTCCGAATCCGACTTCACGGTTCATTAGATATTTGGACATATTAATGCTGACAAAGTTGGAATCTCCTGCGATACCTACTACTGGAATAGCCTTATCACTGTGTTTGAGTACAATTTTTGTTCCAGGATGTTCTGGATTATTTGTATTCTTAATGACTAGAGGGATTTTACCTCTATAGGCAGGAATAAGTGCTTCATCGTGTAAGACTCCAAATCCTGCATAAGCGAGTTCACGCATTTCTCGATAGGTTAATTCGGGAATTAAATGCGGTTTTTGTATGATGCCAGGGTGAGCAGCAAAGATACCATCAACATCGGTAAAATTTTCATAAAGATCTGCTTTAACTCCAGCAGCGATTATAGATCCTGTTATATCGGATCCTCCGCGTGAAAAGGTGCAAATTTGTCCTTTTTGAGTAATACCAAAGAAGCCAGGAATCACCAGTACTTCTTCATAATTTTTCAACTCTTCAATTTTATCGTAGCTGGAAGGAAGGATGCGTGCATTGCTAGGCTCACTACTTACCAGAATACCTGCTTCTTTAGGGTGAATATAACGTGTTTTTAATCCATTTTGATTAAAAAAGGCAGCAATTAATTTCGCATTATTATCTTCTCCAGCTGCTAAAAAAGTATCATAAAGAAAGGGGTTCTCTTCAATAGGGAGAGTTGCTAAATCTAAGATGCTTTTTGTAATTTTATCCAAAATAAGTGGTTTTAGCTGTAGTTCAGCAACCATTTGTTGGTAACGTTTGATAATCCACTCTTGATGTGGGATAAGATCTTCTCCTTCAATATAGGCACGGTAATATTGGATCAGTGCATCTGTTACCTTTGTGTCATTGTTATCTCTCTTTCCTGGGGCCGATACGACAACAAATTTTCGGTTTTTATCAGATTTTACGATATTTAGAACTTTCTGTAATTGGGAAGCTGAAGCTAGTGAGCTACCACCAAATTTTACAACTTTCATACTCTCTCCTAAAGGTAATTACTTCTCTACATTATAGCAAATAATATGTATTCTGTCAGTTTTTAGAGGAAATAGGCTTTGAAATACGAACGTTCTATATTTTTATCCTATTTTTATTTTGCGGGATAATTTTTTTATGTTAGAATATTAGATGTTATCAATTTGATGTTCAAATTATTTAACGTTCAAATCTTTTAGGAATAAGGAGTGAATATATGAGATTGTCTACAATTTTATATGAAGTGCAGGATGAGGTAGCAGTTCTTACTTTTAATCGACCAACTGTTTCAAATGGCTTTAATATCCCTATGTGTCTTGAAATTTTAGAAGCTTTTCAACTTGCTGCAAACGACGAAGAAGTTAAAATATTGTTGATTAAAGCCAATGGCAGAATTTTTTCTATTGGAGGCGATCTAGCAGAAATGCAACGTGCTGTTGATGCTGATGATATTCAATCATTGGTTAAAATTGCTGAATTAGTGAACGTTATTTCCTTTGAAATGAAAAAAATGCCCAAACCGGTTATCATGTGTGTGGATGGTCCAGTTGCTGGTGCTGCTGCTAATATGGTTGTCGCAGCGGATTTTTGTATAGCAAGTGATAAAGCACGCTTTATTCAAGCTTTTGTTGGAGTTGGTTTGGCTCCAGATGCGGGGGGACTTTATCTATTAACAAGAGCTATTGGAGTGACACGTGCAACTCATCTTGTGATGACGGGGGAAGCCTTGACTGCGGAAAAGGCTTTAGAGTATGGTATTTTGTATAGATTATGTGAATCAGACAAATTAGAGAAAATCACGGATCAATTGATTAAAAAGTTGAAGCGTGGTTCAATGAACTCTTATAAAGCAATGAAAGAAATGATTTGGGAGAGTCAGTTTTCAGCATGGGAAGGCTATGCTAAGCTAGAATTACAGTTGCAAAAATCTTTAGCTTTCACTGAGGACTTTAAAGAGGGGGTTCGAGCATATTCAGAAAAACGTCGTCCTAATTTTAACGGAAAATAGTTATTTACGTTTTGTTATGAAAAAATCTTCCATTTTCAAAAAATACTTGCAAAAAGAAATGAAGTTTGATATACTTTGATGGTCAAATGTTTTGATGGTTAAATTTTTTGGAAGGAGAACGGGTGATTGAATTACCAACTTGTAAATGATTATCTAACATCAATTTTTAATAATGTATTGGTGATTGAAGAATCCAGTCTGCGAGGCAGTCGCTTTAATGACGTCTCCATCAAAGAAATGCATACAATTGACGTTATTGGAGAAACGCCTAATGCGACTCCAAGTGATATATCGAGGGAGTTGATGGTAACGTTAGGTACTGTCACAACCAGTTTGAATAATCTTGAACGTAAAGGTTATGTGGAGAGAACGCGCTCTGATGTTGATCGTCGTGTTGTCCATCTGAGTTTAACAAGGAATGGTCGACTTTTATATCGCTTACATCGACGGTTTCATCATGCAATGTTAGATAAAATCATCGCTGGTATGAGTAGGGATGAAATTCAGGTTATGCAAAAGGGGCTTAAAAATTTATATCATTTTCTAGAGGACTTGAAATAATGAAGTATGCAAGAATTAGTCAAGTTGCTCATTATGCGCCTAGACAGGTTATTACAAATGACGATTTAGCTGAAATAATGGATACAAGTGATGAATGGATTTCTAGTAGGACGGGAATAAAAAAACGCCATTTAGCTTATGATGAGTCAACAAGTGATTTGGCTACAAAAGTAGCAGAAAAGTTGTTGACTAAAGCTGACTTAAGTGCTGATGAACTGGATTTTATCATTGTAGCAACTATTACTCCAGACTCACTTATGCCGTCTACAGCGGCGAGAGTGCAAGCAAATATTGGAGCTAAAAAAGCATTTGCTTTTGATTTGACAGCAGCATGTAGTGGCTTTGTCTTTGCACTATCAATGGGAGAAAAACTAATAGCTTCAGGGACTTATCAAAAAGGTCTGATTATTGGTAGTGAGTCTCTATCTAAAGTTGTTGATTGGACTGATAGAGGGACGGCTGTCTTGTTTGGGGATGGTGCCGGTGGAGTGTTGTTAGAGAGTGCTCAGAGGCAGTATTTCTTAGCTGAAAAGCAAGGGACAGATGGTTCACGTGGTGAGAAGCTTACTTCAGGTTTTCTTGGTTTATCTTCGCCGTTTGCTCAAGGGACGCCTGACCAGAAATATCTAGCAATGGATGGGCGAGCGATTTTTGATTTTGCAATTCGAGATGTCGCTCAGTCAATTAGTGAAACGATAGAAGCTAGCCATCTTGAAGTAGAAGATATCGATTATTTTTTACTTCATCAAGCAAATGAGCGTATTTTGAACAAAATGGCGAAGAAATTAGGTGTTTCTAGGAATAAAATCCCAGCTAATATGATGGAATATGGAAATACTAGTGCTGCTAGCATACCGATTTTACTTTCGGAGTGCGTGGAGCAGGGGATTATTAGCCTTAATGGAAATCAGACAATTTTATTGTCAGGTTTCGGAGGAGGTTTGACATGGGGAACACTTATTGTTACAATTTAGTTAATTATGTGGTTATCACATATTAAAAATATTTTTATTTTAAAGGAGTCTATCATGGCAGTATTTGAAAAAGTACAGGAAATTATTGTAGAGGAACTTGGTAAAGAACCATCAGAAGTAACACTTGAGTCAACTTTTGATGATCTTGAAGCAGATTCACTTGATTTGTTCCAAGTTATTTCAGAAATCGAAGATGCATTTGATATTCAAATCGAAACTGAAGAAGGATTGACAACTGTGGGTGATTTGGTTGCCTACGTTGAAGAAAAAACTAAATAATTTGAATAAATGGGGCTGAGGATACGTTCTCGCCCTCTTTTAGAAAGACGAATTTGAGGTGGCAGTCTTGACTGTCTTTTATCCTATCTTGGTTTCTATAGAACATAGCCATGAAAATGATAAAGATTCAATGCAGTTAAGAATGCTGGGGTGGAATGAAAATCGATTAAGACTTTTTCGCCACTCCCTCTTGTTTAGGTAATAGTTTGACTGTCAAAGTATAAATTTTTTGAGAATCGAGCTATTACTTAAGCAATATTAAAAGGATGGTATTATGCAAACACGAATTACAGAATTACTAAATATTAAATATCCTATTTTTCAAGGTGGTATGGCTTGGGTAGCTGATGGTGACTTAGCAGGAGCTGTTTCTAAAGCAGGAGGATTAGGAATTATCGGTGGAGGAAATGCTCCGAAAGAAGTCGTTAAAGCCAATATCGATAAAATCAAATCATTGACTGATAAACCCTTTGGTGTGAATATCATGTTGTTATCACCGTTTGTAGACGATATTGTTGATTTGGTGATTGAAGAAGGCGTGAAAGTTGTGACGACAGGTGCAGGAAATCCTAGTCGTTATATGGCTCGTTTTCATGAGGCAGGAATTACAGTTATTCCAGTAGTGCCAAGTGTAGCGCTTGCGAAACGTATGGAAAAAATCGGGGCTGACGCAGTTATTGCTGAAGGGATGGAAGCTGGAGGACACATTGGTAAGTTAACAACGATGACCCTTGTTCGTCAAGTAGTTGAGGCAGTGAATATCCCAGTTATAGCAGCAGGTGGAATCGCTGATGGTGCTGGTGCAGCAGCTGGTTTCATGTTAGGAGCAGAGGCTGTTCAGTTGGGAACTCGCTTTGTAGTAGCTAAGGAATCAAATGCACACCAAAATTACAAAGATATGATTTTGAAGGCACGTGATATTGATACAACCGTTTCTGCCCAGCATTTTGGTCATGCAGTTCGTGCTTTGAAAAATAAATTGACACGTGATTTTGAAAAGGCTGAAAAAGCTGCTTTCAAACAGGAAGAGCCAGATTTGACTGTTTTTGAAAATCTTGGTGCAGGTGCATTAGCGAATGCAGTTGTCCGAGGTGATGTGGAAAATGGTTCGGTCATGTCAGGACAAATTGCCGGTTTGGTTAGCAAGGAAGAAACTGTTGAAGAAATATTGAAGGATGTCTACTTTGGAGCTGCTGAAAAAATTCAGCAAGAAGCTAAACGTTGGGCAGGAGTAACTAGAAATAATGACTAAAAAAGCCTTTCTGTTCGCTGGTCAGGGGTCACAGTACCTTGGTATGGGACGTGAGCTCTATGATCAATATGACGTGGTGAAATCTACTTTTGAGGAAGCTAGTCAAATTTTAGGCTATGATGTGCGTGTTTTGATTGACAGTGATGAAGAAAAATTAAATCAGACCCGCTATACGCAGCCAGCAATTTTGACAACTTCTCTGGCCATTTATCGATTGTTAATTCAAGAAGGAATCCATCCTGATATGGTGGCTGGCCTTTCTTTGGGAGAATACTCTGCTTTGGTGGCTTCTGGAGCCTTAGATTTTCAGAGTGCCCTAGCTTTGGTTGCTAAGCGTGGAGCCTTTATGGAAGAAGCTGCTCCAGCAGGTTCTGGTAAAATGGTAGCAGTTCTAAATGCGGATTTGGACCTAATTGAGACAGCCTGTAAAGAGGCTAGTGTACTTGGTGTGGTGTCTCCAGCTAATTATAATACTCCTAGTCAGATTGTGATTGGTGGTGAGGCTGTAGCAGTGGATAAAGCGGTAGAGCTTTTGCAAGAAACAGGTGTAAAGAGATTGATTCCACTCAATGTATCAGGTCCTTTCCATACTGCTTTATTGAAACCAGCTAGTGATTCATTAGCTGAAGTCTTAGAGGATGTTAACTTTTCTGATTTCAAAATACCTTTGATAGGAAATACGGAAGCAAGTGTTATGCAAAAAGAACGAATTAAAGAGCTTTTGACTCGTCAGGTGATGGAGCCAGTTCGTTTCTATGACAGTATAGCTAGAATGCAAGAAGCTGGCGTAACGGAGTTTATCGAGATCGGTCCAGGAAAGGTTCTCTCTGGATTTGTTAAAAAGATTGATAAGTCTGCTACAATTTATCAAGTCGAAGACCAAGCTAGTTTGATACAACTTCTGGAAAAATGAGGAAACAAAATGGAATTGAAAAATAAGAACGTACTAATTACAGGATCTACTCGAGGAATTGGTCTTGCAATTGCACATAAATTTGCTAGCCTTGGAGCGAATATTATTTTAAATGGCCGTGGTCAGGTTTCTGAAGAAGTTTTGGATGAATTTGCTAAATATCCCGTGAAGGTTCTTGCTGTTTCAGGAGATGTTTCAGATAGTGCTGATGCAAAGCGTATGGTAGAAGAAGTAACTACGGCTATGGGTTCAATTGATGTCTTAGTTAATAATGCTGGAATCACTAAAGATAAGCTAATGCTGAAATTAACTGAGGAAGACTTTGAACAAGTGCTTAAGGTCAATTTGACAGGAGCATTTAACATGACGCAGGCCATCTTAAAACCAATGACTAAGGCGCGTCAGGGTGCGATTATCAATATGTCCAGTGTAGTTGGCTTGACAGGAAATATTGGACAGGCGAATTATGCTGCATCAAAAGCAGGCTTAATTGGTTTTTCTAAATCAGTAGCTCGCGAGGTTGCTGCTCGAAATATTCGTGTTAATGTCATTGCTCCAGGTTTTATCGAATCAGATATGACGGATGGTTTACCTGAAAAAATTAAAGAAGCATCTCTGGCTCAAATACCAATGAAACGCTTTGGGAATACAGAAGAAGTTGCAGAAGTTGCAGTCTTTCTTGCTAGTCAAGAATATGTAACAGGTCAAGTGATTGCTATCGATGGTGGCTTGACTATGCAATAAAGCTGAGATAACTCAGTAGTAAGTTTGGGAAATAAGAAATCGAGTGTTCAAACAATGAGAACATGTGTCCCTTATTTCTTAATATAAAAAGGAGTTTTAAATGAAACTAAATCGTGTTGTAGTAACTGGTTATGGCTTAACTTCCCCAATAGGGAATACACCAGAAGAATTCTGGACTAGCCTTAAAGAAGGAAAAATTGGGATTGGTCCAATTACTAAATTTGATCATAGTGAATTTGCTGTTCATAATGCTGCGGAAGTGCAAGATTTCCCTTTTGATAAATATTTCATCAAAAAAGATACCAATCGTTTTGACAACTACTCTCTTTATGCCCTCTATGCTGCGCAAGAAGCAGTTAACCAAGCAAATTTAGATGTAGATGCGATTGATAAAGACCGTTTTGGAGTCATTGTTGCTTCTGGTATTGGTGGTATTCAAGAAATTGAAGAGCAGGTGATTCGCCTACATGAAAAAGGGCCAAAACGTGTTAAACCAATGACACTTCCAAAAGCCTTGCCAAATATGGCTTCAGGAAATGTTGCTATGCGTTTTGGAGCAAATGGTATTTGTAAGTCTATTAATACAGCCTGTGCTTCATCAAATGATGCTATTGGAGATGCTTTCCGATCAATTAAATTTGGATTCCAAGATGTTATGTTAGTCGGTGGTTCTGAAGCTTCTATCACTCCATTTGCAATCGCTGGTTTCCAAGCTTTGACTGCTTTGTCTACAACAGAAGACCCAACTCGTGCTTCTATTCCATTTGATAAAGATAGAAACGGTTTTGTTATGGGAGAAGGTTCGGGTATGTTAGTGCTTGAAAGTCTTGAACATGCGGAAAAACGTGGCGCAACAATTCTCGCGGAAATTGTTGGTTATGGAAATACTTGCGATGCTTATCACATGACCTCTCCTCATCCAGAAGGTCAAGGAGCGATTAAGGCTATTAAATTAGCATTAGAAGAAGCTGAGATTACACCTGCTGATGTAGCTTATGTCAATGCACATGGAACTTCTACCCCAGCCAATGAAAAAGGAGAAAGCGGTGCGATTGTGGCTGTTTTAGGCAAAAATGTACCTGTTTCTTCTACTAAATCTTTTACAGGTCATTTGCTTGGAGCTGCTGGAGCAGTTGAAGCAATTGCGACTATTGAAGCAATGCGTCATAGCTTCGTTCCAAAAACTGCTGGAACTCAAGAATTGTCAGACTATATTGAAGCCAATGTCATTTTTGGACAGGGTGAGGAGCGAGAAATCCCTTATGCTATTTCTAATACATTTGGTTTTGGCGGTCATAATGCTGTTCTTGCTTTTAAGCGTTGGGAGGCATAATATCTTATGAATATTACTGAAATTAAAGACTTGATGGCTCAATTTGACCAATCAAGTTTGCGAGAATTTTCGTATAAAAACCAGCAGGATGAATTGACTTTCAGTAAGAATGAGGGAGGAATTGCAACCCAAGAGATTAATGCAAGTCCTCTTCCTACCTCTACCCCAGTAGCTCCAGCTCCTCAGACTGAAGTAGTTGTTGAACAGCAGGAAGTGATTGCTGAAGCAGCACCTGCACCAATCGTGGCGGAAGGGGATGTCGTGGAAAGTCCTTTAGTTGGAGTAGCCTATTTAGCAGCTGGACCAGATAAACCAGCTTTTGTAAACGTAGGCGACCAAGTGAAAAAAGGCCAAACCTTGATGATTATCGAAGCTATGAAAGTCATGAATGAAGTACCTGCTCCTAAAGATGGTATTATCACGGAAGTTTTAGTTCAAAATGAAGAAATGGTTGAATTTGGGAAAGGTCTGGTGCGCATTAAATGATTGATATCAATGCAATAAAAGAGGCGCTTCCGCATCGTTATCCAATGTTGTTGGTGGATCGTGTATTAGAAGCTAGCGAAGATGAGATTGTTGCTTTGAAAAATGTGACAATTAATGAACCATTCTTTAACGGTCATTTTCCCCAGTATCCAGTCATGCCTGGAGTTTTGATTATGGAAGCTTTGGCTCAGACTGCGGGCGTACTGGAATTGTCTAAAGAAGAAAACAAAGGGAAGCTTGTTTTTTATGCTGGTATGGATAAGGTTAAATTCAAAAAACAAGTTGTTCCAGGAGATCAACTCATTATGACTGCTAAATTTGTCAAGCGTCGTGGTACCATTGCGGTTGTCGAAGCAAAAGCAGAAGTAGATGGGAAACTTGCAGCCAGTGGTACCTTGACATTTGCTATTGGTCAATAAGAAAGGGATATTTCACCATGTTTCGTAAAATATTGATTGCCAACCGTGGGGAAATTGCGGTCAGAATTATTCGTGCAGCTCGTGAATTAGGGATTGCGACAGTCGCGGTCTATTCAACAGCTGATAAAGAAGCCCTACATACATTGTTGGCAGATGAAGCAGTTTGTATTGGACCTGCTAAGTCTACTGATTCCTATCTTAATATGAATGCTGTGCTTTCTGCAGCTGTCTTGACTGAGGCTGAAGCTATTCATCCTGGTTTCGGATTTCTAAGTGAAAATTCTAAGTTCGCTACTATGTGCGAGGAAGTTGGAGTTAAATTCATTGGTCCGTCAGGTTCTGTTATGGACTTGATGGGTGATAAAATTAATGCTCGTTCTCAGATGATTAAAGCTAACGTTCCAGTCATTCCAGGATCTGATGGAGAAGTTTTTACTGCTGAAGAGGCTTTGGAAGTTGCTGAAAAAATTGGCTATCCTGTTATGCTAAAAGCTTCTGCCGGAGGTGGCGGAAAAGGCATCCGTAAAGTTGAAAAAGCCGAGGACCTTATAGCAGCTTTTGAGTCCGCTTCTAGTGAAGCCAAAGCAGCTTTTGGGAATGGCGCAATGTATATGGAGCGCGTAATTTATCCGGCGCGACATATTGAAGTGCAGATTTTAGCGGATCAACATGGGCATGTTGTTCATTTGGGAGAACGTGACTGCTCGCTCCAACGTAATAACCAAAAGGTTTTAGAAGAAGCACCATCAGTGGCTATCGGAAAAACTTTACGTCAAAAAATTGGGGATGCAGCAGTTCGTGCAGCGCAGGCTGTAGGCTATGAAAATGCTGGTACGATTGAATTTCTTTATGATGAAAACAAGGGTGAATTCTATTTTATGGAAATGAATACTCGTGTTCAAGTAGAGCATCCAGTGACAGAATTTGTGACTGGTATTGATATTGTGAAAGAACAGATACGAATCGCTGATGGTCAAGAACTTTCATTCGATCAGGATGATATTGAAATTCGTGGACATGCTATTGAATGTCGTATTAATGCTGAAAATCCTGCCTTTAACTTTGCACCGAGTCCTGGAAAGATTTCAAATCTACATCTACCTAGTGGAGGTGTGGGACTGCGTGTTGATTCGGCAGTTTATCCGGGATATACGATTCCTCCATACTATGACAGTATGATTGCCAAAATTATTGTTCATGGTGATAATCGCTTTGATGCATTGATGAAAATGCAAAGAGCTCTTTATGAGCTGGAAATCGATGGAGTATTAACAAATAGTGAGTTTCAGTTAGATTTAATTTCTGATTCTCAAGTGATTGCGGGAGATTATGATACAGCTTTTCTGATGGAAAAATTTCTGCCCGCTTATCAAGAAAGATTAAAAAAAGATAATTGACATCCTTTGGTGATGGCAGATAAGAGCAAGCTGGCACCGAGGAAAACTGCAGTGATAAAGGAGTAAATGATGGCCTTATTTTCCAAAAAGGATAAATACATTCGGATCAATCCTAATCGTTCGTCTCGAGACCTGCCTCAACAAAAACCAGAGGTGCCGGATGAGCTTTTTTCAAAATGCCCGGGATGTAAACATACCATTTACCAAAAAGATTTAGGAAGTGAGCGTGTATGTCCGAATTGTGATTATACCTTCCGTATTACAGCTTTGGAACGTTTGGACTTAATTGTAGATGAGGACAGTTTTACTGAGCTGTTCACAGGCATTGAATCAGAAGATCCGCTTAATTTTCCAGGCTATATGGACAAACTGGCTCTTACGCGTGAGAAAACCGGTCTGGATGAAGCTGTATTAACAGGAACAGCATTGATCAAGGGACAAAAAACTACTTTAGGCATTATGGATTCAAACTTTATCATGGCTTCTATGGGAAGTGTGGTTGGAGAAAAGATCACCCGCTTGTTCGAATATGCCACGGAGCATCATTTGCCAGTGGTTTTATTTACTGCTTCGGGTGGAGCACGAATGCAAGAAGGAATTATTAGCCTGATGCAGATGGCTAAAATCTCAGCAGCAGTACAGAGACATTCCAAAGCGGGTTTGTTTTACTTAACTATTTTGACGGATCCGACGACAGGTGGTGTGACAGCTTCGTTTGCTATGGAAGGTGATATTATTCTCGCAGAACCCCAAAGTTTGGTTGGTTTTGCCGGGCGGCGTGTGATTGAGTCAACGGTACGGGAAAATTTACCAGATGACTTTCAAAAAGCTGAATTCCTTCTGGAACACGGTTTTGTGGATGCAATTGTGAAGCGAGCAAAATTACGTGATAAGATTGCTACACTTTTGAAATTTCATGGAGGCCAGCGATGACAAAGATTACTCGAATTGTAAGAGAAGCGAGAGATCAGACGAGACTGACAGCTCTGGACTATGCTAAAGCTTTATTGGACGATTTTATACAGTTACATGGAGACCGTTCTTTTCGTGATGATGGTGCTATAATTGGTGGTATTGGTAACTTAGATGGACGTCCCATAACTGTCGTTGGTATTCAAAAGGGAAAGAATCTTCAGGATAACTTGAGACGAAATTTTGGACAACCTCATCCTGAAGGCTATCGAAAAGCTTTACGCTTGATGAAACAGGCTGAAAAATTTGGTCGACCGGTTGTGACTTTTATTAACACAGCTGGAGCTTATCCAGGCGTAGGAGCTGAAGAACGCGGACAAGGTGAAGCCATTGCTCGAAACCTCATGGAGATGAGTGATCTTAAGGTTCCAATAATTGCTATTATTATTGGAGAAGGTGGCTCAGGTGGAGCCTTGGCACTAGCAGTAGCAAACCAGGTGTGGATGCTGGAGAATTCTATTTATGCTGTCTTGAGTCCGGAAGGCTTTGCTTCTATCTTGTGGAAAGATGGTAGCAGAGCTATGGAGGCGGCTGAGCTGATGAAAATTACTTCACACGAGCTTTTGGAAATGGATGTAGTTGATAAAGTTATTACGGAAGCTGGATTGAGTAATCAAGACTTAATTGCTTCTATTAAACAAGATCTGGTAACTGAATTAGAAGAACTTTCCAAGTTAAGTGTGGATGAGTTGATTGAACAGCGTTATCAGCGTTTCAGAAAATATTGAGTAAAGTCCGCAAGAAGAACTTGTGGGCTTTACTAATCATGACCAGGAAAAATGATGATAGAATAGAAAGAAATGAGAAAATTTTCTAAGAATTTCCAAATTTCTTTTGTATCAAAGAGACATATGGTATACTAAAATAGTAAGAAAGAGGAGGAACGAATGGAAAAGAATCGTTTATATATTGTTATTGCTTCGGTAGTTGCATTTGTAGGAATTTTTTTGCCTTGGGGGAATGTGAGTCTAGGAACTTTTGGTGGGCTTAATATATCTGGTGTACAAGGTGATGGATGGATCATTGCTATCCTAGCTGGTGGAGTAGTTGCCTTAGTTACTCTAAAAGACCGTACACAAGCGTTAGCAAAGAGTAATGCTACGGGAGTAGCTGTTCTTGGTGTGTTGCAAACTATTATTTCGGTATACAATATGTTTACTATCGGTCGCATAAGTATGGATTTTGGTTATGGCTTTGGTGTTTCTCTAGGCTTTGGCTTAATCGTGAATCTTTTGGCAGGAATTGCAACAGTAGCTTTAGGCTTAATGGCATTATCTGGTGGTAAAATCTCAAAAGATACCTTGACAGATGCAGCTGAAGTAAGCAAACAATTTGCTCAGACTGTAGGCCGTATAACTTCTGCAACAGTTAAATCTGCCGTGAATGAAGTCAAAAAAGAAACAGAAAAGAAAAAAGAATTAGCTTCGACAGATTCATCTAAAAACGTGGAGCAACTTGAAGGAAACGAAGTAGAATCTAAAAAAGTTGAGGAAGTAGAGCCAGTTGAAACTCAAACGGAAGTATCTGCTGAAGAAAAACCAGAAATGCCATCTTCTAATAAAGTAGATACAGATGAAAAGTAAATAGTATAAAAATAAGTCGCATGTGATGGGCGACTTATTTTTTATCTTTTCAGAAAATAATAAAACCACTAGCTTGGCTAGTGGGTAAGGATTACGATGGTTTGATGACTTCTATGCCACCCATGTAAGGACGGAGTACTTCTGGGATAGTCACAGAACCATCTTCGTTTTGGTAATTTTCCAAGATAGCTGCTACTGTGCGTCCGACAGCCAGCCCAGAACCGTTGAGAGTATGAAGGAGTTTGACCTTGCCATCTGCTTCGTCACGGTAGCGGA
>ERZ772874.1186-NODE-1186-length-13732-cov-20.903049_pt1 | contig 13732 bp, 12 predicted proteins | sample MGYA00580586_ERZ772874 | MGnify/ENA primary metagenome ERZ772874 (study PRJEB29015, sample SAMEA2737952) | human oral metagenome | biome: human oral; feature: human-associated habitat; material: dental | place: China | collected 2154 ... | reverse complement strand
ATCAACAATATTACACACCAATGCTTTAACCTAATTATTATAAGGCACTACTTCATTTGCCTATAAACCTACAGTAATACTTGCTTATACATTTATAGTATTATATAATAATGAAAAATATAACAATATAAAATAATTAAAAGTAACATGGAGGATCTATGAAGATATCTACCAAAGGGCGCTATGCACTTAGAATAATGATAGATTTGGCAAAGCATCAAAGCGATGATTTTGTAACCTTAAAAGATATAGCCAATCGTCAGGAAATGTCGGAAAAATATCTGGAAAGTATCATCAAGGTTTTAGTTAAAAATCAAATTTTAGTAGGACTTAGGGGCAAAGGCGGCGGCTATAAACTCACAAAACCTGTTGAAGAATATACGGTATGGGATATACTTAATGTTTCCGAAGACCATCTTTTGATTGTAGATGACTCGCTTATGCACAACAAATCTGTATTAAATGATTCAGACAAGAAGATCTTAGCTATGTGGGATGACTTAAATGTCCTTATATCGGACTATTTTAAAGGCATCAGCATAAGCAGCCTTATCGCTGAAGAAAGCGGTAATGATTATATTATATAATATTCGGAGCGTGATATGAGTGAAAAAGCAAAAATAAATAAAGTTACTGAAGGACCTATATTTACTTCTATGCTGCTTTTCTTCCTGCCTATAATGGTAGGAAGTTTTTTTCAGCAGCTTTACAATACGGTTGATGCCATAGTAGTAGGACATTATGTCGGAAAAGAGGCATTGGCTGCGGTGGGCGGAACCACCGGTACTATTATCAACCTTTTTATAGGAGTCTTTATAGGACTTTCAACCGGTTTTTCAGTAGTTATTTCCCAGTACATGGGCTCAAAATCTTATAAAAATGTATATGAATGTATACAGACAGCCGTAGGTTTTGCACTTATAAGCGGAACTGCGGTAGGAATACTGGGAGCTATACTTACTCCCTTTTTTCTGTCTTTTATGAATGTGCCTGCAGAGATGCTTAGTGAAGCAATTACTTATCTTAGGATTTATTTTATAGGTATGATAGCCAACATGATCTATAATATGTGTGCCGCCATACTTCGTGGTATAGGCGATTCCAAAAGACCGCTTTATTTTTTAATAGTTGCCTGCTTTATAAATATATTTTTGGATGTAGTATTTGTATTATATTTTAAAATGGGTGTCAGCGGTGTTGCCGTCGCTACGGTTATATCTCAAGCCATAAGTGCCCTGCTTATGATAATTACTTTAAGCCGGATAAAGGCGGACTATAATTTTAAGCCGCATGATATACATATCAATAAAAGAGAACTTAAAAAGATGCTTGGCATAGGAACTTCCGCCGCAGTCCAGTCTGTTGCATATACCGCTGCCAATATTTATGTGCAGTCCAGTGTCAATACTTTAGGTATAGATGTAATATCAGGTTATACTGTCTATGTTAAAACCGATACGGTATTCTGGATGACTATACAGGCTCTTGGTGTAAGTATAACGACCTTTGTAGGTCAAAACTTCGGTGCCGGCAACAGAGACAGGGTTAAGAAGGCAATGAAGGTAGGTGCTGTTATAAGCTTTTGTATATGTATAACTGCCGCTCTTTCTTTTCTTATATACGGCGACTTTCTCCTCTCCCTCTTTACTAATGACAGAGCTGTTGTTGAGCAGGGATTGTATATAATAAAAACAGTAGTTCCCGCATTTATTTTTTACGGGGTAATAGAGGTCTATGCAAGTTCACTCAGAGGTGTGGGGGATACTCTTTTAACTATGATTTTATCCCTTGTAGGAGTATGCATTGTGAGAATAGTTTGGGTTCACTTTGCATTTGGTAAATATCATGAATTTTTCTATATAATAATCGCCTATCCGCTGTCTTGGTTTATAACAGCGGTACTATTTACAATATATACAAACTTTTTCAGCAAGTTTAGGCTGTGGCTTAGAGGGGACAATATTACGGATTTGACTTGGAGGTTCAGAAGGTGGTGTTCATAAACAATTATAATAGTTTGTATTTATAGTTATTAGTATATAAAAAACTCCGTATAATTCAATCATACCCGCAACCCATTTTCAAAGCTTCGACAAATTCACACAGACTGCGGAACTCGTGTGCTCGCCAAAGAGCGGCGAGCTGCACTCGAACAGTCCTCGTCTGTGGAATTTGTACCTCGCTTTATCAAAAGGGTTAACCGCTAAAAAGATTGAATTATATGGAGTTTTTTATCCCACACCACACCACTGTTACAAGAAATTAGTGGTGTGTAGGTATATTTAAAATTGTTTATATCGCCAAAGGGGAAGGTGAGGGGGAATGTGTAACAGCGACTTCTATTTCGAACTTATAAGAGACTGTGGAAATTAGTGGTCTTCCCTTATACCGGATTTTGGGAAGATATACAGTAAACTTATAAACAACACCGTAAGTAAAGTTACAATATAACTTACACCCTTACCCTTAATTATTACTTCCTATAGGAACAGCTTTTTTAAATTTGGAATAAAAGTCGCTGCCACACCTCCCCCTCTGACTCCCCTTAGCAACATAAACAATATCTATTTATTTACTTCAAACCCCCTATACAGCTACTTCTTGCGGGTTGGAGATTAAAGAAACACTCCCTATTTCAATCTTTTTAGCGGTTAGTACTGTTAATAAAGTGAGTTACAAATTTTACAGACGAGGACTGTTCGAGTGAGGCTCGCCACGGAGTAGGCGAGCACACGAGTTCCGCAGTCTGTACTAAGTTTGTCGAAACTTTATTAACAGTACTGCGAGTATGATTGAAATAGGGAGTGTTTCTGTTTAATTGCTGCCGTGCAATCGTTTCTGGCTACTGTTTGTGTTGCTCACCATTGTTTATGTTGCCAACTCCCATAAGTACTAATACAAAATAAGATAGTATTAACACTTAAAGTATCTCAATTTCATGAAAGTAAAGGAATTTCTACTATAGACTTAAGTAAGGTTAATACAAGCTACAAACAAAACCAAGACCATTTGTAATAATTTCGTAAGAAATTGTCTATAGAAAATATATATCAATTCCCAAAAAAGTGTTATATACTAGGCTTCGTACTCAAGGAGATGAGAAAATACTTAAAATAAAAAATCAACTTGATTAAATCTAAGTTTGATAGTATTATATTCCTTGACGCAATTAGGAATTTCAAATTAATAATAATTAAAGGAGAGTGCATTAATTATGAGAAAGCAAACAAAGATAGCTGCAATCGTATCAGCAGCAGCATTACTTGCAATCGGTGCTTCAATGACTTCTCTTGCAGCTGAAGGATGGATGGAAGAGAACGGCACATGGTCATATTATAACAGATTTAACGAGAAGGTTACAGAGCAGTGGCAGAAGTCAGGAGACAAGTGGTTCTGGCTTAACGCTGACGGTAACATGGCAACAGATTCAATCGTACAGGACAACGAGAACTACTTCTATGTAGATGCTAACGGTGTTATGGTTACTAACCGTTGGGTAGAAGTTGACAACTCTGCTGACGATGCAGAAGATGCTCCTGCAACAGTATGGTATTACTTCCAGGCTAATGGTAAGGCATACAAGGGTGGGGACAGCACATCATTCAAGACTATCAACGGAAAGAACTACGCTTTCGCTGCAGACGGTAGGATGCTTTTCGGTTGGGTAGACGGAAACTCTAACAGAGTTACAGGTGATGATGCTTGGCAGAACTGCGATTACTACTTAGGTGGTTCTGATGACGGTTCAAGAGCAAGTGCAGAGTGGAGACAGATTCATGTAACTGACTCAAGCAAGGATGATCCAGAGCAGGATTACTGGTTCTACTTCCAGGCAAATGGTAAGAAGTACACCAACAAGTTCGAAGGACAGACAGTAAATGGTAGAAAGTATGCATTTGGTGAGTATGGTAACATGCTTTACAAGTGGGTTGGAACACCTTCAGGTGCTACACTTGCTGATCAGTTCAAGAACTTCTCATCAACAAATGAAGATGGTTCATTAAGAACTAAGACATGGTTCAAGGCAGTTCCGGATGAGGCATTTGACAGAAAGAACTCAGAGGCTGAAGAGTATAACGAGAAGTGGTACTATGCAGATGCTAAAGGTAGACTTGCAGTATCTGAAATCAAGACAATCAATGGTAGAAAGTATGCATTTGACGAGAAGGGCGCTATGATCAGCGGACTTTGGTACTTAAGTGTTAACGAGAGCAACAAGATCGCTACAGGTTCAAACGCTAACGAAGAGATCGATTCAGAGTCAAAGCTTGACAAGTATACTAAGGTAACAAAGACATCAACTCTTACATCACTTACACGTGCTAACGATAAGACCGGTTTATACTACTTCGGAGATGAGTCAGACGGTTCTATGAAGACAGGTAATGTAAATGTTAGCATCGATGGTGATAGCTATGCATTCAAGTTCGCTACTTCAGGAAACAAGGGTGTTGGTCTTGACGGTGTAGACGGAAATATATTCTTTGTAAACGGTAAGAAGATAAAGGCTGATTCAGAAGACAAGTACAAGGTATATGTTGTAACTACTAAGGACAGAGTTATCGCAGAGGCTGATTCTAACGCATTAGTTGACTCAACTATCACAACAGAGAAGAAGGGTAGAGTAGGTTCTGATCACTCATATATTAAGCCGGCAGCAGAAGGCGTAACAGAGAAGTGCGTAGTTGTATCTTCTTCAGGTGCATTACAGGGTAGAGGTACAAAGAAGGATGGAAACGACATCAATCTTGTATCAGATGTTAACAAGAAGCTTGTAGGAGCTTACAGACAGGACTAATTATAAATAGCTATTAGGAATCGAGTAAGAAATCTAATAAGAAATCTAATAAGAAATACTAATTGCGGCAGAGGGGCGCCAGCCCCTCTGTTTTTGTTGAATTTGATAAAGAAGAAATTCGAAATTATCATGCCGGCTGCATATATGCAATATGCTAATTTAAAAAAGTCATACTGTGTATACACATCCGACTGCTTCAACATTTATCTTAGTCTGATTTATAAATAAGGTTAAACATTTTTAAGTTGTTTTGACGAAGATGAATTCCGGCGGTAGCCTGATAGATATACATGTATAATATACACCTGAAAGCAAGCTTTCATTTGGTATATTATACATGTATATCTAAACTACCTGAACTGTAACTTTTCACTTCACTAATTTTTGAAAAATCTTTATATACCCTTGCTTATTTCTCTTTTTTTTGGTAAAATATTCTACCGTAACATATTCCTTGCTTCCAGAAAAAGGAGGCTGAATAAACCATAAGGAGGTTAAAATGACTAATAAATACGAATTGGCACTTGTGCTTAACGGCAAGCTTGAAGATGAGGCAAAGAACTCAGCACTTGAGAAAGTTCAGTCTTACATCACAAGATTTGGCGGAACTGTAAGCAATGTTGATGACTGGGGTAAGAAGAGACTTGCCTATGAAATTCAGAAAGTAAAAGAAGGTTTTTACTACTTTATACAGTTCGAGTCTGAAGACAAGAATTGTCCCAATGAATTAGAGAACCATATACGCATTATGGAGCCTGTATTAAGATATTTAGTAGTAAGACAATAAGCTTGTGGGCATAAGTCCATAAAAGGAGAGCTTGTATGAACAAAGTAATATTAATGGGAAGACTGACCAGAGATCCGGAAGTTAGATATTCTTCAGGAGAGAGATCCATGGCTATAGCAAGATATACCTTGGCAGTGGATAGAAGAGGACGCAGAAGTGAGGGTAGTGAGCAGACAGCTGACTTTATTCCTTGTGTGGCATTTGATAAAGCAGGTGAATTTGCCGAAAAGTACTTCAGACAGGGTATGAGGGTACTTATATCAGGTCGTATACAGACCGGAAGTTATACCAACAAAGAGGGTCAGAAGGTTTATACAACAGAGGTAATAATAGAAGATCAAGAATTTGCAGACAGTAAGAACTCATCAGGAGGATCTACAAGTTCAGGCTATAATGAAAGTTTCAGACCAAGCCCTGAGAACGCAAGCAGCGAGGGATTTATGAACATACCTGACGGAGTAGATGATGAGGGACTTCCGTTCAATTAGTAGATGAAAGGGGACTATAATGGCATTTAAGAAGACAGATAAGTCAGAGGGTCTTAAGAGTAGAAGACCGGGCGGCTTACGCAGAAGAAAAAAAGTATGCACATATTGTGGAGATGAGAACAAGGCTATAGATTATAAGGATGTAGCTACATTAAAGAAGTATATATCTGAGAGAGGTAAGATATTACCAAGGCGTATCACAGGCAGCTGTGCTAAGCATCAAAGAGATATAACAGTTGCTATCAAGAGAGCAAGACATGTAGCGCTTCTCCCATATTTATACGAATAACAAATACTCTGATTTATGGAAATATTCCGTAGATCAGAGTTTTTTGTATTTTTTACCATATTAAACAGATCGGAATTCGAATATATTTGGAACTTATTATATGTTTACATAAATTATAATATATCTTACAATGAGTTTATCAATTTGGAAAATTTTAAGGAGGTAACTGTATGGATTATCAAAAGTCTGCAAAAGAAGTGTTACACGCTATAGGTGGGGCTGACAATATAGTCAGTGCGGCACATTGTGCAACCAGACTTAGACTTGTTATAGCCGATAACTCTAAGGTGGATAAGAAGACTCTTGAAAACATTGACGGTGTTAAGGGTGTGTTCGAAGCGCAGGGGCAGCTGCAGATTATTTTTGGAACCGGTGAGGTCAACAAAGTATATGAGCAGTTTGTAAAGCTTGGCAATATAGGTGTGAGCAGTACTGAGGAATTAAAAAAGCAGGCGGCAAAGCAAGGCAATATATTCCAGTATATGATCAAGACTCTGGGAGATATATTTGTGCCTATCATACCTGCCATAGTGGCGAGCGGTTTCCTTATGGGTATTATGAACTCGCTGGATTTTATGGTCAATAATAACTTTTTAAATATAGATACCTCAAGTTCTTTATATGTATTCGCTAATCTATTTTCCAATACAGCCTATGTATTCTTACCTATACTTATAGGTTTTTCAGCCGCCAAGGTATTTGGAGGTAATCCTTTCCTTGGAGCGGTTATGGGTATGATTATGATACATCCTAATCTTCAAAATGCTTGGACTGTGGCAAGTGAGGGTGTTAAGGCTATGCAGCCGGTATTCTTCGGCTTATATTCTATAGAAATGGTAGGTTACCAAGGTCATGTTATCCCGATAATTATATCCGTATGGGTAATGAGTGAGATAGAAAAAAGACTGCATAAGGTAGTGCCTGCCATGTTTGATCTTTTTGTAACTCCTTTAGTATCCGTATTTGTAGCAGGTTATCTTGCACTTAGTATTATAGGACCGGTCTTTGTTAAACTTGAAAACGGTATACTTGACGGGGTTCAGTACTTGATAGGACTGCCTTTGGGCATAGGTTCTTTTGTAATGGGTATCTTCTATGCACCTACTGTAGTCATGGGTATACATCATATGTATACAACTATAGACTTAGGTCAGATAGGAAAATTCGGAGTTACTTATTGGCTTCCCCTTGCCTCAGCTTGTAATATAGCACAGGGTGCAGCCTGTCTTGCAGTTGGATTAAAGGCTAGAGATCCTAAGATAAAAAGTCTTGGACTTCCCTCTTCTCTTTCAGCATTTTTAGGTATTACCGAGCCGGCTCTTTTCGGTGTGAACTTAAGATTTTTCAGACCGTTTATAGCAGGCTGTATAGGTGGTGCGGCAGGTGCTATGTATGCTTCTTTAACACATATAGGAGCTACAGGTACCGGAGTTACGGGAATTTTCGGAATACTTCTTTTCCTTGACTATCCGCTACACTATATAGTACTTTTTATACTTTCATCAGCAGTAGCCTTTGTAATTTCATGGCTTATAACACCAAGTACGCTGATAGATGCAGGCTTACAGGAAGTAGCGGCTAAAAGTAAGGTACAGCCTAAAAAGAGCGAAGAAGTAAAAGTTGAAAGCGAAAAAGCAGAAGATCTAAAGCCTGCAAGTCCTATTATAAGCTCTCCGCTAAAAGGGGAAGTTGTGGATATGGAAGAGACCAATGATCCTACATTTATTGCCGGCATATTGGGAAAGGGTGTAGCAATAGTTCCTTCCGAGGGTATGGTGTATGCTCCGGATGATGCCGAAATAGTTACTCTTATGGGGCATGCAGTTGCTTTTAGACTGGCTAACGGTGCGGAAATGATAGTGCATGTGGGTATCAATACCGTAACCCTTGAAGGCAAGCATTATGAAGCCTTTGTAAAGGTCGGTGATAAGGTTAAGAAGGGTGACAAACTGCTTAAGTTTGATATAGAAGCTATAAAAAAAGAGGGTTATCCTATAGTTACACCGGTTATCGTTACCAATACATTTGAATTTAAAGACATAGATATAAAAACTAAGGCAAATACTAAAGTAGACCTCGACAATAAAATATTTGAGGTAAGTGCTAATGAGAAATAATTATAAACTTTTATATCATCTTTACCCTGAGCAGGGTTGGATGAACGATCCCAACGGATTATGTTTTTTTAAGGGATATTATCATGTATATTATCAATACAGCAAGGAAGCTGTAGGAGGACTTAAGTATTGGGGGCATTTTCGCTCAAAGGATCTGCTTAATTGGGAAAGCTTGGATATCTTCTTAAGTCCTGACAAGGATTTTGATAAAAGCGGTGTGTACTCAGGTTCTGCTTTGGTTCATGAAAATAAGTTGTATATTTACTACACGGGAAATGTAAAAGAAGCAGGAGATTATGACTATATATATGAGGGAAGGCAGCACAATACCGTACTTGTGGTAAGTGAAGACGGTATGAGTGCAGAAAGCAGGCAGGTAGTGCTTTATAACAAAGACTACCCTGCCGATATGAGCTGTCATGTAAGGGATCCGAAAGTATTTGCCTACGACGGCAAGTTTTATATGGTTCTTGGTGCAAGAAGCAAGGATGACAAGGGGCAGGTATTGGTGTACGAGTCGACAGATTTATATAACTGGAACTACATAAACAGCATAAAAACCGACTATGACTTCGGCTATATGTGGGAATGCCCCGACCTCTTTTTACTTGACGGCAAGTGGGTATTGCTTTTATCTCCTCAGGGTATAGAAAGAAAAGAATTTGAAGCTCAAAATGTATATACCAACGGATATTTTATTCTTGACGGAGACTTCCGCTCTGAGTATACCTTATCCGAATACAGGGATCTGGACTTCGGCTTTGATTTTTATGCCTGTCAAACTTTTGAAAAGGATAATAAAAGATATATGCTTGCATGGATGGGTATGCCGGATGCCGAGTATACCGCTCCTACTATAGAAGACGGCTGGCAGCATGCTATGACCTGCTTTAGAGAGCTTAGCCTAAAGGATGATAAACTTATAATTAATCCGATAAAGGAGCTTGAGGAGATATTTGAAAAGCCGCTTGATTATATTGTAAATAAAAGTATAGAAATTAATTTGGAAACCTATGCCTTTGATCTTAGACTAAGTAAATTAAATTCGGAATTTAGCCTAAACTTTTCAGGAGAACTTGATTTAGTTTACAAAGATAAAGTACTTAAGTTAGTACACAAAGAGGGTGCTTATGGAAGAGGTGAAAGAAAGCTTTATTGTGAAGATATCAATGAGCTTAGAATATTGATGGATAAATCTTCTGTCGAAATTTTTGTAAACTCAGGAATGTATACCATGACAAGCAGATACTATCCGAAGTCAAAGAATATAGAAATAAACTTTAAGAAAAATGCAGCTCTTAGCATTGCACTGCTAAAGGAAAACTATACTGCTGTAAATCTAAAATAATGACTTGTCGGGGAGTTGTCAGCATAATTGTTTATGCTTACAACTCCCCGACAAATTAGTTTAAGTACTGATTTTCAAATGTGCTGACCCAATTTTGAGTGTGAGAAGTTTGGGTGATTTAATCTATTTTTCACATAACTTTTTGTGCATAATAACATTATCTATTGAATACCATAAAAGAAAAGTCAAATAGTTTAAAAAGATTATCTATCGGGTAATATACTTTTTTCAAAAAATAAAGTACTTTATAGTCAAATATTATTTGAGGAGGGTTTATTATGTTTAAAAATAGGATTTATATTTTATTAATGTGTATACTTATGAGCTGTGTGGTAGTCAGTGCTTGTGGTTTTTCTAACAAAAAAGAAACTGAGCAAAGCAGTGAAAAGAAGTCCAAGAAAAAGAATAAAAAGAAAAAAGATAAAAAGAAGAAAGATGATATTGAAAAAAGTGATATAGATGAGGATGAAGATGAAGAAGAAAGCACAGAAAAAGAAATTAAGTCCACTGAAAAAGCCTCCTCTGATTATAGTGAATTGAAGCAGCAAATATCAAATGAGATCAATGATTTTTTGGTTCAGGATAAGGTTGCCTTAAATATAACTTACGGTATGGGGGCTGACAGTTGGAGTGCCGATGTAATAAGAGAAAGGCATGAGGGAGTGGATTATTATTATTTCTATCCTATAAACAATCCCGATGATGATACCCGTATACTGGCATTGGAAGATGATGTTTATATAAGTACGGATAAAGGCGGCAGCTGGACTAAGGTAGAAGAGGAGAACGACTATGGTTATGTGGCTGTATCAAGTTATCTTCAGTATATAAATTACTTAAGTTTTGTATATGCGGCAATGGACTCGGGAGTAGAAGTAAAACTCAATGACGGCGGAGTAGATAAACATGTTATAACAATTAATGAAAAAGAGGCTGATAATCTTGATACGGATCTGGTCAGACTGGGAATAATCAGTGATGCCTCTAAACTTAGAGAAATTGAAATGTATAGAGAAAATCAAAGAATGCTCAAAGTATTCAATAAAGACAGCACAAAGGTATATGTATTCGGACCTAGTGGTACAGTATTTTCTATGATGGAGTCAATAAGAGATGAGAACGGAATGGAAACAGAATATACCATAGTATCACGAGTTCCCAATGAGAGGATAGATGAAATTGAAATGATGCCGTTGGACGGTTTATTACAAAGTATACAGTCTGCCAACTAAAAAATAAGTAGGGATTTTACCGGAATATCGGTAGTAAAGTAAATATTAATGAAATATTCGGTGTTAATATAAAGGAATTACTTTATAATTGAAGTCTTGCTTGAGGTAAGCACATGTCCCTTGTATTAAATATACAAATAAGCTCTTTTAATGCACTTGGAAATATGGTAAAATACATAAAACGCATAAGAGGAGATGTATTTTATAATTTTTATAAGGAGGTATTTTTATGTGGGGAAATTTATTTGATGTCAGTAATCCGTTCATATCAGCCGACAATACACTTATGCTGTGGACAGTCTGTGTAGTGGGAGCTACCGTTGCTATTGTACTTGAGCAAAAGTATGATTGGGCTGCAAAGGTAACCGGAGCTATTATAGCGCTTGTTTTGGCTATTATACTTTCAAACTTCGGAATTATACCTATGGACTGCGGAGTATGGGATGCGGTATGGGGATATGTGGTTCCGCTTGCAATACCGTTACTTCTTTTGCAATGCGATATGAGGAAGATAGGTAAAGAGGCAGGAAGACTTTTGTTAATTTTCTTAATAGGTTCTATTGGAACAGCATTTGGAGCTATTATAGGATATAGCATATTTTCTAAGTTTATACCTGAACTTGCAGCTCTTGCCGGAGTATTTACCGGTACTTATATAGGCGGAACAGTCAATTTTGCAGCACTTGGTGCGGCATTTAAGGTATCAAACAATATGATGGCAGCTGCAACTGTAGCTGATAATTTGCTTATGGTACTTTATTTCTTCGTACTTATAGCCATACCGTCAATAGGATTCTTTAGAAAAAATTTCAAGCATCCTTATCTTGATAAGGTTGAGTCCATGAGTTCAAAGGATGATAAAGGCAGCAAAGTGGCAGGCTTTTGGGCAAGAAAGGAAATGTCCTTAAAGGATATAGCCTTGGCTGTAAGCACCACCTTTGTGGTATTTGCGGCTTCAACCATAGTGAGTGAGTTGTTTAATTTATTGGTGCCCGGTTCCGAAACTGCAGGCCCGCTGCAAAGTATAGCACATACATTTTTGACCAATAAGTATCTTTGGATAACTACTATAAGTATGATACTTGCAACAGCTGCTCCGAAGTTCTGTAATGAAATAAAAGGCTCCAATGAGATAGGTACATTCTTTATATATATCTTTTTCTTTGTAATAGGTGTACCGGCTTCAGTGGTGGAGATAGTAAAGAATTCTCCGCTGTTACTCGCTTTTGCGGCAGTGGTCGTATGTATTAATATGCTGGTAAGCTTTATACTTGGAAAGATACTTAGGTTTAATCTGGAAGAGATAATACTTGCCTCCAATGCCAATATAGGAGGACCGACTACAGCAGCAGCTATGGCTGTATCTAAGGGCTGGACCGATCTTGTAGGTCCGGTGGTGCTTGTAGGTACACTGGGCTATGTACTGGGTACATACGCCGGAATAATTGTCGGTAATATATTGGGATTATAGCAGTTGGTCTATCACATAAACCGTTACAAACATATCTTGCCTTGGACACGCTCTCTTAACTAAAGCCTCGCAGCGGTACTAAGCTTTATCTTCACCTGACGGCTTGATAAAGCAAGTACCGGCGGTCTCAGATTGTCCTTGGCAAGATAGTTTAACGGTTTATGTGCCTAAGGTGCCGGCGGAGGGGGAGAGGTGTAGGCACACTTTTATATAACGCCACATCTCCTATAGGAAAGACTGTTTTTAAGATTTGAATAAAAGTCGCTGCCACACCTCCCCCCATTTTCCCCTTTGGCAACATAAACAATTATAAATATATCTTACGCTCCACTAATCTTTTGTAACAGTGGCGTGGTGGGAGATAAAAAACTCCGTATAATTCAATCTTTTTAGCGGTTAACCCTTTTGATAAAGCGAGGTACAAATTCCACAGACGAGGACTGTTCGAGTGCAGCTCGCCCGCTTTTGGCGAGCACACGAGTTCCGCAGTCTGTGTGAATTTGTCGAAGCTTTGAGAAAGGGTTGCGAGTATGATTGAATTATATGGAGTTTTTTATAAACTAATAATCACAAACTATTATAATTGTTTATGTTGCCAACTCCCCGACAAACCATTATTTGGAAAAAATATCAAAAAAGTACTTTACTTTTTCGCTTTAGTATGCTACCATATCACCATGCTAATACAAGAAAGCGAATCAACTAATAAAGAAAGGTAAGCAGTTGTTTTAGTAGTTGGTATTTTATCAACTCACAATATTGCTTAAGGGTGGGTATTATGAGAAAAAATTTATTGTTAGGTTGTGCATGTGTTATGTCTATGTTTTTACTTGCAGCTTGTTCAGGCGGCAGTGCTGAGAGTTCACAGGCTTCTTCAGAGTCATCGGCAAGTACTAAGGCTACAAGCAGTGCGGAAGCTTCTTCTAAGGAAAGTGGTGTAGATACGGAAGTTATAGATGCAGACGGTGTATTTACAGTAGGTTTTGATCAGGATTTCCCACCTATGGGATTTGTGGATGATAATGGTGAGTTTACAGGTTTTGACCTTGAGCTTGCGGCTGAAGTTGCAAAAAGACTCGGTATGGAAATAAAGTATCAGCCTATAGCATGGGATGCTAAGGAAATGGAGATTGAGAGCGGCAATATCGATGTAATCTGGAACGGTTTTACAATTACAGGAAGAGAGAATGATTATACATGGT
>ERZ772874.1179-NODE-1179-length-13777-cov-34.909780_pt1 | contig 13777 bp, 10 predicted proteins | sample MGYA00580586_ERZ772874 | MGnify/ENA primary metagenome ERZ772874 (study PRJEB29015, sample SAMEA2737952) | human oral metagenome | biome: human oral; feature: human-associated habitat; material: dental | place: China | collected 2154 ... | reverse complement strand
GGAAATTAATCTCCGCGAAACCGACATCGCCAACTTTGGGCTAGCCGCGGCGGCCCAGTTGCCGGTGTATGTGGTGGGTGATATTGACCGTGGTGGGGTATTGGCGCACTTTTTTGGCACTTACCACATCGTAGACGCGGCCGACCGGGCGTTGATTCGGGGGTTTGTGGTGAATAAGTTCCGGGGGGACCAGTCGATCCTGGACCCAGGGTTGGTGGAGTTGGAAAACCGCACCGGGGTGCCGACGGTAGCGGTGCTACCCTACATTCACGGGTTGTGGGTGGATGCGGAAGATTCGCTTCAGGCGCAGGTGGGGGCGACGATTGGGCCGCAACGCCCGGCGTTAGGCACGCAGCGGCTTCGCATTGCCGCGGTGCGGCTGCCCCGAATCTCTAACACCACCGATGTGGAGGCGTTGGCGTGCGAACCCGGGGTGAGCGTGACCTGGACGGTGGACCCTGACTATATTGCCGAGGCCGATGTGGTGGTGCTGCCCGGTTCGAAGGCGACGGTGAGCGATCTCGCATGGCTACGGCGGCAGGGGATTGCTGACGTTATTGTGGAGCGGGCTGCCGCAGGCCGGCATGTGGTGGGGTTTTGTGGGGGATTCCAAATGATGTGCCAGCACATTACTGACCCAGTAGAGGCGCACACCGATGAGCCCATAGCCGGGTTGGGGATTTTCGACGCCGACATTGTGTTCTCGCCGACAAAAACCCTGATCCGGCATGCGGACACCGGGGCTTACGAGGTGCACCATGGGCAGGTGGTTCGCTCCGCGGAAACCGTGTGGGTTGACAACGATTGCGTGCGGGGCAACCTGTTTGGCACCCATATCCATGGGATGATGGAAAACGATGCTTTTCGACGTGCTTGGCTGCGGGATTGTGCGGCAGCCTTGGGGAAGACCGGTTTCGTCGTGTCAGAAACCACCAGTTTTGCTACTGAACGGTTGAACCAGTTAGAAACCATCGCCGATGTGATCGAAGTACACTGGGATATCGACGGGTTACTGGCAGATCTTCAACAGCAATAATCTTATTGGTTTCAGTAGCAGCTGTTGTTGCGGGAGTGGTCCACGCGGCAATCGTCCCTAACAGGGTGATGGTGGTCAATTCCCACAGCAAGAGTGCGGGTTTGAACTCGCCAACATTGATCGACACCATGATCTCGCTGATGGCGACGACTATGACCAGAATCAGAGCCGCCTGGGCAGCGTAACAGGCCAGGCGGCTACCATGCCGGTGACGCTGCTGACCATTCTGGTGGCGACCATGATGTGGAAGCCGGCGAGAAAGCTGAGTTAGGCACTGTACCGAGCCGCAAAGTGCAGCCAGTGCACCAACCCAAATGACCACCGGATCAAACCTGAAGTCTATTGTTGCCCAGGTGGCGACGATAAGACCACCGATGATGAGCGCAATCCACGGGGCCAGTCTGCGGGGCAATTGGAGGAACCCGCCAATAAGAATGACTGCCGCGGCAATCGGGACCGCCATAGTCCATGCGTTAATCATCGTAGTGTGAAGACGCGTGACCCCACTATGCTGAGCGACTGCTAAAACCATGCCGACAAGCAGCATGATAACGCCGCCTAAGGCCGCCAGCCAGGCGCCAACACTACGAAGGTGAAATTGCAACCTCCACACGGTGGCTGCGGCCCCCAATGTGATTCCGGCCGCTAATAACACCGCTGATACTTGGTTCTGGAGATAGAAACTTGCAGCGAACACGGCAAGCATCACAGCAATACCCGTGACAATACTTGCCGCGGCGGACCGAATGGTGGCGGCGCGGGCACCGAGAACATCGGTGGTTGCGCTGGTTGCTGCATCGATAGGCGCAGCAATGACGTGGGGGATTGGTGGTGCGCCAGCCAGTGGAGTGGCAACATGTGGGGCGCATAAGCGAGTGATGGACGTAGATAATGACATGGCGACAACTTAACGGCTTGGTGACGGGGTGCATTTAAGGCTACGACACCACAATAACCACATCTGTCACAAACGCGCCGACTGTTACAAAACTCTCATAAAATTCCCATAGAATTCCAAGAAAACCCCACAGATTTCCGGTCGGTGTGGTGATCTGTGGAGTTATAGTGTGTCGGTTTTACGGGCTAAAATTCTAGCCCAAGCAGCGCATTCTCAATCAATTCCGGCAACGCCGGATGAATCCAATACTGATCCCGGGCTGCTGCACGCACATCCAATCCGAAGGACATGATCGTCACCAATTGCTGCACCAATGTTGCCGCCTGCGGCCCAATGATATGCGCTCCCACTAATTTGCCCGTGTCTTTGTCGGCAATGAGCTTGGCAAAATTCTCCGTATCGTTCATCGCCCAGCCATAGGCCACATCACCATATTTTTGCACCTTCACCGTAACGTTGATGCCCTGATCCCGCGCTTCTTTTTCGGTCAACCCTACAACACCAATCTGTGGATGCGTGAACACTGCCGCAGGAACATTCTCATGCGGTAATTCCCGCAGGTCATCAGGGTGCAAAATATTATGGCGAATGGTACGCATTTCCGCGTTAGCAACATGTTTCAGCTGGTACGGTGAGGAAACATCCCCCAATGCCCATACACCTGGCGCGGTGGTCTCCCCATACTTATTCACCTTGATGCGATCTCCAACCATGTCGATGCCAGCCTTGTCAAGATCCATGAGATCGCCATTGGGAATCCGTCCGGTAGCGATCAGCATGACCTCACCGTGAATCGTGGAACCATTCGACAGCGTAGCGGTAATGCCTGATTCGTCTTCTACAAGATTGGTGAATGTGACGCCCAAATGCGTGGTCATGGCCTCACTCATCGCCTGGGTGATTCGGTCGGAAATGTCCGTGTCGAATCGCTTCAACAGTCGATTCGATCGATTCACCAGGGTCACGTCGACGCCCAGGGCCTTAAACATGTGGCTCATTTCCAGTGCGATAAAGCTACCACCCATGACAATCATGGACTTGGGTAGTTTCGGAAGCCGCATGATGTTTTCGTTGGTGTAGTAGGTGATGCCCGACTTGGTGATTACTTCGGGAATGGCCGGCCGGGATCCGGTTGCAATGACGATGGTGTCACCCGAAATAATGCGCTTTTCTGCGCCTTGACCAGTGCTTAATGTTTTAGGCGCTACAAAGACCGCATGATGGTCATACACATCAATGTTGGAGGTTTCGGGGCCACGACGATAGGCTTCGCCGCCTGCTGCGATGGGATCGATGCGATCCGAGAACACTCGCTTGACAATTTCTGGCCATGCCACATCGGTGAGTTGCGCGGAAATGTTGTATTTGCCGGAAGTGCGAATGGTTTCGGCCACCTCCGAGGTGTAAACGAACATTTTGGTGGGGATGCAGCCAACATTGAGGCAGGTGCCGCCGAATTTTCCTTTTTCAATGATAGCGATGGATTTATCGTCAAATTCTGGTCCGGGGATGGAATTGCCTGATCCAGCACCGATGATGATGAGATCGTAGTGCTTATCGACCCGAATATTCGTCATAGAAACACTCACTTTATTGTGTGGTGGAGAAAATCTTACGATCACCCCAACGCGCCATGGTGGAAAAACATTCCCACGGCAGCTACATGTGTCACATATGTGTTGTGTTTGGTGTTTACCTTGTGGTTTGTTCCACCACACATGTTGCATAGCGCGCTGGTGGCTGTGGGTGCGTGCCTTACACTCTTAAGTGGGTTCGTTGCCGTCTTCTATTATTGTGCTGGCATGCTGGGATACGGGTTGCGTAAGGATGGGTTTTGGCTAGTTATTCAGCATCGTCTGATTCCGCCATTGGTGGGTACACGACCGAATCTAACCATGCCGCACACATGGCAAATGCCTGCCGTCGTATGGGTTTTCGGGATAAAAACACGTCGTGTATCGCGCCATAAACCCGAATGGCTGTGACATGGGCTGCTACCCGCGGCGCCCATTTGTGGATTTGCTCCACGTCTAATAGTGTGTCTGCACTATGCGACCTGTCCGGCGAATAAGACTTTCCCAAAATTGATTCGTGTGAACTTAAAACCAGTGTGGGGACTCCCGCATCGACTTGACCAGAATGGATTTGTTGCTGACCTTGCTTGATTGCTCGCAGCCACCCCACGTATTTCCTATGCCCGTATAGCGGTTTCATTGTGGTATCGAATTCCCATTCCCCACCTACGGATGCGTGAATGGTTTTGCCGTAGGTACTCAAAGTTACACCGGGGATAGCCGTGTGAGGCCGGCGTTTACCAATCACATTCACCACCGGAGTGAGCCCCAGCGACATCCATGCAGGCACCATCATGTCCAACCAGGGGCTATTCAGGACCAAAGCCGTCATGTGCTGGTGCAACTGGGAGTTATGAGTTTTGATGTTATCCAACCATAGGGGGGCGATCAGGCCACCGGTGGAATGAGCAATGATAACGATTTGCTGGTGGATTGTTGCGAGGTATTCCATCACAGTGGTGAGGTCGGTGAAATATTCGGTGATGTCAGTGATGTAATGCCATGATTGGCCAGGTCGGTAGGATCTTCCGCATTTACGCAGGTCGATGGCATAAAAAGCATACCCTTGGTTGGCGAAAAACTCAGCGACATGGGTCTGGAAAAAATAATCTGACATCCCATGGATAAGGAGGATAGCGGGTTGACTGTGACCATCAGGGGCAGAGGCGTTGTCCTCGGTAGAGGCGCTTTTAGGGGTTTGAGTATTTTGGACGCTCTGGTTGCCTTGGGCTCCTTGAACACTTGGAGTGTAGCGAACCAACGTCGTATAAATATCGGTTTCCCCATCTGGGTCTGTTCCGAGAGCAAAAGACATGCTCTCATAATCGGGTCCCAACATGTCAGGCTGCCAATGGGCATCGGATGTGGCTGAAGGAATTGTGTTGTGGAAGCGATTGGGGTGATGAGAGTCCATGGAATGACCAGTATGGTCGGGATCATTGGTTGGGGGAGTGGGGGAAACAGAAGAATTCACCATGCTTTTACTCTATTAGCAATTTCGTCAGACAGTTAGGTTGATGATGATATTCATTGCGTTTGGGTAGGCCTTGAGCAGGAATGCATAGATTATTTGAACATGATCTGGGATATCAGCTTCATGCCCATGGGGTGGCGAATCAGTGTTTTTACGCATCGCAGGTTTTCGGGTAGTGAGAAATGTTGTTGGTTTCTCGGGCGATGTTGACGTAAAATCTCAGGTTTTCAGGTAACCCAATTATTGAAATCAACCTATTATTTAAAATAACTTCATCGTATAAAGTGAGAAATAAATACTCTAAATTTCATTATTGATCTCCCGTGGTGTTGGGTGGAATATTGGGGGTGGTTTGCGAAAGGAGAACCTCGGAGTTTTTCGCAGTGATACGGAGGTGATATACGTACTATTTACTTCTTATGGGGGTAGCTTACTGGGGGTATTTTGGGGATATTTCCAAAAAACGTCAGGGGATACAAGAGATATCCAGCATTTTCAATACCCCCGATTGAATCGGGCGTACACTATAACCCCAATGGGTGAGGATTCCTTCGCGTCACAACCCAAAACCTATATTTATCCGTCGCAACCACCGGAAAAATAAGGTTCCTTGGACTAACGGTTGCTTAACAGACCCACACACGATCAGAAGAAAATAAGGGAAATCGAAATGTCAGATTCTGCCATCAGTGCAACAGCTGCCGCCGAAGTCGACGTCGCGCTCATCGGCGCCGGAATTATGAGCGCCACCCTGGGCGCATTCCTTCGCACACTCGAACCACAATGGTCCCAAATAGTTTTTGAACGCCTAGACGCCCCCGCCGAGGAATCCTCCTCCCCCTGGAATAACGCCGGCACCGGGCACTCCGCACTTTGCGAACTCAACTACACCCCCGAAGTCCGCGGCCGAGTCGAAATTTCTAAAGCCGTTGCCGTCAACGAAAAATTCCAAGTCTCCCGGCAATTCTGGTCTTACCAAGTAAACCAAGGCGTGCTCCCTGATCCACGGGAATGGATCAACCCCGTCCCCCACGTCTCCTTCGGGCGTGGCGAAGAACAGGTAAGCTACCTGCGGAAACGCTACGAAAAACTAGTTAGCCACCCGCTTTTCCCCAATATGCGGTTTGCCGATGATCGGCAAAAATTTGAGGAAATGCTACCACTCATGGCTGAAGGCCGTCCTGAAACCGACAAGGTAGCAATCTCCTGGACCGATGCCGGCACTGACATTAACTACGGCGCCCTCACCAAACAATTCCTTGCCGCAGCCCAAACCCACGGAACCGAAATCCGCTACGGGCATGTCGTGGAAAACCTTCGCCGTGATGGTGACAAATGGAAAGTCATCGTAAAAAACCGCCACACCGGTGATGTATCCGTCGTCCGAGCTAACTTCGTCTTCGTCGGTGCTGGTGGTATGGCATTGCCCCTCCTGCAAAAATCCCGGATCCCCGAAATCCGTGGTTATGGTGGATTCCCAGTATCCGGCCAATGGCTTCGTTGCACCAATCCGGAAATCATTGCCCAACATTCCGCCAAGGTTTACGGTAAAGCATCTGTTGGTGCCCCACCAATGTCCGTCCCCCACCTTGACACCCGTGTTATTGATGGGGAAAAAGGCCTCCTCTTCGGTCCATACGCTGGTTGGACCCCGAAATTCCTCAAACGAGGATCCTGGTTCGACCTGCCGAAATCCCTCAAAATCACCAACGTTGCTTCCATGCTTTCCGTCGGCTTTAAAGAACTTGGCCTCACCAAGTACCTCATCACCGAGCTACTCAAAGACAAAGAAGCCAAGCTTGAAGCCCTCCGCGAATACATGCCCAATGCCCAAGAAGAAGATTGGGAACTTGTTACCGCAGGCCAGCGCGTCCAAGTGATTAAACCTGTTGTCGGTCCTTCCTTCGGCAAGCTGGAATTCGGCACCAATCTGGTCTCCCACCTGGATGGCTCCATCGCAGGCCTCCTCGGCGCATCCCCCGGAGCCTCCATCGCCCCGGCAGCAATGCTTGAGGTTCTGGAACGCTGCTTCGGTGACCACATGGTTGAGTGGGGCGACAAGATCAAGGAAATGGTCCCATCCTATGGCGTGAAGCTCGCAGCCAACAAAGACATGTTCAACGACATGTGGGACTATACCCAAGCAACCCTCAAACTGGACGACTAACCTACTACCAGCTCCTGTTTTCAATAAGCCACACGCTCATCAGGTATCTTAGATTTACCAGACGAGTTACTAGCAGTCATCACCAGCTGTCGGTAACCACCAGCGTGTGGCTTATTGCCATGCCCACACCTAACCATAACCATCTAACAAGGTTCTACATGTCTGACATAATAGCTGCTAAATACCCATTTTCCGCTGTCGTAGGCCAAGACCAATTACAGCTCTCCCTCATTCTCACCGCCATCGCACCCCGAATTGGCGGCGTTGTCATCCGTGGGGAAAAAGGCACAGCCAAAACCACAACCGTTCGAGCCTTCGCAGCCCTCCTTGGTGATGCCCCACTCGTCAACCTTCCCATCGGTGCTACCGAAGACCGCGTTGTCGGTGCCCTCGACCTGGAAACCATCCTCACCCAAGGCAAAGCCACCTACCGTCCCGGACTCCTTGCTGAAGCCAACAACGGTGTCCTCTACGTCGACGAAGTCAACCTCCTCGCCGACCACATTGTTGACGCCCTCCTCGACGCCGCCGCTACCGGTACTGTCACCATCGAACGCGACGGCATATCACATTCCGCACCAGCAAATTTCGTGCTCGTCGGAACCATGAACCCCGAAGAAGGCGAACTCCGCCCCCAACTCCTCGACCGCTTCGGCCTCTCCGTCGATGTTGCGGCATCCCGTGACGTCACCGTCCGAACCGAAATCATCAAACGACGCCTCGCATTCGAAGACCAACCCGAAACCTTCGTCGCCCGTTGGCACGACCACGACACCACCATTGCCGATCGCATCCACAACGCTAAAAACCTTCTTCCCACCATCAGCCTCACCCAAACCAACCTAGAACGCATCGCACACCTCTGTGCCGCCTTCGACGTTGACGGAATGCGGGCCGATCTTGTTATCGCCCGCACCGCCTGCGCTCATGCCGCCTGGGAAAACCGCACCCAAGTGACCGACGAGGACATCCGAGTTGCAGCCGAACTAGCCCTCCCGCACCGTCGTCGCCGCAAGCCCTTCGACGAACCCGGCATCGACAGCGACCAACTCGACGACATCATGGAGGAAGCCCAACAACAACACCCAGAACCCGAACCAGAAGAACAACCCAACCCCAACACCGGTGAAAACTCCGACGAAACCCCGGAAACACCCCCAGAGTCCACCAACACTGATAACCAAGCTTCAAACGAGGAGGTAACAAGCGCCGACCAAGGCGCCCCCTTTCGCCGTTAAACAACTCCGCTACGCCGCAAACAACAGCATCGAAGCCGCACCGGGGCGCCGAGCCCCCGCCTACACCCGAGTCGGTTCTACCGCCTACGCCAGCAACACAGGTCACGGCCTGCACATCATCGGCACCCTATGGGCGGCAGCCGACCGGGGTGTCCGATTGGAAAACGGTCGGGTGGAATTCCAGCCGGAAGACCTGCGGGGAGCAAAACGACGAGGGAAAGAATCCAATCTGATTGTTTTCGTTGTTGACGCTTCAGGATCCATGGCCGCCCGGGACCGACTCGCAGCAGTCACTGGTGCAGTCCACTCTCTCCTTGGTGATGCTTACCAGCGCCGGGATCGGGTTGCCGTCATCAGCGTCAGGGGACGCCAACCCGAGATACTGTTACCACCAACCGGCAGCATTGATGTTGCGCGGCGTCGGCTAGAGGATGTAAAAACAGGTGGGCGAACTCCGCTTCCCGAAGGATTGAAACTAGCCGCGGACCTTATCGAACGAGAACACCGGCGAGAACCCGGCCGTCGGGCCATCCTGGTCATTCTCTCTGACGGTAAAGCCACAGGTGCAAACGGGTTAACCAACCTTCGGATGGTAGCCCACGACATTGCGCAGCGTGGCTTAGCCGGTAGTGTCGTCATTGATTGTGAAAACCAATCCCGGATTCGGCTTGGCCTCGCGCTCGAACTGGCGAAAAACCTAGGTGCGCCCTGTATCAGCATGACCGAGCTCAATGCGGAATCCGTTACCGGGGTTATCAACGCAATCTAACTATCCATAATTCAACCTATTTCGAGCTTGTCAATTCCATAAGGAGGAACACATATATGCCTAAAGGAAAAATTGATCCAGCAAACATTCCCGACGACGGTTTGACTACCAAACAACGCCGCTCGCTTCCCATTACCGCAATTCATACCGGACCGGGCAAAGGGAAATCCACGGCGGCCTTCGGCATGGCACTCCGGGGCTGGAATAATGGTTTCAACATTGGGGTATTTCAATTCGTCAAATCAAAAACCTGGAACTCTGGTGAAGAAGCCGTTTTCAAACGTTTAGGACAACTACACGACGAAACCGGAGTTGGTGGCTCCGTCGAATGGCAGAAGCTAGGAGAAGGCTGGTCTTGGTTACGGAAGACAAGCAGCGAGGAAGAGCTCGCTCAACACGCCAATGAGGGTTGGCAGGAGATTAAACGACGCCTGCGCGCCGAGACACACGACATGTACGTCCTTGACGAATTCACCTACCCCATCACATGGGGATGGATCGACATTGATGATGTTGTGGAGACTCTCCAAAATCGCCCAGGAACCCAACACGTCATTATGACCGGCCGTAATGCAGACCCTAAACTCATTGAAATAGCCGACCTCGTGACCGAAATGACCAAGGTCAAACACCCCATGGATGCTGGCCGTAAGGGTCAAGCAGGCATTGAATGGTAATTATCCCTCGATCGTCGGTCCACGGGTATTAGTCAGGCAACAAATACTCATGCCACCGCCGTATCAGGAGGTCCGGCGGTAGGCGGGTTCATCGCCGGGATTCCGTTGTCTTTCGTGACATGCCCACTCTTGACTGCATTGGTCACGGTAGATGCTTCAGGCTCCCGACTCTGGGATAGTATTCCGCCAGATACCAACGTTGCACATAAATCAGCCACACGAGTGCAAAGATATTCTTCTGCCGAAACATTGGCTTTTTGCGCTGTGAGCGTGAGTTGTTGGTGAAAAACTTTCGCAGGCTCTGGTTGTAGCCGCAACACAACCTCTACCATCCCGTTGGGCATTGGGATCATAACTGCTGGTTTACTCTTATTGGCCTGCGACTGTTCTCGGCGTCGCGCTGCCTCTTGTGCTTTACGCCGAGCATCATCGTCAACGGTGATACGGGCCTGTGCGAGTAGTTTCCGCATTGCTGTAGGGGTGATCCATTCCGGTGAATCACACAAGTGCCGCAACTCAGACTGGATTTGTGACAGTTGTTTATGGTTGAGCCCACGTAAATGCTTGCCAATGATGGTGAGTCGGGTGATATCCATGGTGCCCGTCGCGGTGATGTTTTTACAAAGATTAGCGATCCGACTGAGCGCCCGAACAGCTATAATGAGATAGCTTGCATGGATTCTACTAACCCCCAATGATTCCATGATGATTCCCCGCAGCTCAACAGGTTTATATCCTGGATCGTGTGCGACGCCAAGGAGGAAAGCAAAGACCTTTCGATTATATTCTTGTGTCACAGCTTTGAAGCCTGGTTCCTGATTGGTGGCTGATATTGTTGCGGGCTGGGGCGTGGTGGAACCTACGCAGCGGCCCGGGCGATTCCGGCGATTTCGACGGGTTTTACGGGCGGCGGACATGGCAATGATCCTCTCGAAAATAGAAGAAATGATATTTTTGATGGGGGAAGTTTTTTCTCTTGACTCCACAGTAAAGACACTTATTAAGAAAAGTCCAGAAAAAACCGAAAATAATTTAGCCTGTGGATAACTAGTTTGCTATCCTGGGGAAATGCGTTAGGGCTGCACATTAGTTATCCACAGGCAGATGTGCTAGTTGCCATTTTCCTGGGGTTTTAGGTTTAGTCTTATAAACTTATTGAGGGGTGGTTTGGGGGTAGGTAATTGCCGGAGCTTGGGGTAAAGCGGGTGTGATTAGTGTGATTATGATGAAAGAATCATGACTAGTCATTCGCCATCCGCTTCATCGTCCACAGCCACCCCCGGAGTGTGTATTGCCGCCACTGCTTCTGGGTCGGGCAAAACCACCATTGCCACAGGCCTTATTGCAGCTCTGACCAGTCGAATGAAAGTGGCGCCGTTTAAGGTAGGCCCCGACTATATTGACCCTGGGTACCACAGCATTGCATCGGGTTGTGTGGGCCGAAACCTTGATTCTGTCTTATGCGGTAACGACCTCATCGGTCCCCTTTACCATTATGGTTCGCAACATGCTGACATTGCGGTGATTGAAGGCGTCATGGGGCTTTTCGACGGTCGAATATCCGATGGTGCCGGATCCACTGCAGATATAGCCGCCACACTGGGCATTCCCATCCTGCTTATCGTTGATGCCCGGGGCATGAGCCAATCTGTGGGGGCGGTGGTTCGTGGATTCGCAACAGCTCGTAGTGATGTGCGCATCGCCGGGGTCATTCTCAACAAAGTGGGAAGCGACCGCCACGCGGCCGTGTGCCGGGAAGCGGTAGAAGCCGAGGGGATTCCCGTGGTGGGCAGCATCCCACGTCAACATGACATTGTGGTGCCATCCCGGCATCTGGGGCTGGTGACAGCCATAGAGCATGGCGAAGCGGCGCTCAAAGCCATTCAAAGCATGGAAAAACTTATCGAACAAACTTGTGATGTTGATCGTATTAGCGCACTCGCCGACTGCTCCTACACCGGTCCGATGTGGGACCCGACCACTGTGGTGGATAAAGTTGGTCAACCCACCATCGCCATGGCTGGCGGGCCAGCGTTTACCTTCGGCTATGCGGAACACCGCGAACTATTAGAGGCGGCAGGGGCCACAGTGGTAGTTTTCGACCCGCTTCAAGATGCCTTGCCTACCTGCGATGGTCTTATCATTCCCGGTGGTTTTCCCGAAGAACACGTGGTGGAACTCGCCGCCCGCCAGGACCTTCGGTCGGCAATAGCCCACATGGTGGCCGATAAGAAGCCCATCTATGGTGAATGCGCGGGGATGCTGTGGTTGTTAGAAACGCTCAACGATCATCCAATGTTGGGGGTCATCGGCACAGGTGCCGACATGGGGCATAGGCTCACATTGGGATACCGTACCGCAGTGGCGATGACTGATTCCATCATGTATCAAGCAGGGGAGCGGGTTATCGGTCACGAGTTTCACCACACACGCCTGCGGCAACCACAGGCACCAGGGTTTGAACCGGCATGGGGATGGCGGTCTTGGTCAGGGGATAAAGTGTTCGAAGGATTTGTGGGGGGTACCGTGCTCGCCTCATATTTGCACTGCCACCCGGCTGCAACACCAATGGCGGTGCAGCGGTTTGTTGCGGCCAGCGAGGCCAGCCGCAGATAACCTAAGTAATCTCCGATTGGTAGTGTGATGACATGACAAAATCAGCGGAATATTCCACATGTGACACTCCCCATGGCAAATTTACGGTGGTGTGCGAGTCCGAAACAGTGCTGGCCGCCGGGTGGACCTCTGATGCGGCCGAATTATTGGCGCTTATTCACCCGAATATTCGACCGGAAGCAATAACCCAGAATGATGATCGGTGTGCCGCAGCCATATCCGCGGTGCAGGCATTCTATAAGGGAGACTTTTCGGCCGTCGGAAAGCTTACCGTGCGGCAACAGTCGGGACCGTTTCGAATGCGGGCGTGGGAAATGCTACGGAAAATCCCGGCAGGATCAACACTCACCTACGGTGAATTCGCGGTACAAGCCGGAAACCCGCGGGCGATTCGGGCCGCCGCCGGTGCTTGTGCCGCAAACGCCGCGGTCCTCTTCGTGCCCTGCCACCGGGTGGTGTCTGCGGGTGGAAACCTAGGAGGATTTCGTTATGGTGTGGACATTAAGCAAGAACTTCTTGAGCTGGAAACCCAGTGAGTTTCTGACCTAAGCTTACTAATCATGACTTTTCAACCTCTCGTTTCATTAATCGGTGGCGGCCCTGGTGCCTGGGACCTTATTACCGTGCGCGGAATGCGCAGATTGCAGGACGCCGACGTGATTTTGGCTGACCATCTCGGCCCTACCAGTGAACTGCACCAGTTATGCAGTATTGATAGCAAAGAGCTTATCGACGTCTCAAAGTTGCCTTATGGGCATCAGGTTGCGCAAGAAAAAATCAATAATCTCTTACTCACCCACGCCCAATCCGGTAAGAAAGTAGCCCGCCTCAAAGGCGGTGACCCTTATGTTTTTGGCCGCGGATTTGAAGAACTGCAATTCCTAGCCAGCCATGGTATAGCCTGTGAGGTTATCCCAGGCGTGACCAGCGCAATTTCCGTCCCGGCACTTGCCGGAGTACCTATTACCCACCGCAGCGTTGTCCATAGTTTCACCGTGATCTCAGGACATCTACCGCCAGGACACAAAGACTCCCGTAACAATTGGGAGGCTCTCGCCCACACCGGCGGCACGCTGGCGGTCATCATGGGGGTGAAGAACGCACCAAAAATAGCCGCAGCTATCATTGATGCCGGTTGCGTACCGGAAACCCCGGCGATCGTGATTCAAGAAGGCGCCACCACCAACCAGCGTGGTTATCGTTGCACCTTAGGCACCCTTGCCGAGACCATGAAGACGTACAACATTCAACCCCCAGCTGTTTATGTCATCGGAGATGTGGCCGGGCTTTCCACAATGAGCTTTAGCTCAGAAGAACCAGTATCCAGC
>ERZ772874.1177-NODE-1177-length-13798-cov-3.776905_pt1 | contig 13798 bp, 19 predicted proteins | sample MGYA00580586_ERZ772874 | MGnify/ENA primary metagenome ERZ772874 (study PRJEB29015, sample SAMEA2737952) | human oral metagenome | biome: human oral; feature: human-associated habitat; material: dental | place: China | collected 2154 ... | reverse complement strand
CGGTTCGCCTGCCGGGGCGGCGCCTGGCTCATTGCAGCGCGGTGGCGAAGAACTCCCCCAGCTTGTCGAAGGGGATCAGGTCCGTCCGGTCGTATAGGTCGATATGCCGGGCTCCGGGAACGACCAGCAGCCGGGCATGCCCATCGGTCTTGGTGACCACGTCTTCGCTGAGATACCGGGAGTGCGCCCGTTTGCCGGTGATCAGCAGGATCGGGCGCGGGGCGATATCGGCCAGATTGCGCAGGGACCCGAAGCCGATGTGTGCCCCGGCGCTGGTGAGCGTGAACCCGCCGATCGAGCGCGGATGCCAGCCCCGGTTCCGGCTGGGCACGTAGTACTCGAAGAATTCCCTGGCGATGGGGTCCGCGTCATCGGGAATGTCGGCCGGGAAGGTGGGCTCCAGGGCGGGCTTGCCGGCGTCCACATCGAGCCAGCGTTGTTCGGAGTATTCGGCCAGCGCGGCCCGGCGGGTTCCATCGTCGGCGGAGTGCTGCCAGCCTTCGGCCGCGACACCGGAGATGTCGTACATCGCGCTGGTCGCCACGGCGGCGATCCGCTGATCGACGCTCGCCGCGGATAACGCGAATCCCCCGCTGCCGCAGATGCCCAGCGCGCCGATGCGTCCGCGGTCGATGAAATCGAGGGTGCCGAGGTAGTCTACGCCGGCGCTGAAATCCTCGGCGAAGATCTCTGGGGAGGTGACATGCCTGGGTTGGCCACCGGACTCGCCGTTGAAGGATGGATCGAACGCGAGTACCACGAATCCGCGCTGGGCCAGTTCGTTGGCATAGACTCCCGGGCTCTGCTCCTTTACCCCGCCGTGTGGTGGGCCGGCGACGATCGCGGGATGGGTAGTGTTCCGGTCGAGGTCGGCCGTGGTGTAGAGGTCTGCGGCAATGTCGATGCCGTAGCGGTTCTGGTAGTGCACCGATTCGCGCTGGATGCCGTCGGCGAGCGGGAAGGTGTATCCATCGGGCTGGAGCATGCCGGCTCCTTTCAGTGTTCGGGTTGCGTCCGGGGCCGGGTCAGGGGCGGCGGTATTGCTCGTCGGTGACCGGTTCGCCCCACACGACGGTCTGCCCGGATTCGTCGGTCTCCTGGATGGCGATGTGACTCATGAAACGGCCCGGGGCGGCCCCATGCCGGTGCGGTTCGCCGGGCTCGGCGAACACCACATCACCGGGCCGCAGTTCCTGGCCGCCATCCCGGGTGCCGACCAGGCCAACGCCGTCGGTCACATACAGGGTCCGGCTCTTCGGGTGGGTATGCCATACCGTCCAAGCGCCCGGGCTGAATCGGACATGCCCACAGCCCACCGCGGATTGCGCGCCGGGGTTGCGGATGCCGTCGATGGCCTCCTCGCCGGTGAACCATTCGGCCGGTCCCGGCATCGTCGGCGTCGAATTGGGTGTGAACCTCATGACCTGCCTTTCGTCATAGCTGCTGGTGGCCCGGGCCGGTGGTGCCGGCTGGGGATCGCCAGGCTGCCCGGCGCCTGCGGGCCGGCCTCAGCAGCTCGTTAATTTCAAGGATTGCACAATCCTTAACCACCGATTAGGATTGCGCGTTCGTGTCGCGGTGGCTCGGTAGAGCCGGGGGCACCCGCAGCCGACCCGTCCAGCGCCACGCGTGGAGTCCGGGGATGCCGGCCCCGGCAGCGGTTTGCCGCCCGGATGACTGGGGATCGCCCAGCGAACTGGATTCCGGGGGCGGATGCGCTAGACTCGCAACCGCGTCGCCGGCCGGCGAGCATGCGGGCGTAGCTCAATGGTAGAGCGCCAGCTTCCCAAGCTGGATACGCGGGTTCGATTCCCGTCGCCCGCTCCACCTAGCCAGGAGCATGTTGATCCCGTTCTGGGGACCTTGTGGACTTCTCCAAAGTAGCCATTCGGGGAGCCACTGCGTTGCCAAGTGGGGGACTGGGCGTAAGCCCGTTGAGATCCAGCTACACACCCGGGCGATGCACCATTGGGCGAACATGGTGGAGCAGGTGTCGGGGGCGCTCGGAATCAACTACAAGCAAGACGGCCGAGAGGACTTCCAGCTCTGGGCGAAATCACTGTCCAGCATTCTCGAGCACGCCGAACAAGGTTCGGCGGTACCAACTGAGGCTTTGGACGAGTACGGTCGATTGAGGATGAGGATTCAGGCTGGTATCGGAGGGGGTGCTTTGCAATGGCGGTCATCAACAACTACCTGATCGTCTACGATCGCGCCACGGGGCAACAGCTTTCACTGGAGGAGTTTGGCGGTGACAGCGTGGCGGCCGTGCGACGCTACCAGGAGTTGGAGAAGGAGAACCTGGCCAACCCGCGCATGGACATCGTCTTGGTCGGCTCCGATTCGCTGGACACCGTTCGCGTTACGCACGCCAGCTACTTCCAGGAGGGTGTTGCCACGATGGAGCAGATCGAGGCCTACCTGAAAGACCTCGCTGAGGAGTACGTTCCGCAGATCCGGCGCTCTTAAAAGCTGACGATCGGCAACAGCGAAACAGGCCCTGCCCGCAGCACGTGGGTAGGGCCTGTTGCCTGTCCGGTGGTAGGCAGTTCGCGTTGAGGGGTTTGGTGCCTGCTACGAAGTTGGCGTTGCCGACCGAGGCCGCCAGTGATAATACGGCTGCAATTGTGGCGGTGACGCCTGCGGTCTCGGCTTTCTCGGCCCGGGCGGTCGCCTTCTGCAACTCGGTCAGGTTCGCCTGTTCGAGCTCGTCGAGTTTCGCGGCCTTCGCCTTCAACTCATCAAAGCCCTCGTATTTGGCGCGTTCCCGCGCCAGGCGGGATTCGACGATCCGGTCCAGGTCTGCCTGGGTCGCCGGAGCCACGTAGGGTTTCGGCTCACTGACCTAGTTCAGTTCACCGGAGGAAGCCGGAGCCTGCGCCGCCGGTACCGCGGCAGCGACAGTTCCGCCCTGGGTGGGCGTTATAGTTGCACTCACATGCGACCCCTTTCCGGGTGGTGATGGGACCCCACGAAGCCCGTGGGTGGGCATGAAAAAACCGCAGGCTTGCCTGCGGGTGGCATTGGTGTGAACGACGGATCATGCCAGCGGATCGCCAGCCCCGCCAACTCCGGCGGAGCCTGCCGTAACCCCTCAACCAGCTGCACACCGGTCAGCAAGGCACGCCGCCACGCGGCACCGAACGCGGTGGCCGTGCGCTCCGCCTCGATGATCAGGTCCTCCTTCGACGCGAAGATCGCCTCAGCAGACGACGGATTGTCCTGCACGATCCCCAACGCGCCAACAGGCAGTTGGGTTTCGGCAGCGAACATCTCAGCCCACATCCGCATCTGATCAGAGTGCGGCTGCATCGACACCTGCGGAAACTGGCCGATCTTGATCTCGCGGCCCATCTCATCCACGGCATCCGGATACATCAGCATGCGATCGGCAATGCCATCACCGTCCTTTGCCGCACCAACACCATCCAATTCGGCGGATATCTCCAACAATCGCCGCGCCAGTGATGCGAGATCGCGAGCGGGCACCCCGTCGTCAATGGCTGTCGAAATGGTGTCCCTCAGCGCCTTCAGCAGGGCCCTTCGACCCTTGAGCACAGCAGATTGCACACTCGCCACCGAAACCTCCGCTCTGTGGAAAAACGCGGGAGAGAACCACACCCATACCGGAGGTGCGATCCACCCGGGCCGGTACGCGCGATGCCCGGACTTGTCTCGTACACTGCCTGCCGTATGAGCCACCCCTAGCCATATTATGGCTAGCCCCCACTTGACTTAATAGTCAAGTGGGGGCTAGACTACGATCGTGAATTACAAGGCAGTGATCAAGAAGATCCAGCAGGCAGCCAAGGCCAAGGGGCTGGCATTCGAGATCACCGAGTTGAGTCGCCACTCGGCGGTCCGTGTCGGTAGGATCACTCGCACGCTTGGGCGCCACAGCGAGATCGACGATATCACTGCCCGCAAGTTTTTGATCGGTTCGCCGACGTGTTTGGCGGGAAGGGGTGGTGGCGATGAGCCGCAGGACGTTCATCGTGACGGCCGAGCGTGGCGCCGGCTCGTGGTGGGTGACCGAGTGTGCCGAGTTGGGGTGTGTCTCCCAGGTGCGGCGTCTGTCGCAGGTCGCCGATGACCTCAGGGAGGCCATCGCCTACCAGTCCGGGCTGCCCGAGGATGGGTTTGATGTCAAGGTTGTCCCGGTGCTGCCGCCCGCCTACACGGAGGCTGCAGCCGCCGCCGAGGAGCAGCGGGAGTTGGCGGCGGAATCGCAGCGGCGGGCGGGCGAGCTGGTTCGGGATGGGGCCAGGGTGTTGCAGGCTGCCGGGCTGACGCTGCGCGATATCGGTACCGTGATGGGAGTGTCCCACCAGCGGGCCGCGCAACTGCTGAACTGACACCCGGCTCGGGGTCGCTACACGATTTTGGGGACAGTGATACTCCTGCACTGGGGCATCACCACGGATCAGGCGATTGGGGGGAAGCCGACGTCCATCGGGTATTGGATATCGCGGCATTCCTCGTCGGCGACGTCGCCGGGCGCACGGCCCCATTCGATGTGGAGCAGCTGGACGCCGAGAATCCCGACGAGTAAGCGCTTCACAGACACCCCCAATCTGTCTATAGCCCTTGCCTTGCATTGGCTAGGGGTATAGACTTATATTCGTGCAGCGCAGGGACTTGATGAAGCAGCCGGCCGAGATCGCCAAGAAGCGTGGTGTCGAGATGGCCATTCGCGAGGGCGGCGCCCACACCCAGGTGCGCATCGGTGAATCTGTCACCTACGTCCCTCGCCACGCAGAGATCAACGAGATCACCGCCAAGGCGATCATGAAGCAGATCGGAGAAGGCAAATGACCACCATCACCGCAACCGCCACCCGCTCGGGGCGGTGGTGGGCCGTCGAGTTCACCAACTCTGCTGGGCAGCGCTTCACCCAGGCCAGGCGCCTCGACCAGATCCCCGAGACGGTCGCCGACATCTGCGCCATGGACGATGTCAAGGTCGATCACGTCGACGTGACCCCGGTCACCCAGCGCGACGCCCAAGTGGCTGTGGAGCAGTATCGGGAGGCGACAAAGGCCGCGGCCGAAGCTGCGGAGCGTGCCTCGCAGGCCTCGCGTCATGCTGCGCGCCTGCTGCACGACGCCGGGCTGTCGATGAGGGACGTCGGGGCCGTCATGGGGTTGTCACACCAGCGCGCCTCGCAGCTGATCGACGCCTGAGGGGCGCTGGTTCTGGGTGTTTCGGCGTTCACGCTGCTCCTTGCGCCGAGCGAGGATCGTGGGTCGCTGGTCGCATGTGACAACCCTTGCGCATGCTGGGCAGCCCGGGCCGGGCACGGCAACAGCCCAACCAGAGGATACTGGCTGGGGACTGTAAATCTTTGCGTGTGGTGGTCTTGTGCGCTGTGGCTACGGGTCCGGCCTGGCGTCTACAAGACCGCCAGCCACCGCTGCCGAGCTATCTGAATGCCAAACGGGACATCCCACTGCCTGCATTCCTCGCGCGCTGTCTCGCGATGGACGCCGACCCGGTCACGATCTTTGATACCGCCCAGAAGTCGCTCGAGAAGGACTGACGGGCTCAAGTCAGCCAGCCTGGCGCACTCTGCAAACTCTTCAACGGTCACAGCCCCTCAGCTGTGACCGTTGGGGACTCTTTTACCCAATCGTGCCCCAGACGTAGCCCACCACCTAGTCAGGCACCGCTACTATGACCGTGGGCATACCGATCATGCCCCATGGGTTCGGGGCGCGCGACAAGCCGGGAGAATAAGCGTGGGTTCAGCGATCGCAGCGAACGGGGCCGGCGGTGACTTCAAGTGGCGGTACTGCACCAGCCCGAATCATGTTGAAGCAGCCGTGGACGCCCTCATGGATGCCGTTAAGGGTGCTGGGAGCAGGCTCTGGAACCCGTACAACAAGAGGTACACGCGCGGCTCCTTCCGTACCCGGATTAAGTTGGCGGAGAGGGGAGAGCTAAAGCCTCCAAAGGAGGTGAAGCGCGTCAGGGGTGGAACCTCCGAGTTCGTGCTATACGAGATCAGATGGTCCGACATCAAAGTTATCGGACGACGTGAAGACGGGATGGAACAGAAACGCATCGATGCTCGTCTCTACTACGCCGAGCCGCCGAACGTCGGGCCAATGTTGCTCGGGTTGCACTGTCACGAGAAACGTGTAGACGGAACACCTGCAGAGATCCGGGAGTGGCAGGATGCTGAAATCGATAAAGCGGCGAATCTCTACAACGAGGGGATGCGCGACGGATGGGGTGTTCTCGGATAGCGAATGTACGTCATCCAGGAGTTTGTGTTGCGAACAGCGCCCCTCCAGACATAAGGTTTATCTTATGCATGACGAGCCTCTGGAAGTCCTCGACGCGCGAGCCGATGCACTCTTTGAGGACCACACCAATATGATGCGCGACCTCATACAGATGCGTCACAAGCACAATCTCAAGCAGAGTGTTGTTGCCGAGCGCATGGGCGTGACTCAGCCCTCGGTTTCCCAGTTCGAACGGTATGACGCCAACCCAACCCTTGACACTGTTCGCCGCTACGCAATGGCAGTGGGGGCTCGCGTCTCGACCCGGGTCATTGATGATCTTGCGGGTTATCTACCTAACACTGGCTCCGCGAACCAAGTCAGCGTCACCCGCACCAAGACCTCCAGGACGATTCCCTGGGGGTCTACCCCCACCCGCTTAACTACCGCAGCATGAGCGAACCATCCGAGGCGCTGGTCGCACTGGTGCCCAACGTTGAGTTGCAGGCCATCTTCTACCGAGAGATTGTGGGCCGCCTGGGAACGGGGCAGCGAGAGGAGCCCGGCCTACCAGAGTTCTCACTCGCGTTCGATCGGAGCCAAGAGAACCCCGCACACTTCAGGCTTCACCTCAGATGCGCGATCAGATTCCCGGACGGGGCGGAACTGATCGCCGAACCCGTTGCCGAGTATGCGATCACGGACCCGGCGCAGGTGCCCATCACCGATGAGCTGATGGTTGAGTACGCCAACGAAGTCGCGGTCATGGCCTTGATCCCGTATGTTCGCCAGACGATCGCGAGCGTCTCGCAGCAGGTATTCGGCACAGCAGTACTCATGCCGATCATGCAGCGAGGTGCGCTGTCGTTCTCCATTGACGCCGCGCCACCGGACAATGCTGACTGACACACTGCATTCATTGAGCACCCACGACTCGAACGCCTACGCTTTCGGGAGCTTCGAGGAGGCGATCAGCCGGTGCAGGTCACCTTCGGTGATGAAGCGTGCTTGCTGCACGCCACCACCGGTATCAAGGGGTAGCGTTTCGCGACCCCCTCGCAGTGCTTGGTCAGCGCATCGGCGGGATTCTGGTAGCCGGATACGGTGGCGGCATCGCTACCGCAGACCATGATCCTGCCCGCATCCTCGATGGTTCGGATCTGCCCGAAGGCCGCGTGGACGAATGCTTGTAGTCCGGGGCTCATGACCGGCTCCTTAAGGCCTCCGGCTATCCCGTTCCGAGCCTCCAGCCCCGCTGCTCCTTGGTGCGTGTGGCTGCTCGTGGTAGACTTGGGTTAATCGTTCAGCCCGCTTCGACTCCGGTCGGAGACGGGCTGGATTTCTATCCGGGCTGAGGAGCATGTGCGTGGGGGCTGTCAAGCAGTCGACTACCATCGACGAGCAGTTCGCTCTGCTACGTGCCCGTGGCATGACTGTTGACGAGCCGTTGGCTAGGCAGTGGCTCGCAAGTGTCTCCTATTACCGTCTGTCTGGGTACTGGTACTCCTACCGGATCTTGCCGGTCCCCGATGACCCGAAGAAGCCTGAACGCCTGGATGACTTCGAGGCAGGTGCTAGCTTCGCCGAGATTGCGGCGCTCTACGAGTTCGACCGGAAGATGCGCACTCTCATCCACGATGGGATGGAACGCATCGAGGTGGCGATGCGCGCCAGAATCGGTGAGCTCCTGGTAGCAAAGGGGCCCTTGTCGTACCAAGATGCCTCGCTATTTCGAGACGGGTTCGATCACGCCGCGTGGTTGCAGACGGCTCGAGACCGAATTGAGCGAGCGCGCAACCGCAATCATGCTATCCAGCATTACGCTACTCATTACGATGGCTACCCGTTCTGGGTGCTCGCCGATGTCCTCGATTTCTCGGACATCTCACAGCTTTACGATGGACTTGTCCTAGAGGATCAACGCACCATCGCTCATAGCTTCGGCCTGAAAGCCGATCCCGGCAGACTCAACGCCAAGCAGAAGAAGAGCTACTACAACCAAGATCCGCTGGCGCGCTGGTGCGAACAGTTCACCGTGCTGCGCAACACCTGCGCCCACCACGGGCGTCTGTGGAATCGCTATCTCACTCCTGCATCCACTAATGCGTTCCGAACCATCTCTCCGCTGTCGAGCCTGCCTAAGGGTCAAAGCGATCGGCTCTACGGCGCCTTGCTGCTCATGGTGTTCATGCTGAACAACATCTCTCCAAGAACCTCCTGGACGCGAAAGGTCCGTAATCTCATTGAGACGGAGTACCTCCCTCTGAAGGCTCGCTCCCTCGACGAGATGGGGTTTCCTCCCAACTGGCAACAACTTGAGATTTGGACTGGAGAGACCGCCTCCAGTTAATCCTTGCGGTAGAAGTCGCATTCGTAGCCGTCGGCGCCCAGCAGTAGCCCGTGTACCCAGGTGGGTGTTTGCGCCATGAGCTCACAAATCTCTAGACGGTGACGTTGTGGTTGCGGGGTGCGTCGATGACGGCTTCGTCGTGGATGTGCATGGCGATGTGACGCCCGGCGGCATCCCGCGCCCGGTCCGACGCAGAACCCTTGTGGGGCCTGCGCGTGTTGGCGGCGGGCAGGAGATCGGCTAGCGCCTTAGCGTCGGCCTCCATTTCTTCGCGTGTGGCCCCCTGCAACCGGGCCGGCCAGCATGGTGGCAGGTTGTTCGCGGCCGCCACCTCATGGCGGAGCATCCCCGATCCCCTTTCCGGGTGAGTTGGCCCACCGATGCGGGCATGAAAAACCCGCGAGCATGGCGCTTGCGGGCGTGTAAGAGACGAAGGACGGAAAACCTGCCCTGACCCGCCGGCCTGGTGTCCGTCTTTCTACGCATAAGGCCTAGCCATCCCAGTCAGGGATAGCATAGCCTTGGTAGGGCAAGGGTAATAGTCCTCGCCAGGCGCTTGACGCCAGAACAGGCGGGAGCATCGCAACCAAGGACGTGATACATGGAGGGCGAATGAAGGCTAACATGGTTTTGTTCGATGTGTTTGGCGTTTTGGTCAAACCACAAGTCGACGAAGTCTTTGCGGCTCTGGCGAGTTTCTTCAACTTGCCAGAGGAGCGGGTATCTAAGGCTTATTGGGCGAACCGCTCGGATTACGATCGAGGCACAATTTCTGACTTCGACTATTGGAACCGAGTATCCAATTCTCTTGACACTCATTCGCCATCCCCGGAAGAAACCGATTACCTGATAGCTTTAGATCGCGAAAGTTGGAGTGCATCCGATTCTCGGTTGTTGCCCATATTTGACGGATTGACCGAGGCGGGCATAGAACTAGCTATCCTGTCAAATGCGCCACACTATCAGGCAGATCTGATCAGAGAAGCAGCATGGAGTAGCGGGTTTCAGCATCTCTTTTTCTCATGCGAGCTAGGACTGATCAAGCCAGAGCCCCAGATATACGAGAAAGTAGTGACCGAGCTTAAACTTAACCCGAGGGAAATAGTCTTCGTTGATGACAACCCAAAGAACACGGCCTCTGCTCGCCAGCTAGGGCTACAAACTATCGATTTTACGGACCCCGAGTCCTTGCGGCTGGAGTTGATTAGAAACGGGCTTATGGAATCAGTGAGGTTTCCAAAGGATAAGACCCTATCCATGATATCCCGAGAGAGGTCGAGGAGTCATCTGTATTATTCAAGTGGGCCTTTCCGCATAAAGCGCGCACAAGGAGTGTGGGTTTGGGATACAGATGACAACCGTTATCTAGATTGTTCTGCTGGAACCTTCAATCTGTCTCTCGGATATCAACATCCTGAGATAGTCCGGGTTATTCAGGAGCAGGCGGATGATCTGATCCACGCCACTTCTTCACTACGCGCCGATGTCGTTGACCGATTCGTGGACACAATAGGCAGTATCGCGCCTTGGCGCGATACCTTGGTACACCCGAAGGTCTCATCCGGTTCGGTAGCCAACGAAGGTGCAATTAAGATAGCCCAGAGAGTAACCGGCAGAGCTGAAATCGTAAGTCTATATAGGGCGCATCTTGGTCAGACACTCGCAATGACCGCACTCTCAGGTAACTCCTTCCGCCGGAGACCGCTACAGAGCTTACCGCATATGGGATTTCAAATTATCGAACCATACTGCAGCGGATGCAACCGGCAGCATCCTGAAGATCAATGCATCAACCGATCCATTCGGCAGCTTGAAGACCAGTTAGAGTTTGGCTCCCGAGGAGACCTGGCCGCCGTGATCGTTGAGCCAATCTCTGGAAACGGCGGAAACATAGTCTATCCGAATGAATTCTTCACTCAACTGAGACGAGTCGTAGACGAACACGGTGCAAAACTGGTTTTTGACGAGATCCAGACAGGCATAGGACGCACCGGGGCGATGCTTGCTGCCGACCACCTTGACGCCAAACCCGATATAATAACATTAGCAAAGGGGCTGGGAGGCTCTGGTGCGCAAGTAGCAACGATTCTTGCTCGCCGTGATTGCAGTGGGTTACCGGGCGACGGGCATTCTTTCACTTACGGCGCGAACCTACTTGCTCTTGCCGTTGGGCATAGAACGGTAGAAATTGTATCGGACCCATCCTTTCTGGCACATGTGCGCCTGGCTGGCGTCTATATTATGAATCGCTTATATAGCATGGGTAATGAATTCAGCGCTTACATATCGGACGTGCGCGGCAAAGGCTTGATGATTGGGATCGAATTCAACGCCGGCGACATGGTCAAAACGGTGTCCCTTGTGAACTCACTGGCGGCTGCGGCACCCAAATACGGCCTCCTTATGCGTACCTCACGGTACGGTAAGGGAAACGTACTCAAGATCCGGCCTGCGCTTAACATTTCAATCTCCGAAGCTCAATACCTGTGCGACCAACTACATTTGATGCTTAGCAAGGAGCTAGCGTGAAACCTCATCTGCTCTCGCTCGCAGAATATGTCCGCGACGGGCTGATATCTCTGCCGCAGCCTGCCCGGGGGGCGGGAAGCAATCGGGTATCTCCAGGCGGGGACGCCCAATTTGATATAGACGAAGTGGCCGAGAGACTTGTTCTTGAGGGAATTCAAAAATATTTTCCAGAAGGTGTTTGCGTCTATACCGAGGACGGGGCCAAGATGCAGATCGGCGATGACGACTCCGTCTTGTTATTGATCGATCCTATCGACGGTACACGCCCAGCAGCAGCCGGGTTCCAACAAGCCATGATCTCTATTGCAACGCTGCCGAATCGCGACGATGCCACAATTGGCGACGTGTCTCATGCACTGCTAATGAACATTGTGACCGGCCACTGGCTGTACAGCGACTCAGCGGAAAACCTCGAGATCTCGTGGGATAGGTATCGCATTCGAGCTTTGGACTCGCCTATTCGGCTTGAGAAGATGTTTTGGAGCTTTGAACTGAACGGGCATCCTATGCACTTGATGAGCGAAGCGCTGGGAGACCTAGTCGATGCCACCGCAAACACGGGAGGAGTATTCGTATTTAATTCCTGTTCCTATTCGATTGCATCAATCATTTTGGGTCAAACGGACGCTTACGTCGACATCGGCAATCGCATTCTGAAAGATCATCCTTTGACGGAGCCGGCGTTTCGGCAAGTTGGCAGGGGAAGTATTCTGCACCTGTTTCCCTACGATATTGCAGCTGCTGTCACTCTCGCTAAGCGTTGTGGTATAGCGATCACCGATGCTTACGGTCAAGGTTTTGAATCGGTCCTCGCCACGGATCTATCTCCGAGTAATCAGCGGTCCTGTGTCGCGGCAGTAAACCCCGAACTCCACGCAACCATACTGGAACACATCAACTTCAACTTGAACGGAGCACCGGATGAAGGCGTTAATACTTAACGATAGACATTCTCTACAGTTGGTTGATAAAACGAAGCCGTCGATCGAGTCCGCTTCTGAAGCCATTTTCCAAGTTGCGTACACGGGCATATGCGGTACCGACAGAAGCGTTCTCGTCGGAAAATTCCCCGCCAACACGGGAGTGGTGATGGGACACGAGTCGGTTGGTGTCGTAGCGGAGGCCGGTGAGGAAGCAAGCGTTGCGGTAGGCGACCGCGTTTTGCTCAATCCGACATTGTATTGCGGATGGTGCCCGCGGTGCCGGTTAGGCAACCAAAATTTCTGTATCAACAAGCGTGGTACAGAAGTTGGTCTGGATATGGATGGCACTTACGCCGAGTATATGAAAGTCGATAGCCGGTACTTACACATAATCCCCGATTCCATGACATTTGAAAGAGCCGTATTGATTGAACCCCTTGCTTGTGCATTAAATAACGTTGAAAGAGCTCAGGTGTCTTGCAATGATCGGGTTCTTATCATTGGCGGCGGTCCTATCGGGGCATTATGTGCCATGGTGGTTCTCATCAAAGGCGCTGAAGTGACTCTTGTGGAGACCTCAGATGTACGACGTGAGATGGTTTCCGACTTTTTATCTGGAGTGTCCGTTAGGAAAGCCAATGTTGTTGCCGAATTATGCACTTCATCGGACGTGTACAGCGTAGCAATAGACACTGTAGGCTCATGCTTGACCGAATGCGTCAGCAAACTAGATGTTGGTGGCCGAGCAGTATTGATGGGCTATAACTCAAACGTACAAACCGCGCTTCGGAATATCGACATAGTCACAAACGCTTGGAGTATCATGGGTGCAGGCGATTTCACACCCGCTATATTTGAAAATGCTCTTTCGCTGTCCTCGAGTTTGCCCCTAGAAAAGCTTGTCACGCACGTGTTCCCGCTGGAGTCGTATGAGGAAGCGTTTGCTCTCTTAGGCATGGGTCAAGGGAACGGCAACTATAACGCTATGAAGGTATTGCTAAGGAGCTAGAATGCTTTCTGTAGAATATCCGTACTATCGCGCAAGCGCACAGCATTGGAGTCGGGATCTTGCTAGAATAAAAAGTTTGGGAATTAAGGCGGTCAGTTTTTATATCCCGTGGAGCTTTCATGCTCACTCGGAAGATGCATTTGATTTTCACGGTGAGACTCATCCACAGGCTAACCTCACTGCCTTCCTCGAACAGATTTCTAGTAACGATCTGGAACCAATTGTCAAGGTTGGCCCCTATGTTCACGCCGAGCTCAGGTACGGCGGCCTTCCTGAAGGCCTAGTCGGAGCGTCTAGCCCGCTGCAATCACGTGCACGTATCATAAGAAGCCAAGACCGGCTTCTTCCGGATCTTTGTGATGCGACATTCAAGGAAGGCTGGTCTAGATGGTTTGATCGCCTGTTCAATTATCTAGGAAACACTCATATCGGCACAGCGGGCCTTCGTGTACAATTAGGTAATGAGGGATCGGTAGGTGAATTCTCGTTATTTCTCGACGATAGATCCTTTTTCGAGCGCTGTATTGCCCCAGCATATGAAGCACTCCTTGAAACGGCCCCGAAAGATATCGCCCCCTTTTTCAATCTCTCGATACCGGAGGTGCACGTCGACTCAGTACCGTGGGTAGAATGGGAGCGCAGGGTCTCTTTAATGTGCGATATCTTTCCTGACGTATCCCTGACAAGAACTGAATGGGCCGGGAACCCACTCGTCGATTATGCTGCGCTGCAGCGGATCATTCGCTGTTCCGAAATTGGG
>ERZ772874.1167-NODE-1167-length-13839-cov-3.745429_pt1 | contig 13839 bp, 10 predicted proteins | sample MGYA00580586_ERZ772874 | MGnify/ENA primary metagenome ERZ772874 (study PRJEB29015, sample SAMEA2737952) | human oral metagenome | biome: human oral; feature: human-associated habitat; material: dental | place: China | collected 2154 ... | reverse complement strand
ACCACGGGTCGCGAAATCCCCGCACTGGTCACTGATCTTTCCGTTGCGCTCATGAACCCGAAAAATCCAGGGGAAGCGACCGGCTACCGGCTCGAAATTCCGGTCATCGCCATTCGCTTAGGCGGCAAGCAGACGGCCAGCGCGCGCGACCATTTGAGCAATAAGGCAACTTCTATCCGCCAGGCACTTGAAGCTCGCCTGCAAGTGGCGGACTATGACAGCCTGATGACATTTAATGGCGAAGTCGACCTGGCACACCAGATTCTCACTACCATTGCCCAGGAGACCAGTCTACCGGTCTGCGCCGGGGATGCCGGTCAGGATGCGGACGATTGCTATGGTCTCACCGCTGTACGGCTGCCGGAAGCCTACGTCGTCAAATAATTAAGCACCGTGCAGGATGTCAATACAGGGGATCAGCGCGGCCAATCACCGCATGGCGGTGCCCCCCAATCCGCCCAATGCGCTTTTCTTTTGCCCCGCATCAAGCCCTAGCCTGCGATCTGGAGTATTCGCCAGGCACGTCGAACCGACAGTATGCATTCAACGGCATGCTGCTATGGGTTGACGACAGCCGGTTTTCCACCGCCACAATGCCGTATAAACCATTACGCTAAATTTAAAGAATACTAGGCCTACCTTCGTCCCCGCTCACTAGGGCAATACCTCACGGAGTTTGGATAACGCTAGGCCTGCCAAACCCACCTCCACTCGACGGGGCAACACCTTTCGGAGCAATGCTTTGCCGGAGCGTCGCCGTGCGGTTGAAAACCGGCGCGCCTGGTCTGGCATCGACACGATCGACGACAAAATAGCCGTGCCGTTCGAACTGGTAACGATCCTCGGCTTGCGCCGTCTTGAGCGACGGCTCAAGACGGGCGATGACGGTGCGCATACTGTCCGGATTGAGATCGTCAAGAAAATTACGTTCGACGCCCTCGGCATCGCCCTCACGGCGCGCGCCCGGTGCGGGCGCGGCGAAGAGGCGGTCGTAAAGACGCACTTCGGCAGAATACGCCTCGGCCGCCGAGACCCAATGCAGATTCCCCTTGACTTTGACGCTATCCGCGCCTGGCGTGCCGGACTTGGTGTCCGGCAAGTAGTTGCAATGCACGGCAACGACGTTGCCGTCGGCATCCTTGTCGCAGCCCGTGCATTCGACGATGTAACCATAACGCAGACGTACGCGATTCCCCGGATAGAGGCGATGGTAGCCCTTGGGCGGCGTTTCCATGAAATCCTCGCGCTCAATCCACAGTTCGCGCGAGAAGGGAATCGCGCGCTTGCCCAGCTCCGGTTTCAACGGGTGGTTGGGTGCAAAGCATTCTTCGCTTTGCCCGGCCGGATAGTTGTCGATGATCAGCTTTAGCGGGTCGAGCACGGCGACGCGGCGCTCGGAGGATTCATTGAGCACTTCGCGCATGCAATCCTCGAAGACTGCGTAATCGATCAGGGAATCCGCCTTGGATACGCCGATGCGCTCGGCGAACAGACGGAATCCTTCCGGCGTATAGCCGCGCCGACGCGCGCCGACGATAGTCGGCATGCGCGGGTCGTCCCAGCCGGCAACGTGCTTTTCCTCGACGAGCTGGATCAGCTTGCGTTTGGACAGCACGACGTAGGTCAAATTCAGGCGGGAGAACTCAATCTGCTGCGGCAGCGGACGCTGTAGCAAGCCGCCTTCGGCCAGCCGCGCAAGTAGCCAGTCATAGAAAGGACGCTGATCCTCGAATTCCAGCGTACAGATCGAGTGCGTGATATTTTCCAGTGCGTCCTCGATCGGGTGTGCGAAGGTGTACATCGGATACACACACCACTTGTCGCCCGTATTGTGGTGCGCGGCGTGACGAATACGGTAAATCGCCGGATCGCGCAGATTGATGTTCGGCGAAGCCATATCGATCTTGGCGCGCAGAACGTGGGCGCCGTCGGGAAATTCACCCGCTTTCATGCGTTGAAACAACGCACGATTTTCCTCAATGCTGCGATTGCGATAAAGCGAATCTTGCCCCGGTTCGGTCAGCGTACCGCGTCGGGCGCGCATCTCCTCGGCGCTCTGGCTATCGACGTAGGCATGACCGGACTCGATCAGATATTCCGCGCAGGCAAACATCCAGTCAAAATAGTTGGATGCATAATAGAGGTTGTTCTCACCGCCCTCATCCCAGGCAAAACCCAGCCAGCGTACGGCTTCGGTGATGGAATCGACATATTCTTTTTCTTCTTTTTCCGGGTTGGTATCGTCGAAGCGCAGGTGGCAGCGGCCGCCATAATCACGCGCCAGGCCGAAATTGAGGCAGATAGACTTGGCATGTCCCAGATGCAGATAGCCGTTCGGCTCAGGGGGAAAGCGCGTGCGAATTTTTGCCGGATCGGGCTCGCCTGCCAGCTGCTGTGCCGCCAGGCCAGGCGCTCCCGACCAGCGACGCATCGCATATTTTCCCGCAGCCAGATCCGCATCGATATGGTTGCGGATGAAATTGGTCGTAAGCGTCGTCGGGCTATCTTTCAAAGCATCTTTGCGAGTGTTTTCTGGGGCGTGGTTCACGGCAAAATCCTAAGAATTGATGGAGAACTGTCTATCAGAAAAACAGTGTTGGGCAATATTGTATCAGCCTGCCCTGCGCGCTCGCAGTACTCATTGATAGGCGTCGATAAGCTCGGTGCCGAAGGTAAACGACTCCAAGCGTTCATGCGTATTCAGTTCATCTACCAGCGCCTGCTTGCACAATGAATGGCTTTTGAAGCCGGAATGTATTACTCATTGCACGAAATATTTTTAGCCAAACTGGCGGCAACAACCAATGGACGAACGCGATTCCGGTCAATAACGAAAACGGCTTACTAAAAAAGCCAATGTGGAACCACGCGCGCGCTTTCAGCAGCATCAAAGCTGCATCATCCCCGGTCAGAAGGTTAATGCCGACGCTGACGAGATGATGGATGATGCGCGATGATCAGGAAATTTGAGGCTTTCGGCAAGAGTCCAAGCAGCCTTGCGTCAGGGAGAGCCGCTTGGCTCTCCCCTCTTTTTCCATTCAGGTTTATTTAGGACGCGAACCTGTCGGGAATGGCCAGGCGCCGGAAGGATTCAGAGCCGACTTAATACCAGGAGTTGCCGCCGTAGACGGCGCAGCCTTTGTTACCGCTTTTGCTACTGGCTTGCTGGCTGCTTTCTTCACCGCTGCCTTAGCTGCAGGCTTCGCTGCAGATTTTGCTGCGGGCTTTGCGACCGCTTTCTTCACGGCTGGTTTAGCTGCCGCTTTTTTAACGGCAGGCTTTTTAGCCGCTGATACTGCATTTGCCCCTGTTTTTTTGGCACTTGTCGCCATTCCTACCTCCTTCTTTGATGACATGAATAAAAACTACCTGGAAAACCACAACACCAGCATTCCCACCACATCAATAGCCGATTTACAAAAGTGTAAACGACCGATAAGAAAGCATCAGCAAGACGTCCAGCTCCAACAATAAAGCGACCACGCCTATTGGCAGCAGATACGGAATCGGCGATAACACTCACACCGCTTGTAATCGAATAAATACCCTTGGAAAACACAGAAAAATGGGATAAAAACGCCGGAAGTACAAAAGTGCAATCATGGCGATGCGCGCTCATCGGCACAATGACGAAGGAAAGCAGGCGCGCCCTGCCGGAAAACAAAAAGTGGAAGAAGTTTTTTCTACCGCCAGGGCGATCGAACCGCCGCGCGACGATTGGCTCATCGCTGGTACGCCGCAGGCCGTTTTTGCCGCGTCCACGCGATAAAACTGTGTCATTGTTATGAAGCAACGGTCCGTTCAATTCACCAAGAGCCCGGAACTTATTAATGCAAACTTGATGCAAACGGCGTGTGTGGAGAAACCGCCTATTCGCACCACCTCAACAACGCATAAACCGTAAAAACCCCACAAAAAGGCCGCAGGGAAAAGGCTAACAGAGCCAACACGGCCAACGCCTAAAAATCGCCCGATTGCGCCGGCCTTGTCATTCGCGACCAATTGTAGTAAGCAAGCCGACTTGACGCAAGAACTATTTTGTGTTCAGCGAAATTCTTTGACAGATTTGTCATATCAAGGCAGCACCGGCTCCACCGATACGCTGCCACATGAAGAAAGGCCCCGGGTCTGTCTTGCGCCCCGGCGCAATGTCCGAATGCCCAACGATTGCCGTAATCGGGAAAGCGCGCGTCAATATTTCAATCAGGGCGTTCAGGCTCACATACTGCGCTTCTTCAAACGGCTGCTCATCGCACCCTTCCAATTCGATGCCGATGGAAAAATCGTTGCAGCGATCGCGGCCTTGCCAGCAAGACACGCCGGCATGCCAGGCACGCTGCAGGCAGGAAACAAACTGAATGCACTCACCATTACGGCGAATCAGAAAATGCGCCGAAACATGCATCCCATCAATCGTGGCAAAGAATGGGTGCTCCGTAGCCGGTAACGTATTGGTAAAAAAACGCTCAATGGCATCACCGCCAAACTGGTTAGGCGGCAGGCTAATCGCATGAATCACCAGGAGGGAAATGACGGTCTTCAGCGGACGCGCGTCATGATTGGGAGATGGCACACGCCGCGCGGAAGCCAGCCAGCCGTCGGAACTCAGACCATCGCCATCAGTCGACCGAAGCCCAACTGCACCAACCCCCCCAATCGCCGGTGCATTCATGTATCGATTCCCAGACGCTCAATACGGTAACGCAGCGAGCGGAAAGTCACGCCAAGCAGACGTGCCGCTGCCGTTCGGTTGTCGCCCGTCTTGGCCAGCGCATCGAGGATTAGCTGACGCTCGAAGCGATTTACCTGGTCGTCGAGCGTCCCCCCGGCATCGACCACGCCCTCAATTCCCGTTTCTGAAAGCTGCAAATCTTCCAGCGCAATTTTGCCGTCGATGCACAACGCGGTGGCACGTTCAAGAATATTCTCCAGCTCACGCACATTGCCAGGGTACGCATAGGAGGCAAGCGCCTGCCTGGCCTCCGGCGACAGGCTGGGCGGGTTATCGCCGCACAGGCGCTTCAACGTCGCGTCAACCAATATCGGAATATCTTCCTGCCGCTCACGCAAAGCCGGCATGCGCAATTCGATGACATTGAGCCGATAGTACAAATCCTGACGGAAAGTCCCGGCATCCACACAGTCTTTGAGCTGGCGATGAGTTGCCGAAATAATGCGGACATCGACAGGTTCCTCGACGGCACTCCCGACTTTACGCACCTTTTTTTCCTGGATGGCGCGCAATAGTTTGACCTGCATGGCCAACGGCAAATCGGCCACTTCGTCGAGGAACAGCGTGCCGCCATTGGCGACCTGAAAAAAACCTTCCCGGTCGCTATCGGCGCCTGTAAACGCACCCTTGCGATAGCCGAAAAATTCGCTCTCCATCAAATTTTCCGGAATCGCGCCGCAGTTGACCGGCACAAATGGCGCGGCATGGCGGGCACTTTGCGCATGAATCGAGCGCGCCGCCAGCTCCTTGCCGCTGCCCGACTCGCCGGAAACATAAACGGGCGCCTGGCTGCGCCCGACTTTATCGATCATTTCGCGGACAGCCAGCATCGCCGGAGATTCGCCGATCAGGAGCGTTCCGCCCGCTGTTCTCTTCTCCGGCGCGCCGCCGCCCGCCGGCTCGGCAGACAGATTCAGCGCCGATTTGACCAGTGTGCGTAACTGATCCAGCGCAACCGGCTTGGAGAGGTAATCAAACGCCCCCGCCTTCAGCGCCGAAACAGCATTGTCGGTACTGCCAAACGCCGTAATCACGGCGACGGGCGTCGCACCATAATCCGATCCAATCAGGCGCACGATTTCCAGGCCATCGCCATCGGGCAAGCGCATATCGGTCAGACACAGGTGATAACGTTCGCGCGCCAGAAATGCTTTGGCTTCTGCCACGCTGCCCGCACAATCCGCCGACAGCCCCATGCGCGCCAGCGTCAAATCAAGCAATTCACGGATATCCGCCTCATCATCAATGACCAGAACGCGCATTTCCGTTGTTTTCGCGCGCGCGCCAGCTTTATTTATTGACATTCATCATTCCTCCCCACGATACAGAAATCCGCACCCGTTTCGCTCGGCACAAGATCGAGTTGTGCGCCATTGGCTTCACACAGCTCGCGCGCAATATATAAGCCCAGTCCTGTCCCGCGGCTGTGCGTCGTAAAGAAAGGTTCAAAAATCTGCTCACGCAGCGATTCTTCAACGCCTGGGCCATCATCAATCACATGGAACTCGACAGTTCCCTTGCGCACGCCGTCCTTGACACGCAACAAAATACTGCACGCCTCCTGATGGGAATGACGTAGGGCATTGCCCGCAAGATTCCAGAGAACCTGATGGAAATGCGAGCGATCAAAGCACAGCACGCCGAGTCCGCTCACCTCCTGGCGTACGGTATCCATTGCGACGTTTTCCTTGATCGAATATTCCTCGACAAACAGCGGCAGCATCTGCCGCAGATCAATCAATTCCCGATGCAGGCGATCCCGCCGGCCGACTGCGAGTACGTCGCTGACGATGCGTTCGACGCGCTGCGTGTTCTCGATGACGATGCGCAGCAAACGCTCGCTCACCGGGTCGTTCTGCGTCTCGGCCAGCAACTCGCTGGCGTGCTGGATCGCCGACAGCGGATTGCGTATTTCATGGGCGATACTGCCCGTCAGGCGTCCCAGCGCCGCCAGCTTGATCTGCCGTGCCTGCGTCTGTACGCGCTCCATATCCTCGAGAAAGACCAGCACGTCCTGCCCCAGGCTATCGGTCGCGAGGAAACGCGCCTGTAGACGCATACCGCTGGCCGGCGCACGCACGAGCACATACGCATCGCTCGGCATTGCGCACCAATTGACGAAACTGCGGGAAAGCTCACTGGAATAATCAGCCAGCAAGCGCCCCGTGGGGTCGCCGAGTCCGAGCAGCTCGCAGGCCCGCGGATTATGCTGCCAGATCATGCCGTCGCGCTTGAGCACCAGGATGCCGTCCTGCATCTCCTCGATCACGCGCTGACTGACCAGCATCTGGTTATGCAGGTCGATGCCGCGCTGACGAGCCAGCGCCTCATTGGTAATCACCCGCCTGGCAAGCAGATGCGCCGTCACGGCAACGCCGAAGAAACCGATACAAAACAGCCCTGTCTGAAAGAAATCGCCCAGCACGAAGCCGGTCACAAGCCCCCGATAGGTCTGCTCAAGCAACACGGACAACGTAGCCATTGCAGCATAAAACAGCACCAGCCGCCCTTGCCCAACCAGCCCCGCACCCGCCAGGGTCACCAGCAGCATTACACCCAGACTACCGAATAACTCACCGTTGAAGTGAACCAGCGTGATAAAAACAGCAATATCCGCCAGCACCTGCAAACTCACCTGCCAATTGAAATGGCGGCGGAAAACACGCGCACTGATCAGCGCAATGGCCATAGCCAGAAAATAACCACCCGTAATCGCACGGATCTGGTTGATACTGAAAGGCTGGAAAGAAGCGGGATTGACCAGCGACACGACAAACAGCAGTCCGGCCAGGAAAAACCGGTAGGCGCTGAAATAGAGCAATGACTTCCAGTGTGCTTCGGAGAAATGGATTTCCTTCGGGCGTTTTATTTTTTCTGCGCCCACCGCCCCGCCCACCTCCCTGCGTTCAGGCATCCAGTCCGTCAGCATGGCGAGCGATGCTCCCCGGCCGTTTTTTCCAGGTCACGATGCTCGCGCGAGCAGAAATGCCGGCCACCGGAATCGACGCCTTCATCGGGCGAAAAAAACGCTCCGCAATACGCACATCTGACCGTATGGACTTCCGCTCCTGCAGCCGTCGACGCCCGCACCAGGCGAGAAGCGCGCGCATGGTTGTCCCTGGCAAAAAACCACGGGCGCAACAGCCGGAAAAAAATCCATCCCACGGCAAGAATAAAAAAAAACTTCATATGGAAAGCATAGCAGAACTTGGCGGACAATCGCGCCACCGGACGGCTCTGTTAGACAGAAAAACCGGCAGGCTGTACTGTCAATGAGGTTCTTTCCTCCGGCATCCGGGCATGAAGTTCAGGGGCAATCGTTCAAGGACAATATACAGGCGGCTGATCAGGCGTCTTTTCAGATCAGTGCACAAAGATCCGCACACGATAAACGGGCGAACGTGCAGGGTTCTGTACCTGCGGCTGACGCCCCTGGAATACGAGGCTGCCGCCGGCCTTGGACGGTGACTTGTCCGCCTCCCAGCCCATGGGGGCAAGCGTGTAGGGGTTGCGCAGCGCTTCTGGCGACTTCGCCAGCCAGTCGGGCATATCCGCCGCTTCAAGACCCGCGCCGTAAGCTGCCAGTTGCAGCAGCACCAGCCGGCGATGACCTTCCACATCATGCGCACGCTCGATATAACGCTGTATGTCGGGCTGACCCATCTCCAGCAATATATTGCCCAGTTGATTACGCAGCCCGAAATAGGGGCGCTTCCACCACGGTTGGCCAATAATGACCTGTTCCTGCGCCACCCGCGTCACCTGCGCATCGATCTGGTCAGCCGGCACATCGGCCAGCCGCATAGCTACGCGGTATGCGCGATAAAAGCGGTTGAGCGTCTCATGATGCAGATAAAACTTCTGCGAAATCGCCAGTGTCTTTTCTAGGCGCGCCGCCATGGACGCTTCGTCCTTTCCGGGGAAATTCCCAACAGCCAGACGACGCAATTCCTGACTCATATCGGTATTGAACGAACTCACCATCCAGCGCCCCTCACCTGCCAGCGCGGCGGAAAGATCGGCCTCACTGGACAATGCAGCCTGCCACCGCGCCATATGGGCGCGCGCCAGCACAGGATGACGCAACAGGAGATGGCTGACGATGCGCTGCTGGCGCATCTGCATGGACAAGGCGATCATGCCGCCGATCAGCGTACGCGAACCGGCCATAAGACGCTGATGCAGACGGGCATTGTGCTCCAGCAGTAACAACGCTTGCGTCGCATCGCCCTCGTGCAGCAGCAAGGCTGCCTGCATCAAAACCAGATCGGAAGCCGCAACCAGATCGCCGTAGTAAGGCATCGCCACGGCAAGATCGGGCGGGATAACTTCCTCGTATTCCGGCATTTCCAGCAGCGAGCGATAGCGCCGGAGCACATGCGCATACTGTTTCAGCGCAGCGCGGATCGCACACTGACGTGGCAGCCAGTATTCCAGACAATCGTCGCGCTCCACCGGGCAGCGCAAGGCGTTGATATCGAGCGGCTGATGCGGCAACGCCTGCGCGGTAGATGACTGCGCTTCCCCCGTCTGGCGGCGATCGGCGTAATCCTGCATTTGCGCCGCGAAAAAGCGCATCCCCGCCACCAATGCATCTTCGCCAACCGGCGCTCCCAGGCCCAGCAGAACAAAGTAAGCATTACGCTGCATGGCCTCGGGCGGCGGCGGTGTAAATGCGATCGCCTGCGCCACCTCGGGCAATAGCGCCTCGTCTTTCCGGTTGATCAGCCAGAAAATCGTCACGGCAAGCAACGCCAGCGTCAGCATGCCAGCCAGTAACCAACCGACAAGGCGCAGCAGGGTTTTCATCAGCGGCGGCATAACACCTCGATCCATTCAACGAAAAAGTCATTTTAATCGCTCCGCGCCGGAACCAGCGGATATCTGTTCCGCAAGCGTCCGAGCGATAAAACAGACTCATAAAATCTACGCATCAATTGCCGTCATCAACTCGCACGAGGCGCTTTTCAAGGGGGAAACACGCCTTGCCAGAAACGCCCGCCACGCAGTTGCGGCGCGGAAAGAACATGCCCGGAATGCCGCGTCTGGAATAACACGCAGAATGGCACGCTTTTTTGTTACCCGCATACACAATCATGCACAAGACTCAGGCCGTACCGACCCCAGTCGGAAAATAGCCGGAAAGCCACCGAAGTCCTCGGAAATTTGCCCTCAGGGGATTTGACGTAGACACGCCGGCCGCGTAGAATCGCCGCCGTTTGTGGGGGGGTAGCTCAGCTGGGAGAGCGCCGCGTTCGCAATGCGGAGGTCGAGGGTTCGATCCCCTTCCTCTCCACCACGTGTCCTGTATCTCAAGCGCGGGATGATTTCTGCATTGATGCAAATCCTGCGTTCTTCGTCACCGGGGTGATGTAGCTCAGTTGGTTAGAGCGACGGATTCATAACCCGTAGGTCGGCAGTTCAATTCTGCCCATCACCACCACTTCCCAAAGCCAGCCGCAGCGGCTGGCTTTTTGTTGCCTGAAGCCGAGCGGCCTAGAAGCGCAAGCCCTTGATCGGCGGGGGTTCCGGGCAAGTACCTGCCGGCACCGGCATTACATGGCGCCCCACCGCTATACGCTACCGTACGCTGATGGACGGCATGCTGGTAGATCACCACCCGCAGCGGATTAGCAATGCAAAGGTCAGTACGCCGGGTTTAGCGAGGCCATCAGGAGAACAGCGCCGCCAGCGCTTCGCCGGGGCTCGGCGCGCGCATGAAGGCTTCGCCGACGAGGAAGGTATCGACCCGATGTTGGCGCATGAGCAGGACATCTTCCACCTTGAGAACACCGCTTTCCGTCACCACGATGCGATCGTCGGGGATGTGCGGCAACAGGTCGAGCGTTGTACGCAGGTTAACGGCAAAGCTGCGCAGATCGCGATTATTGATGCCGATCAGCGGGGTCTCCAGTTGCAGCGCCTGCGCCAGTTCGTCGCCATTATGCGCTTCGACGAGCACACTCATGCCAAGACCATGGGCAAGGCGCTCGAAGGTCTGCATCGTCGCCAGGTCGAGCGCGGCGACGATGAGCAGAATGGCGTCGGCGCCCATCGCCCGCGCCTCGTAAATCTGGTAGGCATCGACGATGAAATCCTTACGCAGCACAGGCAGTTCGCAGGCAGTACGCGCGGCCTGCAAATACGCCGGCGCCCCCTGAAAAAACTGCCGGTCGGTCAGCACCGACAGGCAAGCCGCACCGTGCGCCGCATAATCGGCGGCAATATCGGCCGGCCGGAAATCGCTGCGCAGAATGCCTTTCGACGGGCTGGCCTTTTTGATTTCGGCAATGACCGCCGCCTGGCCAGCCGCCCGCTTACCCCGTATCGCGCCGACGAAATCACGGGCGGGCGAGCATGCCCGCGCCTCGGCCTGCATGGCTGCCAGCGGCTTAGCCCGCTGCGCCTGGGTGACTTCGTCGCGTTTGACGGCAAGAATTTTTTGCAGAATATCGCTCATCGGTTTTTCAGCCTGTTCATACAACCCTTCATTTTCTGACCACATCCCGTATCAGCCGGCTTCCGGCAAGTTGCCAGAGGCACGGCTGCGGCCGGCCGCAGTTCCCGGCCGCCACGCGGCTCTCGGTCAATGCCCGTCAGTTCTTGACCGACTGCGTAAAACGCACGAACTCGTCGAGTTTGGCACGCGCTGCGCCGCTTGCCAGCGCCGCCCGCGCGCGTTCGATGCCTTCTCCGATCGAGGCGGCGACATTGGCTGCATAAAGCGCCGCTCCGGCATTGAAAATGACGACCTCGCGCGCCGCGCCGTTGTCCTTGCCGTCAAGCACCGCCAGCAGGATTTCCCTGGATGCAGTCACGCTGTCGACACGCAGATTACGGCTGGCAGCCATGTGCAGGCCAAAGTCCTCCGGGTGAATTTCGTACTCGCGGATTTCACCGTCCTTGAGTTCGCCGACCAGGGTTGCCGCGCCGAGCGAGATTTCATCCATCCCGTCCTTGCCATGCACGACCAGCACGTGATGCGCGCCGAGCCGCGCCATGACGCGCACGAGAATACCGACGAGATCGGGGTGAAAAACGCCAAGCAGCGCGTTGGGCGCGCCCGCTGGATTGGTCAGCGGCCCAAGGATATTGAACAAGGTGCGCACGCCCATTTCCTTGCGCACGGGGGCAACATTCTTCATCGCGGCGTGATGGTTCGGCGCAAACATGAAGCCGATGCCGGTTTCCGCCAGACAGGCCTGAATCTGCGCGGTGGATAAGCTGAGATTGACGCCCAGCGCTTCCAGCACATCGGCGCTGCCCGATTTCGACGAAACGCCGCGGTTACCGTGTTTGGCGACTTTGCCGCCGGCGGCGGCAATGATAAACATCGCTGCCGTCGAAATGTTGAACGTACCCGCACCGTCGCCGCCGGTACCGACGATATCGACAAAATTGGCGTTGTCGGGAACCTCCAGGCGCGCGGACATTTCACGCATCACCTGCGCCGCAGCGGTGATTTCACCGATGGTTTCCTTCTTGACGCGCAGTCCTGCCAGAATGGCCGCCGTCATCAGCGGCGAAAGCTCACCGCGCATGATCTGACGCATCAGGTCGAGCATTTCGTCGTAGAAAATCTCGCGGTGTTCAATGGTTCGTTGCAGTGCCTCTTGGGGTGTAATCATGATATTTACCTCTTCAGAAAATTGTTCAGCAGGTCGCGCCCGCATTCGGTCAGGATGGATTCGGGGTGAAACTGCACGCCTTCGACATCGAACGTCTTATGGCGCACACCCATGATTTCGCCGTCGTCACACCAGGCGGTGATTTCCAGGCATTCAGGCAGCGAAGCCCGATCAAGCGCGAGTGAGTGATAGCGCGTACAGGCCAGCGGATTCGGCAAGCCTTCAAAAACGCCCGTGCCGTGATGGTGAACCGGCGAGACCTTGCCGTGCATCTGGCGTTTGGCATGGACAACCCGTCCGCCAAATGCTTCACCGATCGCCTGATGGCCGAGGCAGACGCCGAGCAGCGGCGTTTTGCCCGCGAATTCGCGGATGACGTCCAGCGACACGCCTGCCTGCGCGGGCGTTCCCGGCCCGGGAGAAATCACGATGCGGTCGGGCTTGAGACGGGCGATCCCGTCCAGGGAAATGGCATCGTTACGATAGACGCGCACCGTTTCGCCCAGCTCGCCGAAATACTGGACAAGGTTGTAGGTAAACGAATCGTAGTTATCGATCATCAGCAGCATATTGATTTCCTCGAAATTCATTGGGAATCCGTGATTTTTCCGGTCGCAGACGTTGGCAGGCGCACGGCCCGGCAGGAAATGGCGGCCGGAAATAAAAGCCTGCGAGGAAAACCCGCGCAGCGGCGCGATGTTTCTCACGCCGACCACACATTCCGCACAACCGGCTTACGCAAACCGCGTATCGAGGCCACGCTCGGCCAGTTCCGCCGCACGCAGCACGGCATGCGCCTTGTTGCAGGTTTCCTGCCACTCGGAGGCCGGGTCGGAATCGGCGACGATGCCCGCACCGGCTTGAACATAAAGCCGCGCATCCTTAATCAGTGCAGTACGGATGGCAATGGCAAGATCCATGTCGCCCTGAAAACCGAGATAGCCAACCGCACCCGCGTAAACGCCGCGCTTTTCGCTTTCCAGCGCGTCGATGATTTCCATCGCGCGGACTTTGGGCGCACCGGATACCGTCCCCGCCGGAAAGGCGGCGCGCAGCACGTCGATAGCGTCCAGCCCGGCTTGCAGGCGGCCTTCCACATTGGAAACGAGGTGCATCACATGCGAGTAGCGCTCGATGGTCATCGTCTCGGTCACTTTGACGCTGCCGATGCGCGATACGCGGCCGGCGTCATTGCGCCCAAGGTCGAGCAGCTGTACGTGCTCGGCGCGCTCCTTTTCATCGGCCAGCAGCTCGGCAGCCAGCGCCTGGTCTTCACTAGGTGTTGCGCCGCGTTTGCGCGTGCCGGCAATCGGCCGCACAGTCACGGTTTCTCCCTCCAGCCGCACAAGAATTTCCGGCGATGCGCCGACGATGTGGAAATCCTCGAAATCAAAATAGAACATGTAGGGCGAGGGATTGAGTGAGCGCAGCGAACGGTAAAGCGCCAGCGGACTGGCCGCGTAAGGTTTGCTTAGGCGC
>ERZ772874.1166-NODE-1166-length-13841-cov-11.778543_pt1 | contig 13841 bp, 10 predicted proteins | sample MGYA00580586_ERZ772874 | MGnify/ENA primary metagenome ERZ772874 (study PRJEB29015, sample SAMEA2737952) | human oral metagenome | biome: human oral; feature: human-associated habitat; material: dental | place: China | collected 2154 ... | reverse complement strand
TGATGACATCGTTCTGGGAATGTCCATGTGATCAAAGATGTGGGGAATCACAAGCCGTGAAACGGCTGGCCAGATTGGCCAGCGCGCCGAACATCTGGTCCGATTTGGTGTCGATATAGTTCAGCTTGGCGTTGAACTTCCAGTCATCGTTCAGGTAGTAGTCGAACTCCACGAACGGGTTGAGCTTGGTGGTTTTCGTGTCGTTCCACGCCGCACCCAGATAGGTGGCCCGCGGCAGATTCAGTTCCGTCCTCCCCTCACCCATCGGCACACCGAACGGATCCGGCATGTCATTTTCGCGCTGGTACACCACACCAGCCGTCACCAGGGCAGAGTCTCCCACGTCGGCATCCACCACACCGTAGATGACGCCCAGATCACCGTGAACGATGTCCTTGAAGGAGCGGTCCTTCTCTCCGGCCATCACCAGGCGGCCACGCACCGAGCGGCTGTCGTTCAGCGGCCCCGAGACATCGCCTTCCACCCGGTAACGGTCCCAGCGTGCCGCCGATGCCATGGCGTTGGCCTGCAGTCTGGCCGTGGGCTTCTTGCGCACGGCGTTGATGGTGCCGCCCGGCTCACCGTTACCCTGGGTCAGGCCGGCGGCACCCCGCAGCACCTCGATGTGGTCATACACCACCATGTCCGTCAGCGTACTGGCGCTGCGGTACGGGTTGGATGCCGAACCCGGCACCTGCGAGGCAATGCCGTCTTCCTCGATCTGGTCGATGTAGAAGCCACGCGACTGGAAGCGGGCGCGGGTCGAATCCTGCACCACGTTGATGCCGGTGGTCTGGCGCATGGCGTCGGAAAGCCGGCTGATCCCCTGATCCTTCATCTGCTTCTGCGTCACCACGCTCACCGACTGGGGCGTCTCGCGGGACGACAGCTCCAGCCCGGTCGTCGTGCTCATCATCGACGTGGTGTAGGAATTGCTCTTTTCGGTCTTGTCGGTCTTGACCTTGCCCACCACGATCACTTCACCAAGGGCGGTGTCACCAGCCTCACCGGCGTCGGCAACCTCCTGGGCGTGGGCAAACGAAGCGGCAGCCAGCAGCGGGAGCAGCATGCCGGAGCGGACAAGGGAACGTGACCGGATAAAACGGACAGGCAGGGATGCCATGGATAAGCCTTTGTACAGGAAGGGAGGAGGAGGGGCTACCTGCAGCCAGACACCAGTGCTCGCAGCCGGCCGGACGTGACAGACGGGCAACGCGGCCGGGCAACGGCCGGCAGGATGTACAGGCCAGCAGTGCGATGGCGCAGCAACCGGCGGAATGCACAGGCCAGCAGCGCGACGGCACAGCAGCCGGCAGAACGCACAAGCCAGCATGCGACGGCGCAGCAGCCGGCAGAGCGCACAAGCCAGAACGCGACAGCCGGCGCCGCACGCAGAGGCCGGCAGACGATGGGTCAGCGGGCCGCAGCAGCACAGTGCGTATTGAGAGTCACACGCACTACCGCCAAAATTCTATGTTTGCGTTACGCAACTGCAATCTAAAGATACATCTATCCGGTACAATGTTGCCGCGTTACAACGATATAACACTCGGCACTGTCCATCGCCCCTCCTTCCCAACACCCAACGCCACCCCGACACGCAGCGGTCCCCCAACATTCACCGATACCCCATGACCCGCGGCAGCCACAGTGAAAGCTCCGGCACATAGGCAATCAGCAGCAGTGCCATCACACTCACCAGCGTGAAGGGCAGCACCTTCGCCACGATGCGCTCCACCGTCATGCCGCTGATGCCCGAGGCCACGAACAGGTTCTCGCCCAGTGGCGGGGTCTGAAAGCCGATGGACAACGCGCAGATCACCACCACGCCCACATGGGTGGGATCGGCCCCCAGCATGTACATGATGGGCATCAGCACCGGCACCAGAATCATGATGGCCGCCAGCGTTTCCATGAACATGCCCACAAACAGCAGCAGGCCGATCAGGATCAGCCACACCACGTTCAGGCTGTCGGTCAGGCCCAGCAGCATGCCGGCCAGCCGGGCGGGAATCTCCTCTTCCACCAGCAGCCGGCCGAACACGGTGGCCGCAAACAGGATCAGCAGCACCCGCCCGGTGATCCATGTGGTGGCACGCAGTGCATCGCGGGCTTTTGCCCAGGTCATTTCCCGGTGCAGCAGCACCCCCACCAGCACCGTGTAGGCAATGGCCACCACGGCAGACTCCGTGGGCGTGAACAGCCCGCAGTAGATGCCCCCCAGAATGATCACCGGGGCCACCAGTGACCACACCCCCTGCCGCACCGCCGTGAGCAGTGTGTGCAGACGCCAGGTATCGGTCAGCCCCCGGTAACCGCGTTGCCGCGAAATGACGGCATTCATGACGATCAGCGCCAGCGCCATCACCAGTCCCGGTATGGCCCCCGCCATGAACAGCTTGGGAATGGACAGGCCGGCAAACTCGCCATGCTTCTGCACGGCCTCCACCGGCACCTGCAGGCCCATGGCCGAAATGCCGAAGATCACCATGGGAATGGACGGTGGAATGATGATGCCGATGCCACCCGACGCAGCCGTGACGGCGCCCGCATAGGCACGGTCGTAACCGCGCGCCGTCATGGCCGGCACCATCAGCATGCCCACCGCGGCCGTGGTGGCCGGCCCCGATCCGGAAATGGAACCAAAGAACACGCAGGCCAGCACGGTAGCCATGCCCAGCCCGCCGGTGACCGGTCCAGCCAGCGCCTCGGCAATATCCACCAGACGCCGCGAAATGCCGGCTGCCTCCATCAGCGCCCCCGCCAGCACGAAGGCCGGCAGGGCCATCAGGGGGAATGACCCCACCGAGGTATAGGCGGTCTGCACCATCGAGATCGGATCGATACCCAGCGTCCAGTAGCCCGCCAGCGCCGCCGCGGCCAGCGCCACCACGATGGGCGCCCCCAGCAGCAGCAGACCCAGGAAGCTGCCAAAAATGACCAGCACGAGATCATTTTCCATGGTCATCTCTCCCTGCAGTCCTGGACGGCCCTGGCCGGGCAGATCGTTGTTCCTCCCGTGAATGCGTCATCGGTTGCGACAGAGGGTCGTGCTCCGCGTGCACCGCCTTTGATGCGTGCGTAACCTCCGATGCATGCGTAACTTTCGATGCCTGCACCACCTGGGCCTGCTCCGGATCCAGCAGCACCTCGCCACGCACCAGCGTGCGCCAGTTGTTGATGACGATGCGTACCGACATCAGCACGAAGGCCAGCGGCAGCACGGCATAGAAATACGACATGGGCAGGCCCAGCGTCTGCGACTGCCAGAAGCGGTTCATCCGGAAAAACACGAAGTCCACCGACAGCCAGGCAAAGTACAGGTTGAAGGCCACCCAGAGCAGATCGGCCAGTGACTCGCACACCTTCTTCACCACCGGCGGGAAAAACCCGAACTGAAAGCTCACCCGGTTGTGTGCCGACAGTTTGGCCGCCACCACGGCACCAAAATACGCAAACCACACGAACAGATGCGTGGCCAGCTCGTCCCCCCACGGGATGGTGTAGCCAAACAGCAGCCGGCTGGCAATCTGCGCAAACAGCAGCGACACGAAGCCCACCAGCAGCACGGCGCAGATGAATTCCTCTGCCTGGTCAAGCACCCACAGGGCACCATGCCGGCGGACCTGTTGACCGGAACCGTTGTGCTGACCGGGGCCGTTATGCTGGCCGGGGCCGCTGCGTTGACCAGGGTCGTTGTGTTGACCGGGGTCGTCATCATGGTTTTTCATGTTTTCCGCGGTTCCTCTGGCATCGCCACCTCACACAGGCAGGTGGTACGTGTCATGCGAAGATGAACTGGCAAACCCGTCCATCACCACCTCACGCACACGGGCCAACAGGCCCGGGTTCACCGTCCCAGCGCCCGCTGGGTGGCTTCCACCCGTTCGCGGCCGCCCACGGCGTCGTAGAACTTTGGCCAGACCTGGTTCTGTGCCAGTTCGATCCATTTCCGCTCGCCATCGGCCGGCTGCACGATCTGCATGCCGCGGGCCTGCAGCTGGTCACGCACCTTGTGCTCGGTCTCCTGCAGGTAGCGGAAGCTGTGTGCCGTGGCCTCGCGGCCGGCATCCAGCAGCGCCTGCTGCACCTCCGGAGACTGTTTGCGGAACACGGCTTCGCTGACGATCAGCGGCTCCAGCGAAAACAGGTAATGGATGGGCGTGATGTACTTCTGCACCTCGTCGAAGCGCATGGCAGCCACCGTGGTGTAGGGGTTGTCCTGCCCGTCCACCACGCGCTGCTGCAGGGCCGTGAAGGTTTCGGACCAGGCCAGCGGCGAGGGGTTGATGCCCCATGCCCGCCAGGTCTCGATCATCACGCGGTTCTTGGGCACGCGAATCACCTGCCCCTGCAGATCTTCCAGTGACACCACCGGCCGGCGCGAGCTGGTCAGCACCCGGAACCCCGAAAACGCCCAGCCGACGATCCGCACCTGCGCATCGCGCACGGTGTTTTCCACGAGCTGGCGGCCGATGTCACCTTCCACCAGCGTGCGGGCCTCGTCGGCGCTGCGAATCACATACGGCAGCGTCAGCACGCCCAGCGACGGCGAGAATGGCGCCAGATTGTTGATGGCCAGCACCGACAGCGACAGCGTGCCCAGTGCAGCATTGTTGACCGTATCCTCTTCGCTGCCCAGCTGGCCATTCGGAAACACCGTCACCCGTGCGCGTCCCCCGGTCCTGCGCTCGAAGGCCGTGCGGAAGGCTTTGGCCAGCTCCCACTGTGTGCCCCCCTGCGCATCGCCCATGGCCAGCTTGAAGGTCACGACGTGTGCGCCTGCCGCTGCCGCACCACCATTCGCCTCGGCTGCCACGGTGGTCCTGGATGCACTCGACGCTGTGGATGTTGCAGATGCGGTGGGGGTCTCCCGTGCCTCCTGTGCCGGGCGTGAAATCCGCACGTTTTCCGGTGCGCCGGCGACTGCAGGTGCACGTGCCATGGCCGCCGCCCCCATGCCCACGATGCCAGCGCCCAGCAGCGCCAGCAAGCCGATCCTCCTGTTCCTGCGCCGCCTTTTCGGGAATGCGCCGGAGGCGCCCATCGTCTGTGCGACAGCCGTCCGGTCCTGTGCAGCGTCCTGCACCACCTGCCCTTTCATTGTCTGCACTTCGGCTTTTCGCTTTTTCATGCTTGCGCTCCCTGTCCTGCGTTTCCTGCACGCCCCCGGACACAGCGTCTGTGGTCGCGCCCGGCCAGCCATGTGCAGCCCGGATTACAGCCGCTCGTCCTTCAGGTGATACCAGTGATACAGCCCCCACTGGCCCAGCCGCCGGAACGGGGCCAGCCACCGGGCGTTGAACAGGCCGGCAAAATCCGGATACGGCAGTGCCCCCTCGAAAATGGGCAGTTTCGGTACATCGGCCGTTTTTCCGGCAATGTGCTGCGCCAGTCGCCGGCCGGCCTGGGCCGAGTACGACACGCCGTTGCCACCATAGCCCAGCGCGTAGTAAAGGGCCGAATGCGGATCGGGCTGCACGATGCGCGGCATCATGTCGTGACTCACGTCCACCCAGCCCCACCAGTAGTAATCGATGTCCACATCCCGCAGGCCGGGGAACTTGCGGGCCAGGCCGGCACGGACCAGGTCCAGGTGTCGGGGCGCCGTGGCATCACTGCCGGTGATGGCGCTGCGCGTACCGATCTGCAACCGGCCGTCCGGCAGTACACGGTAGTAGTGTCGCAGCACCCGTGTGTCGGTGATGATCTGGAACGTACGCAGGCCATTGGCCTCGATTTCGGCGGGTGCCAGCGTCCGCGTCACGATGGAATTGGCCAGAATGGGCATGATCCGGTCTTTCAGCTGCGGGTTCAGCGTCTGCGACGTGTAGCCGCCGGTGGCCACGCCCACAGCCCGGGCACGCACCACACCACCCGGCGTGCGCAGCAGATGACGTTCATTTACACCTTCACCCTGCCGTTCCCAGCCCAGTACCGGGCTGGCGGGATGGACCTTCACCCCCAGTGCCCGGGCTTTTCTGACATAACCGAAGGCCAGTTTGGCGGGGTGAACGCCAATACCCTCCGGTTCGTGCATGGCACCGGCGGCCTCGTGGTCGTCGATGTACTGGCCGCGCAGGGTGTCGGCATCCAGAATCTGCGCATCGTAATGGAAGGTCTCGCGCAGCAGCTTCGCCTCCTTTTCCAGCACCGGCATGCGCTGCGGGCGATGTGCAATGTAGAGGTGGCCGCCGGGCTGCGCATCGCAGTCGATGTCCGCTATCTGCGCACGGAAATAATCCATGGCGTCCACGCATTCTGCATGCAGGGCCAGCGCGGTGTCCAGCCCCCAGCGGGCAATCCATTCCGAACGCTTCAGCCTGCCCGAGGCGCACTGGGCCTGCCCCCCATTTCGGGTGGTGCAGCCCCAGGCCACGCGGTTGGCCTCCAGCACCACCGCACGAATGCCATGCTCCTGTGCCAGCGCAATGGCGGTGCTCAGCCCCGTGAAGCCGGAACCGATGATGGCCACATCCACATCACGGTCGCTGTCGATGGGGCCGTCGTCCTGCGGCGGGGTACCGGCCGTGTCGATCCAGTAGGTGGGCGAATACTGCTGCCCATGCCCCGGTGTGGGATGTACCAATGGATCGTAGGTCGGGTTGTAGGGTTGCCGCGCGCCATGCTCCCCTTCGGGGCCACCGCCGGACGTTACGCCGCGACCATGAACGGATCCATGTCCGTGGGCACCGTGAACGGCTTCGTGTCCTTCTGCGCCACGAACGGCCCCATGTCCGCCGGCCCCGTGAATGCTGCCATGGCCGCCTGCCGTCCCTGGCCGGGCTGCAGGCGTCTGGTCGCCCATGTCGCGTGCGGCAATGCCCGCATGACCGGCTGCGCCCCCCTGTGTGCTGCGCCTGCGGGGGCGCGCTGCGGCTGCGCCTGTGAGCGGATGGGCCTCTGCCCCAAATCTGCCAATTGCCTGTTCCACGGTACATCTCCTGCGGGTGTCGCGATTGAAGACGTCACTATAAATGCGAAGCAGAGCACCGTTTGCGCCCATTGCGCATAAATAAAAACGCTGCGTGAGTTTCAGACCTGAAAGCCCGGTTCACGCAGCTTTATCAATAGCATCAACGCATAAGCAAAATTGCTCCGGTCAGCAACGGCGCCGAATACCAGCAAAACCATCACTCACGGCCACGGCTAAAACCGCAACCACAAGCACACCTGCAACCGCTCCGGCTGCAACTGTAACCATAGCTGTGGCTGCGACTATGGCTATGGCTGCGACTGTGGCTGTGGCAGCCAAAACAGCCTGCCGGAGCGCAGGTCAGGCTCAGCGCATCAGCACCACCACCATCATCATCCAGGCAGCCACAAAAAGCGCTTCGGCCACCATCAGCGCAATCGGACGCCAGCCCAGGGCGGCAATCTTTTCGAAGGAGGTCTTGATGCCCAGCGCCGATATGGACACCACCAGCGCCCAGCCGGACAGGTCACTGGCCACGTGCTGCACAGCCGGAGGGATCAGCCCCAGACTGTTCACCGCCACCAGCAGTACAAACATCAACAGAAAGAACGGCAACAAGGGCGGGCGTCTGGCGGACGCAGCCGACGTGCCGGATGCGCCCTGCGGTGCAGCAGCGGAGGCCGTTGCCGGCGCGGCCGATGACCCTGTTGACCCTGTTGACCCTGTTGCCCTTGCTGCCCTTGCGGACCCTGTCGTCACAGGTTCCGGTATCTGCGGTTGCTGCAATGGCAGGGCGCCGGGGGGATGCGCCATGCCGGCCTCGGCAGCCACCGTCCGGCGAAAGACCAGTGACAGCGTCAGCACCACCGGCACCAGCATGGCCACGCGGAACATTTTGGCCAGGGTGGCAGCCTTTGCAATGTCCGGAGAAAGAATGCTGCCGGCCCCCACCACCTGGGCCACGTCGTGGATGGAACCACCCAGAAAAAGCCCCGCCTCGGGCACCGTCATGCCGAACCAGCGTACCCACAGCGGGTACAGCACCATCACCGCCGTGGACAGGCTGGCAATGCCGATGGCGCTCATCAAGGTGCAGCGCTCGCTTTCGGGGCTTTGCGGCAGCGTGGACGAAATGGCCATGGTGGCCGAAATGCCGCAGATGCCCGTGCCACCGCCCGACAGCAGCCCGAACATGGGTGACACGCGCAGTACCCGGGCCATCAGCACGCCGAAGCACAGCGTGAACACCACGGCACCGGCCAGCCCCAGAATGCCCCAGAGGCCCAGCGCCGACACGTCGGACACCACGATGCGCACGCCCAGCAGCGCCACACCGACGCGCACCAGCTTTTTGGCGCTGAATTCGATGCCGGGCCGGCAGCGGTCATTTTCCGACAGGAAATGAAAGGCCACACCGATCAGCAGCGCATACAGGAACTTTGGCCCGCCATAGTGCTCTGACACGAAGCTGGCCGCCACTGCAATGACCAGCGACAGCATGATGCCGGGCAGATACCGCCCCGCAATCCCCCTGCCCCCAGCGGCCCCACCCGGAGCCGGCTGGGGGGTCATACTGGCAGACATGTCGAATCCCTGTAATCACGCACCCTGCAGCGCCGTGACGGCAATGGCGTTGACGATGTCGGGCGTGTCACAGCCGCGCGACAGGTCGTTGGCCGGCTTGGCCAGGCCCTGCAGCAGCGGGCCGACCATGAAGGCGCCGCCGATGCGCTCGGTGATCTTGTAGCCGATGTTGCCGGCATCCAGATTGGGAAACACCAGCACGTTGGCGCGGCCTTCCAGCTGGGTATCGGGCAGCTTGCGTTTGGCAATGGACGGCACCATGGCCGCGTCGAACTGCACCTCGCCGTCCACCTTCAGGCCGGGGTCGACCTCACGCAGCAGGGTGACGGCCTTTTTCACCTTCAGCACGTCCGGGTGATGGCCGCCGCTGCCGGCTGTGGAGAACGACAGCAGGGCCACGCGCGGTTCCTCGCCCAGCAGCTGGCGGGCGCTCTGGGCACCGGCACGGGCAATGTCCACCAGCTCTTCGGACGTGGGGTTGATGACCAGGCCACAGTCGGTGTAGATGAGGCCACCCTGGATCGGGTGATGCGGCTTGTCCAGCGCCGCCAGGAAGAAGCTCGAGACCAGCTTGCTGCCCGGCGCCGGGCCGATGAGCTGGATGGCGGTGCGCACCACGTCGGCCGTGGTGTGCACGGCGCCCGAGACGGAGCCATCCACCTTGCCCTCGGTGACCAGCATGTTGGCAAAGACCAGCGGCTTCTGGATTTCGGTCTGGGCCTTTTCGGGGGTCATGCCCTTGTGCTGGCGGCGCTCGACGAGACGCTGGGCCAGCGCGGCGGTCTCGGGATCGGTGGCGGGATCGCGCAGCGTGAGCCCCTCCAGCGACAGCCCTTCCTGCCGGGCACAGGCCTCGACGGCCGCCCGGCTGCCCACCAGCGTGATGTGCGCCACGCCCCGCTTCAGGGCCTCGACGCCGGCACGCAGCACCCGCGGGTCATCGGGCTCGCTCAGCACGATGTGCCGGTTCAATGCACTGGCGCGCTGCTGGATGCCCTGCAACAGGGCCGGCAGGGAGAGGTCCGGGGTATAGGCGAGTGCGGTCATGGCGTTACCTCTGCAGTGAAGACGAAAGAGCGCCCATATTACTGCAGCCCCTGCCCGCCAGCGCCCATGGTGCTGCCCCGCAACACCCCGGGATATCCCCCGGGGAAAGGGTTATCCCCCACCCCGGTCAGACGTAATCCCGGTACTTCTCCAGATACCGCACCGGTTTCGACAGCGCATCGCGGCGGAACGGGTCGCCCAGCTCACGGGTGCACATGACCTCGACGATGCAGGTCCGGCCGTGGTTCATCTGCAGGTCGATGGCCTTCTTCAGCGCAGGCCCCACATCTTCCGGCCGGTCGGCCACGATGCCCTCGGCGCCCATGGCCTGCGCGATGCCGGCAAAGCTCGGGCTTTCCAGATCGCCCGCCACGAAGCGGCGGCTGTAGAAATCCACCTGGTTCTTCTTCTCGGCCCCCCACTGCCGGTTGTGGAACACCACCGGCGTGACCGGAATGTCGTGGCGCACGCAGGTGAGAATCTCGCCAAAGCTCATCCCCCAGGCACCATCGCCCACATAGGCCACGGCCGGCCGGTGCGGGGCCGCCACCTTGGCACCGATGATGGTGGGAAAGGCATAGCCGCAGTTGCCGAAGCTCATCGGCGCAAAGAAGCTGCGGGGCCTTTCGAAGCGCAGGTAACTGTGCGCCACCGAGTTGATGTTGCCGATGTCGGTGGACACCATCACGTCCGGCGGCAATGCCCGCTCCAGCTCGCGCAGCGCCTGACGCGGATGCAGGTACTGGCCGCCACTGAAGGGAGTCTCGCCCTGCTGCTCGCGAATCATGTCGAGGCTGTAGGGGTCGGTCTCGTGCGTCCAGGCATCCAGCTCCTGCTCCCAGGCCGCCTTTTCGGCGCGGATTTTCTCTGCGCGTTCGGCCTTCGTGGCATCACCGGCCAGGGTGCGGCCCTGCAGACGGTCGAGCAGCGCAAGCGCCGCCTCCTTCGCGTCGCCGCAGATGCCCACCGAGATCTTCTTCACCAGCCCCAGCATCCGGTGATCGGCATCCACCTGGATGATCTGTGCATCCTTCGGCCAGTAGTCCATGCCGTGCTGCGGCAGCGTGCCGAACGGCCCCAGCCGGGTGCCCAGCGCCAGCACCACATCGGCCTGTGCAATCAGCTTCATACCCGCCTTCGAACCCTGATAGCCCAGCGGTCCGCACCACAGCGGGTGACTGGCCGGGAAGCTGTCGTTGTGCTGGTAGCTGTTGACCACGGCAGCGCCCAGCCGTTCGGCCAGCGCCCGGCAGGCATCCACCCCATCGGCCATCACCACCCCGCCCCCGGAGACGATCACCGGAAACTTCGCGTTCGCCAGCAGATCGGCGGCACGGTCGAGACTTTCGCGGCCGCCGGCACCGCGCTCCACCCGGATGGGCTGCGGGATTTCGGTCTGGATGTCACCGTAGAAATAATCGCGCGGGATATTGAGCTGCGTGGGCCCCAGCTCCGACAGCGCACGGTCGAAGGCGCGCGCCGTGTACTCGGCCATGCGCGCCGGGTGGTTGACGTGGGCCTGATATCTGGTGAATTCCTGGAACATGGGCAGCTGGTTGCATTCCTGAAAGCCGCCCAGCCCCATGGTGCGCGTACCGGCCTCGGGTGTGACGATCACCACCGGGCTGTGCGCCCAGTAAGCCGCTGCAATGGCCGTGACACAGTTGCTGATGCCCGGACCATTCTGGCCGATCACCACCCCCTGCCGTCCGCTGGCGCGGGAATAACCATCGGCCATGTGGCCGGCCCCCTGTTCGTGCACCGTGGAAATGAAACGGATGCCCGCCGGCGTGAAAATATCCATCGCATCCATGAAGGCCGAGCCCATGATGCCGAATATGTCCGTCACGCCCTGGGCCACCAGGGTTTCCACAAAAGCCTCCGAGGGCGTCATGCGCTGCACGCCCTGCACCGCCTGGCGATTTTTCCGGTCATCTGCTTTATTGGCCATGTTTTCTCCTGCCGCCTTTGGCGCGTGTCATGTACTCATTCATTCCCGTGAAACCCCTTTGGGAACTTCCGCAAAAGTCCTTCGGCACGTTGAGGCTCCCTGGTTATCCTGTGCAGCCGATTCTGGCATGCCGCGATGAACGATCCTGCATAAGCATTCATGTGAAACGATGCTGCGCCCATCCCAGTACCGGACATCCCCGCCGAACATGCTTGCATCAGAGCCAGAGCGCACACATCCATCGAATGCCTGAACACAGGCAGCCCCCAGCCCAGCCGGTGATTCCACCATGCTGCAACGCAGCATGCCAAGTGGCGCTACCATCATGCTCATTGCAGCCATGCCACGGAAGTCACTCACCATGCTGATCCCTGTCATTCTGTCCGGCGGTGCCGGCACCCGGCTCTGGCCCGTCTCGCGCGAGGGGCACCCCAAACCGTTCATGAAGCTGCCCGACGGCGAGAGCCTGCTGTTCAAGACGTACCGGCGCGCCCGCCGCGTGGCCGAACCGGGCGAGATCCTCACCGTCACCAACCGCGAATACTTCTTCCTGTCGAGGGACGAGTTCCAGCTGGCACTGCCGCAGGAGGCCGAAACGCCCACTTTCCTGCTGGAGCCCTTTGGCCGCAACACGGCGCCGGCCATTGCCCTGGCCGCGCTGCAGGTGGCCGAGCGCCACGGCGCGGAGGCACAGATGCTGGTCATGCCGGCCGACCATCTCATCCACGACGAGGCCCTCTTTGCCCGCACGGTACAGCAGGCGGCCGCCCTGGCCGCCCAGGGCCATCTGGTCACCTTCGGCATCCAGCCCACGGCGCCCGAAACCGGCTATGGCTACATCGAGGCCGGCCAGCCCGTGAACACGACCGTGCCGCAGGGCAACCACGTGGTGCGCTTCATCGAGAAGCCCGCGCGTGAAAGGGCCGAGCAGCTGCTGGCTGCCGGCAACTACCTGTGGAACTCCGGCATGTTCTGCTTTGCCGCCCAAACCATGCTGGACGCCCTGCAGCAACACGCCCCCGAGGTGCTGCACGCCGCCCGGGCCTGCCTGGCCGACGCACGCATCGACCACACCAGCCATGCCACGCTGGTGGAAATCCAGGGCGAGAGCTTTCGCGAGGCCCCCGACATCTCCATCGACTATGCCGTGATGGAGAAATCCGGCCAGGTGGTCGTGGTGCCCGGCGCCTTTGGCTGGAACGACATCGGCTCGTGGGATGCCGTGCGCAGCCTGTCCGAACCCGATACCGATGGCAACCGCACCACCGGCGACACCGTGTTCGTCGACAGTCACGACACCTATGTCCACAACAGCGACGACCGGCTGGTGGCCACCGTGGGGCTGGACAACCTGCTGATCATCGACACCCCCGACGCGCTGCTGGTGGCCGCCGCCGACCAGGCCCAGAAGGTGAAGGAAGTGGTGAAGGCACTGAAGGCACGCGGTCACGAGGCTGCCCAGCTGCACCGCACCGTGGCGCGACCCTGGGGCACCTACACCATTCTGGGCGAGGGCGAGCGCTACAAGATCAAGCGCATCGAGGTCAAACCGGGGGCGAGCCTCAGCCTGCAGATGCATCACCACCGCAACGAGCACTGGATCGTGGTCAAGGGCATGGCAAAGGTGGTGAACGGCGACGAGGAGATCTTCGTGGCCACCAACGAATCCACCTACATCCCGGCCACCCACCGCCACCGGCTGGAAAATCCCGGCCTGCTGCCGCTGGTGATGATCGAAGTGCAGAGCGGCGAGTACCTGGGCGAGGATGACATCGTGCGGTTCCAGGACAATTACGGCCGGGCCTGACACGCCCCACGTGCCCATCCCTGTCCAGTCCACGAGGATGCTTCGTTGAACGAGCCCGACCCGCGCCCCACGGCCGGCCGCCCACCCGCAGCCAAAAACCCCGCCGCTGCTGCCCCCCCCTGCGGACCGGCAGGCGACATCACGGCCGTGGTGGTGACCTACAACCCCGACCTGCCCCGCCTGACGCTGCTGTGCCAGGCCACCCTGGCGCAGGTGGGCTTCGTGGAGATCATCGACAACGGGTCCAGACCGGAGGTTCTGTCGGCACTGGCGGATTTCGCCTGCCACGCAGAAAGGCCGCCAGCCAGCGGCCCAACCGGAACGCTCCCGGCCGAAAGGGCGCCGTCCCCCGTCCGGTCTGCCCCCGGGGACATCCCGCCACCCCGCATCCGCCTGACTCCCCTCCATGAGAACCGCGGCATCGGCGCCGCGCAGAACGTGGGCATAGGGCTGGCGCGTGCGCGGAGCAGCCGCCACGTGCTGCTGCTGGACCACGACAGCATCCCCGAACAGGCACTCGCCTTCGCCCAACGCGA
>ERZ772874.1164-NODE-1164-length-13857-cov-28.578757_pt1 | contig 13857 bp, 13 predicted proteins | sample MGYA00580586_ERZ772874 | MGnify/ENA primary metagenome ERZ772874 (study PRJEB29015, sample SAMEA2737952) | human oral metagenome | biome: human oral; feature: human-associated habitat; material: dental | place: China | collected 2154 ... | reverse complement strand
GACGGGTCGATGCCGTGTTGCTTGAGTGCGCGGCGCGTGCCTTCGTGCATGTCTTCTCCGTCGTGCCAGCCTGATGTGCCTGCGCTGGCTGTAATGATGGCATTGCCCATGCCTGCTTCGCGGGCCCGATGGCGCAGGACGTATTCGGCCATGGGGGAGCGGCAGATGTTGCCGAGGCAGACGAAAAGGATTTTGTGGGTTTTCATATGCGTGAAAATGAGCGGTAAGGTTTGAAAATAAATGCAACACGCTAAACCGTTTTCAGACGGCCTTGGCGTGTTGCATTTTCAATTTAGTTTACATGGCTGAAGAAAGGATTGTGGCCTTCCAGTTTTAACGCTTGGGCATAAGTAGGGATGTTCTCGTTTTCGCCCAATGGGTTGTGCAGCAGGTAGAGGTGCTCGATTCGGCATTCGGCCATCAGGTCGAGGAAGTTTTGCTGAACGATGGCGATATTGTCGGTTGAGGCCAGCTCCCAAGTGAAGGTCTGCGGAACGACTTCAAACGCGCTGTCTGTTGCGTTGAAGCTGAACTGGAGCTTACCGTCCGCTTTTGCTGCGGCAACAACGCCGACACGTGGGCTTTGCATACGGATGGCACGGATGGCGTTGGTGGCAAAAACGTCCATCGCCATGCGTTGGCGGGTGTGGCTGCCGTCGGTAAGCGCGTCAAGCGGCGTATTGGGCGAGAGCGGGTTGGTAAAGAGGGTAACGCCGTCGAGGGCGAGATGCTCTTGCCAAACCTGCATCAATGGCAGGCCTGCCTGTTGCAGGTTGAGGCCCAAGGCCGTCTGAATGTCTTTGTTGCCGTAGCCCAGAGCGTAAACAACATGGACGGATTGACCTTCGGGCAGCGTTAATGGTTTGTATTCGAATTTTTGCAGGAATGCGCCTGCCGCTTCATCGTTTTGCTTGGCTTGGAACCACTCGCCCGGGGTAACGCTGCTCAAGTCGGTAGATTGAACGAGGTAAGGCAGCCATTGCGTGTTTTGCGTGAGGGTGCGCAGATTAGGGTAGTTTTGCAGGCAGGCAAAGAGGGCTTCGGTAGGTAGCGTGAGCGGCAGGGTTTGTTCTTTTTTGCAACCGGCGACCAAAACGACAGGCAGGGCAAACCATTGGGCTTCGTTATCGTTTTCTGCCTTCAGGACTTCGCCCACGCTTTGAATCAGGCTGGTGTAAGTGCCGACATCGGGCGCCATGGTCATCGCCAATGAAAGGTTGATGTAATGGTTTTGGCTGAGCATGGTGCGGATTTCGGTTTGCAGTTGGCCGGCCGAAAGTTTGCGTGATGCGGAGGAGGAATTGTGCGCCAGCTGATAGGCATTGAGCAGAAGGTAGTTTTTGATAGGACTCTGCGGATAAGGGCGGGTATCTGGAAGAACAAAGGTTTTCATGACGGTTTGAAGTGTTGTGTTGTAAGTGTGGCGATTATAGCAATTTAGTCAGTCGGTGTGCTTGTTAATAAATTAAATTCAAATGGCGATAGGGGATACGCTTCATTTTTATATGGTTTAAGTATCGGCATTTTCTAAGTTGAGGAGGGTAAATGCCCGATATGTTATAATCCATGACCAAACATAATTCAGAAAGGAACAAAATCATGCGCTTGCTTCATACTATGTTGCGTGTTGGCAATCTCGAACGCTCTTTGGATTTCTATCAAAACGTATTGAACATGCAACTGCTGCGCCGCCGCGATTATCCTGAAGGTCGTTTTACTTTGGCTTTTGTCGGTTATGGCGATGAAGCGGACCATACTGTTTTGGAACTGACCCACAACTGGGATACCGAGTCTTACGACTTGGGCAATGCTTACGGCCACATCGCGATTGAAGTCGATGATGCTTACGCCGCGTGCGAACGTGTCAAAGAAATGGGCGGTAAAGTGGTACGCGAAGCCGGCCCGATGAAACACGGTACGACTGTGATTGCGTTTGTCGAAGATCCGGACGGCTACAAAATTGAATTTATTCAAAAGAAAAGCGGTAGCGATTCGGTTCAATATTCATCTTAAGACATAAGATAATGGAACAGGCCGTCTGAATATTCAGACGGCCTTTTGTTTGATCAGCCCAACTGTTTTTGCTTTTCACTCAACAGGGCGTGTACGTGAAGCGCGGTAGCATAGCGGTCTTCTCCCGCTTCAATCGGATCAAGGAAATGCAGCTCGACCGTGCTGGAAGGTTGGCTGATGACCATGCAGATGGATTGCCAGAGGCTGATGTCGCCGTAGTAGGCAGTGTGCGGATTAGGGCTACTGCCGTCCGGATTCGGATAGCGGCAGAGTGCCGGAATAATCGGTACGCCTGCATCATAGGCCGTCTGAAAAAAGCTGGGTTTGAACGGCAGGATTTCACGGCCTTCGGTACTGGTGCCTTCGGGGAAAATGGTGACGGTATCGCCGTTTTTTAGTGCTTCGGTCACGCCTGCAATTTTGGCGGAATTGCCTTTGATGCCGCGGTTACGCGAGACGTAAACCGTTTGCGCCTGTGTGGCGAGATAACCGACCACCGGCCATTTGGCTACATCGTCTTTAGCCACGAAACGGCCGGGGAAAGCACCGTTGACCGCCATAATGTCCAACCATGAAATATGGTTGCTGATAAGCATCTGACCGCGGCCTTCTTGCGGCGGCGTGCCGAAAGTTTGCAGTTTCATGCCGCAGGAAGCGAGCACGCGCAGCGACCATAATTGGATCGCGCGCAGTTTGCGTTTGCTGCTGTAAAAGGGAAACAGAAAAAACATTTCGGCCATGCCGTACAAAAGGCAGCCGGCAATACAGAGAAGACGGAAGATAAAACGGATTTTGGCGGTCATTGTGTGTGTTTTTTTATAAAGATTAGGCAGGCCGTCTGAAGTTTCAGACGGCCTTTTATTATGAATCGGTTTTAGGGGCAAAACGCTGCAAGTAGCGGTCGGAAAGGTGGCTGATGTCCATCATGATCAGCACATCCGCGCAGTTGAACGCTTCATCGACGCAAGGCTCGCCGCAAAACCACGCGCCCGCTTTGAGATAGCCTTTGATCAGTGCGGGTACAGGCGGATTTTCAGACGGCGTGATGCTGTCCCATTTGAGCGGGTTGAGCGGTTTGACACGCCATTGTTCCGGAGCGAGGTATTTGTCTTTCAAAGCATGATACAGACCCGCCGCATCGTTGCCGCCGTCGCGCATTTCGATACTGCCGCAACCAATCATAAAGCGTAGGTTTTCGTCTTTCATGAATTTGACCAAACCGGTCCACAACAGCATGACCAAGCCGCCGTTGCGGTAGTCCGGGTGGGTACAGGCGCGGCCGAGTTCGACGGTTTGCGGCAGAATGTTTTTCAAAGGCTCAAGGTCAAATTCATGCTCGCTGTACCAGCCGCCGACTTTTTTTGCGGTTTCTTCGGTAATCAGGCGGTAGCAGCCGATAACTTCGCCGGTTGCATCATCGAAGGCAAGCAGGTGGTGGCAATGCTCATCATAAGGATCGACATCACGGCCGTCATCGCTTTCGATTTCCGCCCCCAATTCTTGGGCAAAAACCTGATAGCGCAATCTTTGGGCGGCTTCGATTTCAGCTTGGGTTTCTGCAAGGCGTACGCTCAGGCCGATTTTGGGGCCCGTTTGATTGAAACGGCTGGGGGACATGATGTTTCCTGTTTGAAGAAAATGGCTGATTATAGCGGATATAAGGACAGATTTATATTGATTTGCTTTGCGGTAGGGCAAATTATGTCGGGTTGTTGGAAAAAGGCTTCAGGCCGTCTGAAACTGATGGCTGTTTAGAAAGATGGCCAAGAACATTTGCCAGGATGTTTGAAATTTATGACATAAATCAAAATATTTATCCGAATTATTTAATATGAGAATAAAAATATATACAATATAACTAGTTCAAAAGTATTAATATGATTGAATGGGATATTTTTAATATTTAAAAAATGGAGAATATAAAGATGAAACTGAATGTATCGCTCAGACCTTTGTGTTTGGCTTTAGCGCTTTTTTTCGGTACTGCGTATGCGGACAGAGGTATCGTTGCTGGAACCATGCACAAGACGGGTTCTTTGGCTGTCGGTAAAGAATCCGTATCGGGCGAAAATGCCGCTGCAGTTGGCGACAAGGCTAAAGCAGGTGGCTATAAGGCGGCTGCTTTGGGTTATGATTCTGCCGCTTCCGGTTTAAGCGCAACTGCTTTGGGTGGCGAATCCAAGGCGGAGGCATTGCGGTCGGTGGCGGTTGGCTTTCGGGCCCATGCCAAGGGAACAAATGATGTAGCAGTCGGTGGCGCAGCAGCTGCTTCTGGCGGTCAATCTGTTGCAGTTGGCCTGCTGTCCAAGGCTTCGGCTTTGCGTGCCGTTGCGGTAGGTAATGGCGCGCAGGCAAGTAATATTGATGCAGTAGCTATCGGCAGAGATAGTGAGGCGGATGCGCTCAGTGCAACGGCCTTAGGTGATCGAGCTAAAGCACGTGGAACTCAATCACTTGCGCTGGCATCGGCTGCTGAAGCAGAAGGTTATCAAGCAGTGGCGGTCGGTACGCGTGCGGTATCGAATGCCGTAAACAGTGTGGCTTTGGGTGTAGAGTCTTCCGCCACGGCCTTGAACGGTCTGGCTGTCGGCACCAGCTCCAGCGTGCGTAAAGAAGGTGGTACCGCAGTCGGCGGCGGCGCATCGGCTTTGGAAGAGAAATCTTTGGCACTCGGTTTCCAAGCCAAAGGTAAAGCCGAAAAAGCAGTGGCTCTGGGTGCGCAAAGTATCGCAGATTCGGCTGCAGGGCAGGCAGGCTATGATTTTGCGACACAGTCGGCAAGTCAATCTGAAGAAACGGCATGGAAATCGACATTGGGTGCGGTTTCGATTGGCAATGAAAAGGACAGCCGTCAAATTACCCATGTGGCTGCCGGTACTCAGGATACGGATGCGGTAAATGTGGCTCAGGTCAAAAGGCTTGCGGAAAGATGGCAGGCCGACAGTCAGCAAAAAGAGTCGGCGGTGGCTGCTCAAATCAATCAGATACGAGCTGAAACACACGTAGAAATGAAAAAACTGGAAGACCGTGCGGATGCCGGCTCTGCCGCTGCGATTGCGGTGGGTAATCTGGGACAGGCTTACCAGCCGGGACAGGGTGCGGTATCCATTGGCAGCGGCGTTTGGCGCGGAAAGGCCGGTTTTGCTGTCGGAGTATCGAAAGTATCCGCCAGTGGCAAATGGCTGGTGAAAGGTTCGGCTGTTGGCGCATCTAAGGGTGGTGCAGGCGGTGGAGCCAGCGTAACCTATCTGTGGTAGAAAATTTCAGATGGCCTTGAATGTTGAGGCCGTCTGAATTTGGCATGCCAAGCGGTAGAAGCGTAAAATTAACGTTTTTGTCGCTTTTTTTATTATGGAAACCTCTTTCCTGCTTGCCGGAAAAATTACCGAGCTGACGCTGATTGTTTTGATGGGCGTGGCCTTGGTGAAAGCCGGGCTGTTGAAATCGGAAAACAGCTACACGCTCTCTGTTATCGCGCTTTACCTGATCAGCCCGTCCGTCATGATTCACGCTTTTCAGATGGACAATACGCCGCAGATTATTGAAGGGCTGAAGCTTTCCGTCATGCTGGCAGTGTTTTTCCATGTGGTGTTGATTGTTTTGGGCAGGTTGTTTAAGCACTTGTTCAAACTCGATGCGCTTGAACACGCGGCGACGGTGTACAGTAATTCGGGCAACCTGATTATCCCTTTGGTGATGTCGGTCTTTGGTGCGGAATGGGTGATTTACACCAGCGGTTTTATCATGGTGCAGACGTTTTTGTTTTGGACGCATCTGCGCCTGTTGATTTGCGGCCGCGGCAATGTGGCTTGGAAAACCATTTTCACCAATATCAACATCTTATCCATGCTGGTCGGGCTGCTGATGTTTACCTTTCAAATCAAGCTGCCGCATATTGTCGATAATACTTTGGCGACGGTAGGCGGCATGATTGGCCCGGTTGCCATGTTGGTGGCGGGCATGCTTTTGGCTTCTTTGCCGCTGCGCTCGATTATGTGGACGCCGAGGCTGTATCTTGTTGCTTTTTTAAGGTTGATTTTGATTCCGATATTATTGCTTTTTGCCGTTAAAGTCTGCGGTTTTGCCCATCATAATGCGCATGCGGATACGGTTGTTTTAATCAGCTTTTTGGCAACGACTTCGCCTGCCGCCTCGACAGTTACCCAAATGGCGGTTGTTTACGGTAAAAATGCCCAAAAAGCCAGCGCGATTTATGGGCTGACAACCTTGCTTTGTGTGGTAACCATGCCGGTGATGATTGCATTATATCGTTGGATTATTTAAGAAAAGGGCAGGCCGTCTGAAACGTTGGCATTATGTTTCAGACGGCCTGTTTGTTATTTTAAATTTGAAAATAACTTTTATTATCAATTAATTAAACAATTAAAAAACTATACAAAGCGGATTGCTGCGTGTATCCTTACGCCTAACATTCATTCAATATAAATCTTTAAAGGAACACAGCCATGACCGACTTTACCCTTTGGGAAACCGCACCTTTCAATTCCACCATTGACCATATTTTGCAGCGTTACCACAATGTCCACCGCGCCCAGTTTGAAGAGTTGGTTCCGCTGGCGCAAAAAGTGGCGCAGGTTCATGCTGATACTTTCCCTGCCGAAGTTCCTGATTTGTTGGCCTATATGCAAAACGAGCTGTTGATGCACATGATGAAAGAGGAGCGCATGTTGTTCCCGATGATTAATCAGGGCGTGGGTCGCGGCGCAGCAATGCCAATCAGCGTGATGATGCACGAGCATGAAGAACACGACCAAGCCATCGCTCGTTTGGAAGAATTGACCAACAATTTTGAGCTTCCTGAAGGCGCTTGTGGCAGCTGGACCCGTTTGTACACATTGGCCAAAGAGATGGTGGACGATTTGAAAGATCATATCCACTTGGAAAATGAAATTTTCTTCCCCCGCGTTTTGGCTTCTTAAAATTTGAGGTTAATCAAGGCCGTCTGAATGTTCAGACGGCCTGTTCTTTAATTCCTTGCTAAGTTATTGTAATGGTTCTAAAATTTTAATAAAGAAACAAAATTAAGCAGTAAAGGCACACATCCGTTCTTTTGTTTACTTAAGAAGGAGTTTATGAATGAAACATTCTAAAGTTTTACTATCGGGTATTCTGTTTGCTGCTGTGACTGCGTGCGCCCAAACGACGGGCGGTGACTGGAGCGCCCTGCAGGATACGAAAACAGGTGTGCAGTAGCGGCCTTATTATGAATTTGGCAATGTACTTCAGAAGATTTCTTTTAAGCAAACCGGCAATCCGGAAAATGGTCTGAAAAAGCCTGTTTTGACTGTGTATCGTCAGGGCAAGCTGTTGGGCGAAGCATATAATTTGGAAGCCTATCATGGCCCCCCCTTGTTGCCAACCCTGTTTTTGGTAAACGGCAAGTCATTAAATATCAATGACGGCAACGATAGAAAATTGTTGGCTGCTGCTAAGAGAATCGATTTTTACGATTTCGGACGTAGCCGGATCGGCCATGCAGTCTTTACCGCGCCTAATGGCATCTGTCAGGATATGAAACACGGCAAAGGTGTTTCCTACAAGCTGGTTACCAACTATATTGATTTTCCGGATTATCTTTCGCCTGAAAATATCTTGATTATTACTGCGCAAGGCAAATATGGGCAAGACGGTTTTATATTGGATTCTACCGAGTCAAGGGTGACCAGTGCCAATAAAGAATTTGCCAGAAAATATGGCGAAGCCCTGAAATCTAAGAATGACCCTGAGACCAGGCAGGTAAATATGGCTAATGCAGCCAGTGCGGAAAAAGGCAGGCTGTTGGCTGATTATGTATGTAGGTGATGAGATCAAAGGCCGTCTGAAATTCAGACGGCCTTTTAAAATCATGAATGCATCTCTTGTTCAAACGACAGCAGAATCTGTTTCACTTCATCCGCTTCTTTGACAGCGCGGATGCGGTCAAATAATACCTGCGCCTGTTCAAAATCTTTTTTCATCATGCCCAGCCATTGTTTCAAACGGGCAACTGGATATTTGTTGTTGGCTTCTTTGGCAAGGCACAAGTCGAAAAATTGGACTATCCATGAAGAGACTTCGGAAAAGTCGGTGTCTTTCACTGTTTCGCCGTTTTCATATTGTTTGATTTGCCGCGCCAAGTCGGGACGAATCACCGCACCGCGCCCAAGCATCACGCTGTTGCAGCCGCTGACGGTTTTAATATCGAGATAGTCTTGAAGGTTGAACACATCGCCGTTGGCGGTAACGGGAATACTGACTGCATCGCGGATTTTGCGCACCCATTCCCAATGTGCCGGCGGTTCGTAGCCTTCGACTTTGGTGCGTGCATGGACGGTTAACGCGCATGCGCCGCCGTTTTCAATCGCGGAAGCGCATTCCAATGCCAGACTTTTGTCTTCATAACCGAGCCGCATCTTAGCAGTCAACGGAATGTGTTGCGGCAGGCGTTGGCGCAGGGTGTGGACGATGTGATAAATCAAGTCCGGCTCTTTGAGCAAGACAGCACCGCCTTTGTGTTTATTGACCGTCGGCGCGGGGCAGCCGAAGTTGAGGTCGATTTTGTCCGCACCGAAACGCACGGCTTCCAAAGCATTGACGGCCATGTTTTCCGCATCGCTGCCCAAAAGCTGGACAGTACAGGGCGTGCCGGCCGGCGTGCGGTTGGCATGGGCGATTTCGGGAACATATTTAAGCCAAGTGGCGCGTGAGTGGACCGTGTGTGTAATGCGGACAAATTCGCTGACGCATTCGTCAAATCCGCCAATACGCGTCAACAGGTCGCGCATCACATCGTCCACCAGCCCCTGCATGGGGGCAAGAATAAGCTGCATGAGTCAGGCCGTCTGAAAAAAGGAGGACATATTGTAGCGGTATATCGGTTAAAATACAGCTTCCTTTTTCAGACGGCCTTTTTATGATGCACACAATTCCGGCAACCGCCGCCATGTTGGTAAAAAATTCAGAACGTTATCTTTCAGAAGTTTTGAGTGCGCTGAAAGACTTTGACGAAGTCCTGCTGTTGGACAACGGCTCGACCGACCGTACTTTTAAAATTGCCAAGGGCTTTCCGAATGTCAGCTATTACAAACATGACTTTATCGGGTTTGGCCCGATGAAAAATCTGGCAGCCAGACTGGCGCAAAACGATTGGATTTTCAGCATAGACAGCGATGAAGTAGCGGATGAGGCTTTAATCGAATCCATTCGTGCGGCCGTTTTGGAAAATGAGAAGGAACATATTTTTTCGCTTTCCCGTCTGAACCATTACCACGGCAGACTGATTAAAGGCTGCGGCTGGTATCCGGATATTATTCCGCGCCTTTATCATCGCAGATTTACCCGTTTTTCCGACCGTCAGGTGCATGAGTCTTTGGTGTTGCCGCAGGAAGCCAAGGTTAAACAACTTGATGGCCGTCTGAAACATTATTCTTTTGAAAATGCCGAAGGGCTGATTCAGAAAATGCAGCAGTACAGTTCGCTGTATGCGGAAGAAAACCGCTTTAAGAAAGACAGTTCGCCGTTTAAGGCTTTGCTGCATGGCGGCGTATCGTTTGTGAAAAATTACCTACTCAAACGCGGTTTTTCCTATGGTGCAGACGGGCTGACGATTTCAGTGTCCAATGCGCAAGGTTCGTATTACAAATATGTCAAACTCTACGAGCGCAACCGCACGATAACCGTCTCCCTCATCATCACCACCTACAACCGCCCCGATGCTTTGGAGCTGGTGTTGAAATCGGCTTTATCGCAAACCCGCCTGCCGGATGAGATTATTGTCGCGGATGACGGCTCAAGGCAGGAAACCGCCGAAGTGGTTGATTTTATCCGCCGTAGGACAAGCATTCCTGTTAAACATTCATGGCAGCCGGATAGAGGCTTTCGTGCCGCCGAATCGCGCAACCGTGCGCTGGCGCAGGCGAAAAGCGATTATATTGTGTTGATTGACGGCGATATGGTCTTGGATCCGTCTTTTATCGCTGATCATTTGAAGATTGCCCGCAAAGGCCGTCTGATACAGGGTTCCCGCGTGATTTTGACTGAGGATAAAACGCAGGATATTTTAGACGAAGGCGATTTGCCTGCTTTGTCTATGTTCAGCTCGGGAATAGAAAAACGGCTTTCCGCCCTGCGCTGTCGTTGTTTGGCCAAACTGGCAGGCCGAAAAGGCAACCGCAAACACAAAGGCATCAAAACCTGCAATATGGGCTTTTTCCGCAGCGATGCGCTGGCCGTCAACGGGTTTGACAATAACTTTGTCGGTTGGGGCAGGGAAGACAGCGAATTTGTCGCCCGTTGCTATCATAATGGGATGAAACGCTATAATTTGAAATTTGCCGGCATTGCGTACCACCTCTGGCACAATGAGGCAGAACGCGATTCCTTGCCGCAAAACGATGCCTTGTTGGAGGCAACCTTGTCGGAACGCAAAATCCGCTGTATTCATGGCGTATCAGATTTTATAAAAGATGAAGAAGTAGCCGGAAAATAGCCTTATCATTTTTTAAATCATAGAGGCCGTCTGAAAATCTTCAGACGGCCTTTTTGTATTTTTAAAAACCTAGCTGTTAAATGAGAATATTATTTATTTGATGTAAATCAGTATGTATAGTTCGGTAAAGTATGGTTAGGAAAGAGGGTTTGCTCTATAATTTGACTGTTTGTAATTTTATTTCGGTTAAGGCCGGATTTTGGGAGTTGTGATGTCAACTATGTTTTTTATCCAGTTTGCCATTGTGCTGCTGTGTATCCTGATTGGTGCGCAGGTTGGTGGGATTGGTTTGGGCGTGCTCGGCGGTATCGGCTTGGCCGTATTGTCTTTTGGTTTCCATCTGCAGCCGACTAGCCCGCCGATTGATGTGATGCTGATGATTATGGCGGTAGTGTCTGCGGCGGCGGCCATGCAGGCCAGCGGCGGTTTGGACTATATGATTAAGATTGCCACGCGCGTGTTGCACCGCAATCCGAAATACATCACCTTTATCGCGCCGGCGGTAACTTACACTTTTACCGTGTTGGCAGGTACGGGCCATGTGGCTTACTCGGTCTTGCCCGTGATTGCCGAAGTCAGCCGTCGCAATGGCATCCGTCCCTCCCGTCCGCTGACGATGGCGGTTATCGCTTCCCAATTTGCGATTGTCGCCAGCCCGATTGCCGCCGCGGTTGTTGCCTGCGTCACCATGCTTGAGCCGCAGCACATCACGATGGCGGACGTGTTGAAAGTTACCGTTCCGTCCACGATTTTGGGTATCGGTTTGGCTTGCGTGTTCGTAAACAAACTGGGCAAAGAATTGAAAGACGATCCGCATTATCAGGCTTTGCTGAAAGACCCGAACTATGTGAAAGAATACATCGATGTGGAGGAGCAACAAACCGATGTCGCCATTTCGCCGAAAGCCAAATTGTCGGTCGGCATTTTCTTGACTGCGGCATTGCTGGTGGTGGTAATGGGGGCACTGCCTGAGCTGCGTCCGGCTTTTGAACACGATGGCGCGGTCAAGCCTATGGGCATGGCGCATACGATTGAAATCGTGATGTTGTCTGCTTCTGCGCTGATTATTTTGGCGTGTAAACCCAATGGCGATGCGATTACCCGAGGTTCGGTATTCCATGCCGGTATGCGTGCCGTGATTGCGGTGTTTGGCGTGGCTTGGTTGGGTGATACCTTGATGAGCGGCCACTTAACAGAAGTGGAATCGACCGTCAGCCATTTGGTTGAATCTGCACCGTGGACCTTTGCCTTTGCCCTGTTTGTCTTGTCGGTATTGGTCAACAGTCAAGGCGCGACAGTGGCAACGCTGTTTCCGATCGCCATCAAACTGGGTATTCCTGCGCCCATCATTATCGGCACATTCGTTGCGGTAAACGGCTATTTCTTTATACCAAACTATGGTCCGATTATTGCCGCTATTGACTTCGATACAACCGGCTCGACCAAAATCGGCAAATTCATCTTCAACCATAGCTTCATGATTCCGGGCTTGTTGAGCATGGCATTTAGCCTAGCGTTCGGTTTGTTGTTGGTTCAACTGTATTATTGATAGGCTGAAAAATAAAGGCCGTCTGAAATTAAATTTCAGACGGCCTTTTTGATATTGTTATCCGAGAGCTTAATTGCAGTATTTATTGACGTCGTTTTGGTATTGCTTAATCAGGCTGTCGCGATTGGCCAAGCGTGCGCTTTCGGCAACTTGGCGGTTGATTTTAGCGATTTTACAGTTTTCCAGCTTGTTTTGGCGGTTTTGTTCTTCGATTTTTTTATTGCGCTCTTCGATTTGTTTGTTTTGTTCCGCAACCTGTTCGTTGGGCTGCTCGGCAACTGGTTCAGATGCCGAAACAGCAGGCGCAACGGCAGGTTTGACGTTGTGTGTGCGGATGTTGACCACGCTGGAACGCTTCGGTTGCAGACGGTTTGGCGTATCGGAATAGCTGTTGCCCGACGTGCCTTTCCAAGTGTAAACCTCGGCCGCGCCGGTCAGGGCGGCGGAAGAGAGAAGGGCTGCTGTCAGACAGGTTTTGAGTACGGAAGATTTCATGGGTTTCCCTTATGTAAATGATGTTCTCATCCAACCTATTTTACTTGAAACTGCAATGCGTTGGCATATTTTTGTACCTCAGATCAAATGATGTAAAAAAATAACGTTAAAACATGTATTGCCAATGTTAGCATCAAGCCGGTGTGATATAATGCCGTGCATCTTGCACAAACTGAAAGACCGAGCATCATGCGTATTGTAGAAAAAGCCTATACTTTCGACGACGTTTTGTTGGTTCCAGCGCACTCAAACGTGCTGCCTCGAGATGTCAAACTTCAAACCAAACTCACCCGCGATATCACGCTCAACCTCCCTCTACTTTCTGCTGCAATGGATACCGTTACCGAAGCGCGTCTGGCCATTTCTATGGCTCAAGAAGGCGGCATCGGCATTATCCATAAAAACATGACGCCGGAGTTGCAAGCGCGTGCCGTTTCCAAAGTGAAGCGCCATGAGAGCGGCGTGGTGAAAGATCCCGTTACCGTTGCGCCGACCGCATTGATCCGCGAAGTTTTGGAAATGCGCGCACAACGCAAACGCAAAATGTCCGGTCTGCCTGTTGTTGAAAACGGCAAAGTGGTCGGTATCGTGACCAACCGCGACCTGCGTTTTGAAAACCGTGTCGATCTGCCGGTTTCTGCCATCATGACCCCCCGCGACCGTTTGGTTACCGTTCCTGAAGGTACCAGCATCGACGAAGCCCGCGAAATCATGCATGCGCACAAAGTTGAGCGCGTTTTGGTATTGAACGACCAAGATGAACTCAAAGGTCTGATTACAGTTAAAGATATTCTGAAAACAACCGAATTCCCTAATGCCAACAAAGATGCCGAAGGCCGCCTGCGCGTCGGTGCCGCGGTAGGTACCGGCGGCGATACCGAAGAGCGTGTCAAAGCATTGGTGGAAGCCGGTGTGGACGTGATTGTGGTCGATACTGCCCACGGCCATAGCCAAGGCGTGATCGATCGCGTGCGCTGGGTCAAAGAAACCTATCCCCACATCCAAGTCATCGGCGGCAACATCGCGACTGCCAAAGCCGCTTTGGATTTGGTCGCTGCAGGTGCGGATGCCGTTAAAGTCGGTATCGGCCCGGGCTCGATTTGTACGACCCGTATCGTAGCCGGCGTGGGCGTGCCTCAACTGACTGCGATTCACAATGTTTCCGAAGCCTTGAAAGGTACAGGCGTTCCCCTGATTGCCGACGGCGGTATCCGCTTCTCCGGCGATATTGCCAAAGCTCTGGCAGCGGGTGCATACAGCGTCATGCTCGGCGGTATGTTTGCCGGTACGGAAGAAGCACCGGGCGAAATCG
>ERZ772874.1161-NODE-1161-length-13874-cov-17.203705_pt1 | contig 13874 bp, 12 predicted proteins | sample MGYA00580586_ERZ772874 | MGnify/ENA primary metagenome ERZ772874 (study PRJEB29015, sample SAMEA2737952) | human oral metagenome | biome: human oral; feature: human-associated habitat; material: dental | place: China | collected 2154 ... | reverse complement strand
CCTTCTTTATCCAGCAATGCTCCGATTTGGTAAGGGTGGCGCACCCAGTTTTCGTCGCGGACATTTCCAGTATAAAAAAGGAAAAGCTTGTCATCAAACTGCATAGCAGAGCCAGAGTAGGCACCGTGGCTATCCAGTTTTGTATCTGGCAGCACTCGCACACCAGTTTCTGTGAAATGCACTAAATCATCACTTTCAAGCTGTACCCAACATTTTAGACCGTGGGCTGCTCCAAAGGGAAAGTTTTGGTAGAAGACAATCCACTTGCCGTCAAAATATGAAAAGCCATTTGGATCATTCAGAAGCCCAGTTTTGGGTTCCACATGATAGGTGGCCCGCCAAGGAGATTTAGCGATATTATCATTAATCTGTTGCAGTTCTTCTGCAGTCCAATCTTCGTAACGTCTGTAGCGTTTTTCAGTAGTCCAAGCCAATCTTCTGTCCTCCAATTATTTTTCTTACTTCTATAGTAAACGTTTTCCGCTCAAAAATCAACCTTTAACATTAAAAAAAATAAATTTCTGTAAAACGCTTGACATATTTTAAAGTTGTGATAAAATAATATTTGTAAAGGCGGTAAAATCGCTTTCAAAAAGTTTTACAATATTTTATAAGGAGATGTTTGCAAATGAATAATACTGAAATTGCAAAAAAAGTCATCGAAGCCTTGGGCGGACGTGAGAATGTCAACAGTGTAGCCCACTGTGCGACTCGTTTGCGTGTCATGGTAAAAGATGAAGAGAAGATTGACAAGGATACAGTCGAGAATCTGGAAAAAGTTCAGGGAGCCTTCTTTAACTCAGGTCAATACCAAATCATTTTTGGTACTGGTACGGTTAACAAAATTTATGAAGAAGTTGTAGCGCTTGGCTTGCCAACGTCATCAAAAGCTGAAATGAAAGCTGAAGCTGCCAAGCAAGGGAATTGGTTCCAACGCGCTATCCGTACCTTTGGTGATGTCTTCGTACCCATCATTCCAGTTATCGTAGCGACTGGTCTCTTCATGGGGGTTCGTGGACTGTTAACTGCGCTTGGTATGACACTTCCAGAAGATGTAACCACCTATACTCAAATCTTGACTGATACAGCCTTCATTATTCTCCCAGGTCTGGTAGTTTGGTCAACCTTCCGCGTATTCGGTGGAAATCCAGCAGTTGGTATCGTTCTTGGTATGATGCTCGTTTCAGGTTCACTTCCAAATGCTTGGGCTGTTGCTTCTGGTGGTGAAGTGACTGCAATGCAGTTCTTCGGTTTCATTCCGGTTGTCGGATTGCAAGGTTCTGTTCTGCCGGCCTTCATTATCGGGGTTGTCGGAGCTAAGTTTGAAAAAATGGTCCGCAAAGTTGTTCCAGATGTTCTTGATCTCTTGGTCACACCATTTGTAACCCTTTTAGTGATGTCTATTCTTGGACTTTTTGTCATCGGACCAGTCTTCCACGTTGTTGAAAACTACATCCTTATTGGTACAAAAGCTATCCTTGGTTTGCCATTCGGTCTAGGTGGTTTACTTATCGGGGGAGTTCACCAATTGATCGTCGTATCAGGTGTTCACCACATCTTCAACTTGCTTGAAGTTCAATTGCTTGCTGCTGACCATGCCAACCCATTCAACGCTATCATCACAGCAGCTATGACAGCTCAAGGTGCTGCGACTGTAGCCGTTGGTGTCAAAACTAAAAATCCTAAATTGAAAACTCTTGCTTTCCCAGCTGCTCTTTCTGCCTTCCTTGGTATTACTGAGCCTGCTATCTTCGGGGTTAACTTGCGTTACCGCAAACCATTCTTCCTTTCATTGATTGCTGGTGCCATCGGTGGTGGCTTGGCTTCTATCCTTGGGCTTGCTGGTACTGGTAATGGTATCACCATTATCCCAGGTACAATGCTTTACATCGGTAATGGACAACTTGTTCAATACATCCTGATGGTCGCTGTATCATTTGCCCTTGGTTTTGCCCTTACTTATATGTTTGGTTACGAAGATGAAGAAACTGTAACTGAAAAAGCTGAAACTGAAAAATTAGTTGAAGAAGAAACAACTGGCAATGTCCCAGCAGCTCTTCAAGATGAAACAATCATTTCTCCTGTTGTTGGTCAAGCTGTGGCTTTGGCTGATGTCAATGACCCTGTCTTTGCAAGTGGAGCGATGGGACAAGGGATTGCGATTAAACCAACTGAAGGTGTTGTTTATGCCCCAGCTGATGCAGAAGTGACGATCGCTTTTGCCACCGGTCATGCCTATGGTTTGAAGACTGCTAATGGTGCTGAAATCCTGATCCACGTCGGAATTGACACAGTGTCTATGAATGGCGAAGGATTTGACCAAAAAGTGTCCCAAGGTTCTACAGTCAAAGCTGGCGATGTTCTTGGAATTTTTGATTCAGCTAAAATCGCAGCAGCTGGTCTGGATGACACAACTATGGTCATCGTGACCAATACAGCTGATTACGCTTCTGTGACTCCAGTTGCGGCAGGAGCAGTGGCTAAAGGCGATGCAATTATTGAAGTGAAAGCCTAGTATTACTCATCAAAAATCAGTAAAAGAAAACGAACAAATGTCATGTTTGTTCGTTTTTTCCTTGAGTGCTAAGATTTACAGAGGAAAATCTAAAATATAGAGCAATTTTCAATCTGGAAATATGCTATAATAAAGTATAAACAATACAAGAGGTGTTGAAATGACAAAATTGTACGGAAGTTTAGAAGCTGGCGGGACGAAATTTGTTTGTGCTGTGGGCGATGAAAATTTCAATGTTGTAGAAAAAACACAGTTTCCTACAACTACGCCGATTGAGACACTGGATAAAACGATTGCCTTTTTCTCTCGTTTTGACAATCTAGCGGGTCTGGCAGTCGGTTCTTTTGGTCCTATTGATATTGACCCTAATTCTGGAACTTATGGCTACATTACGACGACTCCAAAACCACATTGGGCGAATGTGGACATCGTAGGAGCACTTCGTCGTGCTTTGAATGTACCAATTTACTTTACGACTGATGTCAATAGTTCTGCTTATGGTGAAGTTGTAGCCCGCAACAATGCTGGCGGCCGCATTGAAAATCTGGTTTATTATACGATTGGAACAGGAATTGGCGCTGGTGCCATTCAGCGTGGTGAATTTGTCGGCGGAACGGGTCACCCTGAGATGGGACACTATTATGTAGCCAAGCACCCGATGGATGAAGAAAAAGGCTTTAATGGCGTTTGTCCTTTCCACAAGGGCTGTTTGGAAGGTTTGGCGGCTGGCCCTAGCTTAGAGGCGCGGACAGGTGTACGGGGTGAAAATATTGAGCTCAATAACTCTGTCTGGGATATTCAAGCCTATTATATTGCGCAGGCAGCTATTCAAGCGACGGTGACGTTCCGTCCAGATGTCATTGTCTTTGGTGGTGGTGTTATGGCGCAGCAACATATGCTAGACCGCGTTCGTGAGAAATTTACAGTTCTCCTGAATGACTATCTCCCTGTTCCAGATGTGCGGGATTACCTTGTCACACCGGCTGTAGCAGGAAATGGCTCTGCTACCTTGGGGAATTTTGTCCTAGCAAAAGAAGTCAGCGAACGCCACGCAAAATAGGTAAAACAAGAGGTCTGAAATGTCAGGCCTCTTCTATCTGAGGTGAAATATGCAAAAAACGATTGTCAAGGATATTTTCTTTTTACAGCAAAAATCAGCCCCTGCAACGAAAGCCGACCTCTTTTTGGCCCAGGATTTGCAGGACACCTTATTGGCTCATAGAGAGTCTTGTGTCGGTCTTGCGGCCAACATGATCGGTGTTCAAAAGCGAGTGATTATTTTTATGTATGGCATGCTGCCCATGGTCATGTTTAATCCTATTCTCATCCAGAAATCAGGGCCTTACCAGACGGAAGAAGGCTGTCTGTCACTGCCTGGAAGTCGGCAAACGACTCGCTACCAAAAAATAACGATTGAATATCTGGATCAGAATTGGCTAAAGAAGATCATCACTTTAGAGGATTTTCCAGCGCAAATCTGCCAGCATGAATTGGACCATTTGGAAGGTATCCTCATATAGGAAATGTATCTGGAAAGGATGGGAATAGAATGAAAGTATACAAGCGCGATGGAGCAAAATTTTATGCCATAGGCTTTTTCTTACTCTTTGCTATCTTTTTTATCATGGCTTTTGCATCTATGGATAAGGCCTCCCTTGAGTCAACAAGTCAAAATAGTGCTAATCAACTGGTTCATAGGACTTCTATCAGCAAAGAAGACCAAAGAAGCAGGCAGACTACTGAAGAAAGTAACAATATCTTCAATCCAGTCTATTGGGGAATGGGCATAACCGCTATTTTTATGATCGTTCTAGGCTATATTTCGAATCATAAACCACCGATTTTAGAGATGGATGAGATGGGAATAAGGCTGAGAGGCTTATCTGCTAAAAGAGAGAAGTACTTCTTGTGGCAGGAGATTGAGCAAATTGAATACGATATCTATCGATCCAGTCGAATTTTATATTTTTATCCTAAAAATCAAGAAGAGAGTGCTGTCTCTTTAGACTTGGATGATGTGAAAAATACTAGCTTCAATGAACTTCATCAAGAAATTTCCGTTCTTGCTCCTCATATCAAGTGGCTTTTTCCATAGAAATGAATGACGAGGGAGATTATTCTAGAGTAAGGATTTGCTCCTCTTATTTTAGGTTAAAAATATTAAGATTAAAAAACTTTCGATTGGTAGAACTGGGACTCTTGGTTCCAGTTTATTTTTCGTCAAAAAATGGTTCTCATAGAAACTTTTTTCTTGACATCTATCTTTTTTGTGATAAAATAGTTCTCATGAAAACCAATTGGTTCTCTCGAGAACTAATCTAGAAAGGAAGTCTTAATGGAGAAGCCGTTATTAGAAATGAAACACTTTGGCCGGCGAATGCAGCTGATGGTAGAAAAGGTTGCCAAGGAGCAAGGGATTGAGTTCATGGCTGGGCCACAGGGGCAAGTTTTGCGTATTGTTGCCTGTCGTACGGAAGAGGGGAAGGACACTCTTATCAAGGATATTGAGCAGGAGTTGGATATTTCCAAGTCGGTGGCCAGCAACCTAATGAAAAGGATGGAGAAGAATGGCTTTATCCAGCTGGAAACCAGCCAAAGGGACAAGCGAGCCAAGTATATCCGCTTGACTGCGCAGTCTCAGGAGAACATGAGGAAAATTCGTGACTTTTTTGATGAAATGGACCGTCGTCTTTTGGAGGGGATTTCTGAGCAGGAATTACTGATTTTTTCTCAAGTGCTGACTAAATTTTATCAAAATATCGAAAGTCTAGAAAATGGAGGAAAAGATGTTTAAGTTATTTAAACGGCTGACGGCAAGGGAAGTGGGCATGATTCTTCTCAGTGTGCTCTTCACCTTCCTAACGGTATATTTGGAATTAGAAGTTCCGACCTATATTTCGACGATTACAGAGCTATTGCAAACGCTGGGGACTGGTTTGGCGGATTTGTGGGAGCCAGGTCTGAAAATGGTTGGTTTGTCCTTTGCTAGCTTTTTGTCTGCTACTGTAGTTGGCTTTTTTGCCGCTCGTATAGCAGCCAGCTTTACGCAGAGTTTGCGGAGCGATATTTTCAACCGTGTGCTGGATTATTCACAGACGGAGATTAAGAAATTTTCAATCCCTAGTCTGCTGACTCGGACGACCAATGACATTACCCAGATACAGACCTTAATTACCATGGGGCTGCAGGTGGTGACCAGGGGACCGATTATGGCGATTTGGGCTATGACTAAGATTATCGGCAAGTCAGAGAGTTGGCTGATGGCGGTTCTCATTGCTGTTATAGTCAATATCCTGATGACAGCAGTCTTGATGACACTTGCCTTTCCCAAGCAGTCGGTTGCGCAGCGTTTAGTCGATAAGCTAAACAGTATCACTAGAGAGAGTTTGACGGGAATTCGCGTAGTCCGGGCCTACAATGCTGAAGATTATCAAGATGAGAAGTTTGCGGCAGCTAACGATCAAGTAACCCGACTGAATCTCTTCATCAGCCGCTTGATGGCTATGATGAATCCTGTTATGATGGGGATTTCCAGTGGTTTGACTCTGGCGATTTACTGGATTGGTGCTTATTTGATTCAGGAGGCTGGGCTGCAGGAACGTCTGTCGCTCTTCAGTGACATGGTCGTCTTTATGTCCTATGCTATGCAGATTGTGATTGGATTCTTGCTCATGGGGGCCCTCTTCATCGTCTTGCCTCGGACCATTGTATCCGCTGGCCGGATTAATGAAGTGCTGGGTCTGCAGTCATCTATCGTAAGTCCGGAACAGCCTAAGGCAGCAGCGGATAGCAAGGGAGAAGTGGTCTTTCGAGATGTGTCCTTCCGCTATTCCAAGAATTCAGAAGCGGTCATTGAGCATGTTAGCTTTACAGCGCAGGCTGGTGACACTGTAGCCTTTATCGGCTCGACTGGTTCAGGAAAGTCTACGCTGGTCAATCTCATTCCTCGATTCTATGATGTGACAGAAGGAGATATTCTGGTAGATGGTGTCAATGTTCAGGATTACCAGCTAGAAGACTTGCATAATAAGGTCGGCTATATCCCGCAGAAGGCGGTGCTTTTCTCTGGCGATATTGAGAGCAATCTGGACTTCGGTCAAAGCAAAGAAAGCCCGCTGGATGAGCAGAAAATGTGGGAAGCCCTTGACCTAGCTCAGGCCAAGCCATTTGTCCAAGAGAAGGAAAAAGGGCTGAAGTCAGAGGTGGCTCAAAGCGGAACTAACTTCTCTGGTGGTCAGCGTCAGCGGTTGGCCATTGCCAGAGCCTTGGCTCGTAAGCCAGAAATTCTTATCTTTGATGATTCCTTCTCAGCCCTAGACTATAAGACGGACCGCATTTTGCGCAAGGAACTGGCAGAGCGGACCCAGGACATGACCAAGCTGATTGTGGCACAGCGGATTTCTACCATCATGGATGCGGATCAAATCTTGGTCTTGGATGCGGGTAAAGTGGTCGGTCAAGGTACCCACCGAGAGCTTTTGGCAAATAACGCGGTCTATCAAGAAATTGCCTACTCACAACTATCCAAGGAGGAATTAGAAAATGGAAAATAAGAAGTCTTCATTATTTAGCCAGATGCAGCCTTATCTCAAAGGCTTCCAGCTTCCTCTTGCTTTGGCATTTGTGGGAGCTGTCTTGTCAAACATTATTACGGTTTATGGACCAAATAAACTAAAGGAAATTACCAATCTTATCTCAGAGGGTCTGGGCAGCAGCATTGATTTAAAAGCTGTGTCAGAGATTGCCCTTCTGCTCACCGTACTCTATGCAGCTGGAGCCTTGCTAAACTATGGGCAGTCCTTTATCATTAGTTCGGTGATTCAGCATTTCTCCAAGCGACTGCGGACGGCCATTGCGGAGAAGATTAATAAACTGCCGCTGGGCTATTTCGACGGTCATTCGCAGGGGGATACTCTGTCGCGCGTGACCAATGATGTGGATACGGTCGGCCAGTCCCTCAACCAGAGTTTAGGGAGTGTTATTTCTTCTAGCTTGCTCTTGGTAGCTGTGGTCTTGACCATGTTCTTCATGAACTGGATCTTGGCCTTGGTAACCATCATTGCTAGTCTGTTGGGCTTTGTCTTTGTGGGTCTGATTATGGGCAAGTCTCAGGGGTATTTTACCGCTCAGCAAAACAATCTAGCCGCTGTTAACGGCTATGTAGAAGAGATGTACTCCGGTCATAATGTCGTTATTAGCTACAATGCTATCGAGCAGTCAAAGGAGCGCTTTGCGGTCCTTAATCACAATCTCTATAATAGTATTTGGAAATCTCAATTTATCTCAGGGATCATGATGCCGCTCATGATTTTCACAGGAAACTTTGCCTATGTGCTGGTTATTTTGGTCGGTGCGGCTCTGGCAATTGATGGTTCCATCAGTATCGGGGTTATCGTAGCCTTCATGGTCTATGTGCGGACTTTCTCTCAGCCTCTGTCACAGATTGCCCAAGGAATCACTGTCTTGCAACAGGCTGGTGCAGCTATGGGACGGGTCTTTGAGTTCCTGGATGAGGCAGAAATGGAAGCTGATGACCATAAGGAGCGCCAGCTGGAGACGGTTAAGGGAGACGTGGCTTTTGAAGAGGTCTTCTTTGGCTACAAGCCAGACCAGACCATTATTCATGATTTCTCAGCTCAGGCCAAGGCTGGACAGAAGATTGCTATTGTCGGACCGACTGGTGCTGGTAAGACGACCATCGTTAATCTGCTGATGAAGTTCTATGAAATTGACAAAGGACGCATCACCATTGATGGAATAGATATTAAGAATATGAAACGTTCCGAGGTTCACGATGCCTTTTCAATGGTCTTGCAGGATACCTGGCTCTTTGAGGGGACTATCCGAGAGAACTTGATTTATAATCAGGAGCATGTCACGGATGAAGCGGTCATTGCAGCAGCCAAAGCAGTCGGAGTTCATCACTTTATTCAAACCTTGCCAAAGGGTTATGACACGGTACTGGATGATACGGTCAGTCTGTCTGTCGGTCAGAAGCAGTTGCTGACAATCGCTCGTGCTCTACTGAAAGACGCACCGCTCTTGATATTGGATGAAGCAACTTCATCTGTGGATACGCGGACGGAGGAGCTGATCCAAAAGGCTATGGACAAACTCATGGAAGGACGGACTTCCTTTGTCATCGCCCACCGCCTATCCACTATCCGCAATGCAGACCTCATCTTGGTTATGCGCGATGGAAATATCATCGAGCAGGGCAATCATGATGAACTCATGGAGCAGCATGGCTTCTATGCAGACCTTTACAACAGTCAGTTTGAGGAAGGCGAAGTAGCTTAAATTTAGCAATGAAATAGTCTACTATAGAATGGCACGGCTTAGGTTGTGCTTTTTCTGTAACTAGTGCATCGGTCGCTTCATTGGAAATTTAACAGTTAGATTTTGTGGTATTTTATTTAAGCAACATTTACAGTTTTATAAAAATATGATAAAATAGTTATAAATTTTAGTATATCTTAGGGAGGAAATCATGAAAAAATTTTTTAACTATCTTGTCATCTCTTTAGCTGTAGTTCTGCTGGTGGCATGTGCTCCTAAAAAAACGGGTGGGAACGGTGTCTCTGGTAATAATCATGTTGAAGTGAAAATTAAGGATGGTACTTATGTATTGCCCAAAGATGAGTCTTCGGATTCTAAGTATCTAGCTTTGAATGTTGAAATTAAAAATAAGAGTAATAAACAATTATATATCAGTGATAATGACATCACTCTTTATAATTCTGATGATGAAAAAATTAGTTCGATCAATGTCTATGATTCTAGTGACAAGTTCAAAACAATGTCTTATGAAAAGGTTGCTAAGGATAAGAGCGTCAGTGGTTATGTAGTATTTGAAGTAAATCCAAAGGATACTTACGAACTTCATTATTCTCCTCTGTACACAGATATTGGCAAGAAAGAGCCAGAAGAAGTCACCATCAAAGTTGATGCTAAAAAGTATGCGGATAATGTGGATAAAATGGAAGACTTGGCTAAAGAATATGTAGAAAAAGTCTTCTTGAGTGGAGACGCTTCAGGAAAAGCAGAAAATGTGAGTTCGAAGCAGTCCGATCAAGCGGTTGTGACAACCTTGACAACAAAAAATGATGACAAGAAAAAAGAAGGCAAAGCTGATCAATTTGTTCTAGGAGGAGACTTGGAGAAAGATCGAGCTAATTTCATGACAAGCTTTACCAAAGAGTTTGGGGAAGAATTCTCTTACTACACGCCATCAGAAGCTGAATTGCGGACGTTTGCTGAAGCATACACTAAAATGAATGCGAAACGTGCAAAAGTAACTTACCAAGTGGCTTCTTTCTTGCCAGAAAGTGCGACAGTTTACGTTAGACCAGAAACGATTGGCCTAGAAAACATTCGGACTTACGACTTGGTCTCTAAATTTGTTAATGAGCATCGAGCAGAATATTCTGATTACAACGATGCATATAAGGCAGCAGAGAAATATATTTTAGAGCAAGCGCCTAGTCAGTTTGACAGTATTCCTTTGGTTACACCTAAGTATATGGAATCTGAAGGTTATGAGCTGAAATTCACGAAAAAAGATGGCAAATGGGTTGTCGATAGCTCAGATGATTATGGGTATAAATACCTTGTCCGCTCCTTCAGTGGAAGTCTGTATTAATGCTCAAAGGAAAGTAAATTTGTCTTATTATCAGCCACAGTGGTTGGTGATAAGCTAAGATCTAGAGAGGACCTGCTGGGTCTTCTCTTTTTAGATGTTTAAAGTTCAGCAAATGTCTATTTTAAATTTGTCGACATTGCGAAATCCAAAAGTATTCGGCTTGAGGACTTTCATGAGAATATTGGTTAGCGTTAAAATGGGGAAATCTGGAGTGTTGTTCCTCTTCTTTTGGGCTTTGATGAAGTTTTAAAAATAGGATTTTACGATTGGAGCTTATCGGGAAGTACGCCAAAGAATTTTTCATCCTGCTTCTCTTAAAAATGGGTGAGCAGGAGTTGGTACAGTTGCTAGTGCTTTTTGAATTTTCTAAAATAGCTGAGTAGTGCATGATCATTCTTCGTGCAGTGCTGCTCTTGATTTTGGACGAGGTGACTTCTTCGGTGGATACGCAGACAGAGGAGTTGATTCAAAAAACTATGGACAAACTCATGGAAGGCCAGACTTTCTTTGTCGCTGCTCACCGCTGACCACTATTCACAATGCAGATTAAATATTGGGCGTGTGAGATGGAAATAATATTGAGCAAGGCAACCATGACTAGCACATGGCGGTTTATAGCTTCTATGCTGACCTTTACAAGAGTCGGTTTGAGGAAAAGCAAGAAGCAAGCTAAAATATAAAAATTGAACTCTAGCAATTTGAATGGTTGGAACTCTGTTTTTAGTATGGTATAGTAGATAGTAGAAATGGAGAAGTTCATGGAAATAGAGGTTTTAATGATGGCTTTTGACGAGAGTCGTATACCCCTGCTGGTCTAGAGCAAGATTCCAGAGCAAATGTTTGAAAAGTATGAAGGATAAGATGAAAGATTATCGTGTTTTCTATCAAAAGCTGACAGCTCCCTTGCGGCGACGTCCCAGCTTACTCAAAGTTTTGATTTGTTTTAACCGATTGATGACCCTGCTCATGCCCTTGGTTTATGCTGGAGTGCTATTCAATGCCTATCTGGTTGGAATCTGGCGAGGGTTGCTGCTTTATCTCTTGCTACCGGCGGCGGGGTTTATTGTTTTGTCGCTGGTTCGTCAGCGTATCAACCAGCCTCGGCCTTATGAGAGCTGGGACTTCAGTCCCTTACTGGCTAAGGATGTGTCTGGGGAATCCATGCCCAGCCGTCATGTTTTTTCCTCTACGATTATTGCCATGTCAGCCTTGTCACTATCTCCTTGGTTTGGTTTCATATTGCTGTTTTTGACGGCGCTTTTAGCACTGGTTCGAGTGCTTGGTGGAGTTCACTATCCTAAGGATGTCCTGGTCGGCTATGCCTGCGGGCTTTTAGTTGGCAGCCTTCTATATCTTTTTTGAAGATGTCATTTTTCCTATTTTGCTACATCAAAGTTGCGTGGTGTAGCTTTTGATTTGTCCAATTTCACTTATATCTTCTTTCGATTGATTTTTCTGGAGTATGATGTAAGAAAACGCTTTTTCTCAGAAAAGTGATATAATGAGAGGAGAATAAGGGGGTAAGTGTATGGCAAAAACAAGATTATACCTAATCCGTCACGGCAAAACGATGTTTAATACAATCGGGCGAGCTCAGGGCTGGAGCGATACTCCGTTGACAGCAGAAGGCGAACGCGGTATCCGTGAATTGGGGATTGGTTTGCGTAAAGCGGGTATTGATTTTAAACTAGCTAGATCCAGTGATTCAGGTCGGACGATTCAAACAATGGGGATTATCCTGGAAGAGCTGGGCTTGACTGGGAAGATTCCTTATAGGTTTGACAAGCGCATCCGCGAGTGGTGCTTTGGCAGCTTTGACGGGGGATATGACGGTGAGCTCTTTATGGGAGTCATGCCTCGGGTCTTTAATGTCGAGCATGTTCACCAGCTCAGCTATGCCGAATTGGCTGAAGGTTTGGTTGAGGTGGATACAGCTGGTTGGGCAGAAAACTGGGAAAAACTCAGCAGCCGCATTTGGGAAGGCTTCTCAGCTATTGCTGAAGAGCTGGAGGCTTCTGGTGGTGGCAATGCTTTGGTTGTTAGCCATGGAATGACCATCGGAACCTTCGTCTATTTGATAAACAGAAGCCGCCCTCATGGACTTGACAATGGTTCTGTGACCATAGTGGATTATGAAGACGGGAAATTCAGTGTTGCTTGTGTTGGAGATATGTCCTACCGTGAAGTTGGAAAAGAGGAGCTGGAGGCAGAAGCTTGAAAAGAGGTCACCATGCTAAGAAAAACTTTTCTTTGTATCGACTGATAAACTGGGTCTTGTTTTTAGGGCTTGGGCTTGGATTGCTAGTTGCTTTATGGCTATTTCAAGGGAAGGATCAACATGTCCAAAAACCTGCTGATGAAAATCTTGAGGTCTTGGAGTCGAATTTACCCAATGTTTCAGTTGATGACTGGGAATTGATACTGGTCAATCGCAGCCATCTTCAGGAAGATGCGCCCCCTCAATTGACTCAAATTGATGATATTCAGGTAGACAGCCGTATTGCTGAAAATACCAGAAAATTCTTGGCCGCGGCACAGAAAATTGCACCGAGAGAAACTTTGATTTCGGGCTATCGAAGTCGAGCGGAGCAGGCAGAAATTTATGAAGAGGCCCTAGCCTTGGCAGAGGAAGAGGGGCTTTCTCGACAAGAAGCGGAACAAGAGGTGCAAAAACGAATTCAGATTCCTGGCGCCAGCGAACATCAGACAGGCTTGGCTATTGATATGAGTGAGCCAGAAGGTCAGGAAGATGAAGTGGCCGATAAGATTGCGGAAATTGCTCCCAGATATGGCTTTATTCTACGCTATCCTGAGGAAAAAAGCGATATCACTGGAGTGGATTTTGAGAATTGGCACTATCGCTATGTCGGCGTAAAATCTGCTCAATACATGCAAAAGCATCATTTAGTCTTAGAAGAATACTTAGCTCTTTTAGAAGCCGTAGATAAGTGAGTTTTTTCTGGACTAATTTATAGATAAAAAATCAGCTTGCTCGTTTGAGCAGCTGATTTTTAACTCTTTTATTTTAAACCAGACCTTGGGCGATCATGGCGTTGGCTACATTTTCAAAGGCTGCAATATTGGCACCAGCAAGATAGTCCTTGCCAAGTCCATAAGTTTCAGCAGTAGTTTTAGCTGTATTGAAGATGTTGGTCATGATGTCTTTGAGACGGCCGTCAACTTCTTCGCGAGTCCAAGATAGGCGCAGGCTATTTTGGCTCATTTCTAGAGCGGATACAGCTACACCACCAGCATTGGCAGCTTTAGCAGGACCATAAAGGATTCCGTTTTCTTTGTAAACTTTGATAGCATCAAGGTCGCTCGGCATGTTAGCACCTTCAGAAACGACTTTAACTCCTTGGGCAACCAAACGTTTGGCCGCTTCCCCATTGATTTCATTTTGAGTGGCACATGGAAGAGCGATGTCGTAGTTACCAGCGTAAGTCCAGACAGAACCTTCATAGTAAGTAGCAGTAGCTTTTTCAGCAGCGTATTCTGTCAAGCGAGCACGGCGGTTATTCTTCACATCTGCTAGGAGGTCGAAGTTGATACCATTTTCATCAATAACATAACCATTTGAGTCAGACACAGAGATAACGGTAGCACCAAGTTCAGTTGCTTTTTGCAGAGCGTATTGAGCAACGTTACCTGAGCCAGAAATAACCACTTTTTTACCAGCAAAGCTGTTACCGTTAGCTTTGAGCATTTCTTCAGTGT
>ERZ772874.1158-NODE-1158-length-13904-cov-4.020507_pt1 | contig 13904 bp, 19 predicted proteins | sample MGYA00580586_ERZ772874 | MGnify/ENA primary metagenome ERZ772874 (study PRJEB29015, sample SAMEA2737952) | human oral metagenome | biome: human oral; feature: human-associated habitat; material: dental | place: China | collected 2154 ... | reverse complement strand
CTGATGTGGTTGATGCGTTGGTTATGGTCTTTTTCCAGATCGGTTAGTTTTCGTCCGGGTTGGGTTCTGGCCGGAGTGTGGAGTCCGCGGCCGATGTAGCCTTTGTCAGCGATGATGTTTCTAGCTTTTAGGTGCCTCAGGATTTCGTGGGTATCGAATGCTTTCACGTCATGGATACTCCCTTCGAGGATGGGTGAGATCCACTGGAGGTTTCCGTGGGTGTCGGTGATGACCTGGATGTTGACACCACTGTGGTGATGCTTGCCTGAGAGAGGCCCTTCTCGGCCTTCCAGTCTCAACAGGGCAGGAGCGTGCCGTCAACCAGTAGGAGGCAGGTGTCCTTGGGTACCTGCTCCAGGGTGGGGCGCTCCTCTAGGAGACAGTCGACCACAAGATCGGTGACGGCGACGGATGGCCCGGCTGATCGTTGATTGAGATACCCCATGGCTCTCAGCCAATTCAGCCTGAACACGATTTCGTTTTAGGTACTTCAACGTCACATCCAACGCTCCCGCGATTCCCAGAATCGTTGGAAAATGAACGCTAGACCCCTTTATCCCTTATCTGACAGCCCCTGCCCCGCTACGGGGCGCTGCTCGGGGACAATCGGACGCAGCATGGTCACGCTGGCAGCTCAATTGGACGTTCTTTCGTGATGCGCAAAAATCCAACCGTGCAGCAATGCCGGGAGCCGTGAACTGGCGGAACGTTGCTGCTTCTTGAGAGCCTTGACTACCCGCGTGGCAGTCATCATTTGTAGCTGTTCGCTGCTTCCGAAACTGAATCCCGCGAACGTTGCGGTGCCTGTAGATGTCATATATCCCTGTTCAGCGGGAGCGGCTTGGGTAAGGAGATCGGTGAACTGCTGCAGGGTATAGGCGGACGCGTATTGACTTCTCAAGTACATGCGCTCCTCATCACTGATGGAGTGCGACAGCCCCAACTCGAGGTCGTCGACATTGATGTCGACAATGTACATCAACCCCCGTGGCGACAGTTGTTGCACGGCGTGGGCGAGTAGGTCTGAGGTTCTTGTCCATAGCCCGAGAGTCAGGTGTATCAAGATGGCGTCGAATGGCCCCCTGGGTGCTCCCTCATGGTGAAGGAGGCGCGCCAGTGGGAGGATTTGGCGTGCGTGAGCAATTGCCTCTGTCGCCGTGTCTGTGCCAGTTAGGGAGATGCCGGGATCGTTTTTGGCTATATGGGAGAGGAGAAGTCCTTCGCCGCAGCCGATATCAAGGAGACTTCTGGGGAGAGAACCGTTGAGCGTTTGGTATCTGCTGAGGAGGAAGGCGGCCGACAATTCAGCGGTCGCTGTTGTCTCTCGATAATCATGCCTGGAGCTGACTAGTCTGGACTGTGGATTATCGAACCAGTCTTGCGCTTCGGCTTGGTCGTTGCGTGATGGGTTCATTGGGCTACCAGATATCCTGCGAGAGTGGGGGTGGTCCGCCTCCAGCTCCCACGTCCTTTATGGGTTCGAGAAGGGCTAATGCAAGATTGTGAGCTATATGAACCGCGATTGCCGCGACCAGACCACTCATGACCATTGCCCCCCAGGTGATGGTCGTGAACAGAGCGATGTATGCCAGACCGGCCGTGCGCGCGTTCCGCCGGTAATGCAGTGCAATGAAGACCGCTGCGGAAGCCGCGATGGATGCAAGGCTCGGAATTCCCCAGTGTGCTAGCAGGAGCGGAGCGGCTGCCCGCCACAGGACCTCTTCACCAGCGGCGGCGGCTGGGAGCGTCGAGAGAACTGTGCTATGACGCCTTACTCGGATGCCTCGGCTAGATCCCCACCACACCGCGCACGGGAGCAAGATGGCAAGTCCTGCCCACACTGGAATAAGCAGCGGATGACTAACCCACGTGGCATCGACGATTACAGCAGGCAGTGCGGCCGCTGACGTTGTGGCAAGGTCATAGTGGCGCTGAGCTGTGATTCGCGATCTTGCTCCCCACGGACCCGGTATTTTCATTTTCGCGACGGCTGCAATCTGTGCTGGCTCAGTGAGGTGCAATGTCAGCCCGGCAGCCGCGAGGACCATATTCATCTGTCGCCGGGTACTCCGGCTATGAACGCGTACAGCGGTGCGGTATCAACTCCATTGTGATGTCCGATCAGTTGGGTTAGTTCATTGTCGATGAACCCGCCGAATGGCCGGCCACCGAGCGAGATCGCTGGCGCTATCAGGCTCAGGTTCTGCATGATGTGACCGGCGTCAAGGAAGACGAAGCGTCCCGAGCGGGGCCCGTACTTGAAGCGGTTTCGCCAGAAGCTGGCGGAGAGTACAATGGTGACGGCGGAAGAGGACACCATTTCTTCTTGCAACAGCGCCCGGGCGAGAGATTCGTCGTCGAAGTCCGCGAGACGGACGAGGCACGTTCGGTAGGGGTCGTAGTGGTAGACGCCGTGACCCAAATCGCTGACACGGCTCGCAAAGACGTAGATGTCGATTGGGTAGAGCGCCCCGCCGGAAGGCACTCGGCGGCGCAGTCCTTCGGGACGGTTCGTAACCCCGTAGCTGAAGTCCAGCATGGTAGAGAGCTGGGTGAATGTAATCTCCTGGCCGGTAAAGCGGTGGACACTTCGCCGCTCGTCTGCCGCCTGTTGAAGACTCATGTCTGGGGTCAATGGCGTTGGGAGTTGTGTCGTCGGCAGATCATCGAATTTTTTCCCGGCGCGGGTGGCGATCACCTGCAATGCCGGCGAGCGTGTCAGTCGGCTAATACCTGGGGCATCCCACGCCATCGAGGCTCGATATACTTTGGTGGCCTCGAACCAGTTCTCTGTCGGGTCATCGTAGGACAGGAGTTCGTTCCCATAGACCACGTCGACGAGGTTAGTTGCGTGACGTTCCAGTTCACTCATTAGGTTTGTCCTTCCTGTTTCGTCATTCACGGGAACGGGTGGGGTGTTTGATTCAATTGCTCGACTTCGAATGGTTGCTGGCATAGGCCGAGTCGATGGGCATGAGCAAGGAGACGCTGACCACCCATGAAACGGGCTGCATAGGAAGCGTCCAAGGGTCGCAGGCCGGTCGCCAGCGTCTTGACGACGTGTGCCCCTGCTTCGCGGATGTCCGGGCTGGTTAGATCGAACGTAATGATTCGATGGCCTTGTTGAGTCAGATGTTTCACAAGACTCTGCCAGAGTCTGTCTGGCTGTCTGTCATCGAAGGACGGCAACTCTGCTACGTCGCGGCGATCAGGGTTCGCGGTAAGGAAGTCGGCTTCAGCCACGAGGGTGGTTCCGGCGTAAAGACGGATGTGGTCTTCAAAGGTGCGTAGCGTTTCAGGCAGATTCGTGGTGTCGCGGATCGTTCTGCCATCTCGCTGTTCGGTTTTCATCCAAGTCCTGGTGTACATCGCTTCTGTTGCCGCTTTGATACAGGCACGTTCCACGGTCGCTGCGCTGGCGGCACCGATCGCGAAGGGCGCAAGCATCGAAGTACGGCTGCGCACTACTGCGAGCACCGCTGGGACACCAGTAAAGATCGACATGTCTACGAGGTGAATGTCTAGGCCGGTTGGCGCGAAGTGCCGTTTCACGTAGTTGTGCAGGACAGGGCTTGAGGTGACTTCGATTTGTGGCAGGCTCAGCCTGTTGTACCAGGTGAGCATGAAGCCATCCCGTTCGACCACTTCGAATAGGCCCGAAAGTGCTGCTTCGATGTGTGTGATTCCGCAGGCGAGCCCGTTGCTTGTAGCATAGCCGATGGCGGGTTCGTTGCGCCATTGACCGGCCATGTGGATCAGTTGCGCTGGTGCTCACACGGCTGCTCCTGTGGTGGCGTCATTTCCTTGCCGCCACCACAGCGGTAGGTCGTCAGTCCAAGGCTCATAACTGAATTCCGGGTTGTCGTATTGGTGGTCTGCGAACATCTCGAAATCGTCGGGGCCTAGTAGATCCAACTCTCGCCTTAGGTCGTAGCCAGTACCGTGTCGAACGGTCGCGGAATCGATCGGCGCGTAGGCGGCGCTGTATCGTTCTACGGTTTCGCCAATCGCGGCGAGACGGGCGCTAGTCAGATCAGGTGATCCTCCGCCGTTGTAGGTGTTGCCGGGTACACCAAACAGCAGGCTGCTGTCTGTGCCGTGGGCTCCAATGGAATGAGCAAGGATGTCATCAACGTCGCGGAGTTTCATGTACTCGCGGCGCGCGATCCCGACATATGGGTCGGAGAGCGGCAACAAGATCGCCGCGGCTTGCTGTGTGCTACTCCATTCGGTCATTGGCGTGACCTTTGGCTCTCAGGGTCCACGAGGTTGCCGTGGAACCAAACTTGGGGGAAACCTGTGTCGGCCACCGGTGAACAGTCCGGGCAACGGGGAACCCGCAGAACTCGTCGGGTTTGAACATCCAATCCGGCGTCATTGACCGTTATTGTTGTGAGCCCGCCAGGCATAGCACTCGGCCCGTGATTGCGGAGCGCCACACTTTCAAGTAAGAAGTTTGCCACTATCCCCGCTTGAATGTAATGGATCGGGTTCGGGCCGAAGTCAGGGGTAGGGTCGTCAATGGGTTGAAGCCTGAGCAGTTCAGGGCGGAACACGTCATCGGAGAAGTTCGCTGAACGGCGCAGCTGGAAGCATTTCATGCAAGCGGATTGATGTGGAATGCAGAACGGCCCGACCCACGCAGTTTCCGAGTCGAACGCAATCACGGGCAGCAATGGCGTGTCCGTCTCGAGAGCGCGGGTGTTGGCAGAGAACAACACTGGGTCGAGATACGAGTTCGCGACTACGACGAGCATGTCGCCTTGGGCATCTGGGACCGAGTCGAAGACTTGCATTCTCATGCCCTGAGCTGTGGTAGCGAGCCGGATCGTGTCCGCGAGAGCACTGCCTGGGCGGGAAACCAATGCGACGGTTGTCTCGTTCAGGCGCTTGTTTATGATGTCATCGGGTAGTTGACGTCCAGCACGTAGAGCGGCTGTGATGACGGCCGGCGGGTATCGCTCTTCTGTTGCGCTCAGCACCCCTGCCTCGGTGAGCCGGTCTAGCACGGTCGCGACCTGGTTGATCGGGAGAGACATCATTTCAGCCAGTTCATCTGCGGAAACGTATTTGTCAGCACCCAGCTCATGCCGTAGCGCAACGGCGAAGCGGGTCACGCCGTCGCCCTCGATTGTGGTGACAGATTTTGCTGCCAGTACGACTAGGGCCTCGTCCAGCGATGCAACCTCTGCGAAGGGATGGCGGCGGTAGAACTTGTCTGTTTTGGGGTCACCGATGTGTGGATTCATAGTTGATGTCCTGATAGTCGTGCGGGACGAGTTGCGGGCTGGCCGGGCTTCTGTCGAGAAGCATTGGTAGCACCTGGGTGGTTGATGGCAGCAGCGGATCGGAGCTTGTGCGTTGATAGTCGGCAACCCAGCGCGCGACTACCTCGGGCATCCCGTTAGCCAGCAGTTTCTCTGTGAACTCCTCTGGTGGCAAGCATGCCAGTTCAATGCTCTCGTTCAACTGCTCGGTCATGGCGTCGCGAAGTTGGGTCATAGATACGCGCTCGGGTCCGGTCACGTCATATACCTGGCCCGTTCTTTCTCGAATCTGCGTTGGGCTGATCCGTGTGACGGCTTCAGCCAGATCCGAGGTTCGTATCCATGCAACGCCATCTTGGTGGAAGGCTGACATGAGGATTCCAGTCGCTTGTGCCCATGCCCACAACAGCGGTAGCGACAAATCCAGTGGTGCACACCGCAGGATGATCGATTTCGGCACCAGGCCAAGTAACGTGGACTCGACGTCGCCGAGTGCATCATGAAGATGGACGCGCCTAGTCGAGATGATGACACTTTCACGCGAGACATCGACGGTGGTGGTGAGCTGACGCAATGTTGGCGCGGAGCTACCCACCAGGTCGATGATCTGGACAGGTGCAGACCCGAAAGGCCTCAGCGCCTCGGCGAGCCCATCCCTGCCTCCGATGTAGTGGGCTCCGCTTGCCGGTGAGCGAGTCTTGCGGATCATGATCCGTACTCGCGGTCGCCGTCGCGGGTTGCCAGGATGAGGCAGATTATGGTAAGGCCGACGCTCCAGGCGAGGAAACCGACGAGTGCAGGAGCGACGTGCTCGGTGCCGATGCCTGCAACCCAGCTACTGATTTCTAGTGCTGATCGGGTGGGCATAGCGAAGGACACGTTGGCAAGCCAATCGGGGAAGGCGCGTGGTGGGATGAACAGCCCGCCGCCGAAAGCGAGCGCGAGCATGAGTACCTGGGCGGCGGCAACTGCTGCCTTAGAACTCATCAGGTAGCCGATTGCGATGCCAATCAGCATGAATGGGACCGCGGTGATAAGTAGCGCTGCGATCCCGGCGAGTAGGCGTGGCGAGGTGAGGGTTGCTTCGGTGGTGAGTGCTGCGAGGATGACGAGCGGGATCACTGAGACGGCCGAGAGTACCCCTGATGAGAGCAGGTAGGACAGTAGGCGTGTCCCGGGACCGGAGGGCAGTGATCGGGTGTAAGCACCCCAGGGCCGTTCTCGGGCTTGGGAAACTTCGATAGCGAACTGAAACAAGGAATTGACCATCATACCAAACACAGCGAGGCCAGTCACTGCGGCGGTAGATAGCTCCGGGTCTTCGGCCACTGCTCGTTGCGGGATAACGAAGAACAATAGACCGATGCTGGGCGCGAACAGCCCCATGATGATGCTGATAGGGATCCGGATGGCTTCAGTGAGTTGGAACTTGGCTTGGACTACGGCTAGGTAAATTGGGTTCTTGAGCGCAGTGGTGTTCATCGGATGTCCTCAATGTTGCGGCTGGCTGCGGAGAGGGCGTCGTTGACGACTTCGACGTTGTTGAGTGAGCCGGTGTTGTGCAGCACCCAACGCAAGGTTTCGTCCAAGTCGTCCGTGGCGAACTCCAGCACGCCGTGGCGGTATTGGGATTCGCCACGGCGGTAGACTTCCTGGTAAGAGCCTGGGTCGGTGGTGGAGATCCGCACCTTTGCTAGCCGGTTCGCCGCCCGGATATCGGTGATTGCTGAGTCCTCGACGATTTGTCCAGCTTTGAGTACGACGACGCGTTCGGCCAGTCGTTCGATATCTTCCAGATAGTGGCTGGTGACCAGCAGTGTGGTGCCGGTGTCGACCCGGGCTGCCACTCGTTGCCACAGCAACTCTCGTGATTCGCCGTCCAGGCCGGTGGTTGGTTCGTCGAGTAGTACTAGCTTCGGGTTGCCGGCGAATGCGAGAGCCACGGACAGTAGTCGTTTCTGTCCACCGGACAAGCCGCCCACCTGGTGCTTAAGTAAGCGTCCGATGTTGAACTCCTCCACCAGTTCGGCCACGGTCGCGGGTTGCTGGTAGAACGCTCGAACGTATGCCAGTGCCTCGCCGACCCGTGCTGTCTCGGGCAGACTCAATGCCTGTGGTGCCATACCGAGCCTGGTGCGTGACCGAGGGGCGACTGGGTCACCGCCGAACAGCCGCACCGTCCCGCAGGTTGGTCGGCGCAGCCCAGCGAGCAACGCGAGCAGCGTGGTCTTGCCGGCTCCGTTGGGGCCGATCAACCCCACGGCTTCACCAGCACCGATCTGAAGAGTCACGCCGTTCAACGCGGCACGTCCGTGATAGTTCTTGCCGATTGTCTCGAACCGAGCAACCTCTGGTCGAGAAGCTGTCATGTTTGCCATGTCAATAGTACATCATACGCTACCGTGCCAAAACAATCACTTTGCAATACAAAGAGATTTTCCGGCTCTTCATCGGTAAGTGTGGTATGGGTTGTCGAGGCCGCCGGCGATGAGGAGCATGCGGAGGCGGCAGTTGTCGCGGTTGCGGAAGCCGCGGGCGACGCGGCGGTGGAGTTCGATGAGCCCGTTGACGGCCCCGGTGCCGCCGTTGCTGGAGCGGTCGGTGTCGAAGTAGCTGAGGAACGCCTCGCGCCACTGGCGCAGGGTCCGGCCGAGGCGGGCGACCTCAAGCTGGTCATCGATGGCGTTCTTGTACCCGTAGAACGGGTCCAAGGTGGCGACCCGCACACCGGCACGGAAATCCTCGCCGCGGTCCTCGAGCCAGTCGTGGTAGGCCTTCCCCGACCGGCCAGGGACCAAGTCAAGAAGGCGGGCTTTGGTGCGCCCGTGGGCATCTGGGGTGAGGTCAACTATCCCGGTCAGCTCTTTCGGGCCGCGCCCAACCTATTCGGGTGGTTTGGTCGACACGTGGTGCCATACGTGCTCATCCGCCCCGAGGTGGGTGACGCCCTCGAAGCGTGCCAGGTCGCCGGCGGCCGCCTACAACAGCGGCATGATAGCCTCCCACATGGTATGCCAGCCACAGCCCAGCTGACAGCGGACCCCGTTCACGGAGGCGTGCTCGCGGCGGATCTGCTGAATCGCCCACCGACGCGCACGCGCGGTGAGCTTGCCCCCGGGGGACGGCGACCTGCTCGTCCTGCTCCACGAACGAGACCACCGGACACGATGGCTCCGGGCAAACCCACCGCCGCTTGCGCCACCCGATCGTCACCGGCCGCCCCGCCCACGGCAAGTCGATCAGGCGCACCTCCACCCGGCCGTGCGCGTGCGCGACGACCCCGCACCTTGAACAGCCCATCCCTCCCGGCTCGGACTCCACCGTCATCGTCAACGCCCCGTTGCCGGCGCGGGTCGCGTCGACCACCCGGAGCCGTCCAGGCCAACCAAAAGATCACAACGGTCGCAGTAGGCGCCACCCGCAAGCGAGCAGCACAACGTAGCATCGGTCATCGTCGAGGCCCTTGACGTCAGAAGAGGTAGAAGTCCTCTGATCCTCAAGGACCTCGACCCCCACCACCCCGACCTCACCAGCGAGTCGTGCTCACCCCACACTCACCGATGAAGAGCCGGGCTGCGCTGGCTGATTGAGGTCACCAGTGTGGCCGCCCTGGGCGCGCTGTACAAGGCCGCCTCCCAGCAGACGGTGACCCTGGCCGACAAGGGCTACGTCGGGGCCGGTATCGGCGTACTCACGCCGATCAAGGGCACCAGGCCCTGCCCCTACGACGCCACCTACAACCTCATACAGGCCGCCCTGCGCGCTCCAGCCGAGAGGGCCAATGCCATGCTCAAGCACTTCAAGGCCCTACGTCGCGTCAGCCTCGACCCATCAACCATCACCAGAATCGCCACCACCGTCCTGGTCATCACCACCTCCACAGAGGATTCTGGTGAGAAAGGCTCAAAGTTCATGGCCAAGCTTGCTCCTGTACTCTTGCGTGCACGCCTATGGAGAGCTTCAAGAGCTTTGCTACGCAAACTACTTGCGGCAGTAGGGCAATTTGATGTAGGTTGCGATCTGCGGACCGCATGCGTCGGCGACTGTCGGCGTAACTTTAGCGAGGTCAACGAGAGGAGGGGAGCATGGCAACCATCAACTTGCCGGACGTGTCCACGATGACAATCACGAGCTTTGGTGAGGGACAGCATCTGTTCGAGCCCATGGCGGCTCGATGCACGACCACGACCATCATCTCCAGTTCCAGTTGCTTCTAAGTCCTAGGTCGCTATGACCTGGTCTGAGTAGCATGTAGCTGTGCGATCTCGGCCAACATTGCGCAGCTACATGCTCATCCGGTAAGAGTTGCATGCTTTAGCGATAGGAGGATCTGTTGAGCGAGGACCGCGATGACTCACGAAGTGTTCTCGGTGACTTGACGAGCGTTGCTGACCACGCCCGGCAAGCGATAGATCCCCGTGCGTACCGGCTGTTGCGGGTTTGGGGGCTGGTTTACCTTGTGGGTTTCGGCGCGCTGTGGGTAGATGTCATATTCCGTGATGGGCGCAGCCCCCTCATAGGGTTCGCTTGCCTGGGTGTTGTGGGCGCAGTTGGCTTGGCCTCAACAATGCGAGAACTGAGCCGACTGCGCGGATTGGCCGGTGCTTCCCAACGCACGGTTCGCAATTCGTGGACGTCGTGGGGCCTCACAGTCGTTGCCTGGTTGGTTCTGTTCGGGTTACATATCAACTTCCACCCTGGACAAACGGTGGCCACTACGTGTGCGACAGCCGCAGCCCTTGCCGTGGTACTTACCGGGGCCTGGCTGCTGGCCAACCCCATTCTGGTTTTGCAAGGCCGTGTTGGCATGAGCATGGTCATCGTCGGACTGGCTGCGCTACAGATTCCCATTGGTGGGCATGCGATGCTGTTCTTGTGGATCGCCTCTTCACTCATCCTGCTCGTCGGCTCAGTGATTGCTAGCGCGACGCCAGCCCGTCGTTTAAGTGCGAGTGAATCGTGATTGATCTCAACATTGACGAGGTTCTTCACGCACCGGTGCGGCTGAGTGTCATGGCTGTACTCGCCGAGATCGGGGAACAGGACCGCATTTCCTACCCGCGTCTGCAGGAACTAATCGACGTCACTTCCGGAAATCTGACCTCCCACCTACGTAAACTTGAAGCTGCGGGCTATATCGCCCAAACTAAGAAGTTCGTCAAACGTACCCCTGTCACCGAGATTCGACTCACCCGGCGCGGCCGCCTAGAATTTGAAGCTTACGTCGAGCAACTACGCGCCTTTGTCGCAAAAATGGACCAGGCGAAAGAAAAGAGCGAAGGCACCACGCGCCACACCCAAGTGAGATAGTCCCGACAAGCCGCCTATGTCCCGTGTCATGCTAGGGTGGGCTCTGGACGTGACAGGAGATACGCGCTTGACTCAACGTCTACAAGTAGAGAGTTAGATTGGTCGCCGCTTTACTGTGATTTCCGCGCAGGTCTTGAAGAGACAATCCGATGGTATCGAGAAAACACCCAATGGTGGGTTGACGGCAAACGGAGTGTCGAAGAACAATATGCGCGTCTTGAGTATAACCGGTAATATCCGATGTCCCTCTATTTACCAGTGGGCCTTTAAAATCAAGCTGAGATTGATCCTCGCCTTCCAGATTGTCGAAGCTGCTTATTGGGAACGGAGCGGTTCGGCTGACTTCTCCCGCCATTGATATCGTGAGAGTACTGAAGTCTCGTCGTAACGTACGATATCTGCACGCATGAAGACTTGGCACGCGATACCTCGAGAGATGTCTACAGGCTACGATCCTTGCTGCCTCAGATCCATCCAGCCCTGGAACAAATCTTCAGGGCACAATGGTCAGCTAGGATCATCATGCTGGTGGGCCTGCCCGACAGAATGGTTTCGCAGGTCAACAGTTTTCATTAGCTGATGGTTATTTAGAAGCAGTCGCAGAATGCGATCGCGGACCCATTCAGCGCTGGTTCCCATCTCATCACCTATGCCTGCTCGGCCTTTGCCGATGAAGTCAGACAATATCGACATGAGGTAGAAACATTTGATCACGACGACTTCGTCCGTGAAGTGCCACGTACCCGGCGATATCACCCGTGATCAGTCCCGAGTGGTTAGCGGTAAGCGATCTGACCAATCTCATCAAGGTAGAGCTTGCGGTTGGGGATAATAATTGGCTCGCACGAACCGTCACGATCCTAGGAGCCCAATCTCGTCATCTTGGGGGCCACATACTCGACCGAACCAGTCTCGTTGAGCACGGCCTAAATCCCGGCCTTGCGCATATCTCGCCGTTCAACGTGCAACTGTGTTCGTGACCGACTCCGCTTCCAGCGCCGGTTCGATCGCGTTCTTCGTGCGCTGGACCAAGAGACCATCAAGCCCAATCAGGCCGTTTCTTGTTTTTTCGCTTGCGTAAGCGCTCTCTCCGCAGGTGCTTCCTGATCGATGATTTAGCCATGCGCCACATGTCGGTCACAGGCAGACCCCTCCGTCGGAACAGGCCAGACCTGGCACCATGATTTTCGGACAGTCCCGCCGGAACCGAGACAGAACAGAACGGTGATTGCGCCGAGATCGTACAAAAATTCTAGCCGTACCGACTGCCACATTCACTCGGCAGGGCGCTGAGAGGCTCCGTGTTGCTGGCACGGATGGCCCACTCGCGGGTGGTTCCCTCAGCGCTGTGAGTGAAACGACTCGGATAGAGCCACGAGGAAACAGTCGAGAATCCGAGCAGGACGGTCCCACCGTGCGCCCACATGCGATTCCCAATCCATAGCGGAACGGATCATTTGAAAATCATTTATCACAGCCATGATAGTCTAGTAGCATGACTCACTTGAATCTCGCGTCGGTGACATACGCGCTAGCGGACGGGCGACCCCTGCTGCGCGATGTGTCGCTCGCCGTCAGCGCGGGTGAACGAGTCGCCCTGATTGGCGCGAACGGCGCTGGGAAAAGCACTCTGCTTCGAATTGTCACTGGCGAACTCTCGCCGGACTCCGGCGCGGTGACCCGGGACGGCAGCTTAGGCGTGATGCGCCAGTTCATCACGGGCGCTACAGTCAGCGAACTGTTGCTGTCGGTTGCACAGCCGGTGATCCGCGATGCTGCCGCGCAGCTTACGCGCGCCGAGGCCGTGATGAACGAGCGGGGCACCACACAATCCCAGATGGCGTTCGCGTCGGCGGTCGCCGCATGGGGCGAAGTCGGCGGCTATGACGTTGAGGTGCTGTGGGACATCTGCACAGTCGCCGCCCTAGGAGTGTCGTTCAAGCAGTGTCGCGACCGGGCGTTGTCCACACTGTCAGGTGGCGAACAGAAACGGCTTGCGCTGGAGGCACTGCTCCGTGGCCCGGACGACCTGTTGCTCCTGGATGAGCCGGACAATTCTCTGGACGTTCCGGGTAAGCGCTGGCTCGAAGAGCAGTTGCTAGCAACGCGCAAGGGTGTGTTGTACGTGAGCCACGACCGCGAACTGCTGGCACGGACGGCGACCTCGATCGTTACCCTGGAGCTGGGCGTCGCAGGTAACACGGGCTGGACGCATCCGGGCGCATTCGACACCTACCAACGTTCGAGGGAGAAGCGATTCGAGCGTTTGGATGAGTTGCGCCGTCGCTGGGATGAAGAGCACGCAAAGCTGCGCTCGCTCATGTTCATGTACAAACGGAAGGCCACCTACAACTCTGACATGGCTTCCCGGTACCGGGCAGCACAAACCCGGCTTACTCGGTTCGAAGAAGCCGGACCTCCGCAAGAGCAACCACGCGAGCAGCACTTGAAGATGCGACTGCGCGGCGGGCGCACCGGGAAGCGAGTGCTGACCTGCGAGGCACTGAAATTATCGGAGCTGATACGTTCCTTTGATTTCGAGGCGTTCTTCGGCGATCGAGTTGCGGTGCTTGGCTCGAATGGTTCGGGCAAGTCCCACTTTCTGCGCCTACTTGCCACCGGAGGAACTAACCCTGAGCCGGGGCAAAAGCCCGCTATCGACGGGAAGATTGAGCCCGTATCGCATACGGGCGTCGCACGACTCGGTGCGAGGGTGCGTCCGGGATGGTTCGCGCAGAATCACACCCGACCCGACCTTGCTGGCCGTACATTGTTGGACATCCTGCACCGCGGCGATGAGCACCGCACCGGACTTCCGCAAGAGGACGCTTCGCGGGTGCTGGCCCGCTACGAACTGGCCAAGTCCGCTGAGCAGCACTTCGACTCGCTGTCAGGCGGGCAGCAAGCACGGTTCCAGGTGCTACTGCTGGAACTCAGCGGGGCGACCATGCTTTTGTTGGACGAACCGACCGACAACCTAGACCTCGTCTCCGCCGAGGCCTTACAGCAAGCGCTGAAAGCGTTTGAGGGGACCGTGCTCGCTGTGACCCATGATCGCTGGTTCACCCGCGACTTCGACCGCTTCCTGATTTTTGGAAGCGACGGAGAGGTCTACGAAAGCGACGAGCCCGTCTGGGACGAGGCTCGCGTTACCAGGGAGAGGACGTAAGAATCATGCCCGCTCGGATCGATCCGGAGCAGCGTCGCCAACAGGTCATTGAGGCGGCGTTCCGCCTCGTGGTGGCCGAAGGAATCGAAGGCTTGTCACTGCGGAAGGTCGCCGACGAGTCCGGTCTGAATATTGGCTCGGTGCGGCATTACTTCGAC